>WNGG01007215.1_pt1 | contig 22425 bp, 18 predicted proteins | sample 5400661 | NCBI WGS metagenome assembly WNGG01 (sample SAMN13153372, study PRJNA577476) | soil metagenome | isolation source: 100 cm soil or saprolite under Garry oak tree replicate 1 | place: USA:California | collected 2016-06-15
CCGGAGGCCATCGGCCGGGGTTACTGCCTCCGGATGCTGGAACGCGTCGTGACCGCCATGCGGGACCGCGGCGCTCCCTGGTTCGCGACGCACGCCGAGATCGCCGCGCTGGCAGCGCCGCCCGAGTAGCGCGCCGCCCGAGTAGCGCGCCGCCCGAGTAGCGCGCCGCCCGAGTAGCGCCGCCCGAGTAGCGCGCCGCCCGCCCGGCCAGATTCCCGGCCGGACGGGCGGCACAGCGAGCCCGCGCGGCGCGGCTCGACGGCACGTTCAGCCGGCCGCTACCTCGGCGGTGCTCCGGGCGCGGCGCGACCCGCGGCCGATCGCCGCGATGATCACCAGCAGCGCGCAGATGTCGAAGACGGTCGCGGCGCCGAACGCGTTGGCCATGCCGTGCACCACGGCGCCGCGGGCGGGCGCCAGCCCGGCACCCCCCGCCCCGCCGGCCGCCGTGCCCCTGGTCGCCGTCGCGTACACCGTGACCAGGATCGCCAGGCCGAGGGAGCCACCGACCTGCTGCATCACGTTCACCATGCTGGACGCGGCGCCGGAATCCCCGGCCCGCACCCCGGCAAGGGACGCCATGGTCAGCGGCACGAACACGACACCCATGCCGCCGCCGAGCAGCAGCATCGGCCCGAGGATGCCGGGCAGGTACCCGGACGCCGGGGAGAGCTGGGCGAGCCAGGCCATCCCGGCCACCACCGGCAGCAGGCCGGCCACCATCAGCGCCTTGGCCGGGAAGCGGGCGAGCAGCCTGGGCGCCGCGCGGGAGACCGCGAACAGCGCCGCCGTCATCGGCACGAAGGCCAGGCCGGCCCGCAGCGGACTGAACCCGAGTATGTCCTGGACGAACTGGGTGAGGAAGAAGAACATCCCGAACATGCCGGCCACCAGCAGCAGCCGGGCGAGGTAGGAGCCCGCGCGGCCGCGGTCCGCGAACAGCCGCAGCGGCGTGATCGGCTGGGCCGCCCGCGCCTCGGTGACCAGGAACAGTCCGAGCAGGACGGCCGCCGCCCCGAAGGCGCCCACGGACAGCCGGTCATGCCACCCGCTGGCCGCGGCCCGGATGAAGGCATAAACCAGCGCGGCCATGCCGGCCGTCGAGGTGAGCGCGCCGGTGAGGTCGAACCGCCCTGGCTGCCGCTGCGACTCGGCCAGGAACCGCGGCGCGGCCAGTAGCACGGCCGCTCCGACCGGTACGTTGACGAACAGTACCCAGCGCCAGGACACCCACTCGGTGATCACGCCGCCGAGGACGAGGCCGAGCGACGCGCCGCCCATGGCGACCGCGGTGTAGAAGCCGAGCGCGCGGGTCCGCTCCCGGCCTTCCGGGAAGCTTGCCGTGATCAGCGCGAGGACGGCTGGCGAGGCGATTGCGCCGCCCGCGCCCTGGACCGCTCGCGCGGCGAGCAGCCACCCGGGCGATGTAGCCACGCCGCCGGCCAGCGAGGCGACGGTGAACAGCGCGACGCCGGCCAGGAACACCCGCCGCCGGCCGAGGATGTCACCGGCCCGCCCGCCGAGCAGCAGCAGCCCGCCGAACGTGAGCGTGTAGGCGTTGAGCACCCAGGACAGGCTGGGCGCGGAGAAGTGCAGGCCGCGGGCGATGCTCGGCAGCGCGATGTTCACCACCGTCATATCGAGGATGATCATCAGCTGGACGCCGAGCACGATCGCGAGCGCGACGCCGCGCCGGTCCGCGCGGCGAGGTCCGGTGGCCGGATCCCGGGTAATGGTCGGGGATATCGACGACGTCGACATGATTGCCTTTCTGAACGGAGGCTGATGTGCGTGCCGCCGGATGGCCACGCCGGCGGCCGGATGAGCTACGATGGGAATCGGAGGTAGCCTCCGATAACTATACGGAGGTAGCCTCCGTTTGGCAAGCTGGGTTAGGTGAAGACACGATGAGCGCGCCCGACCACCGGCCGCACGCCACGGCGCCCGGCAGCGCGGAACGCGATGGCGGCCGCGGTCCCGCCGGCGGCCCGGTACGCGATGGCGGCCGGGCGCGCGGCGACGGCCGGGCGCGCGGCGACGGCCGGCTGCCTGGCGCGGCCACGCCGCGGCCAATGCGCGCCGATGCGCAGCGTAACTACCAGGCACTGCTGACCGCGGCCAGCGCCGTCTTCATCGAGCACGGCGCCGACGACGCGTCGCTGGAAGAGATCGCCCGGCGGGCCGGCGTCGGGATCGGCACGCTCTACCGGCACTTCCCGACCCGGCAGGCCTTGCTTGAGGCGGTCTACCGGGACCAGGTCGAGCTGCTGCGCGCCAGGGCGCAGGAACTGCTCACCGCCGCGTCGCCTGCCGAGGCCCTGGTGACCTGGCTGCGGGCACTCGTTCAGTTCGGCAGCACCAAGCGGAACCTCACCTCAGCCATGCTGGCCACCCCGGACAAGGACTCCGAGCTGAAGTCGGCCACCAGCGAGATGATGCGGGAGTCGGCGGCGGCGCTGCTCACCCGCGCGCAGCAGGCCGGCCAGGTCCGGCCCGACGCCCAGCCGCTTGACCTGCTCAGGCTCGTGCACGCGGTCGCCATGGCCGTGCAGCTCGGGCCGGCCGACGCCGGGCAGGCGGACCGGATGATCGGGCTCATCATGGATGGCCTGCGCTATCAGCCGGCCGGGTGAGCGGCGGCATGCCGCCCGACCGCGTCCGCGCCGGCCCCGAGGATCCGGGGCACGGCACCGGCGCGCCGTTCATCCCGGCTGAGCTGCCCGGCCCGGACGGCTGGGACAGCCTGGACAGCCTGGCCATCCCCGGCATACCGGCCTCGGCCAGCGCGATGATCTTCGACCGGTCCGGGCGGCTGCTGATACTCAAGCCCACCTACAAGTCGGGCTGGACGATCCCTGGCGGCGTGATGGAGGCCGACGGGGAGACGCCATGGCAGGCCTGCCGCCGCGAGGTCCGCGAGGAATGCGGTCTCCACCTGGCCGGCGGCCGGCTGGCCTGCGTCGACTTCCGGCCGGCCCGGCCGGCCCGCCCCGGCAGGCCGGGAAAGCCCGGCAAGCCGGCGAATCCCGGCGGCATCAGGTTCCTCTTCGACTGCGGCCGGCTGGACGACTCCAGCCTGGCCGGCCTGACCCTGCAGGCAGCCGAGATCTCCGAGTACCGGCTGGTGCGGCTGCCGAAGGCGCTCAAGCTGCTGAGGAAGCCGATCAGGCGCCGGGTGGCCGCCGTCCGGCGGGCCGGCCCGCCGCTGTACCTGGAGAACGGCCGCCCGGCGGACGGCGTTGGCTGACCGCCGGCCAGCCCAGGTCGCCCGGTACTGGCCAGCTCAGGTCGCCGGCACTGGCCAGCCACCCGGCCGGCTCCGGTCAGCGCAGGTCGCCGAGGCCGCGCAGGTAGGCCGCCTGCCCGGCGTGCTGGAGGTCGTCCGAGATCACGCTGACCAGCCGGACCCCGAGCGTCACCGGGGGATCCCAGCGCTTGTCGACCACGCGGTCCAGGTCCGCGTCGGCCAGGCCGCGGACATAACGGGTCGTCTGCTCGAACACCGCGTCGTGGTAGCCGGTCAGCAACTCCCCGGACGCCACCCGGACGGCGGCGACGTCGTCCGGCCGGTGCCCGTATCCGGTATCGGCCACGTCGAGCGGCAGGGCGAACCGCGCGGCCCACCCGCCGGCCATCCACGCCTGCTCCGACCCCGCCGCGTCGGCCACATGATCGTCCTGCACCCTGGTCAGGTGCCAGATCAGCCAGGCGATCGAGTTTGCCTGCCCGTCAGGGCGCATGACCAGCCGGTCAGCGGGCAGGCCGTCAACCGCCTCGTGCACCACCTCGCGAATCCGGCCGAAGGCGTCGGCAAGCAGATCAGCCGATCTCATCCGCGGACACTCCCTTCCGATGGGTAAAGCGGCCTGTAGTGCCCAGGACTGATGATCGCGCGCCACTTCGGGTCGCGCTGCTCGGCTGCGGGGTCGTCGGCTCGGAGGTGTTCCGGCTGCTCGAGGAGCAGGCCGGGGACCTCACGGCGCGGGTCGGCGCGCCGTTTGAGGTGGCCGGCGTTGCGGTCAGGGATCCGGCGCGGCGCCGTGGCGCGATCACCGGCAGCCGCCTGCTGACCACGGACGCGCGCGCCCTGGTAACCCGCCAGGACGTGGACATCGTGATCGAGCTGATGGGCGGCGTCGAGCCGGCCAGGACGCTGCTGCTCGCCGCCATGCAGGCGGGCAAGTCCGTGGTCACGGCCAACAAGGAGCTGCTGGCCAGGGACGGCGCCGAGTTGCACGAGGCGGCCCGCGAGCATGGCGCGGACCTGTACTACGAGGGATCGGTGGCCGGCGCGATCCCGCTGCTGCGGCCGCTGCGCGAGTCGCTGGCCGGTGACGCCGTCCGCCGCGTGCTCGGGATCGTCAACGGGACGACTAACTACATTCTCGACAAGATGGATAGCTCGGGGGCGGACTTCGCCGACGCGCTCGCCGAGGCGCAGGCACTCGGCTACGCCGAGGCCGACCCGACCGCCGACGTGGATGGCTTCGACGCCGCGGCCAAGGCGGCGATCCTGGCCGGGCTGGCGTTCCACACCAAGGTCACCGCCGCGGACGTGCACAGGGAAGGGATCGGGGCGGTGACGGCCGCCGACATCGCCAGCGCCCGGGCGCTCGGCTGCGTGGTCAAGCTGCTCGCGATCTGCGAGCGGTGCGACGGCGGCATCTCGGCCCGGGTGCACCCGGCGATGATCCCGCGGATCCATCCGCTGGCCGCGGTCCGCGAGGCGTACAACGCCGTGTTCGTCGAGGCCGAGTCGGCGGGACGGCTGATGTTCTACGGCGCTGGCGCGGGCGGCGGGCCGACGGCCAGCGCCGTGCTCGGTGACCTTGTCGCCGTCGCCCGCAACCGGGTCGCCGGGATCCGCGGCCCGGACATGCCGGCCTACGCCGAGCTGCCCCTGCTGCCGATCGGTGACGCGCGCACCAGGTACTACGTCGCGCTCGACGTCGCCGACCGGCCTGGCGTGCTCGCGCCCGTGGCCGAGTCGTTCGCCCGGCACAACGTGTCGATCAAGGCGGTGCGGCAGGAAGGCCGGGGCGAGGACGCGAACCTGGTCATCGTGACGCACACGGCCCGCGAGTCGGAGCTTGCCGCGACCGTGGCCGAGCTTGGCGCGATGGCAGCGGTCCGCGCAGTCGACAGCGTGCTGCGGGTCGAGGGCGAGGAGGGCGAGTGAAACCCGCCGCGGTGCCGCCGCCGGCCGCGCCCGGGCGCCCGCCGCCGGCCGCGACCGCCGCGGCCGGCCGGTGGCGCGGCGTGATCGCCGAGTACCGCGACCGGCTGCCGGTAACGGCGTCCACGCCGGTCATCACGCTGGGCGAGGGCGGCACGCCGCTGCTGCCGGCTCCGGCGCTGTCCGCGCTGACCGGGTGCGAGGTTCATCTCAAGATCGAGGGCGCGAACCCGACCGGCTCGTTCAAGGACCGGGGCATGACCGTGGCGGTAAGCCTGGCGGCGGAGCGCGGCGCCACGATGATCATCTGCGCCTCGACGGGGAACACCAGCGCGAGCGCGGCCGCCTATGCCGCCCGGGCCGGCCTGGACTGCGCCGTTCTCGTCCCGGAAGGCAAGATCGCGGTCGGCAAGCTAGCCCAGGCGCTGGTGCACGGAGCGCGGCTGCTGCAGGTCGACGGGCACTTCGACGACTGCCTCGAGCTCGTGCGCAACCTGGCGGAAAGCTATCCGGTCGCGCTGGTCAACTCGGTCAACGCGGACCGGCTGCAGGGCCAGAAGACGGCCGCGTTCGAGGTCGTGGACACGCTCGGCGATGCGCCTGACGTGCACTGCCTGCCGGTGGGCAACGCCGGCAACATCTCCGCCTACTGGCTGGGCTACACCGAGTACCTGGCCGACGGCAGCGCCTCCAGGGCGCCGCGGATGCTCGGCTTCCAGGCCGCCGGCGCCGCCCCCCTCGTGACCGGGCGGCCGGTTCCGGCGCCCAGCACGATCGCGACCGCGATCAGGATCGGTAACCCCGCCTCCTGGCGGCTCGCCGAGGCGGCGCGGGACGAGTCCGGCGGCCTGATCGGCTCGGTCACCGACGAGGCGATCCTGGCCGCCTACCGGCTGCTGGCCAGCAAGGAAGCGGTCTTCGGCGAGCTGGCGTCCGCGGCCGGCGTGGCTGGCCTGCTGCAGGCGAGCGCGGCCGGCCAGGTGCAGCCGGGCTCGGTGGTGGTCTGCACGATCTCCGGCACCGGGCTCAAGGAGCCCGGCCCGGCGATCTCGGCAGCACCGGAGCCCGCCACCATCCCGGCGGACCCCGCCGCCGCCGCTGCCGCGCTCGGGCTCGGCTGACGGCCCGGGCGGGCAGCTCAGGCAGCGACAGCCGACCGGGCGGCAGCCGGCTCCAGCGCCAGCTCGAGCACCTCGCGGACGTCGCTGACCGGATGGATGGCCAGCTCCGCCCTGATCTCGGCGGGCACGTCGTCCAGGTCGGGCTCGTTGCGCTTCGGGATCAGCACCGTGGTGATCCCGGCCCGGTGGGCGGCAAGCAGCTTCTGCTTCACCCCGCCGATCGGCAGGACCCGCCCGGTGAGCGATACCTCGCCGGTCATCGCCACGTCCGACCTGACCAGCCGGCCGGACAGCAGCGACGCCAGGGCCGTGGTCATCGTGACCCCGGCGCTCGGCCCGTCCTTGGGCACGGCGCCGGCCGGCACGTGCACGTGCACGCCGCGGTCCTTCAGGTCACCGACCGGGAGCTCGAACTCGGCCCCGTGCGAGCGCAGGTAGGACAGCGCGATCTGGGCGGACTCCTTCATCACGTCACCGAGCTGGCCGGTGAGCGTCACCGCGGTGGTGCCGGTCTCCGGGTCGGCCAGGGACGCCTCGATGAACAGCACGTCGCCGCCGGTGCCGGTGACCGCCAGGCCGGTAGCCACGCCTGGCACCGCCGTCCGCTCGGCCGACTCCGGGGTGTGCCGCGGATGCCCGAGGTAGCCGTGCAGGTCAGCAGGGCTGACCGTGACCGGCAGGCTGGCCGTGCCGCCCGCAAGCTGGGCAGCGATCTTCCGCAGCACCCGGGCGATGCTCCGCTCCAGCGCCCGCACGCCCGCCTCGCGGGTGTACTCGGCAGCGAGCCGCCGCAGCGCGCCGTCGGTCACGGTCACGTCGCCGGCGTCCAGGCCGGCCCGCTCCAGCTGCCGCGGCAGCAGGTGATCGCGGGCGATGGTCACCTTCTCGTCCTCGGTGTAGCCATCGAGCGCGACGAGCTCCATCCGGTCGAGCAGCGGCCCGGGGATCGCCTCGGCCACGTTGGCCGTCGCGATGAACAGCACGTCCGAGAGGTCGAGCTCGACCTCCAGGTAGTGGTCGCGGAACGTGTGGTTCTGCGCCGGGTCGAGCACCTCGAGCAGCGCCGCGGTGGGATCGCCGCGGTAATCGGTGCCGAGCTTGTCCACCTCGTCCAGCAGGATCACCGGGTTCATGCTGCCCGCCTCGCGTACGGCCCGGACGATCCGGCCGGGCAGCGCGCCGACGTATGTGCGCCGGTGGCCGCGGACCTCGGCCTCGTCCCGGACGCCGCCGAGCGCCACCCGGGCGAACTTCCGCCCCATCGCCCGGGCCACCGACTCGCCCAGCGAGGTCTTGCCGACGCCGGGCGGCCCGGCCAGCGCGAGCACCGCGCCGCTGCGGCGGCCGCCGACTAGCGTGAGGCCCTTGTCCGCCCGCCGCTTGCGCACCGCCAGGTACTCGATGATCCGGTCCTTCACGTCGGTGAGCCCGGCATGGTCGGCATCCAGGATCTGGCGGCTGCCCGCGATGTCGTACGCGTCGTCGGTGCGGGTGTTCCACGGGATCTCAAGCACCGTGTCCAGCCAGGTCCGGATCCAGCTTCCCTCCGGCGAGGCGTCTGAGCTGCGCTCCAGCTTCTCGGCCTCCTTCAGGGCCGCCTCGGCGACCTTCTCCGGCAGGTCGGCTGCCTCGATCCTGGCCCGGTAGTCGTCCTCCTCGGAGGCGGGCTTGCCGTCAAGCTCGGCCAGCTCCTTGCGGATCGCGGCGAGCTGCTGGCGGAGCAGGAACTCGCGCTGCTGCTTCTCCATGCCCTCGCGGACGTCGTTCTCGATCGTCTCGGTTACATCGAGCTCGGCCAGCTGGTCGCGCGCCCACCCGGTCAGCCGCTCAAGCCGCCGCTCGGGGTCGGTGGTCTCCAGCAGCTCGGTGCGCTGCTGCAGCGTCAGGTAGCTGGCGTAGCCCGCGCTGTCGGCGAGCGCCGACGGGTCGGTGACCCGCTGCAGGAAGTCGACGACCTGCCAGGCGCCGCGCTTCTGCAAGATCGCGACGGCCAGCCCGCGGTACTCGCGGGCAAGCTCATGCGCGCGGGCCGACGGCTCCGGCTCCTCCGCCACGGTGCACTCGACCCAGAGCGCGGCGCCCGGGCCGACGGTGCCGACGCCGACCCGCACCCGGGACAGGCCGCGGATGACCGCCGCGGGCTCGCCGCTGGGCAGCCGCCCGACCTGCTCGATCACCCCGAGCGTGCCGACCGCGGAGTAGGTGCCGTTCAGCCGGGGCACCAGCAGCACCCGCGGCTTGGCGTCGCCCCGGCCGGCCGCGGCCGACGCCTGCGCTGCCTCGATGGCCGCGCGAACCTCCGAGCCCGACGTGTCGAACGGCACCACCATTGTCGGCAGCACCACGGAATCGTCGAGCGGTAGCACGGGCAGCGAGAGAGTTTCGCTCATCAGGTTCACTTCCTGGGTCTATTACTTACTTACACTCGTCAAGCCGCCGGGGCCCTGCTTTGTTTCCTGCGGCCGTTCGCGGTCAGCGGACAGACCCTGGGCGCCGGATCCCCCCGGTCAGCGCTACTTCCGGGCGCCGGAATCCGCAGGCCAGCCCCGGCGCCGGGCGTGCGCGCCAGCCCAGACGGCGCCAGCCCCTGACGGTGCCAGCCCCTGACGGTGCCAGCCCAGACGGTGCCAGCCCAGACGGCGCCAGCCCAGACGGCGCCAGCCCAGACGGCGCTAGCCAAAGACGGCGCTAGCCAAAGACGGCGCTAGCGCCAGACGACGTCGGCGCCGATCGGGCCGCCCGCGATGGCGTCTCGGCACCGATCGCACGCCGCGCGGGCGCACCTGGTCACGCCGGGACGGGCGGAAATCTCCGCCGCGGCGAGGCGCACCGCCGGCCAGGCGGGGAACACCCGCCACCGGCTGCCGCCCACCAAGGATGCCGACTCCGCCGGGGCCAGGACGGGCGCAAGCTGCTCGAAGCCGCTCGAGCACGATCCGACCCGCGCAGGCACCCGCCGCCCGCCGGCCAGCAGCGCCCACCGCACGAACAGCTCGCGGCCGGCCATCTGCTCCGCGAGGTGGATGAGCGTCATCGAGGTCAGGTCCACGCCCAGCAGCGCGACGAAGCCGCCGCTGTCCGCCGCCGCCCGGAGCGGCGCGTAGACGTCCTGCGGCTGCTGCCCGCCGGTCACCTCGCCGGACTGGGGCCCGAGGGCGGCGAAGGAGTTCAGCGGGTGATTCCCGCGGTGGCGCCCCGGATGCGCGGCAACCCACGCCGGGATCGCGCCCATCTCGCGCGAGACCTCGGTCATCCCCGGCGAGAACCCGCGCGCGCCGGGCCGCTCCGGCAGCCGCGCCCGGTCGCCGTTGCGGGCCAGCTGCATCCCGGGCGGCGGGTTCACCTCGCACCAGTAGCTGAACGCCGGCACAACGATCGTGCAGCCCTCGTCGAGGAACGCCTGCGCCACGGCGGCGGCGCCGCCGCCGACCGTGCCGAACGACGCCAGCGAGGAATGCACGACCACTACCTTCCCGCCGAGGCCGTGGCCGCGGATGCCACGCCGCAGCATGGCAGCCGTCACCGGCGCCTGGGCTAGCACCGGCGCGGCCGGCCGGGATGCGAGCTCGAGCTAGCGCCCATTCCGGTTTCTCCCGCTCGTGCTGCTCCCGGCGAAGGCCGCCACCACCGGCGCGAGGCGCAGCACGTCGTCCGGTCCGGCCAGGTCGGGCAGCGCGACGAAGACCGCGGCGACGCCGCGGTCGGCGAGCAGGCGGTACCGGCCGATGTGATCGCCCGGCAGCCCGGCGTGGTGCCGCCGGGCGAAAGCCGCCGCCGGTGACCGGCCGCGCAGCCGCTCGACGATCGCCGCCACCTGCTCGCGGTCGCTGCCGATGACCGGGATATCGAGCACGGTGACCGACACCTCCGCCGGGTCGCGGCCGCACTCCCGGCAGTGCGCCCGGAGCACGCTGAGCTTGCGGTCGAGCGTACCGAGATCGGACGGCAGGTTACAGCCGTCGCCAAGCCGGGCGGCGATCCGCAGGGTCCGGCGCTCGCCCGCGCCGCCGACGATGATCGGCACCGGCGCGGTCGGCCGCGGATAGCAGGTCGTCTCCGGCAGCGAGACCCGCTGGCCGCGGTACGCCCTGGTGCCCGGCTGCCAGAGCGCGCGCATGGTCTCGATGGCCAGCTCCAGCTGGTCGAGCCGGTCCCGGGCGGCAGGGAACGGCAGGCCGAACGCGGCGTGCTCGCGATCCCACCAGCCCGCGCCGATGCCGCAGAACGCCCGGCCGCCGCTGAGCACGTCAAGCGTGGCGACCGTCTTGGCCAGCACGCCAGGGGCCCGGAACGTGGCCGGGGTGATCAGCGTGCCGAGCCGCAACCCGGCGGTGAGGCCAGCCAGCAGGCCGAGCGTGACCCACGGCTCCGGGATGGGCTCCCAGGCCTGCCCGACCTGCGGGATCTGGATCAGGTGATCCATCAGGGCGATGCCATCGAAGCCGGCTTCTGCCGCCGCGCCCGCCACCGACGCGAGCCACCCGGCCGGGTCGTCGCCCCAGGGGAACCGGGACACCTGCAGCACGAAGCCGAGCCCGGCCGGCTCCCGCCGCTGGTCGTCACCGGCCCGGCCCGCTCCCGGGCTGTGCGCGGGCTCGACCCGGACCGTGCCGCCAGCCGCCGGCCCGGCGCCTCCGGCGTCCGCCCGCAGCACGACGTCCCAGCCCTCAGCGTCCACCTCGGCGGTGACCGCCCGCATCCGGCGCAGCTGCGCGTCAAGCACGGCGGCGGGCACCGGCTGGTCCCTGGCCCTGTTGTGCTGGCGGCAGCGGGCCGGGCTGGTGACCAGCAGCACGGCGACGGCCGGCAGGCCGGCCCGGCGGGCAAGCTCAAGCTGGCCGCGCCGCCGCGCCGGTTCCAGGCCGAGGGTGTCGACCACGGTGGTCAGCCCGCGGCCCAGCCGGGCGGAGACGATCTGGTCGAGCAGCGCGAAGGCGTCGGCTGACGCGTCGAGGTCGTGCTCGCCGCTGCCTACCACGCTGCGCAGCTGGTCGGCAGAGACCACCTCCTGCGGCTGGTACCGGGCCGCGGCCCAGGCGGATTTCCCCGAGCCGGCCGGGCCGATCAGCACGACAAGCGCCGGGTCGGGGATGGCCGCGGTCACCATGGCGGTCCCGCCGCCCTGGGCCCCGCGCCGTCGGGCCTGCTCATCAGCCCGGCTCCAGGCTCGGGCCGAGCAGGCCGCGCAGCCCGGCGCGGGCCCGCGCCGCCGTCCAGCCGTGCCGCCCTCGGAGGTGGACGTACGACCAGCAGATCGTGTTGAAGAGCAGGTCGGCGGCTTCTGCCGGGCTGCCGGCGATGACCGCGACCGAGCGGTCGATGCGGCCGTCCTCGAAGAGCCTGGTGAACGGCTCGTTGAAGTCGATCCTGGCCGCGGTCGCCCGGTGGAAGACGGTGTCCGAGGCCAGCAGCAGCGGCAGGTGGGCGTCGATGACGTCGAAGAGCGCCTCGATGGCCCGGTCCAGCCGGGCCCGGGCCGCGCCCGGCCCGACGATCGCCGGCCACATGGCCTGGCGGTAGTCGTGGCCGAGCTGGCTGAGCAGCGAGGCGACCAGCGACTCGCGGGTGGCGCCGAGGCGCCATGCCGTCACCCGGGAGAGCCCGGCGGCCTCGGCCACCGCCTCGATCGTCAGCCCCTGCCAGCCGGCTTCCCGCAGCACGCGCGCCGCCGCCGCGAGCAGCCGCTCGTCCTGGACGGGCCCGTCCTCCACCGGCGGGCCCGCGGGGCCTGGCGATGCCTCGCTCATCCGCCGATCGTAGCCGTGCCTGCCCCGGCGGCGAGACTCCTGCCTAGCGGTTGACGAAACATAAGCGTTACATAATACTTAACGCTTAAGAACAATGCGGCGCACTGCACGGCACCGCGCCGGGACGGAGCGGCACCGTGAACAGCCAGCCAGGCTGCTACTACTGCGACAGGCAGCGCAATGGCCAGGACCCGCCGCCCGGGGGCTGGCTCATCGACGACGGTGACTGGCTGGTCGGTCACGGGCCGGCGCACATGTCGCTGGCCGGAAGCCTGCGGATCGAGTCGAGGCGGCATTTCACCGATTTCGCCGAGATGACCGACGCCGAGGCCGCCTCGTTCGGCAGGCTGCTCGCCGCCTTGTACCGCGCGGCGCGGCCGGGCACCGGGGCGGAGCGCATCCACCTGCTCTCGACCATGGACTTCCAGCCGCACTTCCATGCCTGGCTGTACCCGAGAGCCGCCGACGAGCCGCTGCGCGGCACCACGTTCTTGTACCAGGCCTTCTCCTGCGCGCAGGCCGATGCCGAGGCGGCGGCCGCCCGCATCAGGGCCTGCCTGGCCTAGCCGCGGCGGCTCAGCTCGAGAAATCCTGGGTCATCCACACGGTGCCCGAGCCGTCCCGCACGATGGTGATGCCGATGTGCCGGAACCCGCTGCTCAGGATGTTCAGCCGGTGCCCGTTGTCCGGCGGCTTCTCAGCCAGCATGTCCCTGGTGAGGGTCATCGCCATCTGGGCGATGGCCGCTTCCGTGTCGGCCACCGGGCCGCCTTCACCGACGTTCTCCCCGGCCGACGTCCAGTGCACCCCGGCGTCGGTCTCGCGGGAGCCGAGCGATGGCTCGCCCGGGCACTGGTGTGACAGCCCGCAGCCGTCGGCCATGACCGCGTTGTGCGCCGTCGAGCTGCGGTCCAGCCCGCTGCTGAGCGTGTAAGGCGGCAGACCTGCCTGGGACCGGGCCGCATTGATCAGCGCAAGCACCTGCGCGGCAGCCGGGTCCTGCTGGCGGCCAGCGGGCGCGGTCGCCGATGGCGCGGGACTCGGCGGCGCGGTGCGGGCCGGCGTCCTCGTCGGCGCCGGGTGCCCGGCGAGCCTGGCCCGGGGGTGGTGGTGGCGCCAGGCCATGGCCCAGGCCGGCTGGCTGGCCGCGGCCGCAGCCCCGGATACCTGCCGCGGGTAAGCCGCCTGCCGCGGGTAAGCCGCCGACGCGGGGGCCGCGCCGCCACCCCTGGTCAGGTAGAAGCCGCCGGCCAGCAGGACCGGCAGTACCGGCGCAGCCCATAGCGCCCGGATCCAGGCCGGCCGGCGCCGGCCGGCCCGCTGCGGGCTTGCCCGGTGCCGCGCCGGGCTCCGTTTCGGCATGTGACCACCTCATATCGCCGGCCTGCGACAGTGATCCATCCCGATGTTGCTGGCGCGCGAGGCACCGCGAGACACCCGGAAGCCCCGCTGCTACCACCTATCCGGTGATGATCTTAGCGGTAGCGGTGGCACTCTGCCCGGCAGTACCGTCAAGTCATGGCCAAGCCGGTTGAGATCACGTCCCGGGTGCTTGTCCCCGCCTCGCCCGAGCGGGTCTGGCAGCTGGCGATGGACTGGTCCCGGCAGCACGAGTGGGTATGGGCGACGCGGGTGCGCGGCGGCGCCGGGAACGGCGCCGCCGTCGTCGCCAGGACCGGCATCGGCCCGGTCGGCTTCACCGACACCATGGTGATCACCCAGTGGGATCCGCCGCGCCGGTGCGTGGTCCGGCACACCGGCCGGGTCGTCCGCGGCCTCGGCATCTTCGAGGTGACGCCGAGCGGCCAGCCGACCGAGTTCCGCTGGACCGAGCAATTGCTGCTGCCCTGGCCGCTGTCCGGCAGCATCGGGCGCCGGGTGGTGGCCGTGGTCGCCGGGCAGGCGCTCAGCGCCGCGCTGCGCCGTTTCGCCCGGCTGATCAGAAATTCCTGACCGGGAGCGCCGGCCGCACCGGCCGCGCCCGCTCAGTCGGCCCGCCCGCGGACGCCGAGCCAGGCCTCGCCGCCCGGCTCGTGCAGCAGGCACGCCTCGCTCCAGACGACCGGCATCGCCAGCGCCCGCCCGGCGACGGCGTCACCGCCTGCCCGCCTGCGGCATGATCGCTGCATGACGCGCGCAGCTGACCTCGGCGTCCGGATCGGCGTTCTGCCGCCCGGCCCGACCGGGTCGATCGCGGACGTGCCGGGCACCGGCGTCGGCCACGCCACCGTCTGGCGGGACGAGCCGGAGCCGCCGGACGGCCGGGGCATCGCCAGGACCGGCGTGACGGTGCTGGACCCCGGCGGGAACCTGTTCCGCAGCCCCGTCCCGGCCGGCGGGGCGGTACTGAACGGGGCGGGCGAATGCACCGGCTTCCTGGCCGCCGGCGAATGGGGGCTGGCGGAGACGCCGGTCTTCCTGACCTCCACCATGCAGGTCGGGCGGGTCTACGACGCCGCCTGCGAGCTGCTGATGGCCGAGGACCCGGGCGTCGGCGCCGACGAGGTGATCATCCCGATCGTCGCCGAGTGCGACGACAGCTTCCTCTCCGACGCCCGCCGCATGCAGGTGACGGCCGGCGACGTGGCGGCCGCGCTCGGCGCGGCCAGGGCGTCGGCCGGCCGGGCGCCGGAGGAGGGTGCGGTCGGCGCCGGGACCGGCATGAGCTGCCTGGGCTACAAGGGCGGCATCGGCACCGCCTCGCGGGTGCTGCCGTCCGGGCACACCGTCGGCGTGCTGGTGCTGGCCAACTTCGGCACCAGGGAGCGGCTGACGGTCGACGGGGTGCCGGCCGGGCGCCTGCTCCCGGCGCCCGGCGCCGGCCGCGCGCCCGGGCGGCCGGGCGGCTCATGCATCGCCGTCGTCGTCACCGATGGCCCGCTTGACTCCGCGGCCTGCGCCCGCCTGGCCAGGCGGGCAGGCCTCGGCCTGGCCAGGACCGGCTCGACCGCGCACCACGGCAGCGGCGAGATCTTCCTGGGGCTGGCCACCGGGCTGCGGCGGCCGCGCGGCGGGCCGGCCGCAGCCGGCCCGGCAGTCACCGGCAGCGACCTGGACCCGTTCTTCGACGGCGCGGTCGAGGCCGCCGAGGAGGCCGTGCTCAACTGCCTGCTCGCCGCGCCGACGGTGACCGGCCGGGACGGCAACTCCAGCTACGGCCTGCCCGCCGAGCAGGTCAGGGCGCTGCTGGCGGCGGCCGGGCGGATCTGACCGCAGGTCGGCGGGTATCAGTGCGCGGCCGTTCCGGCTGCTCCCGCCGCTGCGGGAGACCGACAGCGCGGGCTCCCTGGTGCTGTTCCGGGCCGAGCTCGGCGCCGGCGCGCACACCGGGCCGTCCGCGCGGTTCGCCCGGCTGGCCTACGAGGCTGAGGTGCAGGTGTTCACCTGGATGCCATGAGGGCACGTCGGCTAACGACCCGACCGGCGGCGGAGAATCCGGCTGAGTATCACGCCGACGGCGATGCCGAACACCAGCCACGGGACAAGAACTAGGAGATCGCCGGTCACCATCGCCTCCGTCTCATGGGTGGCCTGTGCATGCCCGGGGGATTGCGCCCCGGGCTCAGGGTGGCGCCCGGCAGGAAACCGTGGCCCCAGCGAACAGCGGCGGAGCGCACCCGGGATGGAGCTGGCATGGTGGTGGTGTGAAGGAATCCCCGAGACTGTGAACTCCGGGCGCCGGGCGGCATGGCGGCAGCGCCGCGCGGGGATGAACGAGGCACCGGGCAAGGAGGTGGCAGTGGCATCAACGGTGCTGCTGGTGGAGGACGAGCCGAAACTGCGCGATCTCGTCCGCTCGTACCTGGAGCGGGCCGGGCACGCGGTGCTGTCGACCGGATCCGGAGCCGAGGCGATCAGCCTTGCCCGCTCGGCATCGCCTGACCTGGTCATCCTGGACCTGGGACTGCCAGATGTGCCGGGCGAGGCGGTGACCCGCGAGCGGCGAGGAAGACCGGATCCGCGGGCTTGAGCTCGGCGCGGACGACTACGTCACCAAGCCGTTCAGCCCGCGGGAGCTGGTGCTCAGGGTCCAGGCGATCTTGCGCCGCGGCGGCGCGGCCGCGGCTGCGGGCGATGTGGCCAGCTACGGCGGCGGGCTGCTCGTGATCGACCAGCCCCGCCGCGAGGCGGCGGTGCGCGGCACCGCGGTGGATCTCACTCCCACCGAATGGGGCATCCTGGTGGCGCTGGCCACCACGCCGGGCCGGGTGTACTCCCGGTTCGAGCTGATCAACCGGGTGCGCGGGTATGAGTTCGACGGCTATGAGCGCACGATCGACTCGCACGTGAAGAACCTGCGCCGCAAGATCGAGGATGACCCGGCCAGCCCGCAGATCATCCAGACCGTACTAGGCGGCGGTTACCGGCTCGGCCTGCGCCGCGACGGCTAGCCGCCGCATTGGCCAGGACCCGGGCACGGCTCGCCGCCGCGATGGCCAGGCCCCGGGACGCCTAGCCGCCGGGCCGCCGCACCCACCGCCACGGGCGGGTACGGCGCAGCACCTCCACGATCACGCTGACGACGAGGACGATGCCGAGAGCGAGCAGCAAGCCGGCCCAGGGGGTGTTCTCGAACGCCCGGCCGCCCAGCCGGCCGATGAGGAACGCGTAGCTGGCCCAGATGAGCGCGGCGGCAGCGGTGGCGATCACGAACGACCGATGCCGGTATCCGACCAGCCCGCAGGTCAGGGTGACCACGGTGCGCCCGCCCGGGATGAACCGGCAGGCGATGATGAGGCGGGCGCCGTACCGCTCCAGCGACCGCTCCGCCCAGGCGCGCTGCCGGGTGCCGCGCTCGCCGGACAGGAACCGCCGGGTGACCGCCGGGCCGAACCACCGGCCGAGCAGGTAGTTCACGTTGTCGCCGATGAACGCGCCGGCGGCTGCCAGGCCGATCAGCACGGCGATCCGCGGATCCACGCTGCCGGCCGAGGCGACGCCGAGCGCGACGATGGCCGTCTCGCTCGGCACTACCGGCAGCAGCGCGTCAAGCGCCGGGAAGACCACCGCAACCAGGTAGGACGCGGGCGACGAAACGTCCAGCTGGGTGAAGGAGATCAGCAGCATCCAGGCCGGCCAGGACAGCGCGCTCGCGGCCCTGCGGGCCTGCGTTGGTCACCAGCCATGGCGTCCCCGTTTCCCGATAGCAATATCGCGGCCATCAGAACACGCTAGCGCGCAGCCGGGATGGAGCCGGGGTGCGAATCACGTGGCGGGAACTTTCACAGGATCCACATACCGTCCGCAGGTCACCTGCATATCGGCAGGATCTGCTTTGTGGCGGGGCCAGGGGCGTCGCCTGCCGTCCCCGCCGGTACCCGGCTCGCCGGGTGCGGGCGCGGATCTTCGTCGTGGGGGCGCGAAGGCAGGCGCGGCTGATCCTCGCCACCGGGAGGCAAGCCGGCGCTGGCGGGCGACGCCCTGGTTACCGCCCCAGCGGACTGCGCCGCGAGCCCGCTTCCTGCGCGGTGAGCCTGCTGACTACGGCATTGGCCTGCGGGCTAATGCCGTAGTTTTGCGATGTCGCCGGCGACCGCATCACCGCTGTGCGGCTGCTGTGCTCCGGCCACATGCCAGCCGCCCGGTGAACCCGGCCCGCCGGGCGCGTCCCTGACGCAGCGCTGGGGTAATCGGCGCGGCATGGTGCACCCTGGTGACATGGGTGGGTTGCTGACCGGGGGGATGCCGAGGCAGCGGCCCTGCGCTCCATTCTGGCGGCCGGGCCGGACCTCCGGGCGCCGGTCGTGTTCGTGGCCGGCGAGGCCGGCGCGGGCAAGACGGCGCTCGTCGAGCACGTGCTCGGCGGAGCCGGGCCGACCCATGAGCCCGGCAGCGGTGGCACCGGCCGGCGCGGGAGCCCGGCGGCACCGGCCCGGCCGGTGCCGGGCATGCGGAACCCGGGCTGGTGCTCAGCAGCAGGGCGGCCGAGTTCGGCCCGGCCGCCTACCAGCCGGTGGCCGGGCTGCTCCGGCAGGCGCTGCCCGCCGGCCCCGGCCCGGCCCCCGGCGCCCTTGCGGTGATCTTGCCCGAGCTAGGCGCGCCGCCCGAAGACGTCAGCCTCGCCGAGGTGGCCAGCGCGCTGTGCGCGGCGCTGGCCCGCGCCGGGGCCGGCGGGCCGGCCGTGGCCTTGATCGATGACCTGCAGTGGGCCGACCAGGCCACCCTCGACCTGCTCCCCGCGTTCGCCGACGCGGCCCGCGGCTCGCCGGTGCTGCTGGTGGCCTGCTACCGCAGTGACGAGCTGCCCCGCGATCATCGGCTGCGGCAGGTCCGGGCCGAGCTGCGGCGCCGTCACCGGCTGGCCGAGATCAGCCTGCCGCCGCTCAGCGCCGCTGCGGTCAGGGCGATGCTGGCGGCGCTGCTCGGCGCGGAGCCCGAACCCGGTCTGGCCACCGCCGTCATCGAGCGCGCCGACGGCATCCCGTTCGCCGTCCAGGAACTGGCGCTCGCCCTGAAAGAGGCGGGCCGGCTGACCTGCCGCGGCCGGGTGGTGGGCCTTGCCAGGACCGCGGGTGTCACGGTTCCCGACGGTGTGCGCGAGGCAGTGCTGCTGCGTACCGCAAAGCTGCCGGCCGAGCAGCGATCCCTGCTCGAAGCGGCCGCCGTGGCCGGCGCCGAGTTCGACGTCGACCTCGCGGCTGAGCTGGCCGGCCTGCCCGCCTGGTCAGACCAGCTGGCAGGATCTGGCCTGGTGACCGAGGCCGCCGGCACCCGGGCGGCGTTCCGCCATGCGCTGACCAGGGATGCCGTCTACGCCGACATCCCGTGGTCGCGCCGCCGTGACCTGCACCGCAGGCTGGCCGGGCAGCTGGCGGCCGGCGGCGGGAACCACGGCCTGGTGGCCGCGCACCTGCTGGCGGCGCGGGACTACGACGCGGCGCGGGACGCCTTGCTCGCCGAGGCGGCGGCGCACCGCGCCGTGCACGCCTACCGGGACGCCGGCCGGGCGCTGCGCGGCGCGCTTGACATCTGGCCGCCCGGCACGCAGGAGCAGCAGCGGCTGGTCGCCGTCGCCGGGCTCGCGCACTGCGCGGAGATGTGCGCCGATCACGCGGAATCGGTGAGCCTGCTCCGCGAGCTCGCCGAGTCCTGCCAGCGCGCGGGCGACCAGCGCGGCCTCGCCGCCGCCAGCCGCAGGCTCGCGCTGGCGCACGAGATGCTCGGGCAGTGGGACGCCGCGCTGGCGGCGCGCGAGGCGGCGGCCGTCGCGTACTCCGCCGCGGGCGATCCCGCCGAGGCCGCAGCGGAACGGCTCGCCGCCGCCATGCACCTGCGCTCGGCCGCCGCGTTCTCCGCCGCGCTTGACCAGCTCGCTGCCGCCCGGGCGGATGCGGAGGCATCCGGCCGCACCGACCTGCTGCTGCGCATCGACGGGCTGCGCGGCAACGTGCTGTCCAGGCTCGGCCGGGCGGCCGAGGGAATCGGCGCCGTGCGGGATGCCCTGGACCGCGCGCTCGCCCAGGTCCCCGGTGATGAGCTGGCCGGCGCCGCGGCCGAGCTGCAGCAGCGGCTGGCCGACGCGCTCGAGCATGCGGGCGACTACCAGGCGGCGACGGCCGCCTACGCCTCGGCCTACCAGTTCTGCGATGCGCACGGCGTCGCGGCGACCGGCCAGGTCTGCCGTGCCTGTGTCACGGTCGTGCTGTTCAACCGCGGCCAGTGGAACAGGGCCGCGGGCCTCTGCGCTGACGTGCTCGACTCGGCGGACAGCCCGCCGCATGCGCGCGCGGTCAGCTCGGGGGTGCTCGGCCTCATCCTGGCCTGGCGCGGCGAACCGGCCAGGGCGCGCCCGTTGCTGCTGGAGAGCAGGTCGATCGCCACCAGGATCGAGCTCACCGCGATGGAGCTGCTCTCTGGCTGGGGCCTGTGCGTGCTCGATGACGCGGCGGGCGCGATCCCGGCCGCGGCCGACCGCGCGCGGCTGCTGCTGACCCGCTGGCAGCAGACGGAGGAACGGCACTACGCCATTCCCGTCCTGCAGTGGATGTCGGCGTTCTTCGCCGAGCACGGCGCGGCGGACCAGGTCCGCGCGTGCGCGGCCGCGCTGGCCAGGATCGCCGAGCTCACGGCCCAGCCGGAGGCTCTTGCCGCGCTGGCGCACGCGCTCGGCGAGACCGCCCGGATCGACGCGGGCGCCCGCGTCGCCGCGGCGGAGCTGCTGCGGTCGGTGGAGCTGTTCGGCCCGCTCGCGATCCCGCTGGCCACCGCGACGGCGCAGCGCCGGGCGGCGGCCGCGCTGCTCCAGGCGGGCGAGCAGCGTCGCAGCGTGGGCCTGCTGTCTTCCGCCTACCAGGCGGCCGACCGGCTCGGCGCCGCGGCGCTGCGCGCCCGGCTGGACGCGGAGCTGGCCGGCCTTGGCGAGAAGCCCCGCCGCCGCGGCAACGCCGGCCGCGGGACGCCCGGCCAGGCGGCGGCCGGTGCCGCGGGCCTATCGGCACGGGAGACCGAGGTCATGCGGCTGGTGGCCGAGGGTAACACCAGCCGCGAGATCGCCAGCCAGCTCTTCCTCAGCCCGCGCACCGTGGAGATGCACGTGCGCAGCGGCATGCTCAAGCTGGACTGCCGCACCAGGGCCGCGGCAGTCCGGCGGATCGCCGAGCTCGGCCTGCTGCCGCGCCCTGACCAGGCGGCGGGCGGCTGAGCGAGGCGCTCCTTTCCGCGATACCCCGGCGGGGTTTGCCCGCCTGACCAGGCACCTACCATTTTGGTGACATCAATTTCAGCGGTCACGCTGACCGGATCGGCGGCCAAACACCCGCATCACCGCGGCGGCATTGCCGGGCGTCAGCCAGGGCCGCGCGGAATCTGATGCGGCCAGGCACGGCGCGGCGACTCCGGGGGAGCGCTGCGCCAGGAAGGATGCCGCGATGAGCGACACCGCCGCCTGGCCGGCGACAAGCTGGCAGGTCCCCGATGAGCGCCGCCGGCTGCAGCTTGCGCTGGCCGCCCTCTGGCTGCTCGACGCTGTGCTGCAGTTCCAGTCGTACATGTTCACGCCCGCGTTCGCGCGCATGCTCGCGGAGTCGGCGGACGGCAACCCGGCGTTCGTCGCCGGCCCGATCACCTGGTCGGCGCGCATCATCGAGCACCACGCCGTCGCGGCGAACTCGGTCTTCGCCACCGTGCAACTCCTGCTGGCGCTCGGAATCGCGCTGCGGCCGACGGTCAAGATCGCGCTGAGCGCATCGATCGTTTGGTCGCTGGCCGTGTGGTGGCTCGGCGAAGGGCTCGGTTCCGTGCTGGCCGGGATCGCGAGCCCGGTCAGCGGAGCGCCCGGAGCGGTCATCATCTACGCGCTGCTGGCGATCCTGCTCTGGCCGGTCCGGACCGACCGGCCCGCGGCGTTCGCGGCCGGCCGCTCGGTAGGCACGCCGGCCGCCCGCGCGCTCTGGGTCGCGGCGTGGGGCAGCCTTGCGCTGCTCTCGCTGCAGCCCGCCGTCCGGTCGCCGGGCGGGCTGAGCAGCATGCTCGCCGATGCCGCGGACGGCCAGCCGGGCTGGCTCGCTGCCGTCGACCGGCAGGCCAGCTCGCTGCTCGATCACCACGGGCTGGCCGCCTCGATCGTGCTCGCGATCACGCTGGCCGTCATCGCCGCGAGCGTGCTCGCGCCGCCGCCAGGGGCCCGGGCGGCGATCGTCCTTGCCGTCATCGTGGCCATGGCCATCTGGGTGGCCGAGGGACTGGGCGGGATCTTCACCGGGTCGAGCACCGACCCGGACTCCGGCCCGCTGCTCGCGCTGCTGGCGGTGGCCTACTGGCCCGCCGCGGCGGCGGGCGACCTGGACCAGCGGGCCGGGCCGTGAACGGGCCAGCCTGGCTCGGCTACCTGCTGGCCGCCGTCATGATCGTCACCGCCGGCTATTGCGTGACCAGGCTGGTAACCGCGCGCCTGCGGCAGCGGCCGACCGCGCCGGACGTGGACCTCAGCCATGTGGTGACGGGCGTGGCCATGGCTGGGATGCTGGTGCCGCGGCTGAGATCCGTGCCTGATGGTGCCTGGGAAGTCGTCTTTGCCGCCGCGCTCGGCTGGTTCGGCTGGCGGCTTATCCGGGCCGGCCGTGGCCACGGCGACCGCGCCGCGGTCGCGCCGCACCTGGTGGCGAGCGGCGTGATGCTGTACATGCTGCTCGCCATAACGCCCGCAGGGACAGTTCCCGCGGCGGCAGGAACGGTCATGGCCGTGCCGCCGGCCGGAGCTATCCGTTTCCCGGTCTTGGCTCTTGGCTTCGCGGCTGGCCTTTTCGGCTACGCCATCTGGGTCACCGACCGGCTGCCGGCCCTGGCGCCGGTGCGGCTGCTGCGGCTGCCCGCCGCTGGCGCGGCGGGCGGGGCTGGCGCTGGCGCCAGCCCGCGGCCGGCCGTCCCGCTGTCGCCGCGGCTC
>WNGG01002146.1_pt1 | contig 22414 bp, 20 predicted proteins | sample 5400661 | NCBI WGS metagenome assembly WNGG01 (sample SAMN13153372, study PRJNA577476) | soil metagenome | isolation source: 100 cm soil or saprolite under Garry oak tree replicate 1 | place: USA:California | collected 2016-06-15
AAGGCGAGCACGCCCGACACGACTTCGATCTCGTCCGTGCCGGCGAGCGCCTCGGTGTCCACGCTGGAGAGGACGGCGGCGAGCGCCGTCTGTGTCGAGGGCTCGCGCCGCGGGATGAACGGCGCCAGGAGGTCGCCGGCGCGCTCCATCCACGGCAGCGCCCGGGCGACGATCGGCTCCGCCCAGCGGCGTCCCAGCACGCGGGGGACGAGGTAGGCCGCGCTGACGAACAGGGGGATGATCACCGCCACGGTGAACACGCCGAGGAACGTCGGGGTCGTCTGGGCGAGCAGCGCGGGGACGGCGGCCGCGGCGATCACGACGCCCAGCGTCGTCAGCGCGTTGGCGGTCGCGAGCACGCGGCCGGGATGCTCGAGCAGGCGGACCGCGGCCTCCGTCCCCCGCAGCTTGTAGTGCACCCAGCGCGTGAGCTCCACCTGCGACACCGCGGCCGCGGCGACGCCGATCGCCGCGGCGACGCCGGCGAGACCGAGTCCGACGACCAGGACGAGCAGGGACGCGATCATACTTTCTCGAAGACCACGCGCGTGACGCGGCGGCGATCGACCTGGTCCACGACCACGCGGAACCCGTCGAGCTTCAGCTCTTCGCCGGGACGCGGTACGCGGCCGAGCACCGAATACACCAGTCCCCCGACGGTCGAGACGTCGGGATGCTCGAAGGTCCGTCCCAACGCGGCCGAGAGCTCGCCGAGCGAGGTGCGGCCGTCGACCCAGAAGCGGTTGCCGTCCTGCCGGATGGCCGGCGCGGCGTCGACGTCGTGTTCGTCGCGGATCTCGCCGACGACCTCCTCGAGAATGTCCTCGAGGGTAATGAGCCCGGAAGTGCCGCCGAATTCGTCCACGACGATGGCGAGGTGCGCGGGCCCGCGCTGGAAGTCCCGGAGCTGTGCGTCGAGCGTCTTCGACTCGGGCACGAACGCCGCGGGCTTGACCAGCTCTTGCCACCGTTTCTCCGCCTCGGGCCCGGGGAGCCCCATCACGAGCGGCACGAGGTCTTTCGCGAACAGCACGCCGACGACGTTGTCGGGCGTCCCGTCGTACACCGGCAGCCGCGTATACTCGTGCCGGCGGAACGTCTCTAGCACCGTCTCGAGCGAAGCGGCGACGTCCACGGCGATCATGTCGAGCCGCGGCGTCATCACTTCCACCACCGTGGCGTCGGCAAGGGTGAAGATCCCCAGCAGCATGTCGCGCTGCGCGGCGCCGAGCTCGGGCTGGAGCGGCTGCGTGGTGGTCACGAGGCCGTGCAGGCCGCGATCCACCCACGCGAGCAGCATGAGCAGCGGGGCGAACGGCATCAGCGTGCGCCGGGCGAGCGGCAGGGCCGCGTCGGCGAGCTCAGGGGCGAGGCGCGCCACGCTGCGCGGCAGCGCATCCCCCACGACGAACAGGAAGCCCGCCGCGACGAGCAGCACACCCACGCCCCCGGCCCAGGGGCGCTGCCACCAGCCCAGGGCGTGGGCGGCGGCGACGGCCCCGAGCACGAGCAGGGCGAGCCGGGCGACGTGGAGGGCGCGGTGCAGCGGCACCCGTCCGCGCACCGCCGTCGGCGGCGCGTCGCCCAGCGTATGCAGCATCTCCCCCACCGCCGCCTCTTCGCCCAGCGCCAGCAGGCCGGCCCACGCCACGGCCACGATCGCGGCGGCGACCCCCATCCAGGAGAGCGCGACGGCGCCGAAGCTCATCGGCCGTTTCCGGTGAGCCGCCGCACGTAGCGCTCCTGCCGGCGCCACATCGCCGACCGCGTGCGGCCGGGCCCCTCGGGGTGGTCGTAACCCAGGACGTGCAGGGTGCCGTGCACTGCGAGACGGATCATCTCGACGCGAAGGTCCTCTCCGGGCCACCGCTCGGCCGCCGCGGGACAGAGGTAGACGTCTCCCACCACCGAGTCGTCGGCCTGAGGTAACGCGTAGGCGATGACGTCGGTCACCCCGCGCCGGCCCGTGGCGCGACGGTTCAAGCGCCGCATCGCGGGGGCGCCGAGCAGCGTCAGCTCCACGCGCACGCGGCCGGCGCCCTCCCAGGCGAGCACTTGGCGGGCCACACGGGCCAGCGTCCGCTCAGAGGGCCGAGGCCTGCGGGGTCGGCTGCCAGTCTTTGCTGATGCCGCCACTGGACTCGGGGTAGTCGATGCGGTTGTGGTACATCCCGGACAAGACGCGGATGAACTCCGACTTCACGACGTCGATCTGCTGCAAGGTGAGCGGGGCGTCGTCCAGCTGGCCGGAGGCGAGCTTGGTCCGGACGATGTGGTTGATCGCTTCCTCGATCTTCTGCGGGGTGAGGTCATCCAGCACCCGCAGGGCGGCCTCGACCGAATCGGCCAGCATGGCGACGGCGGTCTCCACCGAGCGCGGCCGCGGTCCGGGATAGCGGTAATCCTCGCGGCGCGCGTTCGCGTCGGCCTTCTTGGCCCGGTCGTAGAAGTACGTGATCTCGCTCGTGCCGTGGTGCTCCGGGATGAACGCGGTCACGACGGCGGGGAGGCCCGCTTCCTCGGCGAGGGCCAGCCCGTCGGTGACGTGGCGCTTGATGATCTCCGCCGACTGCGCCGGCGGGATCTTGTCGTGCGGATTGCCGCCGCGCGTCTGGTTCTCGACGAAGTACAGCGGGTTGCTGAGCTTGCCGACGTCGTGGTAGTAGCAGCCCACGCGCCCCAGCAGCCCGTTCGCCCCGATGCGGTTGCACGCCGACTCGACGAGGTTCGCCATCGCCACGCTGTGCGCGTACGTGCCCGGCGCCTCGAGCGAGAGGCGGCGCAGCAGCGGCCGGCTCGGGTCCGACAGCTCGAGCAGCGTCAGGTCCGTCGTGACGTGGGTGAAGCTCTCCGCCAGGGGCAGCAGCAGGATCGTCAGCGCGCCGCTCACCAGCCCGTTCGTGATGCCGAACACCGAGGTCCAGCCGATCTCTCCGATGCGCCAGCTGCCGGCGAGCCCCAGCGCGGTCGCGCCCGCGAGGTAGCCCGCCCCGACGATGAGGACGGCCGTGTAAAGATGGCTGCGCCGCCGCAGCGAGCGCACGGACAGCGCCGCGGTGACGCCGCCGAGCAGGCACAGGAACAACGCCGGGGTGTCGTGGAACACGGGCTGCGTCCCGATTACGGCGGAGACGATCATCGCGCCGATCATCGACACGCGACCGTTGAACAGCACCGTCAGCATCATCGCCTGGAATGGCAGGGGGATCAGCTCCGGGTGGCCGGGGCGCGTGTGCGCGACGGCGGCGGCGCCGAGCAGCGTCGCGGCGAACAGCAGGGCGACGATCGCCACCTGACGCTGCTCGCGGTACGTCTCGCGTCGGTAGAACACCATCAATACCCAGAACACGCCGAGGATCAGCGCGTCGCGCAGCATCGGCCCCACGACCCCGCCGAGCGACGTGCTCGTCGCCGCGCCGCGGCGGACCAGCTCGTTGTGCAGCGCCAGGAGCTTCTCGTGCGCGGGTCCCGAAATGATCTCCCCCGCCGACGCCAGGCGATCGCCCTGGCGCACGACGTACTTGCTCGGATCCACGCTGCCCATCAGCTCGCTGCGCCGGCGTCGCGTCTCCGCCTCGTTGGGCACCAGGGTGGCGCGGAAGAAGCGGCGCACCAGCTTAAGGTAGACCACGTCCCCCACGCTCGAGCCTGGATCGGGATGCACCCCGCGCGAGCGCAGCAGATAGTCGTTGTAGCTGAGCACCTGGTCGCGGGCCACCGGCTGCTCCGAGGCCCCGCGGCGCACGATCAGCTGCGTCGAGGTCTCCGCCTGGAGCACTCCCGGCGCCGTCACCCCCTGGGCCAGGGTTTGGGCGAACAAGTCCGTGAGCGCTCGCTCGAGGTTGCGGCGCTTGCCGCCCTTCTGCACGTAGCCCGCCTCGACCAGCGACAGCGGTAGCCCCGCGCGCCGGGCGACGCGGATGATCGCCTGCGGGCCCAGCCCGGCGGAGTCCCCGAGCGCCTGGAAGAAGACGTGCAGGTCCGCCGCCGTGCTGTCGTACGCGCGCTGCTGGAACTGGTAGAGCGGCTTGGCGCTCGCGGCGAGGTCCTCCGCCTCGCGCGCCAGCTCCTCGTCGGTCTTGGTCACCACGAAATCGAACGGCGCCACGACGTCGCGCTCGGCCTTCGCCCCCGGCTCGAGGAGCGGCGCCAAGTCCGTCGCGCTCGACGGGAAGGCCAGATAGGCGAGCACTGCGAGCACGAGGACCCACGCCCACCGGGTCCCGTGGTATCGCACTTCCTCCCAGCTCGGTCGTTTCATGTCAGCCTTGGGCATCCTCGGCGTAGGCCCGGATGATGTCCCGCACCAGCCGATGGCGGACCACGTCCGTTTCGGTGAGGTAGCAGAAGCCGATCCCATCGATCCCCGGCAGGATGCGCTCGATCTGCAGGAGCCCTGAGTCCTCGCGGTTGGCCAGATCGATCTGTGTCTTGTCGCCCGTGATGACGGCCCGCGAGTTCACCCCCAGCCGGGTGAGGAACATCTTCATCTGCATCCCCGTCGCGTTCTGCGCCTCGTCGAGAATCACGAACGCGTCGGACAAGGTGCGGCCGCGCATGTAGGCGAGCGGGGCGATCTCGATCGTCCGCGACTCGATCGCCTTTTGCACGCGATCGCGCGGCATCATGTCCTCGAGCGCGTCATACAGGGGCCGCAGGTAGGGATCCACCTTCTCGTGGAGGTCGCCGGGGAGGAAGCCGAGACTTTCTCCCGCCTCCACGGCCGGCCGCGCGAGGACGATGCGCCGCACGCGCTTGCGCGCCAGGGCGTCCACCGCCGCTGCGACCGCGAGATACGTCTTGCCCGTGCCCGCCGGTCCGATCCCCACGACGATGTCGTTCTGCGCGATTAGCTGGAGATAGTCCCGCTGCCCGGCGCTCTTGGGCCCGATCACGCGACGCAGGCCGGGGAGGATGATCCTGAGCTCCTGTTGAGCGCCGGGCTCGGAGAGACTCCCACTCGCGCCATCGAGCACCAGCCGTTCCACGTCGTGCACGTCCAGCTCCTCCCCCATGCGGGCCAGGTCGATCATCGCCTGGACCACGGGCGCCGCGCGCTCCACCGCCGCCCCCGGCCCCTGCAGCGTGAGACTGTCCCCGCGCAGCGACACGCGCACGCCGAGTCGCTTGCTCAGCTCGATCAGGTTCGTGTCATTGACGCCGGCGAGCGCCAGCGGATCCACGCCTTCGACGGTGACGCGTTGAGTGAGGTCGTCGCTCATGGCACCACTTTGAGGTGGAGGGTCGCCAGGTCTTCGGCGCGCGCCGGGGCGGGGGCGCCCTCGAACAGCGCCCGCGCCGCGGTCGTCTTGGGAAACGCGATGACGTCCCGCAACGATCCCGCGCCGGCCGCGAGCATCACCACGCGATCGAACCCGATCGCGAAGCCGCCGTGCGGCGGGGCACCGGCGGCCAGGCCCCGCAGCAAGAACCCGAAGCGCTCGGCGATGTCCTGATCGGAGAGCCCAAGATGCCGGAACACCGTGCGCTGCACCGCGCCATCGGTGATGCGGATCGATCCGGAGCCGAGCTCGTTGCCGTTGTAGACCGCGTCGTAGTGCTGGGCGCGACACGCCAACGGGTCGGACTCGAGCTTCCCTACGTCGTCGGGATGCGGCGCCGTGAACGGGTGGTGCGCGAACACCGGCTTCCCCGTGTCGGCGTCCGGCTCGAACAGCGGGAAGTCGACGACCCAGCAGAAGGCGTGCGCCGCCAGCGGCGTGGGCGTGAGACGCCGGATTACCTCCTGACGCACGCGGTCGAGCACGGGGGACGTCACGCGGTCGGGACCGATGGTCATCAGGGCGGCGTCGCCGTCGCCCACGCCCAGGCGGCCCAGCGCCTCCACCGTGAAGTGCTTCCCCACCGAGCCGGAGATCTGGTCGCCCTGGCGCTTGACCCACGCGAGCCCCGCGCCGCCCAGCTGTTTCGCCGCCTCGGCGAGCTGATCCGCGTCTTTGCGCGATAACGCGCCCCCGCCCTTGACCGCGAGGCCGCGCACCCGCGCCCCGTTCTGGCGCGCGCTCTGAAAGAAGGGCACGGCGAGCGGCTCCACGACTGTGGTCCAGTCCTGGATCGCGAGCTCATAGCGCAGGTCGGGCTTGTCGGTGCCGAACCGCTCCATCGCGTCCTGCCAGCGGAGGCGCGGAAACGGACGCGTCACCGCGTGCCCCGCTTCCTCCCACAGGGCGACGAGCACCGCCTCGACGTACCCCAGCACGTCGTCCATCTCGACGAACGACGCCTCGAGATCGATCTGGGTGAACTCGGGCTGGCGGTCGTTGCGCAAGTCCTCGTCCCGGAAACAGCGCGCGAGCTGGAAGTACCGGTCGAAGCCCGCGACCATCAGCAACTGCTTGTAGATCTGCGGGGACTGGGGCAGCGCGTAGAACTCGCCGGGGTGCACGCGCGACGGCACGAGATAGTCGCGCGCGCCTTCGGGCGTGGGCTTGGTGAGCACCGGCGTCTCGATCTCGAGAAACTCGAGGTCGGAGAGGGTGCGCCGCGCGCGCTGCAGCAGCCGGTGCCGCAGCATCAGGTAGGCTTGCAGCTCCGGGCGCCGCAGATCGAGGTGGCGATGCTTGAGGCGCAGCTCTTCGGCAGGCAGTTCCTCGTTTTTCGCGCGGGCCACGGGAATGGCCGGCGTCGCCGCGACGCCGACGACCTCCAGGCGCGTGGCGTGCACCTCCACGTCTCCCGTCGCCAGCTCGGCGTTCTTCATGTTCGCCGGCCGGGCCACGACGGCGCCTTCCACGACGACGACCGTCTCCGCGCCGAGCGTCCCGGCGCGCGCCAGCACGTCGGGCGGCGCCCAGCTTGGGCCCACCGCGACCTGCACGATGCCGTCGCGGTCGCGCAGATCGAGAAACACGATGCCCCCGAGATCGCGCCGGCGGTGCACCCACCCGCCGAGGCGCACCTCGGTCCCCACGTGCTCCTGGCGCAACGCCCCACACCGGTGCGTGCGCTGGCTTGTGCGACTCGCGCTCACGCTTGGTTCAAGCCCCCTCTGCTTCGCACAACGAGCGGTAGAACTCGTCCGGCGTGCGCGCGGCGAGCAGCCGCGTGCGCACCGGCTCCTGGCGGACGAGGCGGGAGATCCGGCTGATCGCCTTCACGTGTGCCCCCGCTTGCGACTCCGGCCCGGCCAGCAGGAAAAACAATCGCACCGGCTGGCCATCGACCGTTTCGTACGGCACCGGTTGCTGTGTGGTCCCCGCGACCACCACGAGGTTGGGCACGATCGGAGTCTTGCCGTGCGGCACCGCGACTCCGTAACCGATCCCCGTCGGGAACTGGCGCTCCCGTTCGAGAATCGCCCCCAGCACCTCTTCGGCCTGCGGGCCGTCACCGGCCAGGGCCATTCCCACCAGCTCACGCAGCACCCCCTCTTTGTCCCCCGCTTTCAGGGGAACGCGGATGTGGTCAGGCGTGAGCAGCTCGGACAGGCGCACGGCGTCTCGAAGTGGTGTAAGCGATTGAATCTAGTTAAGTTGAGCCGTCCACGCCACGCCGCGCGCGCGTCCCTGCCATGCAACGTTTTGTCCCTATGCTGGTTGCCCTCGGCCCCGCCGTCCTCGGGGCACAGCAGGCCGCTGGTGCCGAGCTGTGGCGGCTCGCCGGTGTGACGGTCGCCGTCCCCGCGGCGCTGGCCCGCGACGGGGCGGCCGCGTTCTGGAATCCGGCCCAAGAGGGCGACGGCGCGCGGATACTGGCGAGCGTCGAAGCGATCCAGACGCCCGAGATCGTGGGCGCCTCGGGGCTCCTCACGTCGCTGCGCGTCCCGGTGCGGGGGGTGGGCCGGGTCGGCCTGCTCTACGGCCGCATGGAGCTCGGCGGCCTGGTGCGCACCACGTTCGCTCCCGACGCGGTCGCCGGCACTATCCCCTACTACACACACACCGCCGGCCTCACCTGGGCGCGCAGCTTCGGCGCCACGACGCTGGGCGCCACGGCGGGGTATCACGACACCCGGCTCGACGATCTCCACGACGGCCACTGGACGTTCGATGTGGGCGCGGTGCATCGCGTCAACGACGTGCTGCGGGTCGCCGCCGCGACGCATTTCTTCTCGCGGTTTCAAACCGCCGACAACGTGCAGGACCTCTTCGGCGGCGCCGAGCTGCGCGTGTTCCGCGGTCCGCTGTGGGACAGCAGCGCCGTCGCGACCGTGCGCGCCCGGTACGGGGTGACCGTGACCCGAGCGGGCGCCGTCGACCAGGCGTTCGGCGCGGGGATCGAGTTCGGGCCGCCCCTCGCCGTCGATGGACTGCTGGTGCGGGAGGCGGGTTACGGCGGGGCCGCCTGGCGCGTGGTCGGGGGCGTCCGGGTGACGGTGGGCCGCTATCGGGTCAGCTTCGCGCGGGACGCGGGTGTGAACGATACGGGGGCCGCCTACCGCGTCGGCCTCGAGGCTCGGCTGCGATGACGGATCTCCTGTCCCTCACTCCCGACGCCGCGCGCGCCGCGATCACGGAGTGGCTCGCGGCTCGCGGCGAGCCTGCCTACCGCCTGCGTCAGGTGCTCCCCCGCTTGTGGCGGCGTCCGGTGGCGCGGTGGGAGGACGCCACCGACCTGCCTGCGGATCTGCGTCGGGAGCTGGAGCATGCGTTCCCGCTCGCGCGACTCGAGGTCGCAGCCCACCAGATTTCGAAGGACGGTACCGAGAAATTCCTGTGGAGGCTGGCTGACGGCGAGGCGATCGAGTCGGTGCTGATCCCCGAGGGCCGGCGTCGTACGCTGTGCATCTCCTCGCAGGTCGGCTGCGCCCTCGGCTGTGTCTTCTGCGCCACCGGCCGCATGGGCTGGCGGCGTGACTTGGGCGCCGGGGAGATCGCCGGTCAGGTGCGAGCGATGGTTTTGCTCGCAGCGGCGCAAAAGCCGACCAACGTCGTGTTCATGGGCATGGGCGAGCCGCTGCTCAACTGGGAGCCGGTGGACACCGCCCTCACCATTCTGAATCACCAGGATGGGTTGGGGATCGGCGCCCGGCACATCACCGTCTCGACGGTGGGCATCCTCCCCAATCTCGCGCGTTTCGCCAAGCGCCCCGAACAGTTTCGCCTGGCCCTCTCCCTCCACGCCCCTGTGCCCGGGTTGCGCCGCGAGCTGATGCCGATCGAGAAGAAATACGCGCTCCCGGAAGTGATGAAAGCGCTGGCGCAGTTCACGCGGCGCGTCACGCTCGAGTACGTGCTGATCGGTGGCGTCAACGATTCACTCGAGACCGCCGATCACCTCGCGAACCTCGCCCGGCCGTTGGGTGCCCTCGTGAATCTGCTGCCCCTGCACCCCGGCGGCGCTCCGGGTCTTGCGCCGAGCTCGCACGCGCAGATGCTCGCCTTCGAGCGGCGGCTCAAGCGTCTCGGGGTGGCCGCGGTGCTCCGCCGCAGCCGCGGTCTCGATATCAGCGCGGCGTGCGGGCAGCTACGGGTGGAACTGGGACCGCGGCGGCGCAAAGTCGGCACCGAGGAGCACGCTGGCGTCGAGTAGCTTGGTCGAGTCGCGCTGGACGATGACGGTACCGGCGCGGAGCGCCTGGCGGACGCGCTCGCCGACATTGGCCGGACCCCGACGCACCAGGATGCGGGTGGAATCGAGCGTCCCGAGGGCGGCGGGGGCGTTGCCGTAGTACACAACGTCGAGCCCGGCCTCGCGCAGCACGCGAGTCGCCGTCCGGGCCAGCCCCGCCTTCCCGCTGGCATTCAGCACTTCGACGATGACGCGGTCGCCGTGATCGCCCGGAATGATCGCCGGGCCGCCGGAGGGCTGACTCCGACGACAGCTCAGGACGGCCATCAGGACTACCAGTCCGACCGTCAGACTGTCGGACCGTCCGACGATTCTCATGTCACCAGCGCGTTCCAGAACCGCACCGTCTCCTCCCGCAGCGGCCAGCCCGACCGCACCGTCCACTCGATGCGGCGGCGGACCACCTCGCGCAGTACCGCGTCGCGCTCCGCCGGCACGCGGGCGGCCAGCTCACGGCGCGTCTCGCGGTCGAACGTGCGCTCAGGCTCGAGGTAGTCGGCGAGGTAGAGCATGCGCCCGGCCTCGTCCCAGCCGGCGTAGCCGATCGAGTGGTAGCGCACGGCGTCGAGGACGCCCTGGTCGCGCTCGCCGTCGCGTGCGGCGCGCTCCGCCGCCAGCGGGCCGTGGTCCAGCTCAGACGCCGCGGGTGTGTCCCGCAGCGCATCGTGGAGCCATCCTGCCCGGAGCCAGCGGGCCCGCTCGTCCGGGGGCACTTTCATCGCTCCCGCCCATCCGTCGAGCAGCGCCACGACGCGCTCGATGTGTGCGCGCCGCTCCGGCGTGGCGACGGCCCAGGACGGCAGCGCCACTTCAGGCGCGCACGGCCGGGTCGGCCGCCAGGCCTTCCCCCAGCACCACGTTGTCGATGAGTCGCGTCGAGCCGACGCGCGCGGCCACGAGGACAATTGTCTTGGCCGTCACCCGCTCGACCGGCGCCAGCGCTTCGTCCACGAGGGCGAGGTACTCCGGCTGCACGCCCGGAGCCGCGAGCGTCTCCATTCCTTTCTTCTGGACCGCGGCGGCCTCGGCCTGGCCCCCGCGCCACGCTTGCTCCACGGCCCGCAGCGCGCGGGATAGGGCGAGGGCCGAGCGCCGCTCGTCGGGAGACAGGTAGGTGTTGCGCGACGACAGGGCGAGCCCGTCGAGCTCGCGCACCGTGGGCGCGACGTCGATCTCGATGGGGAAGTCCAGCTCCCGCACCATCTGGCGGACCAGGGTCGCCTGCTGAAAGTCCTTGCGGCCGAACACCGCGGCATCGGGCTCTACGAGGTGGAACAGCTTCGCCACCACGGTGAGCACGCCGCTGAAGTGCCCGGGGCGGATCTTGCCTTCGAGCACGTCGCCGCCGGGACCCGGGGCTACGCGGGCCACGGGCTCGCCGGGATACATCGCGGAGGTGTCCGGCACGAAGAGGGTGTCCACGCCGCGCGCCGCGGCGAGGGAGCGGTCGCGCGCCAGGTCGCGCGGGTAGCGCGCGAGGTCTTCCGTGGGCCCGAACTGCAGCGGGTTCACGAAGATGCTCATCACGACGCCGTCGGCGAGCTCTTTGGCGCGATCGACGAGTCGCAGGTGGCCCTCGTGGAGGAAGCCCATCGTGGGGACGAACCCGACGCGGCGCCCGCGCGCCTGCTCGCCGCGGGTCCAGGCGCGCATGTCGGAGAGACTGGTGATTTCCTGCATCGCTACTTCTGGAAGGAATGCTCCGCGTCGGGATACTTGCCGTTGCGCACTTCCGCCGCGAATCCCTGCACGGCCTGCTTGACCTCCTCGGCGAGGTTTGCGTAGCGCTTGACGAACTTCGCCGAAAAGCGGTCGTTCAACCCGAGCAGGTCGTGGAGCACCAGCACCTGGCCGTCGCAGTCCTTCCCCGCCCCGATGCCGATCGTGGGAATCGTGAGCGCCTGCGTGATCTCAGCCGCGAGCGGCGCGGGCACCAGCTCCAGGACGATCGCGAACGCGCCCGCGTCCTCGAGGGTCTTGGCATCCTCCTTCAGGCGCTGCGCGGTCTTGTCGTCCCGTCCCTGCACCCGATGGCCGCCCAGCGCGTGCACCGACTGGGGCGTGAGCCCGAGGTGGCCCATGACCGGAATCCCGACGTCCACCACCGCGCGCACGGTGTCGGCGATCGCCCGGCCGCCCTCGACCTTGATCGCTTGACACCCGGTTTCCGCCATCACGCGGCCGCCGTTGCGGATCGCTTCTTCCTTCGTCACCTGGTAGGTGAGGAACGGCATGTCGCACACGACCATCGCGCGCTGCGTCCCGCGCCGCACGATCTTCGTGTGGTAGATCATCTGGTCCAGCGTTGCCGAGAGCGTGGAGTCGGCCCCGGCCAGCACCTGGTTGACCGAATCCCCCACCAGCAGCACGTCCACGCCGCTCGCGTCGAGCAGCCGCGCGAACAAGGCGTCGTAACACGTCAGCATCACGATGCGCTCGCCCTTCTCCTTCATCTGAAGGAGGGCGTGCGTGGTGACCGGCTTCAAGCCGGGGCCGTCAGGCATGGGCGGCGCTCAGCGCTTCCAGCTCCGCCACCTCGCGGCGCCAGAAGTCGCGGTTGGGGAGCTCGGGATGGGGCACGGTGAGACCGGGCTCGGTCACCACGCGATCGCCGTAGCGGACGAGGTCCAGGTCCAGCGTGCGGGGCCCCCAGCGATCGCCGCGCTCTCGGCCCCGCTGCCGCTCGATCTCCAGGAGCGCGACCAACAACTCGCGCGGTTCGAGCGCCGTCTCCAGCAGCACCATCTGATTGAGGAATGGTCCCTGCGGAACCGGCCCGAGGGGCGCCGTTTCCTCGACCCGCGTCGCGGCCACGAGCCGGGTGTCGGGCAGCGCGGCCAGGTGCTCCCGGGCGAACGCGAGATGCGCCGCGCGGTCGCCGACGTTCGACCCCAGGGCCACGAAGACCCGCTGGAGGGTGGAGGCTGGCACGGGGGAATCCTAAGCGCTCAGGCGACGCTGGCAAAGCCGCGGGTCAGCTCGCGCAGCATCCCGGCTACCTGCTCGAGCTCGCGCGTCGCCTGCTCCAGCTCGGCCAGCCCGCGCGCCGCCTCGCTGGCGCGCGTCGCCACGCCGTCCGCTTCGCCGCGATTCTTGCCCGAGATCTCGGCTACCGCGTTGATGCGCTGGCGCAACCGCGCGAACGCCTCGTCCTGCTCGCCCGCGGCCGACGCGATGCGCTGGGCGTGCGTGGTCGCATCAGCGGTCGCGGCCACGATCGCGTCCAGGGCTTCGAGCGCTCCGGCGGACAGCTCCTCGACACCGCCCACGTTGACCTGCCCGCGCCGCATCTGCTCCACCACCTCGCCCACCTGGCGGTGGATGTCCTGCACGAGCTCGCCCGCCTCCAGCGCCGCCGCGGCGCTTTGCTCGGCGAGGCGCCGCACTTCCTCGGCCACCACGGCGAAGCCCTTGCCGTGCTTGCCCGCCCGCGCCGCCTCGATCGCCGCGTTCAGGGCCAACAGGTTCGTCATGTCGGCCAGCTCGCGGATCGACGCGATGAACCCGGTGATGCGCCGGCTCACCTGCCCCAGCTGCTGTACCTTCGACGAGCTCTCCCCCACGAACCCCTTCAAGGCCACGAGGCGTTCGATGGCGTCGCGAATCTGCTGGCGGTTCTTGCCGGCGACGTCGCTCGCCGCGCTGGACGCCCGCGCCGCCTCAGCGCCGTCGTTCGACACCCGGCGCGCCACCTGCGACAGGGTTTCCGTCGCCGCGAGGCCCCCCGACACCTCGCCCGCCTCGGCTGCGACGCCGCCCCGGATCACCTCGGTGGACGCCGCCACCGCCTTCGCCGCTTCGCGCAGCGCTACGGCCGCGTGCGTCAGGGTCTGCAGCTGCTGCGTCACCCGCTCCACGGTCTCGACCAGCGGCCGCCGCAGCTCGGTGATGTGAATCGTCGTGGCGAGCTGATTGGCGAAGGTCGTGATCGCCAAGACGTCCTTGCGGCGGTACGCCTTGCGTTTGTGGTGCTCGAGCTCCAGGGTGCCGATCACCAGATCCCCGAACTTGAGGGGCACGATGACGAGGCTCTGCACTTGGAGCGGGGCGTCCGCGACGCGCCGGTCGCGCGAGACGTCGTCGATCACGACCGTTTCGCCCGCCCGCACCGCCATCTCGCGCAGCTCCACGGTGTCGGACGAAGGATCGCCGCGCTCGCCGCGTCCGATGGCGCTCCGGTACGCCAGCGCCATGCCTCCGTCCTGGCGGCGGTAAATGCGGAAGTCTCCCCAGTCCACCAGGCGGTTGGCGAGCCGCTCGATGCGGCGGAACGAGTCCTCGAGGCTCAAGTTGCTCGTGATCACCGCCTCCATCGCGTGGACCTTGTTGAGCTCCTCGGCGGACACCGCTTCCTCCAGCATCATCTTGAGAAGCAGGCCCAGCCCTACGAGGACGGGCGCGACGAACACCCATACGAGCGGCTGCTGGCGAAATGCGACGATCGTGCCGACCACCGCCGCCGCCCCGATCAGGGTGCCGAAGTAGGAAAGCAACTCGTACCGCAGGATCAACATGCGCTCGCCGAGCTCGAGCTTGCTGCGCACCAACAGACTCAGGTAAAACAGCGTCCGGGAGATGATGAAGTAGGTGAGCGCGATGGCGAACAGCGGTAGGATGACCGCGCTGTGCGGCTCCGGCGGAATCTCCGCGGCTTCCAGCACGAAGGCGTAGACGCCGTACGCCGCGACCAGCGCGATCACTTCCCGGCCGAGATTGATCCAGGCCGCGTGCAGCGGCTTGCGGTGCCACGTCCAGTCGGTGATCACCGTGCCGCCGGCGACGGCAATCGCTGCGGCCGGAAGCCCCACGAGCAGGCTGCCCGCGAGCGCGGCGAGGCCTGTCTGGGTGAGGTAGGAGTACTTGCTCAGCGGGATGTGCAGGCCGCGCAGCCCGATGCAGGCGCCGAGCAGGAGGAGGATCTCCGGGATTTGGTCCAGCCAGCGCGGGTCGGCCGCGAGGACCGCGGCAAGCAGCACCAGTCCCGCGTAGGCCAGGCTCCAGCTGTAGACCACGACGAACCGCTGGATCGTCACGACCGCTGCTCCGCCCGGGCGCGCACTGCTGTGGCGAGCTCGGCGAGCAGCCGCTCCGCCGAGCCGAGCCCGCCGTTGCCGAGCGCTTCGACCAACGCGCTGCCCACGACGACGCCGTCCGCCACGCGCGCCGCGGCCGCGGCCTGGGCGGCCGTGCCGATCCCGAACCCGATCGCGACGGGGAGCGGTGTCGTCGCCTTGACGCGCGCGACCTGGCGTTCCATGTCGGGCGGCACCGCGTCGCGCACGCCGGTGACGCCGAGGCGCGAGATGAGATAGATGAACCCCGTCGCCCCGCGCACCGCGTCGGCGAGCCGGGCGTCGGGAGTGGTCGGGGCGATGAGCCGGATCAGCGCCAGGCCGCCGGCCGCGGCGCGCCGCTCCAACGCGGGGTCCGCGCCGGCGGGCAGGTCGGTGAGCAGCAGTCCCGACGCCCCGGCCGCCTGCGCCTCGGCCACGAATCGCTCCACGCCGAACGCCAGCACCGGGTTCAGGTACGTCATGAGGATGACGGGAATGCCGAGACGGGCCTCGCGCACCACGTCGAGCACGCCCGCCACGGTCATTCCCTGGTCGAGCGCGGCCTGGGTGGAGCGCTGGATGGTGGGTCCGTCGGCCAGGGGATCACTGAACGGCACGCCGACCTCGACGAAATCCGCGCCGGCCCGCTCGGCCACGCGCAGCGCGTCGCGGCAGGTCGCCGGGGTGGGATACCCGGCGGTGACGTAGGGAATCAGCGCCACGCGCCGCTCGGCGCGCACGGCCCGCCAGCGGGCGGCGATCGGGTGGTCAGACAAAGTAGTCGCTGACCTGGATGCCGTACTTCGCCGGGTCGCTGACCTTGATGATGGATCGGGGGAAGTTGCCCTGTTCATCGCGTTGGGCGAGGTCGACCACGGTGCCCGGGTGCAGCAGCGCTCCGTCAGGGGTCGCCGCGATCCGCACCACGGGCCGGTGCACCGCGGCGACGTCGGCGTTCGCCGACTGCACCAGCGCCACCTCGTAGGTGTCGAGGATGACGCACGTGCCCACGGGGTAGATGCCGATGAGGTTGATGAAGGCTTTCACGACCACCGGGTCGTAGCCGCGGCGGGGATTCTCCCACATCTCCTTGAGCACCTGGTCGGGCTGAATCGGCACCGTCTGGTAGACGCGGCGGCTCGTGGCGGCGTCGAAGCCGTCCGCTACGGCGACGACCTTGGAGTAGATCGACAGTTCGCGCGACCGGACCGATTTGGGATACCCGGTCAGGTCCGTCTTCATGTGATGCTCGTAGGCGACGATCATGCCGCGGTACGGGATCTCCCCGTACCCGCGGAGTCCGAACAGCGTGAGCACGCCGAGCCAGGGGTGGGCCTGCATGATGCGCCACTCCTCGTCGCTCAGCCCACCCTGCTTGTTGAGCACCTCGAGCGGCACGCGCGACTTGCCCACGTCGTGGAACAGGGCGGCGATACCCAGATCGTACAGCTGCAGCTTGGTGAGGCCCAGTTTGCGGCCCAGGGCGACGGAGAAGATGCAGACGTTCACCGAATGGGTGAACGTGTACTCGTCGTAGTCGCGCAGGGTGGTGAGGCCCATGAGCGACGACTCGTTGTTCAGCACCTGGTCGACGATCGCCTGCACGGCGCGCTTGACCTTCTTGACGTTGGCCGTGCGTCCCAGGCGGATGCTGTTGATGACCTCCTTCGTCACCGCCACCGACCGGGCGTAGGTCCGCTTCGCCGCCTCCTTCAGGCGCTCGGTCTCTTCGACGTCCTCTTCGGTCTCGAGCGGCGGCTCGACGGAGATGAAGGAGACGCCGCCGTCCTGGAGCTTTTGCGCCAGCTCGAAGACCTTGTTGGGGTTCGCCTCGCGGGCGGAATACGACAGCAACAGCGACACGAAGATCTGGAGCTGCTTGCGATCCACGCCCTCGTCCATCCGCACCGCGCCGATGCCGCACTGGCGCAGCACGCCGAGGATGTGCGAGAATGACGCGTAGTTGTCGAGGTCGAGACGCAGCCGGGTGGAGTTCACGAAGATGAACTCGCCTTGCAGCCGCACCTCCAGCTCCCGCTCGACGTCGAGCAGGTGCTTGGTCGCGGCGACCAGATCGTCGAGCGCCCGCTGCACCTGTGCGTTCTCGATGGGATAGAGCTTCAGGGAGCGCAGGCCCGTGTACAGCATGATCAGGAACTCGCGGCCCGCCAGCCGCAGGAAGCCGTCGGTCGTGGCGACAGTCTCGACGATCGACGCGCGGCGGGCCGCTTGCGGGTCGCTCATCCGCCGACCTCCCGCAGCGCCCGGCTCACGGCGTTGCGCACCAACGCTTCCTTATCCTGGGCGGCCCGCTCCAGCACGGCGCGCGCATCGGGATGGCGGATCTTCCCCAGCGCCATCGCCGCGCACGCGCGCGTCTCGGGGTCCTCTTTCCTGGAGAGCATGCCCTTGGGGATCAGCATTTTTTCGAGCAGCGGCACGGCGGCGGCCCCCGCCAGCGTTCCGTACGCCTCGAAGAACGCCATCTTCTCAGTGAGATCGCTGCCCTTGAGCTTGTTCCCCGTGACCGCCCCCTCGATCCGCGGAAACGCGTTGCGATAGCCGCGGGCCGCAAGGAACTTGACCGCAGCGATGCGCACGTCGCGCTCGCCGTCCTCGACCGCCGTCTCCAGCAGCCGCATCGCGGCGGGACTGCCGATGGCGGTGAGGGCTTCGACCACCGCGATCTTGAGCTCGCGGTCGCCGGTCTCCAGCAGCTTGCCCATCCCCTCGGGGGCCCCCGGCAGCTTGAGCCGCGCCGCCAGCCGCACCATCTCCAGCTGCGAGGCGCTGTCGTCGCTCGCCAGCGCCTTCAACACCTCGCCGGCGTGGGCCTGCGCCAAGCGCTCCGCCGCCTTGTGCACCAGCTCCTTGACGCGCGCGTTGGTGAGCTTCGGCAGCCAGCCCATCAGCGTGACGAGGGCGTCGGAGCGCAGCTCCTGGAACAGTTCGCTCAATTCCTCCTCCGAGGGATGGACCGCCGCCTCGTCGAGCGACTGCAGCAGCTGCGACAGCGCCTCCTGCTGCGACAGCCGCGCCGGCAGGCCCTCGAGCGCCTGGCGGTGCTCGGGGATAAGCTCGCGCGCCCGCTGCAGGACGTTGCGGGACTCGCGCAGCACGAACGCCACGGAGCGGAAGTCGCCCGCGCCAAGAAGGTAGGGGATGAAGTTCTCGACGATGGAAATCAGCTCGGCCCGGACCGTGCCGTACGTCTGCAGCTCGAGCAGGTCGAACAGCATCGACAGGACGTTGCGGCGCAGGTCCTGCTGATACTCCCGCTCCACCTCCTTGTGGAGGTAGTCGATTTCCTTGTCGTCGAGGAAATACAGCGTGGTATCGAAGTCGTCGACCGAAACCACCCCTTCGCGCTTCGGCGGGGCTTCCTCCTGAACGTGCTGGCGCACGTCGTTGGGACTGACCGAGGGGATCGTCTCGCCCGCTTCGATCGGCACCGCGTTGTCGCTGGCCAGCTCCCGGAATGTGTAGGTCAGGAACTGGAAGTCCTCCTGCCACAGCAGCGTCAGGAGGTCGTCGGCGGCTTCGGCCTGGAGACTGCGCGACTGTTGCAGCACGCGCAGGAACTTGACGATCTCCTCTTCCTCGATCCCCGGCTTCATCGCCAGCGAGCGCACGCCGTCCTTGTACAGGGTCCAGGCGATGCTTTCGTTCTTTTGATCGTTGGCGTAGACGATGTGCTCTTCCCAACGCAGCGACGTCTCCAGCACGTCGAACACGAGGTCGCCGGTGGACTGCCAGATCTGGCGCAGCGCGCCACGGATGTTCTCCACGGCGCGCTGATAGACGGGATTGTTCGGCAGGTACAGCTGGGTCGCCCGCATCCCCTTGCCGAGAAGCGACCAGAGCTCCTCGACCTGCGACGGCGGCAGGGCCAGCTCGGAGATCGGTGCGTTGCTCAGGTCCGGCCTCCCGTGAGGTCCGCGACCAGCGCGACGTCCTTGTCGCCCCGGCCGCTGAGGTTGAGTAGGACCACGTCCCCGGCCGACCACCGCCCGGGGTGGGCCAGCACCCAGGCTACCGCGTGGGCGCTCTCGAGGGCGGGCAGGATGCCCTCGAGCCGGCTCAGCCCCGCGAAGGCGTCCAGGGCCTGCCGGTCGGTCACGGCTTCATACAATACGCGGCCGGAGTCCTTGAGGTAAGCGTGTTCGGGGCCCACGCCGGGGTAGTCGAGTCCCGCGGAAACCGAATGGGCCGGTTGAACTTGTCCGTCCTCGTCCTGCAGCAGGTAGCTGAGGCTGCCGTGGAAGACGCCGGGACGCCCCCGGGTGAGCGACGCGGCGTGCCGCCCTCCTCCCTCGAGCCCCTCGCCGGCCGCTTCCACGCCCACCAGCTCCACATCCCGGTCCTCGAGGAACGCCACGAAGATACCGAGCGCGTTGGAGCCGCCCCCGACGCACGCCACGACCGCGCGAGGGAGCCGGCCGAACCGCTCCAGCACCTGCGCCCGCGCTTCCCGGCCGATGACAGCCTGGAAGTCCCGCACGATCCGGGGGAACGGGTCGGGACCCACGACCGAGCCGATGATGTAATGCGTCGTGGTGACGTTAGTGACCCAGTCGCGCAGCGCTTCATTGGTCGCGTCCTTCAGCGTGCGCGTGCCGCTCGTCACCGGTACGACGCGCGCCCCCATCAGCTCCATGCGATAGACGTTGAGCCGCTGGCGGCGCATGTCCTCTTCGCCCATGTACACGATGCACTCGAGGTCGAAACGCGCGCACACCGTAGCCGTCGCGACCCCGTGCTGGCCGGCGCCCGTTTCCGCGATGATGCGGCGCTTGCCCATGCGCCGCGCCAGCAGCGCCTGGCCGAGCGTGTTGTTGATCTTGTGGGCGCCGGTGTGATTGAGGTCTTCACGCTTCAGGACCACCCGCACGCCCGGCCCCACCTGGGCCGAGAGCCGCGGCACGTCGCTGAGCGGCGTCGGCCGCCCGACGTACTCCTTGAGCAGCGCGTCCAGCTCGACGGCGAACGTCGGGTCCGCCGTCGCCGTGTCGTACACGCGGGCCAGCTCGTCCAGCGCCGCCATCAATGTCTCCGGGACGTACCGCCCCCCGTAGGGGCCGAACCGTCCCACCCTTGGATCCGCCGTCATCGGGGCCGCCTCAACACGCCGCACAAGGCACGCACCGCTCCTTCGGGGTCGGCGGCCCGCGCGACCGCGGTGCCGACCAGCACCAGGTCCGCCCCGCACGCCGCGAGTCGTTCGACGTCGGCGCGGGTCTCGACGCCGCTTTCCCCCACCGCCGGCACCCCGGCCGGAACGAGCGGCAACAGCCGCTCCGCCACGCTCAGGTCCACGGCGAACGTATCGAGATCGCGACTGTTCACGCCCACCGCCGTCGGTTCGGCGGCGAGCGCGGCGTCCAGCTCGCCCTCGGAGTGCGCTTCGATGAGCGTTCCCAAGCCGAGCCCCTTCGCCTCGCGGGCCAGCGCGCGCAGGCGGTCGGGCGCCAAGGCGCGGACGATGAGCAGCGCGCCGCTCGCGCCGGCCGCCCGCGCCTCGAGCAGCTGGAGAACGTCGAGGATGAAATCCTTGCACAGCGCCGGTACTGGGACGGCGCGCGCCACGCGTCCCAGGTCCTCGACGGCGCCGCCGAAATGTTTCTCGTCGGTCAGCACCGAGATGGCGGCCGCGCCGCCGCGCACGTAGGCCCGAGCGTGCGCGACCGGATCGAGGTCTTCGCGGATTGCCCCCACCGACGGCGAGCGCCGTTTGACCTCGCCGATGACCCCCACCGTCGCGCCGCGGAACGCCGAATCCAGCTCCGGCCCCGGCGGGGCCGCGGCTGCCGCGCGTTCCAGCTGGCGCGCCTTCGGCCGCAGGGTCGCGACGCGCTCCCGGGTCGCTTCTAGGATGGCGGCAAGAGTGGGTCTGGTCACGCTTGCGTTCGGTCCGCCTTCGGGTAGATTATATTCGGTTTACTTTCGGGGTCCTTATGCCGCTCACACGTCGCCAGCGCGAAATCCTCGACTACCTCTCGGGCTACATCACCGACCACGGGTACGCCCCCAGCTTCGAGGAAATCGCCCGCCAGTTCACGTTCGCTTCGCTCGCGACGGTCCACGAGCACCTCACCAACCTCGAGCGCAAAGGGTACATCCACCGCAACCACAACGAGAGTCGGGCGATCGAGATCGTCCCGCCGAAGGGCCAGACCGGCGCGACCGAGCTGCCGTTGCTGGGCCTGGTGGCGGCCGGGCAGCCGATCGAGGCGATCAGCGGCGACGACACGCTCGCCGTGCCTGATGAGCTCTTGCCGCGGCGCGGGCGCAGCTACGTGCTCCGCGTCCGGGGCAATTCGATGGTCGACGAGCACATCCAGGACGGCGACTTCGTCGTGGTCCAGGAGCGCAACCAGGCCGACAACGGTCAGACTGTCGTCGCCCTCGTGGACGGCTCCGGCGCGACCGTCAAGAAGTTCTATCGCGAGCCCGGCGGCTGGATCAGGCTGCAACCGGCCAACCCCGAGATGGCGCCGCTGCGTCTCAACGAGCGCGACGTGATCGTCCAGGGAGTCGTCATCGGCGTCATCCGGAAGTATTAGGGCTGGCCCGCCGGAGGCGCTCCAGCGCCTCGCGGGCGGCCCCCGATCGCACCGCTTCGCGCGCCTTGGCCACGCCCTCCGCGTACGTCCTGACCAACCCTGACACATAGACCGCCGCTCCGGCGTTGAGGAGCACCGCCGCCAGGCCCGGCGCGTCGTCCCCGTCGCACTCGAGGATGCGCCGCATCCGCGAGGCATTGGCGGGCGGATCACCGCCGCGAAGCGCGGTCGGGTCGGCCACGGCGAGGCCGTGGTCGGCGGGATCCAGCTCCCAGGTCCGGACGGCCCCCCCCTGCACCTCCCACACATCGGTCACACCGGTCGGAGCGATCTCGTCCATGCCGACGCGCCCGTGCACGACGAGCGCGTGCTCGGCACCGAGGTGGACAAGGGCGGCCGCGAGCAGCGGGGCGCGGTCCCGATCCGCGACGCCGACCACCTGACGCATGACGCCCGCCGGATTGGCGAGCGGGCCAAGGAGGTTCATGATCGACGGCACGCCGAGCTCCCGGCGCACCGGTCCGACGTGGCGCATCGCGGGGTGAAAGTTCGGGGCGAACAGGAACGCGAGGCGGGCGTCGCGCAACACGCGCGCTGCCCCGGCCGCGTCGAGGCCGATACCGATGCCCAGCGCTTCCAGCACGTCGGCCGAGCCGCAGCGCGACGTGAAGGAGCGATTGCCGTGTTTGGCGACCGCAGCGCCCGCACCGGCGGCCACGAACGCCGCGGCGGTCGAGATGTTGAACGTCGTCACGGTACCGCCGCCCGTGCCGCACGTGTCCACGAGATGCACGCCGTCGGCGTCGACGCGGACCATCGCCTCCCGCAACGCACGGGCCGCGCCGGCCACCTCCTCGGCGGTCTCGCCTTTCACGCGCAGGCCTACGAGCAGGGCGGCGATTTGGACCGGCGACGCCTCCCCGCGCATGACCACCGAGAAGACTGTCGCGGCCAGGGATTGGCTGAGCGATTGCCGGTTGGCGAGGGCGACGAGGGCCTGCTGCAGAGGCGGAACGGCGGTTGTCGCGGCGTCGGGCATGGGGTGGGTCTGGGGTGCCAAAGGTACCCCGAAAAACGGGCTTTTGTCAAACAAGGACAATGGGTTGCGCCGCTTGATGCCCCCCCGCGTTTTCCCTATCTTTCGCGTCGTGACGAGCCGGCCCTTCCTCGCCGTGGTGCACTACGACGGGGCGCAGTTCGTGGGGTGGCAGCGCCAAGCGAAGGGTCGGACGGTGCAGGCGGAGTTCGAGGAGGTGCTCGCGCGCC
>WNGG01002149.1_pt1 | contig 22410 bp, 18 predicted proteins | sample 5400661 | NCBI WGS metagenome assembly WNGG01 (sample SAMN13153372, study PRJNA577476) | soil metagenome | isolation source: 100 cm soil or saprolite under Garry oak tree replicate 1 | place: USA:California | collected 2016-06-15
CGCACCAACGTGCCGGGCATCTACGCGATCGGCGACGTCGCCGGCCCGCCCATGCTGGCGCACAAGGCCGAGCACGAAGGCGTCGTCTGCGTCGAGGCGATCAAGGGCCTCGATCCGCATCCCATGGACAAGCAGCTGATCCCCGGCTGCACCTATTGCCAGCCGCAGATCGCCTCGGTCGGCCTCACCGAGGCGGCGGCGAAGGAAAAGAAGATCGACGTGCGTGTCGGGCGCTTCCCGTTCGTCGGCAACGGCAAGGCGATCGCGCTCGGCGAGGACCAGGGCCTCGTCAAGGTCATCTTCGACAAGAAGACCGGCCAGCTCCTCGGCGCCCACATGGTCGGCGCCGAGGTGACCGAGCTGATCCAGGGCTACGTGGTGGCGATGAATCTCGAGACCACCGAAGCAGAGCTGATGCACACGATCTTCCCCCACCCGACGCTCTCCGAGATGATGAAGGAAGCGGTGCTCGACGCCTATGGGCGCGTGCTGAATATTTGACGTCTGTGTTTTCCCTCCGCCGGTATGGTGATCAGCTGGTTGCTGCCGTTCTCCGAAGTGGTGCGGAATCTCGGCCTTGTGATCGCCGCCGGCATAGGCATTTATCTTGCCTGGCGTCGCGTAAGCGCAGCGACGTTTGAACTGCTATCCACGTACCTGAAAGAGAGCGCCGCGAGGTATGGAGATCATGAGCCGCCAGTGGACGTGCGGGAAATCATGAATATAATCAAAGACTACGTGGTGCAAGGATGAACAAGGTCGCGCAAGCAGCTGAAAAACAGCCCTTCCGGCTCCGATTGCAGGGCGCCTTCCTGCGGCGGACCGACTTGAGCCACACGAACCTCAAGCGCGCCGATCTCAGCCGCGCGGATTTTGCCCATGCCAGCTTTCGCGGAGCGGATTTCGAGGATGCGATTCTCCACGGGACAAATCTCAGTGGCGCTGATCTCACGGACGCGCGCTTTCCGGGGACCGATTTCAGGGACGCAGTTGTCGAAGGCGCTATCTTCAAGGGAGCCGATCTCAGCGGGGCCAAGAACCTCACGCCTTCGCAGTTGAAATCCGCCGTTATTGACGACGCGACGAAACTGCCCGTCAACACTGCGAGTTCCTAATTTCTCGGGCCAGCCCAGTTAGTCGGGCTCCGCGCGGACCGCTGCCCGTGTCAGCTTGCGGACGGGGGCGCGGAGCCGTACCTAAGGGGCAGAATCGCTGTCCGGAGCCGCCATGGCCGTGGTCCACGATACGCTTGCGCCGCCGGCCCGCCCGCGCCATCCCGAGAAGGCGCATCGGCCCGAGACGCCGGCGCTGCGCAAGCCCGATTGGATCCGGGTGAAGGCGCCGGGCTCGCCGGGCTATGCCGAGACGCGCCGCATCGTGCGCGAGAACGGCCTGCACACCGTGTGCGAGGAGGCGGGCTGCCCGAACATCGGCGAGTGCTGGGAGAAGAAGCACGCCACCTTCATGCTCATGGGCGACGTGTGCACGCGCGCCTGCGCGTTCTGCAACGTCAAGACCGGTCTGCCGGGCGCGCTCGATCCCGATGAGCCCGCCCACGTCGCCGCGGCGGTGGCCAAGCTCGGCCTCGCCCACGTGGTTATCACCTCGGTCGACCGCGACGATCTCGACGACGGCGGGGCACGTCATTTTGCGGAGACCATCCGCGCCGTTCGCGCGCAAACGCCGGCGACCACCATCGAGGTGCTCACCCCGGATTTCTTGCGCAAGGACGGCGCGGTCGACACCGTGGTGGCGGCGCGGCCGGACGTGTTCAACCACAATCTCGAGACGGTGGCGTCGAAATACCTGACGGTGCGGCCGGGCGCGCGCTATTTCCACTCGATCCGCCTGCTGCAGCGGGTGAAGGAGATCGACCCGGCGATGTTCACCAAGTCGGGCATCATGGTCGGGCTCGGCGAGGAGCGCAATGAGGTGCTGCAGCTGATGGACGACCTGCGCTCGGCCCAGGTCGACTTTCTCACCATCGGGCAGTATCTGCAGCCGACCCGCCGCCACCACCCGGTGGTGCGCTTCGTGCCGCCGGACGAGTTCAAGGCCTACGCGACCATCGCCTTCGCCAAGGGTTTTCTGATGGTGTCGTCGTCGCCGCTGACGCGCTCCTCGCATCACGCCGGCGACGATTTCGCCCGGCTGCGCGCCGCGCGGGAGGCGAAGCTCGCATCCTGATCGGCGCCATGCCCCGTTTCACCACCAAGCGCCGGGTGCGCCATTCGGCGGCCGACATGTTCGCGCTGGTGGCCGACGTCGAGCGCTACCCGGAATTCGTGCCCCTCTGTCGCGCGCTGAAAATCCGCCGGCGGGTGGCGAGCGGGGACGGGGTCGAGACGCTCACTGCGCAGATGACCGTCGCCTACAAGATGATCCGCGAGACCTTCACCAGCCGGGTGACGCTCGACCGGCCGCGCCTGCGAATCCTGGTGGAATATCTCGACGGCCCGTTCAGCGATCTCGACAATCGCTGGACTTTTCGGCCGCTCGGCGAGCAGGCCTGCGAGGTCGAGTTCTTCATCGCCTACGAGTTCCGCAGCCGCACCCTCGGCCTCGTCATGGGCGCCATGTTCGACGCCGCTTTCCGCCGCTTCGCCGAGGCGTTCGAGCGCCGCGCGGACGTGGTGTTTGTGTGAGCCGAGGCATTTGTAGCCCGGATGAGCGAAGCGAAAATCCGGGATCGTCCCGCATTACGCTCTGCTCCATGCAGGCTACAACGTTGCCAGCTTCTTCAGCATCGCGAGCGCCACCAGCACCGACTCGCGCCGCACGGCGGCGCGGCCGATGTCGCCGAAGCGGCGTTCCTCGTGCACGAGCCGGCCGTGGCGCGCGGCCGCCGCGAAGTGCACGAGGCCGACCGGCTTGTCCGGCGTCCCGCCGCCCGGCCCGGCGATGCCGGTGACCGCGACCGCGAGGTCGGCGGCCGAGCGGGCGATCGCGCCCCGCGCCATCGCCTCGACGGTGTCCCGGCTCACCGCGCCGCGCGCCGCGAGCGTCGCCGTGTCGACGCCGAGCATCTCCTGCTTCGCCTCGTTCGAATAGGTGACGAAGCCGCGCTCGACCACATCGGACGAGCCGGCGATGTCGGTGAGCGCGCCGACGACGAGGCCGCCGGTGCACGATTCGGCGGTGGCGACTTTCAGTCCGTGCGCGCGGCAGGCGTCGAGCACGCGCCGCGCCGCCGCGGCCACGTCTTCATCGCTCACGGCGCGCTCCACGGCAGCCGCACCGTCGCGGTCGCGAGCGCCGCGATGCCTTCGCCGCGGCCGGTGAAGCCGAGCCGTTCGCTGGTGGTGGCCTTGACCGCAACGCGCGCCACATCGACGGCGGCAATCGCCGCGATGCGCGCGCGCATGGCGTCGCGGTGCTCGCCGATGCGCGGCGCCTCGCACACGAGGGTGAGGTCGAGATGGGCGATGGCGCCGCCGCGCGCGCGCACCCGCTCCGACGCAAAGGCGAGGAACCGGTCGGACGCCGCGCCGCGCCATTGCGGATCGCTGGGTGGAAAATGCGTGCCGATGTCGCCCTCGGCGAGCGCGCCCAGCAGCGCGTCGGTGAGCGCATGCAGGCCGACGTCCGCGTCGGAATGGCCGACAAGGCCGCGCGCATGCGCGATCTTCACGCCGGCGAGCATCACGTGATCGCCCGGCCCGAAGGCGTGCACGTCGAACCCGGTGCCGGTGCGCAGGTCGGCGAGCGCGGCAAGATGATGTTGTTCGGCGCGCACCACGTCCTCGGCGGTGGTGAGCTTGACGTTGCCGCGCTCACCCTCGAACAGAGCCACGTCGAGCCCCGCCCACTCGGCAAGCGCGGCATCGTCGGTGAAGTCCTCGCGTCCCGCCTCGGCGGCGCGGCGGTGCGCGGCGAGCAAACGGTCGAACAGAAAAACCTGCGGCGTCTGCACGGTGCGCAGCCGCGTGCGGTCGAGCGTCGTTTCGACCCGCGCGCCGGCGGGATCGACGGATTTCACCGTATCGGTGACGGGCAGCACCGGGATCGCCGCCCCGGTCGCGCCGATCGCGGCGATCGCCCGGCTGACCAGGGCGGCCGACGCGTAGGGCCGCGCCGCGTCATGTACCAGCACCGCGTCGGGGCGCTTGTCGGCCAGCGCCTCGAGCCCGGCGCGGACCGAGGCTTGGCGGGTCGCGCCGCCGAAGACCGGCGGCAAGAGGTCGAGGCCCGCCGCCGCGGCGCGGTAGAAGGGGCCGTCGTCGGGGTGGATGACCGGCTGCACCAACTCCACCTCCGGGTGCCCGGCGAACAGGCGCAAGCTCGCGCGGATCGCCGGCTCGCCCGCTGCCGGCCGGTATTGCTTGGGCCGATGGCCGCCCGCTCGCAGCCCGCGGCCGGCGGCGACGACCAGGGCAGCGATGGACAACGGCATTCTGGCTCCGAAAGGCGCGATTTCCCTATTCGCTTAAGCCGGTTGTGGGCCAAGCGCAAACGGGATCGCGAAACTGTGGGATTGTTGCAGCGCAGCACTTGCACTGGCGAGAAAAGTGGCTAAACTATATGCACTCCTAAAGCCGCCTAAATCATGTGCAAAATGGCAGCGCAGATCACCTCCCTTTTTCCGGTTCCGCCTTTGGCGATCGGCAACATCGTAGTGCCGAACCGGGTGATCCTCGCCCCCATGTCCGGCGTGACCGACACGCCGTTCCGCCGCCAGGTCGCAAGCCTCGGGGCCGGCCTGGTGATCTCGGAAATGACCGCATCGGATGCGCTGGCCGCGGGCGAACCCGAGGCGCAGTTGCGGGCGGACGGGCGCGGCGTCGGCATCCACGTGGTGCAGCTCGCGGGCTGCGAAGCCAAGTGGATGGCGGAGGGCGCGCGCATCGCCGAGGCGTCCGGCGCCGACGCCATCGACATCAACATGGGTTGCCCGGCACGGCGCGTGACCACCGGCTATGCGGGCTCGGCGCTCATGCGCGATCTCGACCACGCGCTCACGCTGATCGATGCGACGGTCGGCGCGGTGAAAATTCCGGTCACGCTCAAGATGCGGCTCGGCTGGGACGAGCGCGCGCTCAACGCGCCGTTGCTCGCGCGGCGCGCCGAAGCGGCGGGCTTGCGGCTCGTCACGGTGCACGGCCGCACCCGCTGCCAGTTCTACGCCGGCACGGCCGACTGGGCGGCGGTGCGGGCGGTGAAGCAGGCGGTGTCGATCCCCGTCGCGGTCAACGGCGACGTGCGCAGCCTCGCCGACGCGCAGGCGGCGCTCGCCCTGTCGGGCGCCGACGCCGTCATGGTCGGCCGCGGCGCGCAAGGGCGCCCGTGGCTTCCCGGCGCGCTGGCGCGTTCGCTTGCGACCGGCCGGCGCGAACCGCCGCCCGCCCTCGCGCGGCAATGCGAGCTCGTGACGGCGCTCTATCACGACATGCTCGATCATTACGGCGCCGCGGTCGGTGTGCGCCATGCGCGAAAGCATCTGGGATGGGCGCTCGACGCGGCGGCGGCGCAAGCGGGCGCGCCGGCCGCACTTCTCAAACAATTCCGCAGCGACGTGCTCACCGCCACGCATCCGGCGACCGTCGTCGAACGGCTCGGCGAGGCCTACGACGCCTTCGGCCTGAGGCTCGCCGCATGAACTCGCTCGAGCCGCACCCGAATTCGTTCCTGCCCGGCTCTGCCGACGTCGTGCTCAACGCGCTGCCGCATCCGGTGCTCATGGTGAGCGAGGACGGCCGGATCGCCGACGCCAACGTGGCCGCGGAGGCGTTCTTCGAGGTGTCGATTCCGCTGCTGCGCCGGCATGCGCTGCGCGACCTCGTGCCGTTCGGCAGTCCGCTGCTGGCGCTGATCGAGCAGGTGCGCAGGCGCGGCGCGCCGGTCAACGAATATCGCGTCGACCTCTCCACCCCGCGCAATCCGGGCGAGCGGGTGGTCGACCTGCACGTGGCGCCGGTCGCCGAGCGGCCCGGCGAGGTGGTGGTGCTGCTGCTCGAGCGCACCATCGCCGACAAGATGGACCGCCAGCTCACCCATCGCGGCGCCGCGCGTTCGGTGATCGCGCTCGCCGCCATGCTGGCGCACGAGATCAAGAACCCGCTGTCGGGCATCCGCGGCGCGGCGCAGCTGCTCGAGCAGTCGGTGGCGGAGGACGATGACCGCACGCTCACCCGGCTGATCTGCGACGAGGCCGACCGCATCGTCAAACTCGTCGATCGCATGGAGGTGTTCTCCGACGAGCGCCCGGTCGAGCGCGAGCCGGTCAACATCCACGTGGTGCTCGATCACGTGAAGAAGCTGGCGCAGACCGGGTTCGGCCGGCACATCCGTTTCACCGAGGACTACGATCCCTCGCTGCCGCCGATCTTTGCCAACCGCGACCAGCTCATTCAGATCTTTCTCAATCTGTTGAAGAACGCCGCCGAGGCGATCGGCGAGGGGGCGATCGACGGCGAGATCCAGCTCACCACCGCGTTCCGGCCGGGCGTGCGCCTGTCGCTGCCGGGCAGCAAGACGCGGGTGTCGCTGCCGCTCGAGTTCTGCGTCAAGGACAACGGGCCGGGCATCCCGACCGACCTGATGCCGCACCTGTTCGATCCGTTCGTCACCACCAAGCCGACCGGCAGCGGGCTCGGGCTCGCGCTGGTCGCGAAGATCATCGGCGATCACGGCGGGATCGTGGAGTGCGAGTCGCAACCGCGCCACACCGTGTTTCGCGTGTTGATGCCCATGTTCACCGACGCCGAGCCGGCCGGCGCGACCTGAAGAGGAGCCTGAATGCCCGCGGGTAGCATCCTGGTCGCCGACGACGACTCGGCGATCCGCACCGTGCTTAATCAGGCGCTGTCGCGCGCCGGCTACGAGGTGCGCTCGACCGGCAACGCGGCGACCTTGTGGCGCTGGGTGAGCCAGGGCGACGGCGACCTCGTCATCACCGACGTGGTGATGCCGGACGAGAACGCCTTCGACCTCCTTCCGCGCATCAAGAAGCTGCGGCCGGACCTGCCGGTCGTGGTGATGAGCGCGCAGAACACGTTCATGACGGCGATCCGCGCCTCCGAGCGCGGCGCGTACGAGTATCTGCCCAAGCCGTTCGATCTCAAGGAGCTGATTTCCATCGTCGGCCGCGCGCTGTCCGAGCCGAAGGAGCGCCCGCGCGTCGCGCCCAAGACCGACGACTTCGAATCGATGCCGCTGGTTGGCCGCTCGCCGGCGATGCAGGAAATCTATCGCATGCTGGCGCGGCTGATGCAGACCGATCTCACCGTGATCATCGTCGGCGAGTCGGGCACCGGCAAGGAACTGGTGGCGCGGGCGCTGCACGAATACGGCAAGCGCCGCTCCGGCCCGTTCGTCGCCATCAACATGGCGGCGATCCCGCGCGACCTCATTGAGTCCGAATTGTTCGGCCACGAGAAGGGCGCCTTCACCGGCGCCAACGCGCGCAATCCCGGCCGCTTCGAGCAGGCGGAGGGCGGCACGCTGTTCCTCGACGAGATCGGCGACATGCCGATGGAGGCGCAGACCCGGCTCCTGCGCGTGCTGCAGCAGGGCGAATACACCACCGTCGGCGGGCGCACCCCGATCAAGACCGACGTGCGCATCATCGCCGCCACCAACAAGGACCTGCGCGTGCTGATCCAGCAGGGCCTGTTCCGCGAGGATCTGTTCTTCCGCCTCAACGTGGTGCCGCTGCGGCTGCCCCCGCTGCGCGAGCGCGTCGAGGACGTGCCCGACCTGATCCGGCATTTCCTCGCCCAGGCCGAGCGCGAGGGCCTGCCGCCCAAGCAGCTCGACCAGGGCGCGCTCGAGCGCCTGCGGCGCTACCGCTGGCCCGGCAATGTGCGCGAGCTGGAAAACTTGGCGCGGCGGCTCTCGGCGCTCTATCCGCAGGAGGTGATCACCGCGGCGGTGATCGACGCCGAGCTGAGCCAGCCGCCGGTCGCCTTCGCGGGCGAGGAGCCGGGCGCCGAAGACAATCTCGCCGCCTCGGTCGAGCGCTATCTCGCGCGCTATTTTTCCGGCTTCGACAACGCCTTGCCGCCGCCCGGCCTCTATCACCGCATCCTGCGCGAGGTCGAATACCCGCTGCTCTCCGCCGCGCTTGCCGCCACCCGCGGCAATCAGATCCGCGCCGCGGATCTCCTCGGCGTCAACCGCAACACCCTGCGCAAGAAGATCCGCGACCTCGACGTGCGGGTGATCCGCTCGAGCGGGTGATCGCCCAATCAGCGCCGGTCCGTCCGACTTTTGCGATTAAGCGAAAACCCGCTGATGCGCATGGGCGCCATCGGCGGCGTTCGCCATAGGCACTGGACAGCGCCGCCGAAATGTCGCAATTTTACAACATTGTTGTATAAATGCCTCAGTCGGGGGGTGTTCCAGCGTCATGGCGGCCTTCCCCGCCGCCGGCCAAGCCATCTTCTTCGCAAGTTCCACAGGTCCGTTGGCGTCCATGACGACCGTCGATGAAGTTGCCGGGATGGAGGTTGCCGCATCGGGCGGCGCCCCGGCCGCCAGACGAATTTCGGGGATTTTGGGCCCGGTCGCCATCGGGCTGGCGCTGCTCTCGGCGCTGGCGACTTTCGCGATCCACGCCAACCTGACGCCGATCGAGCCGACCCACAACGTCACCATCGTGGTGCTGCTCATCAACGCCGTCACGGTCCTCATTCTGCTGGCGGTGGTCCTGCTCGACGTGCGGCGCGTCGTTCGCGCCCGCCGGCTCGGCCAGGCGGGCGCGCGCCTGCACGTGCGGTTCATCGGGCTGTTTTCCGTGATCGCGGCGATGCCGGTGATCATCGTGGCGACGGTAGCCTCGCTCACCCTCGACCGCGGCCTCGACTCGCTCATCTCCAACCACACCCAGGCGCTGCTTGCGAACTCCGCGACGGTCGCCAAGGCCTACGTGCGAGAGCTGATCTACCGCGACGTCATGGGCATGTCCTACGACCTCGCCCGCGCCAAGCCGCTGTTCGATCAAGACCGGGAGCGGTTCCACCAGCTGCTCAACGCCCAGGCGGCGATGCGCGGGCTGCCTTACACGATGGTGCTCCGGAGCGACCTCTCGATGATCGACCGCGCGGACCTGCGCGGCAGCGGCGAGGCCATCCCGCCGGCCACCGGGACGCTCGACAAGGTGAGCGACAGCGAGCCGGAAATCGCCCTGCTGGAGGAGGCGAACACGCTTGCCGCCCTGGTCAAGCTGCGCGGTTACGACGACGCCTATCTCTACGTCGCGCGCCCGATCGATCCGCGCATCATCGAGCAGCTGCAGGCGACCGAGAAAAGCTACCTCAACATTCAGGAGCGCCGGGTCGGCGTGCAGCTGAGCTTCGCGGCGATGAACGCGCTCATCTCGCTGGTCATTTTCCTCTCCGCCGCCTGGTTCGGCCTCGACTTCGCCAACCGCCTGGTGGCGCCGATCCGCCGTCTGATCGGCGCCGCCAAGCTCGTCTCCACCGGCAATCTCTACGTCCAGGTGCCGGTGCGGCGCGGCGAGGGCGACCTCGGGCGGCTCAGCGACACCTTCAACAACATGACGCACGAGCTGCGCACCCAGCGCGACGATCTCATGCGCGCGCGCGACCTGATCGACAGCCGCCGCCGCTTCACCGAGGCGGTGCTCGCCGGCGCCAGCGCCGGCGTCATCGGCGTCGATCCGGCGGGGCGCGTCACCATCGTCAACCGCTCGGCGGAAAAGCTGATCGGGCGCGCCGAAGCCGACACGCTCGGCCATCCGCTGGCCGAGGTGGTGCCCGAGCTGATCGCGCTTCTGGCCGAGGCGCGCGGCGGCATGCAGCGGCTGATCCAGGGCCAGGTGACGATCAGCCGTGGCGGCCGCGAGCGCAACCTGTCGGTCCGCGTCACCACCGAGCAATCGGCCGATCCGGCGCACGGCTACGTCATCACGCTCGACGACATCACCGACCTGGTGACCGCGCAACGCACCTCCGCCTGGGCCGACATTGCCCGGCGCATCGCCCACGAGATCAAGAATCCGCTCACCCCGATCCAGCTCTCCGCCGAGCGCCTGCGCCGCAAATACGGCGCGGCGATCACCGACGAGAAGGCGGTGTTCGAGCAGTGCACCGACACGATCGTGCGCCAGGTCGAGGACATCAAGCGCATGGTCGACGAGTTCTCGCGCTTCGCCCGCATGCCCAAGCCGGTGATGGCCGCCGAGGACGTGGCCGAGGCGGTACGCCAGGTGGTGTTCCTGATGCGCGTCGGCCATTCCGACATCGACATCGAGTTCGAGACGCCGGAGGGCCCGCTGCCGGCCGAGTTCGATCGCCGGCTCATTTCCCAGGCGCTCACCAACATCATCAAGAACGCCACCGAGGCGATTGCCGCGGTGCCGGCCGGCGAGCTCGATCGCGGCCGCATCAAGGTTTCGGTCCGGCGCGAGGGCGGCGACGTCCTCGTCGACGTGTTCGACAACGGCGTCGGCCTGCCCAAGGAGAATCGCAATCGGCTGCTCGAGCCCTACGTCACCACCCGCGAGAAGGGGACCGGGCTCGGGCTCGCCATCGTCGGCCGCATCCTCGAGGACCACGGCGGCCGCATCGATCTGAACGATCTGCCGGCGGGCGTGTTCGCCGGCCGCGGCGCGTGGGCACGGCTGCGCTTCGCCGCGGCGCATGTATCGGAGATCGCCAAGCCCGTGAACGAGCTGCGTAAGGTCGCGAGCGAGGGGTAGCACCATGGGGCCGGACATTCTCATCGTCGACGACGAGAGCGATATCCGCGAGCTGGTCGCGGGCATCCTGCAGGACGAGGGCTTCGGCACGCGCACGGCGCGCGACAGCGACGAGGCGCTGGCCGTGATCAAGACGCGGCGCCCGAGCCTCGCGTTCCTCGACATCTGGCTGCAAGGCAGCCGGCTCGACGGGCTGCAACTGCTTGGCGCGGTCAAGGACGAGCATCCCGACATGCCGGTGGTGATGATCTCCGGCCACGGCAACATCGAAACGGCGGTGTCCGCCATCAAGCTCGGCGCCTACGACTTCATCGAGAAGCCGTTCAAGGCGGACCGGCTCGTCCTCGTCGCCAACCGGGCGCTCGAGACGTTCCGGCTCAAGCGCGAGGTCAAGGAGCTCAAGGCGATGGCGCCGCTGCCGACGACGCTGATCGGCAACTCCGCCGCCATGGGCCAGCTGCGGCAGACGATCGACAAGGTGGCGCCGACCAACAGCCGCATTCTCATCGTCGGCGCGGCGGGCGCCGGCAAGGAGTTGACCGCGCGCAGCATCCACACCCTTTCCGCCCGTGCCAATGGACCGTTCGTCGTCATCAACGCGGCGGCGATCACGCCCGAGCGCATGGAGCACGAGCTGTTCGGCGCCGAGGCCTCGAACGGCGCGCAGGGCCGCAAGGTCGGCGCGCTCGAGGAGGCGCACAACGGCACCCTGTTCATCGACGAGATCGGCGACCTGCCGCGCGAGACCCAGAACAAGATCCTGCGCGTGCTGGTCGACCAGACGTTCCAGCGCGTCGGCGGCACCACCAAGGTGAACGTCGACGTGCGCATCATCTCCTCGACCGGGCGAAACCTCGAGGTCGAGGTCGCGGCCGGCCGCTTCCGCGAGGACCTGTATCACCGCCTCTCGGTGGTGCCGATCCGCGTGCCGCCGCTCACCGAGCGGCGCGAGGACATCCCCGATCTGGTGTTCTATTTCGTCGACTACATTTCCCAGACCACCGGCCTGCCCAGGCGCAAGATCGGCGGCGACGCCATCGCGGTCCTGCAGTCGCACGACTGGCCCGGCAACGTGCGCCAGCTGCGCAACAACGTCGAGCGGCTGATGATCCTCGCCGGCGGCGATCCCGACGCCGAGGTCAGCGCCAGCATGCTGCCCCAGGACGTCGGCTCCATGGTCCCCAACATGCCCAACGGCAACGGCGGCGAGCACCTCATGGGCCTGCCGCTGCGGGACGCGCGCGAGGTGTTCGAGCGCGAATATCTGGTCGCCCAGATCAACCGCTTCGGCGGCAATATCTCGCGCACGGCGGAGTTCGTCGGCATGGAGCGCTCGGCGCTGCACCGCAAGCTCAAGGCCCTGGGCATCGACTGAGGCCTCGCCTTGTCGCGCATCGCCTATGTCAACGGCCGCTACGTGCCGCTGCGCGCCGCGGCGGTGAACGTCGAGGACCGCGGCTATCAGTTCGCCGACGGGGTCTACGAAGTGTGCGAGGTGCGCGACGGCCGCCTCGTCGACGAGCGCCGGCACATGGACCGGCTGGTCCGTTCGCTCGGCGAGCTGCGCATCGCGATGCCGATGTCGCGCGCGGCGCTCGCGGCGGTGCTGCACGAGACGGCGCGCCGCAACCGGGTGCGCGACGGCATCGTCTATCTGCAGATCACCCGCGGCGTGGCGCGGCGCGACCACGCGTTTCCGCCGGCCGGGACGGCTCCCGGCATGGTGGTCACCGCGCGCAGCCATGATCGGGCGGCGAACGAGCAGGTCGCCGCCGACGGGATCGCCGTGATCACCGTGCCGGAGAACCGCTGGCCGCGCGTCGACATCAAGTCGGTGTCGCTCCTGCCCAACGTGCTGGCCAAGCAGGCCGCGCGCGAGGCGGGCGCCCGGGAGGCCTGGTTCGTCGATGCGGCCGGCCGCGTCACCGAGGGTTCCTCGACCAACGCCTGGATCGTCACCCGCGACGGCAAGCTCGTCACCCGCCAGACCGACCACGCCATCCTGCGCGGCATTACCCGCACCGTCCTCATCGACCTCTTGGCCGTCCAGGGGCTCAAGCTCGAGGAGCGGCCGTTCACGGTCGAGGAGGCCTATGCGGCGCGCGAGGCGTTCGTGACCTCGGCCAGCCAGATCGTCATGCCGGTCGTGCGCATCGACGGGCGGCCGGTCGGCAACGGGGCGCCCGGGCTGACCGCCGGCGCGCTGCGGCGCGACTTTCACAAATTCGCGGAAAGCACTTGAGCGCCATCGGTTTTGGCCGCCAGGCCGAAGCCGCCGGGACCCCGCCGCCGGCCCCCGCCGTGCCGTCAACTTGGGCTTGCGCGCCACCCGGACGTGCCATCTAATGGGCGGGCCAATCCGTCGGGGGTTTTCGGCAAGTTCGACGACGGACAAAGCAACATGACAAGAATGTCTCGCGGGGAGGGGCTCGCGAGCAAATAACGGATCACGGCAATGGCAGCCGAACGCGCACAAAATCTGCAAGACACCTTCCTCAATCACGTCCGCAAGAGCAAAACCCCGCTCACCATCTTCCTGGTGAACGGCGTGAAGCTGCAGGGCGTGGTGACCTGGTTCGATAACTTTTGCGTGCTGCTGCGGCGGGACGGGCACTCGCAACTCGTCTACAAGCACGCCATATCCACGATCATGCCGGGTCATCCGATCCAGCTGTTCGAAGGCGCCGAAGAGGCGCCGGCAACCGGGGAAAAGGTCTGATTGGAGCCGCGTCGCCGCGACACGCTCCCTGATCGGCTCAGCCCTCCGGCGGGCGGAGCAAGCGGCCGTGCAATGGTGGTCGAGCCGTTCCGCCGCCGGGCGGCCGGCGGCCGGGCCGCCGCCGAGGATGCGACGCGTTCCCCCGCCGCCCGGCTCGAGGAGGCGGTGGGACTCGCCCGCGCCATCGACCTCGACGTGGTCGAGTCCGGCATCGCGCCGCTCGCCGACATCCGGCCGGCGACCTACCTCGGCAAGGGCAAGGTCGACGAGATCGCCGGCATCGCCAAAAGCCTCGCCATCGACCTCGTGGTGATGGACTGCCCGGTCTCGCCGGTGCAGCAGCGCAATCTGGAGAAGGCGTGGAACGCCAAGGTGCTCGACCGCACCGGCCTGATCCTGGAAATCTTCGGCCGGCGGGCGCGCACGCGGGAAGGCGCGCTGCAGGTCGAGCACGCCCATCTCACCTATCAGAAGAGCCGGCTGGTGCGCTCGTGGACCCATCTCGAGCGCCAGCGCGGCGGCTTCGGCTTCCTCGGCGGTCCCGGCGAGACCCAGCTCGAGGCCGACCGCCGGGTGATCGAGGAGCGTATCGCCCGCATCGAGGGCGAGCTGGAGCGGGTCAAGCGCACGCGAAAGCTCCACCGCGACAGCCGCAAGCGGGTGCCGTACCCGATCGTGGCGCTGGTCGGCTACACCAATGCCGGCAAGTCGACCCTGTTCAACCGCCTCACCCGCGCCAGCGTGCTCGAGGCCGACATGCTGTTCGCGACCCTCGACCCCACCTTGCGGTCGATCGCGCTGCCCGGCGGCGCGAAGGCGATCCTCTCGGACACCGTCGGTTTCATCTCCGATCTGCCGACCATGCTGGTTGCCGCCTTCCGGGCGACCCTCGAGGAGGTGATCGAGGCGGACCTGATCCTGCACGTGCGCGACGTCGCGCACGCGGACAGCGACGCCCAGGCAAGCGACGTGGAAAAAGTCCTGCGCGACCTCGACATGGACCCCAACGACAAGCACCGGCTGATCGAGGTGTGGAACAAGGTCGATTGCCTCGATGCCGAGGCGCGCACGCGGACCGCCAACGTCGCGGCGCGGCGCGACGGCGACGGCCGGCCGATCCTCGTCTCCGCCTTGACCGGAGAGGGATTCGATGAGCTCGCCGCCGCGATCGAGGCGCGCCTGATGCAAAGCCGCATGATCCTCGATCTGGTGCTCGATCCGGCCGATGGCGCCGGGTTGAGCTGGCTCTACCGCAACGCCGAGGTCATCTCCCGCGCGCTGCGCGAGGATGGCCGGCTCGCGGTGACGGTCCGTGCCGATCCGGCCAAGGCCGGCATGATGCGCAGCAAGTTCGGCATGGCGGCCCCGGCGCGGCCGCGCGCGGCAAAGCGCGCGCGGGGGTGAAGTTCAAGAATCGCCTTGACGCCCGGCCGTTCCTTTGGGATTATAGAACAAATCATGAACATTCGGGTTATCCCGGCAGGAATCCCGCCCCATGGTCGTCGTGCGTATTCCGACGAGTGCGGCCGCTTCGCCTCTCCCTGTGCCGCGGGGCGGGGGTGGCGGCATCGTGCGCGCGCTCAAGGACGCCATCCGGTCGATCGAGACCGGCGCCGGAGCGGGCGGGGACCATGGGGCCATTCCGTTCGGGGTGTCGGCGATCGACCAGGCCCTCGGCGGCGGGCTCGCCCGCGCCGCGTTCCATGAGATCGCCGCTGCGCGCGAGAGCGCGACCGCGGCGGCGAGCGGATTTGCCCTCACGCTTGCCGCCCACGCCACGGGTGCGCGCGCGGTGCTGTGGGTCGCCGAGGATATGGGGCTCGTCGAGAACGGCGCGCCCTATGGCCCCGGGCTCGACGATGTCGATCTCGCCCCCGAGCAATTGGTGACCGTCGTCGCGGCAAAACCCCGCGACGTGTTGTGGGCGATGGAGGAGGCCTTGCGCTGCCGCGCCGTCGGCGCGGTCATCGGCGAGATCCGCAGCCCCGATCGCGGCGTCGACCTCGTCGCCTCGCGCCGGCTCTCGCTCGCCGCCGGCCGGCGCGGCACCTGCGCCGTGCTGGTTCGCAGCCATCCGGGAACGCATGCCTCCGCCGCCGCGACCCGCTGGCTCGTCGCCGCCGCTCCGTCGGCGGGCGGCACCGGGCCCGGCCCGCCGCGCTTCTGCGTGCAGCTTACCCGCAACCGCCGCGGCCCGATCGGGTCGTGGATGCTGGAGTGGAACCGTGTTGAACGGCGTTTCGACCTCGCGCCATCGCTTCCTCAGCCTGTGGCTGATGCGGCTTGCGACCGACCGCATCGCACGGCAGCGGCCGGCGCCTGATCCGCGCCCGCTTGTTGTCACCGGCAAGCGCGGCAATGTCGAGCAGCTCACCGCCGTCGATGCGGCGGCGCAGGAGCTTGGGCTCAGGCCCGGGCTCGCGCTCGCCGAGGCGCGGGCGCGCTATCCCGATCTCGCCGTGGTGGCCGAGCATCGGGCGGGCGACCGGCGCCTGCTCGACGACCTCGCCGACTGGTGCCAGCGCTATACGCCGCTCGTTGCCCTCGATCCGCCCGACGGCGTGCTGCTCGACATCGCCGGCTGCGCCCACCTTTACGGCGGCGAAGAAAAACTGCTCGCCGATCTCCTCGCCCGCCTCGCGCGGTTCGGCTTTGCGGCGCGCGCCGCCATCGCCTCGACCATCGGCACCGCCTTTGCGGCCGGGCGCTTCGGCGCGGGCACAACCATTATCGCGCCAGGCGGCGAGCGCGCGGTGCTCGATCCGCTGCCGCTCGTCGCGCTGCGGCTGCCCGACGACATGGCCGCGGCGCTCAAGCGCGTTGGCCTCAAGCGCGTCGGCGACATTGTCGACCTGCCGCGCTCGCCGCTTGCCGCCCGTTTCGGCGACGCCCTGCTGCGCCAGCTCGCCCGCGCGCTCGGGGCCGAACGCGAGCCGCTCACCCCGCTGCTGCCGGTCGCGCCCTATGTGGCCGAGCAGCCCTTCGCCGAGCCGATCGCGCGCGAGGACGACGTGCTCGCCGTCATTGCTCGGCTGGCCGCGCGCCTCAAGCCCATGCTGGAGCGGCGCGGGGAGGGCGCGCGCGCGATCGAGCTGACTTTGTTCCGTACCGACGGCGCGGTGCGCCGCGTGGCGATTGCGACCTCGCGTCCGGTGCGCGAGCCGCCCGACATCCGCGCCCTGTTCGTCGAGCGGCTCGCGAGCCTTGCCGACGCGCTCGATCCCGGCTTCGGGTTCGATCTTGCGCGCCTCTCGATCGTTGCCGCCGAGCCCTGTCCGCCGGAGCAGATCGGGCTTGGCGCGCACGCCGACGACGCCGATCTCGATCGCCTGATCGACCGCCTGAGCGCGCGGCTCGGCGCGCGCCGCGTCACGCGGCTCGTGGCGAACGACAGCCACATCCCGGAGCTTGCCGCGGCGGCCGTGCCGGCGCAGGCGAGCGGCGCGGTCGAGGCAGGCTGGGCGGCGTTCCGGCGCTTCCGCGCCGGCGTCGAGCTGAGCCCGCGGCCGTTGCGGCTTCTCGTCAAGCCCGAGCCGATCGAGGCGATCGCCGCGGTCCCGGACGGCCCGCCCGTGCGCTTTCGCTGGCGCCGCGCGCTGCACGAGGTCGTCGCCGCCGACGGGCCGGAGCGCATCGAGGGCGCATGGTGGAGCGAGGAGGCCGGCCCCGCGCGCGATTATTTCCGCGTCGAAGACAAGGCCGGCCATCGCTTCTGGCTGTTCCGCGCCGGTCTCTATCGCTCGGCCGATGCGCCGCGCTGGTTCCTGCACGGGACGTTCGCGTGATTTCTTTACCCTCCCCTGGAGGGGGAGGGTCGGCCGCGAAGCGGCCGGGGTGGGGTGAAGCCACACACTCCGGACTCGCGGAGAGATACCCCCACCCGGCCGCCTAAGGCGGCCGACCTCCCCCCTACAGGGGGAAGCGAAGAACACGTGAGTGTCATGACCGAGTACGTCGAGTTTGCCGTCACCTCCAATTTCTCCTTCCTGCGCGGCGCCTCGCATCCCGAGGAGTTGATGGTGCAGGCGGATCATCTCGGCCTTGCCGGCCTCGGGCTCGCCGACCGCAATTCGGTCGCCGGCGTGGTGCGCGCCCATCTCGTGCGGCGCGAGAACGGATTCAAGCTTCGCTATCACCCGGGCAGCCGCCTGGTGTTCGCCGACGGCACGCCCGACATCCTCGCCTATCCGAAGAACCGCGTCGGCTGGGGACGGCTGTGCCGCCTGCTCACCGTCGGTAACCGCCGCGCCGAGAAGGGCGACTGCACGCTCTATCTCGACGACCTCCTCGACCACGTCGAGGGACTGGAACTGGTGGCGATGGCGGGCCCGTCATCCTCCGAGGCAGGCCTGCGGCCGGCACCTCGGGATGACGCGATTCTCCATCGCCTGACCGAAGCGGCGCCGCAGCGCGTGCGCGTCGCGGCCGCCATGCTCTATCGCGGGAGCGATCAGGCGCGCCTTGCGGCGCGAGCCGAGCTGGCGCGCCAGGCGCGCATGCCGCTCATCGCGGTCAACGACGCGCTCTATCACCATCCCGACCGGCGGCCGCTGCAGGACGTGCTCACCTGCATCCGCGAGCACGTGACGATCGATACGGCCGGCCGGCGGCTCGCCGTCAACGCCGAGCGGTTCCTCAAACCAGCGGCGGAAATGGCGCGCCTGTTCCGCGACGCGCCGGAGGCGGTGGCGGAAACCCGCCGCCTGTCCGATGCCTTGACCTTCTCGCTCGAAGAGCTGCGCTACGAATATCCCGACGAGGCGCGCGCGGGTTTCGCGACCCCGCAGGACGCGCTGGTGCATCTCGCCTTCGCCGGAGCGGCCGAACGTTATCCTGCCGGCATTCCCGCCAAGGTGCGCGCCAGCCTCGATTACGAGCTTGGCCTCATCGCCTCGCTCGCGTACGCGCCTTATTTCCTCACCGTCCACGACATCGTCCGCTTCGCCCGCTCCCGGGGTATTCTCTGCCAGGGCCGCGGCTCGGCCGCAAATTCCGCCGTGTGCTTCTGTCTCGGCATCACCGAGGTGGATCCCGAGCGCGCCGACCTGCTGTTCGAGCGCTTCGTCTCCGCCGAGCGCCGCGAGCCGCCCGACATCGACGTCGATTTCGAGCACGAGCGGCGCGAGGACGTGATCCAGTACATCTACGCGCGCTACGGCAGGGATCGCGCCGGCATCGCCGCGACTGTCATCTCCTATCGCAGCCGCTCGGCGATCCGCGAGGTCGGCAAGGCGTTCGGATTGTCGGAGGACACGGTCGGCGCGCTGGCGACCGGCATCTGGGGCTCGGGCGACGGCGGGCCGTCGCCGAAGGACCTTGCCCGCGTCGGCCTCGACAGCAAAAGCCCGCGGGTGCGCCGGCTTCTCGGCCTCATCGACGAGATCATGTCGTTCCCGCGCCATCTCTCCCAGCATGTCGGTGGCTTCGTCATCACCCGCGATCGGCTCGACGAGGTGGTGCCGATCGCCAACGCCGCCATGGAGGACCGCACTTTCGTCGAATGGGACAAGGACGACCTCGACGCGCTCGGCATCCTCAAGATCGACGTGCTCGGGCTCGGCATGCTCACCTGCCTGCGCAAGGCGATCGCCCTGGTCGACCGACATTACGCCGAGCGGCTCACGCTGTCCTCGATCCCGGCCGAGGATCCGGCGGTTTACCGCATGCTCGCGCGCGCCGACTCGATCGGCGTGTTCCAGGTCGAGAGCCGGGCGCAGATGTCGATGCTGCCGCGGCTCAGGCCGAACTGTTTCTACGACCTCGTCATCGAGGTGGCGATCGTGCGGCCCGGCCCGATCCAGGGCGACATGGTGCATCCCTATCTGCGCCGCCGGCAGGGCCTCGAAGCGGTCAGCTATCCGTCGCCGGAACTCGAAGCCGTGCTCAACAAGACCCTCGGCGTGCCGCTGTTCCAGGAGCAGGCGATGAAGATCGCCATCGTCGCCGCCGGCTTCACGCCGAGCGAGGCCGACAGGCTGCGCCGCGCCATGGCGACGTTCAAGCGCGTCGGCACCATCGGCACGTTTCAGCGCAAGATGATCGAAGGAATGGTCGCCAACAAATACGAGCGTGAGTTCGCCGAGCGCTGCTTCCACCAGATCGAGGGGTTCGGCGAATACGGCTTTCCGGAGAGCCACGCGGCGAGTTTCGCGCTCCTGGTCTATGCCTCGTCCTGGCTCAAGTGCCGCTATCCCGACGCATTCGCGGCCGCGCTCCTCAACGCGCAGCCCATGGGGTTCTACGCGCCGGCGCAGATCGTGCGCGACGCGCGCGAGCACGGCGTCGAGGTGCGCGGCGTCGACGTCAACCTGTCCGAGGTCGAGGCGACGCTCGAGCCGGGACCGCGCGCGGCGGAGCGGCTGCACGCGGCGCATGGCGAGATGAAGGAGGACGTGCGCACGACCCATGCGGTGCGCCTCGGCTTGCGGGAAGTGAAGGGCCTGTCCATGGACGACGCCACGCTGATCGCCGCGCGGCGGGGGAGGGGCTACGATTCGCTGCGCGACGTGTGGCTGCGCACCGGCTTGCCTGCGCGCGTGCTCGAGCGGCTCGCCGACGCCGACGCCTTCGCCTCGCTCGGGCTCACGCGGCGCGACGCGCTGTGGGCTGCCAAGGCGCTCGGCCGCGCCGGCGATCAGGATGATTTGCCTTTGTTCGGTTTATTACCCTCCCCTGGAGGGGGAGGGTCGCCGCCGAAGGCGGCGGGGTGGGGTGCTCCACGCGAGCCCGATGTCGCCCTTCCACCCATGCCGCTCGGCGAGGAGGTCGTCAACGATTACCGTTTCCTCAAGCTCACCTTGCGCAAGCATCCGGCGGCGTTCCTGCGCCCCGATCTTGACCGCCGCGGTGTCATTCTGAACGAAGAGCTGCGCCGCCGCGCCTCCGGCGCTCGCGTCACCGTCTCCGGCCTCATCATCATCCGCCAGCGGCCGGGCACCGCCAAGGGCGTGCTGTTCATGACGCTCGAGGACGAGAGCGCGGTCGCCAACGTCATCGTCTGGCCGAAACTGTTCGAGCGCTACCGGCCGGTCGTGCTCGGCGCACGCTACGTCGCGGTCACCGGGCCGATGCAGGCGGAGAGCGGCGTCATTCACGTGGTCGCCGAGCGCATCGACGACCTCACGCCGCTGCTCGGCCGCCTCGCCGAGGAAGGCTCGACCATCGAGGGCCTCGCCCGCGGCGACGAGGTCAAGCGGCCCGGCAACGACCAGCACGACAAGCACCACGGTCCGCGCCGCACCCCGCTGATCGGCCTGCTCACCGAGATGCCCGAACTCGCCGCCGACCTCGACGTGCCGGCCCACGGCAGCCACCATGTGGTTCCCAAGGCCAAGCGGGCAGCGGGATAGTCTCCACCCGCCGAAATCGCTGAAATCTTCAAACCCTTAAGAACCAGTCAGCTATCCTCGTGGCCGGCGGACAGCATGAGCCCGTGTCGGCGGAATCATCTCCTCGAAGCTCTCGATCGAGCCTCCCTGCCGCAACCATATGCGGCGTAAAACCGAGCGCCATTCTTCCCCGCCTGCACCGATTTGCATCCAGGGATCCCGAGCGAGCTTTCCCCAGTCGTTCGCGGGATAACGCGGTTTAGCCGGCGGATTTGGTTCAGCCATGGCCGTCTCCAATTGACCTTGCATAATCGTCCGCAATCTTCAGCACATCTGGGTCCTTCAAATCGAACTCCCCCGTCCAGTTCCCGCAGCCTTCCAAAAATATAGCCTTTCCCAGCGGTACGTCGAGCGGCCTGCCCTCGCGGTCGAACAACTGACGGCTCGGCACCGGCTGGCTAAGCCCCGCCAGAAACACTGCGGTTTCCGGCCTACCGGACAGAATTTGCCGCGTAAGGTCCGTGACAAACCGTGTCCCCAATCGTTTCTCATATAACTGGATGAACCGCGTTCCGTCGGCCTGGATCGATCGCCAGGATCCTTCGTCCGGAACAAAACCCATTCGCAGCCGTGCATAGCGCCCAATATTCTGCGCCTGAATCTTTATTCGTTCGATCTCGATCGTCCGCCCCGCATCGATCAAATCTTTCATAAGCAGGCGTCCGCGACCGAAACCCGCATCAATGTCTGGAATGAACATCTCGTCGGCGTTGAAAAAACGCCCTTGCAGTTCGAGGGTGCGCTCGACAAACCATATGCTCGCACCGTCATAAAAGCGGCCTTCGACACGCAACGCGAATTTCTCTCCGATTCCGTCGATGTAATGATAAATGATCGATTTCTCGCCGGCGGCACTCTTGGTAATGAGGTCTCCCATTCCTTCCGGGGTCAATCCGAAGGGATCAAAAAAGCGCCGGGTCCACCATCTGCGGCCATTCTGGTCCACAGGGCGTTCGAATCGGATGCGATTGCTGTCCTCGAACATGGGGCTCTGAACCCGCCTATGCGCTGTAGCACAGCGGACACGCCGTTCACCGCCCGGCGAACTTCGGCACCCGCCGCTCGGCCATCGCCTTCACGCCTTCCTTGAAGTCGTCGGTGACGCGCAGACGGTTCTGCTCTTCAAGTTCATGGTCGGTCGCCGCCCGCACGCGGTCGGCGAGGCCCGCGCGCATGGTGGCGCGGGTCGACAGCAGGCCGAGCGGGGAGTTCTCGGCGATCTCGGCGGCGAGCGCGAGGGCGGCGGCGCGCACCTGGTCCTGCGGCACGAGGATGTCGGCGAGCCCCATCCGGTACGCCTCCTCGCCGGTGACGCGGCGGCTCGTATAGAACATCAGCGCCGCCTTGGCCGGGCCGACCACCTCGGTGAGCGTCACCGTGAGCCCGAAGCCCGGATGGAAGCCGAGCCGGGTGAAATTGGCGCAGAAGCGCGCCTCCGGGCAGGCCACGCGGAAGTCCGGCACCATCGCCAAGCCGAGCCCGCCGCCGACCGCCGGGCCGTGGATCGCGCCGACGATCGGCTTCTTGCTGCGGAACAGCCGCACCGCCTCGACGTAGAGATGCCCGACCCGGCTCTGCGGCAGTTCGTCGGGCCGCCGCCCGTCCGCGGTGAGCGCGCGGCCGTCGCCGAAATTGGCGCCGGC
>WNGG01004145.1_pt1 | contig 22408 bp, 21 predicted proteins | sample 5400661 | NCBI WGS metagenome assembly WNGG01 (sample SAMN13153372, study PRJNA577476) | soil metagenome | isolation source: 100 cm soil or saprolite under Garry oak tree replicate 1 | place: USA:California | collected 2016-06-15
ACCCTCGTCGCCATCGAGGCGGATGCTCAGTTCGGTGCCCACGTCGCCAAAAAGCTGCAATATCTTCGCGCCATCGACCAGGTGGCCGCCATAGTGTGCATCGTGCGCACTCATCCGTACCCGGATCGTTGCCGTCGGTAGCCCCTCAACCGGTTCCAGCGTTGGCATCGCGATATTCCTCTTTATTTTTCACTCTCCAACACCTTCCCGCCCCACCGCTCGACCTCGACCCGGCAGTCATAGAACGTAGCCCCGCCACCGAGATCGGTCAGGGCGGGGGATGTCACGTTGTTCACGTTCCCTTTGCCACCGGAGAGCTTATCCCACCAGCCCCAGAAGGTGGCGACTGTGCCCGGCGGCACGTTGGTCGAGGTTTTGAGCGGGATGATGAACTGCCCCCGGTCGTTGAACACTCGCACCTCTACCCCGTCACTCAGCCCCCGCGCTGCCGCGTCCTGGGGATGCATCTCCAGCGTGCGCGCCTCTTTTTCCTGGCGGCGCATGACCGGCAAATGACCGTACGAAGAGTTGAGCGAGTCTTTATGTTTGCGGGGGAGGAAATTCAGGGGATAGCGACTGTCCCCGAGCGTCTCATGCGGCGGCACGAACGCAGGCAGCGGATCGAGACCGTCGCGGGCCATCTGCTCGCAGTGGAATTCAAACTTGCCCGACGGTGTGTGGAACCCACCTTGTGCGCGGGGCAGTAGGTCAGGGTTGGACCGGGTCATCATAAACGGACGGCTGATGAACTCGTCGGCAGACAGCCCTTTCTTGAACGTCTCGGCCATCAACTCTGCGGGAGAGACATACACCGCTGGCTCCGTCAGTGCCAACGCTTTGCCCAGTAACTGGAAGACCTCAGCGTTGGCCTTCGCCTCACCCAGGGGATCAATCGCCCGACGGCTGAAGCTGCCGAAATCGCCCCCGTAGGCTAGGACGGCGTCGTCGTGCTCGAGCGGAGAGGTGGCTGGGAGCACGATGTCTGCGTAATCCGCACTATCGGTGAGAAACATGTCATGGACCACCGTAAAGAGCCCCGGCCGCTGCAATGCCTGACGTACGGAGGGTTGGTCAGGCAGCGAGGCTGCGGGGTTGCAGTTGTAGACGTAGAGGACCTTGATAGGTGGGTCGAAGGACGGGTCAAGCAGGTGCTCGGCCAGACGCACCATGTTGACCTCACGCGTGCCCAGTGGGGAGAGATCGAAGCGCATCGCCTTTCTCGTATCTTGGGCGGTGAACATCGCCCCACCGAAGGTGCACAGCCCGCCACCAACCTCACGCCAGGCACCGGTTAGCGCCGGTAGGCAAGCCACCGCCCGTACCGCTGCCGCGCCACCGCCACTGCGCTGGATGCCGATACCCATGCGGAGCGCCGCCGGTCTGGTGCGAGCAAAAGTGCGGGCGAGTTCCTGGATCTTGGCCACTGGGACGTCACACGCCCGGGAAAGGTCCGCAAGAGACATGGAACGGAGACGCTCGGCAAACAACTCATACCCGACGGTGTACTTCTGCACGTACTCGGCATCGACCAACCCTTCCTCCTCGATCACTTTCATCATGCCTAAGGCCAAGGCTGCGTCCGTGCCTGGCCGTAGGAACACGTGCTCATCACACGCGCGCGCGGTGCGCGAATGGTAAGGGTCGATGGCGATAAGCCGGGCACCCCGCCGCTTGGCCTCCTGCACCAAGGGCCAGACGTGTAGCCCGGTGTTCAGGGGGTTCGAGGCCCAGAAGAGGATCAGCTTGCTCTCGACCAGTCCCTCGGGCGCAAAGCCGAAAAACACATCCGAGTAGGCGAGCGCGCCATACAACCCACCAGCGCAGATGGTCCGTGCCAGGGTCGAGGCGCCCAGGGCGTGAAAGAAACGGCGGTCGATGGCGTTACTCTGATAGACGCCGTTGTTGCCGCGGTAGGAGTAGGGCAGGATCGACTGCGGCCCGTGCGCTGCTATCGCCTCTTGCATCTTTGCCGCCACCGTGGCGATTGCCTCGTCCCAGGAGAGGCGCTCGAAGCGCGCTCCTGGTCCCTTAGGGCCCACACGCTTGACGGGATAGAGAAGGCGGTCCGGCGCGTACACCCGGTCAAGGAACTTGTTGACCTTGGCGCACAGCGCGCCGCGGGTGAACGGATGCTCCTTGTTGGCGGTGATTTTCACCGCTTTGCCGTGATCGATGGTCACATCCATCAGGCACGAGTCCGGACAGTCGTGTGGGCAGGCGACCTGAGCAACATGGGTCATAACACCCTCCTTACTGCCTTTGCCTCTACCACAAAAGCAATCAGCCGTCAGTACTCAGCGGTCAGCCTATTCTGGCTTATGGCATATAGCGTATGGCTTATGGCAGGATCTCTGTGGTTATAGAGCGAACGAAATGAGCGAGCTATATGAAGCATGCGCGTAATTCCGACGCCGCCTTGTTCTGGATTCCCGCTTTCGCGGGCATGACGTCATGCCCGCCCTTCGACTGTCGCTCAGGACAGGCTCCGGCGGGCATCCAGGGTGCGCTCAGTCTGGGAAACCCCCTACGGCCCTTGTTAAGGCAGCGAGCGAATTATGCGCAGTCTTCAGCTATATGCCATATGCCACGTGCCATAGAGCGAACGAAGGGAGCGAGCCATATCGGAGTTGCGCAACCCGAGAGAGGAAGATATGAGAGGCCCTATCTCTATAACCGGCATAGGAGGGGAGGTCATGAGTCACAAGAAGCGGATGACTGGATTGATATGTGGGGCGCTCCTGGGTGGGCTGCTGTTCTCCGCGGCAGAAGCCCAGGCAGAAGGTGGCTATCCTCCTGACTACAAGCCTTCACAGCCGGCGGAAAAGGGCGAGACTAACGTGCTCGCGCGTCTGTCAGCGGTCACCACCTATATGACCGATAAACTCAATACCGCTGGTGGTCAGGATTCTCCCCGCTGTTACCGCAATTGCCTCACCGTCCCTTTCAATGAATTCCTCAAGTGTCTCGAAACCAAAAGTAGCTACACTGCCTCTGAATCCTGCGAACAGGACACGGCGCAAAAGATGTCTTCGTGCAATCCCAAGTGCCAGTAGAAGCGCAGCCTGTCAGAAATGCGGCATCACATCGCGGGCAAAACGCTCCATCGACTTCAACGTCTCCTGGTGACTGAAGTGGCCGAAGTTGAAATAGAGGATGACCTCCTCGATACCGGCCGCTTCACACTTCTTGAGCGTGGCGATGCACGCTGCGGGGTCGCCGGTGACCACACTGCGCTCGCCGAAGTCCTCGGCCTTCATACTTCGCAAGCGCTCGACGATGTCAGCGAAGTAGGCGATGTGCGGGGGTGCGGTGGCCCGGTCCGAGGGAAAGGCGGGTAGCACAGAGCGCAGATACAGCCCTAGCCGCTCCTTCGTGTGGAGTTCCTCAGCCTTGGTGTCCACCACATTGACAAAGTACGAGCACTTGGCCCGCGCGTCGGCGTGCCCGTGAGCGGCGGCTAACTCGCGATACGTCTGCACTGCTACGTCCACGCTGCCGAACATCATCGCTGCGGCAAAAGGCGCGAAGAGCGCATGGAACCCGTGCTCGGCCGCCATCTCCACAGTCGGCCGGCTAAAACAGGCGACGTAGATCGGCGGGTGCGGCTTTTGCACGGGTCGCGGCAGGCACGTGACTGGCTCGGGGATCGAGTAAAACCGCCCGGCGTACGTGAATTCCTCTTGTGTCCAAGCGGTGCGCAACAGATCCAGCCCTTCGGCAAAGCGGTCGCGGCTCTCGTCAAAAGGCACAGAGAAAGCGTCGTACTCGCGCTTATCGTAGCCCCGGCCAGCCGAGAACACCGCCCGACCATTACTCAGCAGATCGAGGAGCGCGAACTCCTCAGCCACCCGCAAAGGGTGGTTACACGGCAGGAGTACCGTGGCGGGTGCCAACTTGACCCGCTTAGTGTACGCCGCCAAGTGAGCCAGAAACACCGCTGGAGCAGGCAGGCAGCCGAACAGACCGAAATGGTGCTCAGGCACCCAGGCCGAGTGATAGCCGAGTTCCTCGGCGGCCCGGCACTCTTCCACGACTTCGCGCAGGAACTGGTTAGGGTCACGCCGGGCCGCGCCATAGGCGGGCGGGTTGTCGGTCAGGGTGAAATAGCCAAATTTCATGCTTCGCCCTCTTGCACTCGTCCCATAGCAGAGCTAGCCAGTGTTGACAAATAGGAAGCGGGAATAGGGGCTGGGGGTTGGGGGTTGGTAAAGAAGATGGGTGCTGGGGGCTGGGGGCTGGGTGTTGGTAAAGAGGAAGACAAAGGGTGACCAGGATGAAGTGCAGAGCGTAGGCGTCTCATTCCCAATCCCTGACCCCTAGCGCCCAACACCCAGCACCCAACCCCCAGCACCTGCTTCTGCAACTCATCCGGCTCAGCGGTGTTCTTCTGCAGAGAGCCGGTTTTCGCGGAGGGTCTTTTCATGCGTAAAATCATTATTATCGGCGCGGTCAGCTTGCCTCTCCTCTTTCTTCTTAGCGTGTATGCCACCCCACCCATATCTCCCACCTGGACCGTGCAGTTGCACGCCGCCCATGGTCTCAGGGCTGGCGACGCAGTCGAAGAGGCCGGTCGTCGTATCGGCCAGGTGGTTGGGGTCGAGCCCCGCACCGTGGGCGGCGGTGGCGACGGCACGGATATCCTGATTACCCTGGACCCCGGCTCTCGTGACCGGCTGCGCGAGCGGTCGACTTTTCTGGTCACTGCACCTGTGGCATCGATGCGACCGGTGCTCAGCCTCGTTGTCTTTGACGAACATAGTCCGGCGTTGCCGCCGGGCAGTTACATCGCTGGCGCAGAGTCTGAGCTAGAGTTGGAATTCAAACGACAGCTCCTGGCGATGGAGGGTGCGGTGCGAGTGCTCAACCAGCAACTCGACGACCTGCGCCAAACTCTGGACAAGACCACGCGGTCCGAGGAAAAGCGGCGGCTCGAAGAGAGCGTGGGCGGACTTTTCGACTCCCTACGGCGGACCGGCGACGACCTCCAGCGCACGCTCACCCAGGAACTCGACCGCTGGAAGAGACTCTCCGACAAGCTCTTTCCTCGCGACCGGGATAGACCTGCACGGTTCGTTTCGTGACCGAAGCAACACGACTGTCGTGACCGGGCGGTGGTTCTGCTATCCAGTAAAACTTGACTTGGAGGGTGGTGACTGTATAGTCAGTCACATGACTAAAAGTTCAGCCATACGGAAAGAGGAGGTAGTCCGCGAGTTTCGCAGGCGCGAGATTCTCGAGGCGGCCTGTCGGGTGGTAGCACAGTACGGATTTCAAGGTGCCACGGTGGACCGGGTAGCCGAAGAGGCGCAAATAGCTAAGGGCACGATTTACCTGTATTTTCGTAACAAAGACGAGCTGTTCCAGGCTGCGGTCGAGCAGGGCATCGAGAATTTTACCAACCAGATTCGGACTGAAGTGGCAGAGGTTGCCAACCCTCTCGAAAAGCTGCGCCGTCTGGTTGAGGCTAGCCTTGAGCTCAGCGATGCCCGCCGCGATTTTTTTAAGACCTTACTGCTCGAACGTAACTTCCTCGCGGCTTCGCCCAACCATCCTGAGGCCGCGCATATGCTTGATCTGTACCTCGCCCATATCCGCTTCATCGAGGGAGTCATCCAAGAAGGAATTCGCGCCGGTGCCTTCCGTTCCCACAACGTCGAAGCCGCGGCCTTTGCCCTCAACGAGGCGATGCGCGGCTGCTTTCAGCAACGCGCCCTCGGCCTGATTGCGCGTCCGGCTGCCGAAGATGCCGAGATTCTTCTCGACCTCTTCTTTCACGGGATCCTGAACCCCGGTTACAAGGAACAGCTATCGTGACACGTCTATTGGCCTTCTCTATACAGCTCGCTGCTCTTGCTGGCCTGCTTACTACTGGGGGATGCAAGTTGGCCCGGTCTGAGGCGGCCAAAACCACCGAGCAAAACACGGCCGCCACACCGCCACCGCTCACCATCCAGGTTGCCCGGCCGGTCTGGCGCACGGTGCAGCGCACCGCCCAAGGGCAAGGCGCGCTGTTTGCCAAGGAAAGCGTGATCCTGTCTAACAAGATGGCCGGGTACGTGAATAGAGAGCTGGTTGACTTTGGTGACAAGGTGAAGGCCGGGCAGGTGCTGGCCGAGTCAAACAGGCACAGGCCACCTTTATCCGGGCGCAGGGCGAATATGAACGTGCACAACAACTCTTTGCCGAACAGATTGTTCCCCCGCAGCGGCGCGACGCGGCTGAGGCAGAGTACAAAGTCGCAGAGGCTGGTGTGCGTTCCGCCGAGAAGGCCCTAGCCCTAGCCCAGAAGCGCCTCAGGGACACCCGGATCATCTCGCCGGTGAATGGCTTCGTGCAGCAACGCTTTGTGAACCCTGGCGAGTATCTAGCCGCGGCCTCCAAACTGCTCGAAGTCGTGGTGGTGGACCCCCTGAGGTTGCGAACGCCAGTCCCCGAGCGCTACGCGCGCTTGGCCCGCATTGGTCTGCCCCTACGGGTCGAGGTCGATGCCCTGCCTGGCGAGAGTTTCGATGGCGCCCTGACCCGTATCGCTGCCGGCGTTGATCACGCCACCCGCAGCCTCTTGGTCGAAGCCGAGATTCCCAACCCTGCGGGGAAGCTGCGCCCGGGCTATTTTGCCCACGTCACTGGAGTCATAGGGGAGGAGACTGCCCTCTTCATCCCTCGCTCCGGACTCTACCGCTTTGCCGGAGTCGAGCGGGTATTTGTGGTCACCGGCAACACAGTCACTTCTCGTGAGGTCAAATCCGGCGTGGAAGATGGAGCCCTTGTCGAGATCGCCGAAGGGCTGGCTGAGAACGAGCATGTAGCGGTGAGTGCGCTTGATCGCTTGGCCGACGGCATGACTGTCCAGTTCCAGGTCGCGGAGGCCCAATGATTCTCGCCGACATTTGCGTCCGCCGTCCGGTCTTCGCCACCATGCTGGTCGGCAGCCTAGTGGTGGCGGGCTGGTTTTCGTACCAGAACCTGACCCTGGACCTCTTTCCCAAGGCCGAGATGCCGGTCGTAACGGTGACCACCACGCTCCCCGGCGCCGGGCCGGAAGAGGTGGAAGCGCAGGTGACCAAGCCGATCGAGGAAGTGATCAACACTGTGAGTGGCATCGATGAGCTGCGCTCGACCACCCGTGAGGGGCTCTCGCAGATCGTTGTCATGTTCAAACTGGAGAAAGACCTGGCGGTCGCAGCTGAGGAGGTGCGCGACAAGGTCGGGTCGGTCCTAGCCAAGCTGCCCGAGGACACCGACCCACCGGTCGTCGAGAAGTTTGACGTCGACGCCACACCGATCCTGACCCTGACGGTGTCAGGCTTCCAGGGGCTCAAGGAACTCACCGAGATCGCTGAGAAGCGGGTGAAGGAGCCGTTGGAATCGGTCTCTGGAGTGGGCGCGATCTCTCTCATCGGCGGGCGCAAGCGTGAGATCCAGGTCTTGATCGACCCCGAGCGCCTGAAAGCGTACGACCTGTCGATGAAGACTGTGGCTGAGGCTCTGGCCAAGCAGAATGTCGAGTTTCCTGGCGGTCGGCTCACCCAGGACAGTGGCGAAACTGTGCTGCGCACGCTCGGCCGGGTGCGCGCAGTGCGTGAGTTCGCCAACATCGTCGTTGCCACCAACAAGGGCACGCCTATTACCATAGCCGACCTCGGCCGGATCGAAGACGGCGTTGTCGAGCCGCGCACCTTGTCGCGTTACGATGGCAAGAACGCGGTCTCGCTCATCGTTCGCAAGCAGTCGGGCACCAACACGGTCTCCACGGTTGATGCGGTGCGGAGTCGCCTGGCCGAGGTGCGCCAGCTCTTGCCCACCGGGGTGGAGGTCGAGGTCACCCGTGACCAGTCGAACTTTATCCGCGAGTCCGTGCATGAAGTGCAGAAGCACCTGTGGCTCGGTGCGCTGTTTGCCAGCATTATTGTGTTCTTCTTTCTCGGCAACCTGCGCTCAACTTTGATCGCGGCTGTTTCGATTCCGGTGTCGATTATCGCCACCTATACCCTGTTGGCCGCGGCTGGGTACTCACTCAACCGCATCACGCTCTTGGGGCTGACGCTCGCGGTCGGTATCGTCATCGACGACGCCATCGTAGTCCTGGAAAATATCTACCGCTACATCGAAGAAAAGGGGATGAGTGCTTTTGAGGCGGCGCGCGCGGCCACCGCCGAGGTCGGGCTAGCAGTAAGCGCCACCACGCTCTCTCTAGTTGTCATTTTTGTGCCGGTCGGGTTTCTCAAGGGCCAAATCGGTCGCTGGCTCGGCAGCTTCGGCTTTACCATGGCGTTCGCGATCATGGTCTCACTGCTGGTGGCGTTCACGCTTACACCTATGCTGTGCTCGCGTTTCTTACCCGAGCGCCTCGCCGCGCACGCGCACTCTTCGCGTGAGTCCCGTCTTTTTCGGCCCATTGATCGTTGCTATACCTGGCTGCTCACCTGGTCCATGCGCCACCGCTGGGCGATTGTCTGCCTGGCAAGCGGCCTGATCATGGCGACGCCCTGGATCGGTAAGCACGTACGCTCGACCATGATGGCCAACGATGACCGGGGCGAGTTCGAAGTCAACGTTAAGACCCCACCCGGCTATTCTCTGGCCCAGACCGATGCAGTCACCCGTCAGATTGAGGCCGAGCTACGCCCCCTCCCCGGTGTAGCCCACCTCCTCTCCCTGATTGGCACCACGGTGGGTGAGACCGTCACCCGCGCCTCGATCATCGTCAAACTGGCGGACTACGAGCAGCGCACGGTGACCCAGCAGCAGGTCATGGCCCTGGCGCGCGAGCGGGTCAACGCGTTTACCCACTTGCGGGTCAGCGTCGACAACATCCTGCCGGTCAGTGGCGGCGGTGTGCAGAACGTGGACATTTCCTATAACCTGCGCGGCCCGGACTTGCCCACCCTGCAGGCGTACGCCGACAAGCTGAAGGCCCGCATGCGGCAGATCCCTGGCATTGTGGACGTGGATTCCACGTTCGAGGGCGGCAACCCTGAACTCCAGGTCCATCTCGATCGGCGCAAGTCCTCTGATCTCGGCATTGAGGCTGTCGATATCGCTTCGACCCTACGCATCATGGTAGCCGGCGAAAAGGTTACAACCTACCGCGAGGGTGACGAGTTGTACAACGTGCGCCTGCGCCTGACGCCCGAGGCCAGGAACCGGCCGGAGGTGATCCAGGGGGTGACCGTTCCCTCTGCTACGGTGGGGCAAGTGCGCCTGGATAACCTGGTGAATCTGATCCCGGGTACCGGACCAGTGCAGATCGATCGCCAGGACCGTCAACGCCAGATCACGCTCACTGGCAACCTGGGCAAAGGCAAGGCCTTGGGCGATGCCCTCGCGGAGATCGACGCCGCGGTAAAGGAAATCGGGTTGCCCCTGGGTTACTCCACTGGCGTAACTGGCATAGGCAAGTTTTTTAACGAGATGCAAGCGAGCTTCAAGCTCGCCTTTTTGTTGTCGATTATTGGCATGTACATGGTACTGGCCGCGCAATTCGAGAGCTTTCTGCACCCGATCACCATCATGCTTTCCTTACCGTTGTCGGTGCCGTTCGCGCTGCTCTCGTTGTGGATTGCGGATCAGAACCTGGCGATCTTCAGCATCCTTGGTGTGCTGTTGCTCTTCGGCATTGTCAAGAAGAACTCCATTCTGCAGGTCGACCACACCATCAACCTGCGCGCCCAGGGCCTACCGCGCCACGAGGCCATTATGCTAGCCAACCGCGAGCGGCTGCGGCCCATACTGATGACCACCTTAGCCCTGGTTGCGGGTATGGTGCCAGTGTTGTTCGGCCAGGGACCGGCGGCGGAAAGTCACCGCGGCATCGCGGTGGTGGTGATTGGCGGACAGAGCCTGTGCTTGCTTATCACATTATTGGTGACCCCGGTTGCGTATTCGTTGTTTGACGACCTGGAGATGTGGCTCGGGCGTGTGCCCGCGGCGCTGCGACGCCGGGCCGAGCGGCTACGGTTACGCCGGCTGGCGGTTGCGCCGGCCACACCTCGAGTGGAAGAAGAGATGGCGGGGGATTAAACCCGACTCAGGTGTCGCCTTTTCAGCCCCAGAGGAGCGTAAGAGGGTAGCCCACTTTTCCCCCGGCGGCGTGTACCGGGGGCTGTCTTCTCGCGCCCCTTCGGGGCTCAGCGGTCGCTCACACTGCGTTAGTGATCATCCTTATCATGCTCGATGCTGTTCCCGAAGATCTCCCCATTATGCTCGCCCAACTTCGGAGCACGCCTTCTTATGGCAGGGCGCTCACCGTTGAACGAAATGGGGAGACCCAACAACTCTACCTCGGCCTCAGGCACCTTGTGGATCATCCCCAGCGCCTCTGTCTGCGGTTGGGCCAACACCTCGGGAATCGTGAGGATCGGGGCGCAGGGCACTCCGGCCGCTTCTAGCCGATTCATCCACTGCTCCTTCGTGTCTTGGCGGAGAATGGCGCGGATTTCGCCCAGGAGAAAATCTTTATGAGCAAGGCGATCGGCGCTGGTGCGAAAACGCGGATCGTCTGCCCATTCCGCGCGGTTCAGCGCCTGGGCAAGTTTGGCGAACAGCCGATCGTTCGCCACGGCCACCATCAGCGGCCCATTCTTGGTCTCGAACGCGCCGAAGGCCACCTGCCGCGGACTGCCGGTCGCGTGTCGCGGGGGAACTGTGCCGCTCACTTTGTACTGCGCGAACGCATTGCACAGCCAAAACAAGGCGGTCTCGAAGAGTGAGGTGTGAATGACGCAGCCGCGACCAGTGCGGTCCCGTTGGCGCAGCGCCGCCAGGACGGCAAGCGCCGTCCACATGCCCGTTCCGAAATCGACCACTGCCGTGCCCATGCGCACCGGCGGCCCGTTCTCTTCACCGGTGACGCTCATCAGGCCAGCGAAGGCCTGCAGGAGAATCTCGTAGCCGGGCTTCAGGCGCAGCGGCCCCTGGTGGCCAAAGGCCGAGATTGAGCAGTAGATCAGCCGGGGATTGAGCTCAAGCAGCGTCTCCGCGCCAAGCCCAACCTCCTCTGCCACCCCAGGTCGCAAGTTGTGAATGAAAATATCTACCTCAGCGACGAGGCGGTATAACCCAGCCAGAGCAGAGGAATCCTTGAAATCGACCGTCACTGACCGTTTGTTCCGATTTACGGAATGAAATGGCACCGAGGCCCCCTGTACGAAGGGGGGACCCCATCCTCGTGCGTCGTCCCCGCCTACAGGCCTCTCTACTTTGATGACGTCGGCACCCAAGTCCGCGAGAATCCCGCCGGCTAATGGGCCTGCCAGGTTGAGCCCGACCTCGACCACTCTCACTCCTGATAAGGGCATGTGTTCCTCCATGGCACTAGCACTTGCGACCCATGGTGTAGAACTCGTCATTGGGGCGCATGTTGGTAAGGTGGGCCATGCGGTTGGAGAGCGCAAAAAAGGCCGCGATCCCGCCAATGTCCCAAATATCGTCGTTACTGAACCCGAGTTCCCGCAGCGGGACGAAGTCCGCGTCCTCAAGCTGCTGCGGCTGCAGGGCCACCTTGAGGGCGAAATCCAGCATCGCGCGCTGGCGTGGGGTAATGTCGGCTTGGCGATAATTCACGGCCACCTGGTCAGCAATGAGCGGATTCTTGGCATAGATGCGCAGGATCGCGCCATGCGCGACCACACAGTAATGACAGTCATTGGCGCTACTGGTGGCGACGACAATCATCTCTCGCTCGGCTTTGGACAGCCCGCTCTCCTTCAGCATGAGCGCGTCATGATAGGCGAAGAAGGCGCGGAACTCGTCCGGCCGATGGGCCAAGGTCAGAAAAACGTTGGGAATAAACCCGGCTTTCTCCTGCACGGCCAGGATTCTATCCCGGATATCGGACGGGAGGTCTACGAGTTTCGGCACGGGATAACGGCTGAGTGGTTTGTCTGACATAGCGGATCACCTTTGCGGCGCGACTGATGAGCTTGAGCGCCGCCTTAATGTCCTCTTCTGACCGCATCAGCGGTTCTCAAAGACAATGCGTTCCACTTCCTTTTCTGTAAAGACGCCTTTCTTTTGGGCTTTACGGGCCATTTTACTCTGCAGACGGAAAAACTCTTCCTCTTCGAGCTTTGCCTTGTAGGTCTCCACCATCTGGCGAAACAGCTCACTCTTGTTCATGTGCTGCCGTGCCGCCAGTTGCTCGTACTCCTCGGCAAGTTCTGGTATCACGGAAAACCCGATAACCTTTGTCCTGCGTCCCATGCAGTGTTCTCCAAGCTGTTTAACAATGAACCCTCTTCCCTATCACATTCAAAACTTCTCCTTAAACGGGCGGACGTCGAGTTCCTGCGTCCAGGCGCTGCGGTCCTGATGAGCGAGATGCCAGTAGCTTTCGGCGATTGCCGAGGGCTTGAGCAGGTCTTCTTCCTTGAGGTGAGGGAAGCGCTGCCTGATGAGAGGCATATCGATGGCCCCGTCAACGTTAATGTAGGCGACGTGGATCCCCTGTGGCCCCAGGTCCCGAGCTAGGACCTGCGCCAGGCCACGCAGCGCAAACTTCGCCGGCCCAAATGCGGCCGACGTGGGGAAGGGTTTGACTCCGGCGGTCGCGCCCGTAAACAAGATCACTCCTTTGCCCCTGGCCAGCAGGTCGGGAACAACGTGCTGAGCACACAAGAACGCGCCAAAGACACTGACACGCCAGGTATTTTCGAACGTGCTCGGTTTGGTTTCCATTAACCTGCCGAACGGCCGCATCGCCGCGTTGTAGAGCAGCGCCTCGGGCACACCCAGTTCGCGGCGGATGGTATCGAAGGCCGCTGTAATCTGTTCCGCCCGACTCACATCGGCGGGGACCGCCAGCGCGCGCCCGCCTGCGCTGGCAATCTCCTGAGCCAGGGTCGCCAGGTATTCTTCCCCGCGTGCGAGCAGCGCCACTGCGTACCCCTCAGCAAAACGGCGCGCTAAGGCTGCGCCTAATCCCGGTCCGACTCCCACCACAACGGCGACCGGAAGCTGCGTTGATTCAGCCATGATGATGCCCTCCCTTCAGCGGGTAGCTTATCGCCCTGCCGCCAAGTGTGCCAGTGCGTGCTCACCCAGGCCGGCAGCCGTTTGGCGAGGAGTATACAAAAAGTGACTACGGTTGACGCCCGGCAGAGAGATGCTTAGGATCGCGCTCACGCACACCGGCGCCTGACCCCGGGCGCCAGAAAAGGAGGCCGTATGGCGCTGACAGTCGTGACTCTTGAGACGCAAGACCGGATTGGGACGCTTACCCTGAACCGCCCTGAGAAACTCAACGCGCTGAATCCGTCTTTGATTGCGGAATTCGCCGAGGCCATCGACACAGTGGCGGCTGATCCCGGCATCAAAGTATTGATCATCCGCGGCGCCGGGCGCGCCTTTTCCACGGGCTACGATCTGAGCGGCGGTGGACGGTCCGCGCCTCGCACTATCGATGAAGACCGGGCGATGCTGCAGCGCAACGTGGAACACTGGCTGCGGTTGCGTGATCTGCCCAAGCCGGTGATCGCGATGGTGCACGGCTATTGCCTAGCGGGGGCCACGCAGCTGTGTATCTGCACCGATATCATCTTTGTGGCCGAGGATGCCCGCATCGGGTTTCCCTCCATCCCGGCCGGTGCCGGGTATGTGAGCGCCTTTTGGAACTGGATGGTCGGCCCGCATCGGACCAAATACCTAGCCTTCCTCCCCGGGAGCCAGATCAGTGGCAGAGAGGCGGAGGCGATGGGATTTGCCACGCGCGTCTTCCCGGCTGACAAATTGGAGGAGGAAACGTACAGCTATGCGCGACGTGTGGCGAAGGTCCCTGCCCAGAAGCTACAGTTGGAGAAACTTGCCGTAAACCGCGCCATGGACTTCCGGGGGTTTCGCGCCTCCGTCCTCTCCGGCGCGGAATACGACGCGCTCTTCCACTTTGGGCCAGGCAATGAGGAGATCAAGAAGGTCCGCGAGGAACGGGGCCTGCGAGGCGCCATTCAGTGGTACGAAGAGCAGTGAAGCAGGCTCCCGACCTTCCGGGCGAGATGACTACCTTTGAGAGAACGGAGGATACCATGGGCATAGCAAAAGAACTGGCCCTGGATGAACAGCAAATAGAGGAGATACTGTTGACCCAGTGGAATCTACGGGTCGCCACCCTTGGACCGGGCCGGCGCCTCAACGTAACCCCAATGTGGTTTGGCTGGGCAGGCGGGAAGATCTACATGTATGCGCGAGGGCAGAAAGTGGTCAACCTGCGGCGAAATCCCAATTGCACGGTCCTCGTTGATCGTAACGAAAAGTTTCCCGAATTGCAGGGTATTATGATGCTGGGGACGGGGGGCGTGCTGGAAGATGCAGCGGCCGAGCAGGCCGACCCGCATCTAGCAGCAGTGCGAGTACAAATGAGCAAGAAGTATAACGGGGGCCATGGGCACCCGCCGGTAGACGACCCACCTCCTTTCGCCGCCACGGCGGCAGGCTCGACGCGGCGCTGGGTGGTCATCACCCCGGAAAATACTGTGACGTGGGACAATTTTAAGTTGGGGGCTGTCCCAGGGGCGCGAAGCAGGCATGAAGCCTAACTCGTCCTTATTGGTTCCATCAATAGAATGGCCCCCAGATTTTCTCTCCCGGCACCGTACAGTGGAGTGCAGGTGACACAGCAGGTAATGGCCTGAAGCTGACTATTGGTCGCCTCCAGCATCACCTCTTGGCGAGCGCCCTCCCCAGCTAAGCAGGAGCGGAGGGTTTCGCTCAGCTGGGCCACCGGCAGACCGATATCCAACTGTAAGAAAGATTGTCCCTGCACCTCCTCGGCCAACAGACCCCACAGGCGCTCGGCTCCACGATTCCAGGTGAGGATGTTGAGTTGCTGGTCTACGATTACCATCCCGGCATGTAGGTTCATGAGGACGGAGTTCAAGAAGGTGTTCAGCCGATTGAGCTCTGCGGCGCTCCGGTACACGTCTGCGTTCAAGGCCTGCTTCTCTTGATTCAAGGCCCGCTTCTCTTGATTGGCGAACCGAAGCTCATAGTTGATGACCTCGAGTGCTTTGATGTTTATCTGGCCTTCCAGATAGGCGGAGTCAAGTTCCTCTTTGACGAGCTCGAGTTCCTCAGAGGTGAATGCGAGCTCTTTTTTGAAGGACTCGTGTGTCTCCTGCGCCTGCTCGTACTTGAGGCTAGAGTCCCGTAAGGCCGTGCGGGCTTCTACCAGTTCAGCCGCCTGTTCCTGAACCTGCAGTTCTAGCTCGTTAGGTGCCTTTTGTCGCACCTCCTCTGCCTGCTTGTGCGCGGCTTCTAAGGTTTGTAGTTCAGCAACCTGGTGGCGCAGTGCCTTCACTTCCTGGCAGAGTTGCTCTTTTGTCTTCTGTTGCGCTTTCATTGTGGCCCTCTCCCGTCCACACAGAACAGGGGCGGCCGTCTATACGGAGGGCTCCTGGGTGGCGACCGTTTTCGCATCCTGAGCTGGGAAGGCTACTATACCTTGTTCACTGCCCTTATCCACCCCCCTTATATATCAGACGAATGGCTCTTATACCCAAACAGGGAGGACGATTATGAGCCACGATGCCCAGAGCGCAGTCGCCGCACGCCTGCGCCAGCAAGCGCGGGGGTGTCACCAGCTTGGCTCGCCCCTCTACGGCACTTTGCTCGAGCAAGCAGCCCGTGATGTAGAGGCTGGGGGCCCGGCATGGGCGGCCCTTCAAGGTCACGAAACTGATCCGCCTGGCTCTGTCTTGGCTCTGCGCTTCATGGGCGCTGTCCATCGACTGGTGCTGCAAGGCCGGGCACCGGTGCTTGCCCAACACTACCCGTCAGCAGGGGGCAACGCTCAGGGCAATGATACCTGGCTGGCGTTTCGCTCTACGCTCGAGGAACACGTCCCAGTACTGCGCGAGTTATTAGAGCGTCCGGTGCAGACCAACGAGGTCGGCCGAGCAGCCGCCCTGCTCGGTGGGTTCCTGCTGGTGGCGCAATCAACCGCACTCCCCCTTCGCTTACTAGAGATCGGCGCAAGCGCCGGACTCAACCTCCGTTGGGATCATTATCGCTACGAGGCTGAAGGCTTTGCCTGGGGCGATCCCCGCTCGCCGGTCCGCCTGGTTGAGGCGTTTCTCGAGGGGTGGCCACGCTTCGACACGCCCGTCTCCGTCCTCGAACGGGCGGGCTGCGACCTCAACCCCCTAGATCCCTGTTCGGCGGCGGGTCAACTAACCCTGCTCTCCTACGTGTGGGCCGACCAAATCGGCCGTCTCGCCACACTTCGCAGCGCACTCGACATTGCCAAAAGGGTACCCGTCGTCGTGGAGCAAGCCAATGCACCGGACTGGCTCGCGTCGAAGCTCAGGTACTTATCACCTGGCGTCGCGACCGTCGCATTCCACTCGATTGTCTTGCAGTACCTGAGTGAGGCTGACCGCCAGTCTGTGCACAGAGTCCTTAAAGAAGCCGGGGCATACGCAACTGCAGACGCCCCTCTCGCGTGGCTCTTCATGGAGCCGGGTAAGGTCCAAGCAGAAGTCCACCTTACCCTCTGGCCCGGCGGGGTCGAGCGGCTGATAGCGACTGCTGGCTACCATGGTCGGGAGGTGCGGTGGCTCCGCTAAATGCGCCGTGCCGGAAAAGCTAGTATTCCGTCTATGTGGTTTTGCTGCATGTCATTCTGAGGAGCGAAGCGACGAAGAATCTCACTATTGGCAGGATAGTGCGAGATTCTTCGCCTCCGCTACGCTTCGGCTCAGAATGACAGTCCCTCAATTGTACGTGGACAGAGTACTAGCTCGGGCTGTAGCAGTTGAGCACGTTCTGGCCGAGCAGCTTCGGGCGTGCCGACTCGGGCAGGCGGTTCACGAGTTCGATCAGGTTCGGAATGTAGTTCGGCGGATGGTCGGCGTGCGGGAAGTCACTCGCCCAGAAGAAGCGGTCCTCGCCGACGACCGGGATCACCCCGGCCACGGAACGTTCATCCGGATCACCGGAGATCCAGCACTGCCGGCGGAAATACTCACTCGGTTTGTGCTTCAAGGGCACACTCTTGCCGTGCGGGGACTCATAGACCGCATCCATACGTTCGATCCAATAGCCAATCCAGCCCGCGCCAATCTCCAGTATCACGACGCGCAACTCAGGGAAGAGGTCGAAGACGCCATACTGGAAGAGCGAGGTAAAACCGGCACGAATCGCATCGCCCAAAACCACATTTTGATAGAAGGCCGTGTCGCGCCCGGTCATGCGGCCGAAGCGCGTAGGCGCGGCCCAATGCGGCTCGAAGGCTGGGTGGAGCCCGAACGGGAGCCCGAGTTCCTGGGCCGCGGCAAAGACACGATGGTGGTCAGGGTGCCCGTGGGGCTTGCGGCTCCAGATGAACGGCGGGACAAAGAAGCCGCGCACCCCATCGTGCGCCGCGCGGCGCAGCTCTTGCTCAGCCAGCTCCGGGATGCCCAACGGAAGGTGCGCGATCGGGAGGAGGCGACCGTTCGACTCAGAGCAGAAGTCAACAATCCAGCGGTTGTAGGCGCGCGCGTAGGCGACAGATAATTCCAAATCCTCACACTCGGATTCCCACAGCAGGCCAAGCGTCGGGTAGAGGAAGGCGCGCTCGATGTGCTCGATATTGAGGCGCTGGAGCCGCTCTTTGGCGTCCATTGAACCGAACGAGGCGTTGTCGACGTAGCCTAGTCCGGTCGGCTCGCGTTCGTACTTGAACCCCCCCAGCCGATCCATCACTCCAAGTTCTGCGGGCGCATCGTTCCGCACCATCTTCGACGGCTTGCCGTTGATCTCAAGGTACTCCAGCCCGCGGTCATCTTTGCGGATGCGCACCGCGCGATCGCGGTACTTGGGTTCGAGATAGCGCTCCCAGAGATCCGGCGCTTCGAGAATATGCCCATCGGCGTCAACGACACCAGTATAGGGTATGCGTGGGAGATTGGGAGGGGTCATCGTCAGGCTCCTCTCTGCAGCGAGAAAATCAGCGTGATCTTACCATCGTGCTTCAGCCATGCAACCGGTTGTGCTCGACCGGCAAGCTTCTTCCTGCGAAGGGCAAGCTAGGCATTCCCTTGCCTCCCGTGGCCGCTTCGTTATATCTACCCAAGGTGCTATGAGCTGGCAGCGAGAAGTTGACGGCATCGAGCAGCGCAAGAAGCGCGCTCTCGAACAGGGCGGCCACGAGGCGGTCGCGCAACAGCATGCCAAGGGTCGGCTGACGATCCGGGAGCGCATCACGGGGCTCGTTGACCGCGGTTCGTTCCGTGAACAGGGCCCGATCGCGGGCCACTCGGAAACCGATGAGCACGGCGAGCTGCGCTCGTTCACACCCGCGAACTACGTCCTCGGCTTCGCGAAGATCGACGGCCGTCCGTGTATCGTTGGTGGGGAGGACTTCACCCTGCGCGGCGGTTCCCCCTCGTCCGCTGGCTTGCGTAAGAGCGTGGTCGTAGAGGAGATGGCGTGCCGGTATCGGCTGCCACTGGTGCGCTTCCTCGAAGGCGGGGGGGGAAGCGTGCCCCGTAGCGGCAAGGCATCAGGCGATGGTGGCGAGGCGGTAAACGTCCCGCCGCGCTTCATGTCTATCATGCAGACCATGAGCCTAGTCCCGGTCGTGTCTGCAGCACTGGGGCCGGTGGCAGGGCTACCCGCGGCCCGTCTGGTAGCTTCGCACTTCTCGATCATGACCCGGGACACGGCGCAGGTGATGATCGGTGGTCCGGCGCTCGTCGAGCGCGCCTTCGGCCGCTCCATCAACAAGGAAGAACTCGGCGGTTCGCAGATCCATCTGCGCAGCGGGGTTGTCGACAACGTAGCTGATGATGAGCCGGGGGTCTTCGCCCAGATTCGGCGCTTCCTGAGCTATCTGCCTACTAACGTCTGGGAAGCGGCGCCTGTCCTGCCCGGCGAGGACGATTGCAACCGGCAGGAGCCGGAGCTCATTGAGATTGTGCCGCGCAATCGCCGCAAGGCCTACAACATGCGTCGGGTGATCGAGTGCGTCGTCGACCAGGGCTCGTTCTTTGAGTTGGCCTCGCTGTATGGGCCGTCGCAGATCACCGGCCTCGCGCGCCTCAAGGGTCAGCCGGTGGGCATCATGGCCAACGATCCCGCCTGGTACGCAGGCGCAATGACGGCGGAAGGCGCACAGAAGGTGAGACGGCTGGTGGACTTCTGCGACACCTTTCACCTGCCCATCGTGAGCCTGGTCGATGAGCCGGGGTTCATGATTGGCCCCGAGGCTGAGAAGGCGGCCACGATTCGCCACGGCGTCGCGACGCTCTTTGCGGTCATGCAGTCTACTGTGCCCTGGGTGTCGGTGATCGTGCGCAAGGTGTACGGTGTGGCTGGCGCCGCCCACTTCGGGCCTGGCGGTATGGTCTTCGCCTGGCCCTCAGCCGAGAGCGGCGCTCTCCCGCTTGAGGGTGGTGTCGCCGTTGCCTATCGCCGCGAGATCGAGGCGGCGCCCGATCCAGAGGCCCGGCGTCGCGAACTCGAAGAGCAACTTGCCAGCCAGCGCTCCCCGTACGCGCGCGCCGAGAGCTTTGCTGTCCACGACCTCATTGACCCGCGCCACACCCGCCCGGTTCTGTGCGACTGGATCGACTGGATCCAATCGCAACTCCATGCCCACCGTGGCCCTCGCGCTTACACCATCCGCCCCTAACGACAGGTGACTACAATGCACATCCACACCTCGCCCTAGTGAGCAGCCCACTAGGCTCATGGCAAGCCGCCGTTGAGACAGTTCGGCATCCTCCGCAAGACCCGGCGGGCGAGGTAGAAAAAAGGTAACCGTTCAGCTCTCAGCAGTCAGCTTTGAGCTTTGACATGAGCAAGGAGGGCACCTCAGCGCTGACCGCCGACCCTCACTTCAGCCCGCCTTGTGCAGGGCGGCAAGGACGCGCTCTAATTCCGCTGGGTCTTTGGAGAGGGCCCTCTGCCTCCAAGCCTCTGCGCCGCTCATTCCGCATCCGCTTGGTTTTCCGGCGCCGCGTCGGCAAAGGCGGGTAGTGCGCGACAGGTGGCGTCGATCTGCACCAACGTCGGGCACACGGACAGATCGCAGGCGAAGCGGCGCGCGTTGTAGAGCTGCGGCACCAGACAGATATCCGCCAGCGAGGGCGCATTGCCAAAGCAGAAGGCCCCACGGTCTGGCACTGCTAGCGCCATCTGCTCCAGTGCGGCCAGCCCGAGCGTGACCCAGTGCCGAGCCCAGGTGTTCACTTCCTCGTCACTATGATGCAAGACGTTCTTCAGGTATCCCAGCACCCGCAGGTTCTGCAGCGGATGGACCTCGCAGGCGACCGCTAACGCCATACTCCGCACAGTGGCCCTGTGGGCTGGATCACGGGGTAACAACGCTGGACTGGGATAGCGTTCCTCCAGGTACTCGATAATGGCGAGCGACTGAGTGAGAATATGGCCGCCATCTTCCAGCGTAGGGATGAGGCCTTGCGGATTGATCGCTTTGTACGCGGGCAGTAGCTGTTCGCCTCCGCCGCGACGCAGATGAATCGGCACCTGCTCGTACCTCAACCCTTTGAGGTTAAGGGCAATGCGCACCCGGTACGAGGCGGAACTCCGGAAGAACGTATAGAGCTTCATTGCAGCGCTGCCTCCTTTCACCGCGCGGCTTCTCTTGCAGCAATAGCGGCTGGCGCAAAGGTTTCCACCTTGATTGGTCGAATCGGCACGACAAACAAGATCGCTGCACATACCACGCCGACGGCTGTGGCCACAAAAAAGGGCAGCAGCCAGTTACCGCCGCTCCGATCGAGCATGAACCCCGCCGTCATCGGGCCAAAGATCCCGGCAAAACTACCCAGGGTGTTAATCAGGCCAAAGATCGACCCGGCTAGATGCGGATTGAACTCCAGCGAAACCGTCGTATACCCCGCCAGCGCGCTGGCAAACAGGAAGTAGAACAGGGCCAACACTACCACGCAGGCAGGAGTAGAAGGCACGATGGCCGCGCTCAGCAGGAACGGCAACGAGAGCGCCACCCCGATCCCGGCAAAGCGAGCACGCGCAAACTGTGGACTCCAGCCTTTGCGTAAGAGCCGGTCCGAGAGCGCCCCGCCGCTGATGATGCCGACAAACCCAGCCCCGTGCAGGAGGACGCCGACTGCGCCCATCACTCCTAGAGACATTCCCCGCGCCTCAACCAGATAAGTCGGAAACCAGAACAGGAACATCCAGCCGATATAGGCGAAACACATGTAGCTCAGGGAGAGGATGAAAACAGACGGAGCGGTAAAGACGGCCCGTAACGGCAGGGGAACAGCAGGCTTAGGAGCGAGGTTTGATTCGATATAGTGGCGCTCTTCCTGACTAATGCGAGGGTGCTGGCCAGGAGTGTCGGTGGCATACCGCAGCCAGGCCGCCGCCCACACGAATCCCAGGACCGCATTGACGTAGAAGACCACCGGCCAGGAAAAGTGTAGGACGATCCAGGTGGTGAGCGGATACGCGACCATCTGTCCCACGGTGAGCCCCGAGACACTGAAGGTCTGTGCCCGGCCGAACTCCGGGCGCGGAATCCAGCGGGAGTTGAGAGAGGTCAACGAGGGAAAGGTGACCGACTCAAACGCGCCGACCAGAAAGCGCAGGGCCAGGAGCAGGAAAAACGCGTGCTGGCCAAGCGGAGTGAGCGCGGTAAAGAGGGAGAAACCGCAGAAGGAGAGGGCCAGGATTTTCCGCGCGCTCCAGCGATCCGCAATCACCCCGCCGGGAATCTGCAGCAACGCATAGCCGATCAGAAAGGCGGAAAAGACCAGGCCGAAACTGCCCTTGTCCCATCCCGTCTCGCGCATGATAACCGGCGCGGCCACCGAGATGTTGACCCGATCGACGTAGTTGACCACCGAGCTGCAGAACAGCAGCCCAATGATGCGATAGCGAACAGGCCAGGCCATTGCCCCACCTCCTGACGACGGGGTTCTGCATAAGCGGCCAGCGCCTTCCTACTCCTTACCCCTCGCCCGGTTGCGCGGGCAGGACTCTACCACACGGGGTACCTCCTGACAACCGAAAGCGCACGCGTTGCTGCGAGCTGGCAGTCCTCAAGAGGACGCCTGTGTCGTTTGTGTCAGTGCTGTCAGAGATCGTGTCAGTTTTGGCAGGGAAGTCTGAGACGGAGCACACAAGAGGCGTCCCAGTTCGTCTGAAAAACAGAAAAAATATCAGAAACTCTAGGAACATTTTGAGCTCGGCAGTGTTGCCCTTTGCCGTCACATTCAGTGGTACCAAAATTGCAGCCCCTCAGGGTAGCTCGCTCGCCGCTTAGGAAGGGAGCTAAGCACCTCGGCATAAATTCTGCGGTAAAATATTGCGCATGAAAACACCCACGAAATTCGTTAACCCTTTAACCTCTGCGCAACGCGATCAACTCGGAGAGATCATGAAATCGTCGGCCCCACAGCGGAAGAGGATGCGCGCCCATGCGATTCTGCTCAGCGAACGG
>WNGG01008861.1_pt1 | contig 22399 bp, 23 predicted proteins | sample 5400661 | NCBI WGS metagenome assembly WNGG01 (sample SAMN13153372, study PRJNA577476) | soil metagenome | isolation source: 100 cm soil or saprolite under Garry oak tree replicate 1 | place: USA:California | collected 2016-06-15
CGCCGGGGTGCCTCCTCCCATCCATGGGCCAGATCCAGGGCTGCCCGGGGGCCTCGGTCAGCAACCGAAAGTCTGACCGGCGTGCTCAAAGCACAGTGTGCGACCCGTCAAGGTCAAAGCCCCAGCGCCAGACTGAACCACGGGCTCACGACCCAGAGACGATCCCGGCGTCAGCGGGCAACCCGCCCCATTTTCGCGCTCACGCGACATCCCCGCAGGGACACCTCGACTGAACCGAAAATAGCTACCTGAGCCGGGCAGGCGGCAGCAGCCGGCGAAGCCGGCTCCAGTCCTGGGGGATGTGGTTGTGCGGGGCGGGTCAGGCTGCGGGGGCGAGGGTGACGGTGAACCCCAGGGCCTCCAGCTGCCGGATGTGGTTGCGGGCCTTCTTGGCTTTGTCGATGCGGTCGGCGTGGTAGCTGGCGCCGAGGTCGTGGTAGCGGGCGGTGGGGTCGGCGAGCAGGTGCCAGACGATCACCAGGATGGAGCGGGCGATGGCGACCAGGGCCTTGCGCTTGCCGCGGCGCTTGACCAGGCGCCGGTAGCGCTCGCCGAGGAAGGTGTCGGTCTTGGCGGCCGCGGCGGCGGCCTCGCCGAGCACGCCCCGCAGGTAGGGGTTGCCCTTGCCGGCCTTGCCGGCGCGCGTCTTGGGCCCGGACTGGATGGTGCGTGGGCTCAGCCTGGCCCACGACACCAGCTGCCCGGGGCTGGAGAAGACGCCCATGTCCAGCCCAAGCTCGGCGAGGAGCACCTGCGCGGTGTGCCGTCCGACGCCGGTGACCTCATCCAGCCGCTGGATGGCGGGCAGCACGGCCGCGCCTGGGCCGGTGCCGGCGCCTGGGCCGGTGGTGCCGTCGGCGCTCACGCCCTGGGCGGCGGGGATCGCGGCGATCAGCTCCTCGATCCGGGCGGTGAGCTTGCCGATCTGGACGGTCAGGGCGTCGTACTGGTCCAGCAGCAGCCGGGCGAGCTCGGCGTGGTGGTCGTCGAACCGGCCGGCCAGCGCCTGCACCAGCGCGGCGTGCTTGACCCGCATCCGGCCCTGGCCAGGCCGGCGAGCACCCCTGGGTCACGCTGGCCGGCGACCAGCGCCTCGATCATCGCCCGGCCGGATTTGCCCATGATGTCGGTGGCCACCGCGGAGAGCTTGATCAGGGCGTCCTCCAGCAGCTTCTCGATCCGCTGGACGTGCCGGGATCGGTCCCGGGTCAGGTCCAGCCGCAGCCGGGTGTAGTCGCGCAGCTGGCGGATCTCGACCGGCGGCACGAAGCTGGGTCGCAGCATGCCCCGCTCGGTCAGCTTCGCCAGCCACACCGCATCCAGCTTGTCGGTCTTCGGGCGGCCAGGCACGTTCTTCACGTCGCGGGCGTTGACCAGCTGCACCTCCAGGCCAGCCGCCTCCAGCAGGTAGAAGAACCCCCGCCAGTAATCCGAGGTTGACTCGAGCGTGACCCGCTCGACCCCCAGGCCCGCCAGGTGACCGCCGAGCTCGATGATCGCGCCGGTGGTCGCCTCCACCTCCCACACCTTGGTGACGCGCCTTCCCCGCGCGGACGCATGCGGCACCCGCGTGCAGACCATGCCGCTGGCCTTGGCCACGCCGTCTCCTCACCTCACCGTGGGCCAACTGGAGGGATGCCCGGGGCCTCGGTCAGGGAACCGAAAGTCTGAACCGCGTGCTCGAAGCACAGTGCGCGACCCGTCAAGGTCAAGGCCCCGGCGCCAGACTGACTCGACGGCCTCAACGACCAGAAACACACCGGCGTCGGCGGGCAACCCGGCCCCATTTTCACGCCCGCGCGGCGCCCCCGCAGGGACACCAGGACTGACCGGAAAATAGCTACCTGAGCCAGGTAGGCGGCAGCAGCCGGCGAAGCCGGCTCCAGTGCTGCGGGATGTGGTTGTAGGGCGGGGTCAGGCGGCCGGGGCAAGGGTGACGGTGAACCCCAAGGCTTCCAACTGCCGGACGTGGTTGCCTGAAGTTTCGCCATTTTCATGATCGCCTGACGGGCTGCGAGTGACGCTGTGTGAGGGTTGCTGGTCAGCGCTCGGGTGGGCCGATCCAGAAGCCGAGGGTGTGGTCCATGCCCTGTTCGGGGGTGCCGATGGTGGGGCCGAAGCGGGTGGGCAGTTCGCTCTCGCTCCAGCTGTCGCTGCTGGCCTTGTAGATCGCGATGAGCCAGCGGTCGGCACTGCCCTGGTAGCGCAGGCGGAGCACGGGGAAGGGTTCGCGTTCGTCGGGTTTCGTGGTGAACAGGCGCCGACGGCGAGTCCTGGCGGGTTCGAGGACGGCGACGTAGCAGAAGGCGCCGCTGTGGCGCACGAGAACCTCGACCCGGGGCCAGTTCTCGCGGGCGTGAGCGAAGATGCGCTCGGTAACGGTGTCCCTGGTTGTCCGGTCTCACTGAAGCTGCTCCGGCTGCGAGGCTGTGACCTGCGCGGAGCAGATTCGGTGAGACGCCCGTGGTGGCGCTGTGTCTCAGTGAAGCTGCGCTTTGTCCGCAGATCCCGGTTGCCATCCCGGCGAACCTGCTCCATCAGACCGAGACCGTCGCGGGACAAAGACACAGGTCGCAGCGTCGTACTCGGTGCGGTCGGCTCGTCCTAGAGCAGATTCGGTGGGACGCACGCACGAATCGGAGCAGCTTCAGCGAGACCGAAGCATCTTCGCTGAGACGGGACACTGGTCGCCTGGTCCGGGCGCGGTCCGGTGCTCTGGGCCATGGGGTGTCCTTGCCGGGAGTTGACGATGCGCCGCCGCCTGGCCGCGCCCCACCGGGGAGGTCCCGATGCCGGTGACCGTACCGCCGTCCCTGCTGATCGTGCTGCAAGTCCTACGGCCGTGCTTCACCGCGCCCTCGTTCGCGACCCTGGCCGCGCTGGTCACCGGAGCCCTGTCGGGTGCCGGCCGACGAACCGTCACCGGGATGTGGCAGGCCGCGGGCCTGGCCGGGAGTGTGCACTGGTCGCGCGCGCACCGCTTCTCCTCTCGCGCGGTGTGGGACTTGGACCAGGTCGGCCTGGCACTGGCCCGCGCGGTCGTGGCCCGCCTGGTGCCCGACGCCGGCGCGGTCACCGTCGCGGTGGACGACACGCTCTTTCACCGCTACGGCAAGAAGGTCCACGGCGCCAGGTACCAGCACGACGGCTCGGCCAAGGGACGCGACGGCATCGGCCGCGGCAACTGCTTTGTGATCGTCGGGATCGTGGTGGCCGTGCCCTTCCTGGCCCGCCTGCACATCCCCAAGACCAGCGCCTCCAAGACCGAGCAGGCCCGCGCCCTGGTCGACCTGCTCGCCGCCGCGCTGGACGGGCGCACCGTCCACGTGGTGGGCGACGCCCCCTACCGCGGGCCGGCCTGGCGCCATCTGCCCGCCCACGTCACCTTCACCACCCGCCTGGCCGCCAACGCGGTTCTGTACGGGCCCGAGCCGCCACGCACCGGCAAGCGCGGACACCCCGCCTGGAAGGGCCAACGACTGGGCAGCGCCGCCGAGATCGCGGCCGCTGCGACCTGGCGACGCACCCGGGTGACCCGCTACGGGACGACCGAGACCGTGGACCTCGCGGTGATCACCTGCCTGTGGTGGGGCAGCCTGCACCGCACCCCGGTCCGCGTGGTCTTGGTCCGCGACCTGGACGAGACCAAGCCCTACACCCTGGCCCTGGCCACCACCGACCTGACCACCCCCGGCGGGCAGATCGTGGCCAGGTACGCCACCCGTTGGCCCATCGAGCAGTCGATCAAGGACGGCAAGGACCTCCTCGGAGCGGGCGACGCCCAAAACCGGCTCCCCGCAGCCGTCGAGCGCACCACACCCCTGGGCCTGGCCAACCTGACCATCCTGGTTCTGTGGCATGACCTGGCCAGCCGGCCCGCCGCCGACCTCAACTCCCGCCGCCAGGCCGCCCCGTGGTACCGGCACAAGCGACACGTGTCCGTCGAGGACATGATCATCGCCTTCCGCCGGGCCCGGATAACCAGGAACACCGCAGCCCAGGACACACCCGCCCTATTCGACGCCCCTGCCCAGCGAGGCTGGGGCAGCGCCGATGCGGCGCTGGCCCACGGCCGGATGGACGCCGACCGGCTCCGCGACCAGCTGGCAGCCTGTCTGCCGGATGCCGCCCCGCCGGTCTTCGCGGTCGACGTGACCACCTGGCCGCGTTGCGACGCCGAATGCTCGCCCGAGCGCGGCTACTACTATCATCCGTCCCGCCACTCAGCCGGCCAGCCGATCGTCGCCGGCTGGGCCTGGCAGTGGATCGCGCAAGTCAGCTTTGACCGCGACTCGTGGACCGCCCCGGTCGACCCGGCGCGGCTCGCCCGCTGTGTGGCTCCGTAACGTGGGTCGTAACGTTCTGGGGATGGTCAGCGTGCACGATGTTGGCGTCGATGACAGAAATTGAGCACTTCAGTGGGATCTGCTCAACCGGGGCTGCTCGATCAACGAAAGGTCAGCCGCATCATGCAGGGCCGCAGTCGGAGATTCCGGCCGAGTTGCCGGCGGCCAGGCCGCACGCGCGCATCGAAGGAGCCTCGATGAGCCGGCAGGAGTCCGTTCCCGCGCCCGCAGCAGCCAAGGGCGTCACCACGGTGCGCACCGCCTGCCCGCTCGCCTGGCTGCTCCCGGGCCTGTACGCGGCGCTCACGGTCCTGGGACTGGTCCTGCAGCGGCTTGCCGGCAGACCGGAGGACGCCGTCATCGGCCTGGCCGGCGATGCGGCGCTGTCGGCGGCCATCCTGGTGTCGTCGTTGGTGGGCGGCCTGCTGGCCGCCAACCGCCCAGCCAACCCGATCGGCTGGATCATGAGCGCGACCGCGCTGGTCTGGGCGCTCCAGCAGTTCTGCTTCGGCTACGCCGCCTACGGGCTGCTCGCCCATCCGGGGTCGCTGCCCGCCGCCATCCCCGTCGGCATGCTGCATGTGATGATGGCGCTGCTCCTCGAGCTGGGGATTGCCCTGCTGTTCCTGCTGTTCCCCGACGGCCGGCTGCCGTCGACGCGTTGGCGGCCGGTGCTGTGGGCGGGACTGGCGGCCACCGCGGTCCTGGTGCCGGGGTGGATCGTGGAGCCCGGCCCCATCGGCAACCTCGGCGTCAACAACCCTGTCCAGGTCAGTGCTGCCCTATGGGCCACCCTGAGCCCGCTGATGTTGGCCGCGTTCCTGCTGTTGTTCGGGGTCGTGCTGGCCTCGGTGGTGTCGGTGCTGCTGCGCCTGCGCCGCGCCAGCGGCGAGGCGCGCCAGCAGCTCAAATGGTTCGCCTACGCGACCGCGTTGATGGTGCTCGGCTTTGGCCTGCTGTTCTTCGGCTTTGACCCAAACCTGCCCACCGACCAGATCGCGATGGCCGTTCTGGTCGTGGCGTCGGTCGCGATGCCGGCGGCCGTTGCGGTCGCCATCTTCAAGTACCGCCTGTACGCCATCGACCGCATCATCAACCGCACCATCGTCTATGGCCTGCTCACCGCCATCCTCGGGCTCGGCTACACCGGTGGGGTCCTGCTGCTGGGGCAGGCGCTCGGGCGGGGTCGGTCCAACCTGGCGGTGGCCGGCGCGACCCTGGCCATGGCGGCCGCGTTCCAGCCGGCCCGCCGCCGCATCCAGGAGTTGGTGGACCGGCGGTTCAACCGCCGCCGCTATGACGCCGCTCAGACGATTCAGGCGTTCAGCGCCCGGCTGCGCCAGCAGGTCGACCTGGAGGCCCTGACCGCCGAGCTGCTGGCGGTGGTCGACCAGACCATGCAGCCGACCCGGGTGTCGCTGTGGCTGCGGCCTTCCGCCAGTACCTCCCTCGACCAGCGCAGCACAGGCGCATCTCGCGCTACGTCACAGCCGACGGCAGCTTCCCGGACTGCTCGCACAGCCTTGTAAACAGACTGTGGTGATACGCGTAACGGTCGGCATACCAGAGATTTGCCGGAAGCAGCACCACTCGCGATCTCGGAGCGCCCAACAGCGCCATGCCTGACAGCGCCGCTCACCTGCGGCGATGTGGCGTCGGGCCGAATGCCACAAGGTCCCGTGCTGGCCGCGTTCACAGCACAGGTCACACCCTGGACTCCTCACCCGTCTGAAGGCAGGGCAGTCCGGCCGCCAGGCACCACATCGGCCTTGCCGTGCACGACACCGAGTCGGCTCAGCCACCAGGAGGACGGTCGGCGATGCTCTGCGCCCCTCGGAGCGCGTCCAGGGTCTCCTCCACGGTCAGCAGCACCGTCGTCGACAGCGAGCGAAACGCCCCGCTGCCCGCCACGGTCAGCACTGCGCTGGCGGCCGAGGTGTTGGCAACGATCACGTCACGGGCCGAGGCTTGGGTTGCTACTGGCAGTCACGATTTGGCGACACGGCCGACACGCGCTCCGATGCCGCGATCGACTCGGCAGCCGCAAGACCTGGCGGAAGCTGTGAGACGGGGAAACTGGATTCGTGGCGTGAGCAGGAACTTTCGTACCATTGGCCGATGTTGTTCTTGCTCGGGCTGATCGTCCGCGCGCTCGCCCGCGTGCTGGTCCTCCCGGGCGCTGCTGACGGCACCAAGGACCTACGCCGCTTCCGAGACTGCGCTCGGAACCGGTGCCCCTACGGGGCAGTTCCAGGTGGCCGGTGGTGAGGGTTACCCTGCCGGGCCATGACTGACGAGCTGAGCAAGCGGTATGGCGAACTGCTGACCGGCGCCTACGACTGCGTGGACCGCATCGTGCTCAACGCCTACTTCTCGCTGGGCCACAACCCGGGCGGGTTTCGGGTGTGGTGGCGGCGCCTGCACGACAACTCCGAGGAGCACCTGGACAATGCGCATCTGATGCGGATGGCGGGCCGGTTCACCCGTCGGGTCCGGGCGTTCGCCAAGGCCCACGGGATCCCGGTCATCGACTGCGGCCGTGGGGACCGCAAGCACCAGATCGCCGAGGACTACCTGGCAGCTCACCCGGTGTCGCGGGGCGTGTTCCTGATCTTGGTGGCGCGGGCCGCCGCTACCGTCTGGGAAGTCAAGCGCTCAGCCACGGGGCGTCATTCGCAACCTCGAGAAGAAGACCGCCTTCGTCAACCACTACTCGTTTCACATCATGGACCCCCACTGGGGCCACCTGACAATCAAGCTGAGCGGGCATCCGCCGTTCGGCGCCCAGATCATCGCCAATGGCCACGAGTGGGTCGCCTGCCAGGCGCAGGCGGCCGGGATCGGCTTCACTATTAAAAGAGCTTCGCTCCTTCCGGTGACAGTGCCAAGCGGCCACATGCCGCCAGGACATGTCTGGCCCGACATGGCTTGGTGGCTTGCGCGCCGCGTGCCGGCGACGGCCACGGCTCAGGACGCCCGAGGGTCGGCGTCGCGCGGTCCCCGACGGTGGCCACCGCCTCCTGGCGGTTGGGCCGGCGTCGGCGGCAAACACCTCGTCGAACCGGTCTGCCCCCAGCGCCTCGCGAACCTGGGCCACCAGCTCGGCCTCCGGGCGCCGCAGCATCGGCCACGCCCGCAGGCCAACCGCCGGCGCAGGCCCTCGGCCGCCCGCGCCACCAGCGCCGCCCGCCGGAACGAGTGCCTGATGCAGCTCGCCGAGGAGCGGACCGGGTCGCGACCAGTCCGCGACTACTTCACCGACGGCTGCGGGGCCTGCTCGGCTTCGGCCAGTGCCGACTCCAGCACTCGTGGCAGGTCGGCGGTCATGCCGGCCCTGCGCCAGCGTTGCGTCCATTCCGCCTCGATCGCCGCGATCTCCGCGCGGGCGATGCGTGCCAGCTTCTTCCCCTCCGGGGTCAGGCAGACCAGCCGGGCCCGGGCGTCAGAGGGGTCTGGCCGGCGCTCCAGGTAGCCGCGTCCCTCGAGGATGGAGACCAGCTCGCTCATCGACTGGTGGGTCATGCCGGAGCGGGCCGCGAGCTCGGTGAGGCGAGTGCCCTCCCGGTCGAGGTTCTCGAACAGCGTGTGGAAGGTAGGCGAGATGTTCGACGACATGTTCGAGTAGCCAGCGGCCTCCAGACGTGCCATCAGGTCGGACACCATGCGCTGCGTGGTGCGGCGCAGCAGCATGGTGGTGGTCGTGTACCTGATGCGCTGACCTGACATCCCCGTCCCCATCCTCTTGACAATGCGCAGGGAACCTGCATAACTTGGAGAACTTGCGCAGGCTACCTGCATAGTAGCGGAGGTGCCGAGGATGCGTGACGGCGACGTCTGGCACAGCCCCTACCCGCCGATCGATCGCAGCCCAGGGCTGCTGCACGAGGAGGTCATCGGCAGGGCGCGTGGCTGGCCCGGGCGGACCGCGCTGACCGATGCGGCCACCGGCAGCGCGCTGACCTACGACCAGCTGGCCGCTTCGGCCGACCGGCTGGCGCGTGGCCTCACCGACCGGGGCGCCCAGCCCGGTGACGTGCTCATGCTGGTGGCCGCCAACGGTGTGGAGTTCCCGTGGGTGCTGCACGGCGCGCTGGCGGCCGGGGTGACGGTCACGCCGGCCAACCCGCTGCTGACCGCCAGGGAGCTGGCCAGCCAGCTCGCCCGCACTCGGGCTCGCTTCGTGGTCGCCAGCCCTCCGGCCCTTTGGGCGGTGACGGAGGCCGCCGCCGCGGCGGCGACCACCCCGACGGTGCTGGCGCTCGGAGCCGGCGACCTGGGAGCCGGTGGCGGGGTCATGCCGCTGGCTGAGCTCATGGCAGGCGACCGCGACCAGGCCCGCGCCTTGGCCGGCGGGGCGGTTGCGCCGGCATCGGTGGCGCTGCTGATGAGCTCCAGTGGCACAAGCGGGCTGCCCAAGAGCGTGGCCCTGACCCACGACGCCATAGTCGCCAGCCTCCGGCAGCTCGCCGGCGCTCCGCACCTCGCGCTCACCCCCGGAGACGTGGTCGGCATGGTCGTGCCGTACGCGCACGGGTTCGGCTGCTTGCTGCTGAACCACGCGCTCCGCTCGGGCGCCCGCGTGGTGAGCCTGCCCGGCTTCGACTTCGACCAGTTCCTAGGGATGATCCAGCAGCATCGCGTCACGGTCACCCCCGTGGTCCCGCCGGTGGCGCTGGCCCTGGCCCGCGCGCCCCAGGTCGACCGCTACGACCTGTCGTCGCTGCGGATGGTCCTGGTCGCCGCCGCGCCGTGCTCGGCCGAGGTCGAGCGGGCGTGCGCCGACCGGCTCGGCTGCGTGGTCGGTCAGGCGCTCGGCATGACCGAGGCCGCGCCGCTGGCGGTGCCGTTGGAGACGGTCGTGCACGGGTCGGTCGGCTGCCTGGCCGCCAGCACCGAGGCGATGGTGGTCGACCCCGTGACCGGCCGCCGTCTGGGCCCTGGCGAGACGGGCGAGCTGTGGGTCCGCGGCCCGCAGCTGATGCGAGGCTATCTGGGCGACCAGGCCGCCACCGCGGCCACTATCGACCCCGACGGCTGGCTGCACAGCGGCGATCTGGTTTCCTTTGACCGCGACGGCAATCTGCTCGTGGTGGATCGGCTGAAGGAGATGATCAAGTGCTCCGGCTACCAGGTGGCCCCGGCGGAGCTGGAAGCCGAGCTGATGACCCATCCCGCGGTCGCCGACGCCGCCGTGGTGCCCCGCCCGGACCCCAAGGCCGGGCAGGTGCCGGTCGCCTACGTGGTGCTGCGGCAGCCAGCCGACCCGGCCGCGATCTCCTCGTGGCTGGCCGAGCGAGTCGCCTCGTATAAACGGGTGTGGGATGTGGTGGTGACCGACCAGATCCCGCGCGCCCCGAGCGGGAAGATCCTGCGCTGCGGGTTGGCGGAGCGGGAACGGGAGCAGGCGTCGGCAGCCAAGCCCTGACCGCGACGAACGTCGATATCGTCCGCGCGTCGCCGGGGGTGAATCATGTTCCGCCGTCAGTTTGCTCGTCGACTCGTCGAGTCGGTCTCGCCGCGGCCGTCCTCGTGCTCCACCATCACGCGCCGGCAAAAGGCACGCAACCTCGCCCGGGACCCGCGGATCAGCGTCTCCGTGTTTAAGCTCGAGAACCCGTACGACTCCGTGCAGGTCCGCGGCGCTGCCGAGTTGGTCGAGGACACCGGCAGGACGCCGCCGAAGGTGCTCTCGCGCAAGTACCTCAGCGTTCGGCCTCGCTGATCTGGCCTTTCATGCCCAGCAGCATGCGGTCGTTGAAGTCTTGGGGATCGTAGAGGCCGTCTTCGTCGCAGATCAGCGTGCCGGCCAGGGCGCAGATCTCCAGCAGCCGGTGCCAGTCGGCGTTGTTGCGGGCCAGGCGGGAGCATTCCAGGCCGAGCGCGATCCCGGCCTTGCCCATGCCGACCTCGGCGACCAGGCGCTGGAACCCTTCCCGGTCGGCGGCCGAGGCGCCGGACTGGCCCTGGTCGATGTCGATGACGATGATCTGCTCGGCCTGCCAGCCGAGCGCGATCGCCCGCCCGCGCAGGTCGTACTGGCGCAGGGCGGGTTCGGTGTTGTGGAGGACCTGCTTGATCGTGGACTGGCGGACATATAGATAGGCGTGACGGCGCAGGTGAGCGCCGGTCACCTTGGAGGCGACAGGTGCGGTTAGGGCCGGGTTCGGGCGCATCGGCGGTGCTCCTTGGCACACGGGCCGCAGGCGGCCAGGGTCAGGTTGGGACCAGCGTCATGGCCGCCAGGACGTTGATGAGCTCGCGGGTCACCGTGGCGGGCAGCGTCGATATCGCGATGGCCGGCGCACCCACGGTGGGTGCACGGGGACCCACGGCCGCCGGCGGGGTGACGGCATGCTCGGTTACGGCGCGCATCCACGCCGCCACGCCCTTGCTGGTCACCATGGCAAGGCCGTGCGCAAATCCCGCACCGCGCGTTGTCAGGGCGGCGACGCGCAGCTGCTCATACGCCTCGGCAAGCCCGGCATCGGCAGGATCGTCTTGGCTGCCGCCTTGGCCAGGGCCACCCGTCAGGCTGACGCCATGGCCTGCGGCGGGGATCGGGGACGGGGGCGGGGGCTGGGGGGGTCAGGGACTTTTGGGGTTGGTGTTCGCCTCCCGGCGTCGGGCCAGCGCTCGCTCGATCGAGCGGGGATGCACGCGCACCCCGAATCCGGCCTGGATCGGCTCGACCAGGTCGGCTGGGCGCAGGGCGGGGTCGGCGGCCAGTTGCTGCTCGCAGAAGGCGCACACCTCGTCGGTGAGCTTGTGCGCCCCCCGTGGTCCCGGCTTGGCCGGCACCAGCGCCGCCAGGCCCCCGGAATCCAGTGCGGCCGCCGCGGCGTAGTACGACTGCCGCGAGCACCCGAATACGGTCGCCGCAGTGGCGATGGGAACACGGTCCTGGCGCACTGCCCGCACCATCTCGTACTTGACCTGCACCAGGTCCCGGGCGTCGAAGAATTCCGAGGAGGCGAACTGCTCATCGGTCACCGTCTCGGGTCGGGGATGCAAACAGCGCGCCTGGACAAGCGCTGCCTGCTTGGGGCCTGCTGCCTGCCGCCTGCCGGCCATGCCGTCTCCCTGCGGTTGTGACGTCAGGATGATTATACCGAGCTGACACGCGGCGCCGACCACGATATGCCGGATAACCACAAGGAGTACCAGTACAACACCGCACACGTCCCGCACGCGCCACGCGGAACGTCGCGAAACCCCAAGAGCAACCGGCGTAATCTCCTGGACGTTCACGGCGTAATCCGCTGGACGTCCCGATCAGAGTCCGGCAGCGTACGCAGCCCATCAATCAACTCGGCCAGCCTCAGCAGACCGTCCACGGTGAACGGGCAGCGGCCCGCCGCGACCACCACGAACGGATCATCAGGCGCAGCATCGGTCCAGGCAGCGGGAAGGGAGAACAACTGGCCGTCCTCGTCGTGGCAGTAGACCCGGTCCTCTCCCCAGTTGCGACGATGCACCACGAACTCCAACTCTCGCCCCAACAGCGGGTGGAACCGGTGCGTCACCCGCACACGTCGATAGCCATCGGGTCCATCGGGTGCATTCGACAACGTGGTCCAACGCCTACGCCGAGCGGTGGATTCGGACCGTCCGCGCCGAGTTCCTCGACTGGCTGCTGGTCCTCGGCCGATCACACCTCGCGCGAGTGCTCAGCGTATATGTCAACCACTACAACCGGCATCGGCCACATCGGGCGCTTGGACTGCAACCACCGGCCCCGCCCGCCCCTCTGGTCCTCGTAAGCGAGGATCGATGCGGCAGCGTCCATCGACGCGACTTGCTCGGCGGCCTCCTCCACGAGTACCGACGAGCTGCATGAATGCATTTACGCACCCTACGGGCCTTGTTCGGGCCGCGCCGCTTAGCGATCTGGCGGTACTGTGCGCCGAAGTAGCTACCCCTCGTCCTGGCTGCGGCCCGGGCCGCTTCGATAAGGGCGCGCCGCAGCCGCTGTTGCCTGGGGTGATCCCAACTCGGCGGCGCTTGCCCGCCGATTCGTGATTGCCGGGGCAGACGCCGGCCCACTTCGCCAGGTGCCCCGGACTGGGGAACCTGCTCATGTCAGCGCCGGTTCGGCGATCACGGTGTCGATGACCAGCCGGTCGAATCCCGGAACCGACGACAGCAGCTGTTTGGCCGCCTGGAAGGGCTCGGTGCGCGCGTCGATCTGTTCGGTCAGCGCCGCGATGGTGGCGTTGAGGAAGTCGACGTGGTCGAGGATGCGGCGGGCGGCGACAGCGTGGTGCGCGCCGAAGTGCCCGGCCATCGCCTCGGTCAGTTCGGGGATCTTCGGCCGCAACTTGCCTTTGGCCAGGTTGGCTAACTCCGCCGGATCTCGCTGGCCGTCGATGAGCGCCTCGATCATCAGCCAGCCAGACTGAGTCAACACTTTGGAGGCCACCGAGGGCAGTTTCACCCCGGCATCTTGGAGCACCTTATCCAGTCGCTGAAACTCCGCAGACCGCCGGGCAGCGTATGGAGGAGGGTAGAGTCTCCCTAAGTGCTCAACTGCCGCTGACGGCCAGGGGGCGTTCAGCCATGTCAGAGATGCGGCCGGTCACCGACAAAGAGGCGCGCAACGCCGCAGAGCGCCTGCGCCAGATGAAGGCAGCCGAGGACGCCACAGATGTCGCAGGGGTCGCAGCTGGATACGAGCTAGGCGTGAGATGGGCCTGCGAGATCGCGGCCTACGGCGAGCTGAAGTCATATGTCGAGGATGACGCCAGCAAGACACCTAGCTGGATCAGCACCGAGATGCTCAATCAAAACCTCCCAAACAGCGCCTGGGCCGGGACACGGATGGGTGCCAAAGCCGTGTGGGAACGAGTGGCGGGAGAACTGGAAGAACAAGGGCCGCAGTGACCTACTGCCGGGCGCCCATGGGCGCAGTGGCGTCCAAGTAGCGGTGGAAAAGTAGGACGGGCGTAGGCTCCCAGCAGAGCTAGCCACTCAAGCTGAGCAGGTCCACGCCCGTGCCCCCAAGACTATCTGCTGTCGAGCGTATCCGCGCCCAGATCGACGAGTTGTTCGCCACCGGCCGTGACCTCGACGAGGCCCTGGAGGATGCCGCCCGGTTCGGCGCGTGCCTGCTGCTACAGGCCGCCTTGGAAGCCGAGGTCAGTGAGTTTCTGGGTCGGGAGCGCTACGCCCGCGGCGACCGTGACCGTGTCGGCTATCCCAACGGCCACGCCGAGGTGACCGTCAAGACCACCGCCGATCCTGCGGCTGCTGGGCCACAGCGGCACTACCTCGCTGCTGGACTGACCCCTCGAGACCTGGGAGGCCAAGTTCCGCACGCTGCTACCCAGCGACCGGCCGCAGGCCTCCCTGGGCCGTCCGCCGAGAATGGTGGCCGTGCCCCGCGCACCGACCCGCTCGTCGAGGATCACCCCACGGCCACATGGCCCGAGCACGACGAGTCGTGGGACCCTGGGACGTTCACGGGACTTGGCGTCTCCTGAAAGCAAGCCGAACGCCTCGGCGGATGGTGCATTGCCCGAGGCTGTCTGAAGGAGGGAACGGCAATGGCCACCATCCTGGTCATAGAGGACGGGGCTACCGTCAGCCGGGAGGTGACTCGCCTCCTCGAGGCGGCCGGTCACCGGGTCGTGCGCTGCGGTGGCGGGCCAACCCCGCTCGCCGCGTGCTTGTTGCTGCGCTATGGCAGGTGCCCGTTCGTCGACAACGCCGATCTCCTCGTGTTCGCCCCCACACTGGCTCTGCCCCTACCCGGCCGCTCCTACCGCGGCGTCCACCTGCTGCGCGCCTACCGCGCCCACCCCGACTACGGGCGGCTTCCCCTTGTGCTCGTGGCCGTCGCGCCCCCGCACAACCTGGGGGGAGCGGGGCCGATCGAGGTGGTGGAGGCACACACGGACCCGGCTGCCGTGGTTGCCGCCGTAAATCGACTGCTGCAGCCCACCAGGGCAGACACCGGACCGACCCTCGCTGAGCACGACGACCTCTGTCGTGCGGCGGCTGGGTGAGCGGGGCGATCGCCTGCGGTACGCGCCCGAGCTGTTAGACGCCGTTCCACTCCCTTGGCCGGCTAGAGCCGTTTGAAGCAAACGAGGGCACAGGCCAGCAGCACGAACGCGAAGAACCGGTCCGAGTCGCATCTCAGCGGAACCTGCAGCCGCCGGGAGCAGCTCAGCCAGGACAGCGCCCCCTCGACCCGCCAGCGACGCCCCCCAGCCGCCTCGACGACTCGATCCGCGGCGATCCTGCGGCGGCGCAGGTAAGCGCGGTCGGCCTTGCTGTCGTGGCCCTCATCGGCATCGAGCTTGCCGGCCGGGTGCGCCACCGGCCCGATGGCGTGCGGACCGGGGGACTCGTCGACGGCGAGGACGACCTCCTCGACGACCTCGCTGGGCGCCTCGCGCAGGCTAGCTCGAGCCGCACGCCGAAGGCCGGCAAGGTGGGCCGGGGAAGGGGAATCGTCAGCTGCATCGCCGGCACCCCTTCGGCAGCGCCTGTCCAGCTGCGGCAGCCATGCCTATCCGCGACCCATCCCTCCCTAACGCGAGCAAGCCGTCGAGCGGGCAGAATAGGTAGGTACAAGTAACGATGCTGCGTGTGGTGCCTGTCGGTCACGGGTAGGTCACAGCCCCAGCACGAAGCAGCAACGAAGGTACGAGGAGGTGCGAGATGACCGCAGCCACACTCGACCTACCTACCCGGGCCGATGGCCAGCTCGACAGCCAGCAGCCTCTCCAGCGGCTCGCCGATGCGGTGGCGACGCTGTGGTCGGCAGGCACCGGCCTGGCGCTGCAGCCGGCGCAGGTCGCGCTGGACGACACCCACGCCACGGTCGTCCTCGCCGAGCCGTCGCCGTCCGGCGGGCGGGAGGAGCCGGCGGAGGCCCTGTTCTGCCGCTTGGACCGGCCGTTTGGCCGGCGTGCCCCTGACCTTGCTTGCGTGCTGGAGGCGTCGGTCCGCGAGCTGCTCGGTCGCCCGCTGACCCGGGTGCGCGTCCGCGACCGCCGGGAGCAGGGTCGGGTTGTCGTTGAGCTGTCGCTGGCACCAGCCTGAGAGGTTGGGGGCGATCCCGCGCAGCCTGCCTCCAGGGCCGACCGCTCGACCGATACGGGGGTCTTTCCACCACCGTTGCCCTGCCTGGACGGCAGGGTCCCCGACAGGTCGGCACTTGCAGCCTGATCGGCGCTGTAACGGCTGAAGGTCATCGTTCGGCTTTCCCCTAGGAAGCCCGTGATGGGCGTAGGCACGAGCGGCCCTGGGCCGACCCCCCGCCCAGGCGCCGCTCGCCTCATGCTCTCGCCCCACTTGCTGCTTGCGGCGCCTCGGTCCAGACCCCGGATACGTGCGAACCTGGCGAGATCTTGCGGCGATGGTGGCCGAACCGGAGAATCGTCGGTAGCCGATTAATCGTTACGGCGCAGTTGCGCAGTTTTAGGGCTATTCGTGGACCCTCGCCTGCTCCTGGGCGACCTGCTCGGACCACTCGCTCTCGCTGTGCGTGGCCACGTTCCTGATCCCAGCAAAGGCGCCCTGCGCCAGGAGGTGGAGTCCCCTCCTGGCGGGACTTCCACGTCTTGGTGGACTTGTCGCCCGGCAGATGGAGGCGCACCTGGTTCGAGCCGAGCTGATTGGGCGAGAACACCTGGGCGACCAATTCGCGCTCTGTAAGCGACGAGCCTGCCTTCTTTGCGATGTGCGCCGACAGCGAGACCCTCGCCTGTCCCACGGCAACTCGGTACTGGCCCGTCCCATAGGGCCGACGCGGCCTGCCAGACGTGCGGAGCGAGCTCCGACGCCAGCGCGACCGCGAGCCGCTGCTCGATCGCAGCCACCACGCGCGTCGCAAGCCAGCCGTCGTTACCCGGCCCAGGTCAGTTCCAGCACCATGACCTTTGGCGGCGCCTCGCCGATCACGTCCACGACGATCCCCCACTGGTCGAACGCCAGCATGCGGTACTCGGGCGGGTAGCCGGGCCGGTGGGTGTGCCCTGCCAGGGGGGTCGTTGCGGAGCTGCTCCACCGCATCGGCGAGGCTGCGCGGGCGGTCTGGGGGAGATGGGCGGCCTGCTGCTGGGCCTGCCGGCTGAACCTGACCCGATATCAACGTGTTGCTCAAAGGGCGGTCTGTGCAGGGCCGCCACGAGGCCTCGTGGGCCGTGGTGGGCCTGCTGATCCTGCTGCGGACCTAGCGGCTGCTGCGCGACGCGGTCGACGTGCTGCTCAAGGCGACCCCAAAGAGCGTCGACCCGGCTGAGGTGCGCTGCCAGATCGTCAGGGCTCCAGGGTCCGCGACTGCCATGACCTGCACGTGTGGACCGTCACCAGCGGCATGAACGTGATCTTGGCCCACGTCATGCTCGAGGCCGGCGCCGCCGCGCCCAAGGTGCTCGACCGGCTGTGCGACTGCCTGGGCGGCGCACCTCGACATCGAGCACTCGACCTTCCAGCTCGAGCAGCCCGAGCACCGCCCAACCAGCGGACCATCCACCAGTGACCCTTTGGCGACCGCTGACTATGCCGCGGCCCCACCCGCCTGGCGCAGGTGGTGGCCGCCGACGTTGGGCAGCAGGAACACCACCAGGAAGCTCAGGCCGTAGATGGCCACCTCGTACCACAGGGTGCGCTTGATGGAGGCGACGAAGTCGCGCTTGCGCGCGTCCACGCCGGCGGACTGGAGCACCTGGCCGATCGCCTGGCCGTCCTGGCCCTGGGCCTGGCCCTGGGAGGTGGCCTGCCGGCAGCTCGACGGGGTGGACGAGGGATCCTTGGCGCTGGCCCGGTCGTGGAAGCAGGTCGAGAAGCCGCCGACCACCTGGTCGGCGGCCGGCGCGGGCAGGTGGGCCGCCTGGAGCTGGCCGCGCAGGCGCGGAACGACCACCGCGATCGTGGGCTGGGCCTGGCTGGACAGCAGCCCGAAGAAGATCACGCCGATGATCGCCACGCCGAGCGCGCCGCCGACCTGCTGGGTGGTCGAGAGCACGCCGGAGGCCGAGCCGGCGCTGCGGCCGCTGATGCCCGCGAGGATCACGTTGAGCAGCGGCGGGATGGTGAGGCCGAGGCCGAGGCCGCACACCACCAGGGCGGGCAGGAGCTGCCAGGAATGGATGACTTCGCCGTAGCGGCTGACCGTCGCCATCACCGCGAGCATGCCGGCGACCAGCAGCAGGCAGCCGAGGCTTAGGATCGCGCGGCCCAGCCGTGGCGCCAGCCGCACCGACACGGCCGAGCCGATCGCGGTGCCGAACGAGAACGGGATCGTGGTGAGCCCGGAGTGCAAGGCGGTGAAGCCGAGCCCGATCTGCAGAAACAGCGAGAAGGTCAGGAAGAACGCGGCCACCCCGGAGAAGAACACCAGGTTGAGCAGCAGGCCGCTCACCAACGCCCGCTCACCGAACAGGCTGAGCACTACCAGCGGCGAGTTGTCCCTGCGGGTCTTGCGCCGCTCGTACAGCGCGAACATCCAGAACACCGGCACTGACGCGGCCATGAGCAGGAACGTCCAGGCCGGCCAGCCAAGGTCGCGGCCCTCCACCAGCGGATAGATCAGCATCAGCAACGCCACGCTGACGATCGCCACGCCGCCAGGGTCCAGGCGCAGCGCGCCCTCGGCCCTGGACTCGCGCAGCAGCACCACCGCGGCGACCACCGCGAGCACGCCCAGCGGCAGGTTGACCAGGAAAATCGGGCGCCAGTCCAGGCCGAACAGGTTGCCGGCGATGAGCAGCCCGCCAAGCAGCGGGCCGGAGATGGTGGCAAGGCCGATGACCGCGCCGGTGATGCCGAAGGCGACGCCGCGCTCCCGCTGGGGGAACTCGACCTGGGTGACCGAGAGGGCCTGCGGGAACATCAGCGCGCCCATGGCGCCCTGGAGGAACCGCGAGCTGACCAGCATGACCGGGCTCTGCGCGAAGCCGCACAGTGCCGAGGCGATGGTGAAGCCGCTCACGCCGATCAGGAACAGCCGCTTGCGGCCGTAGATGTCGCCGAGCCGCCCGCCGGTGATCAGCACCACCGCGAAGGCGAGCTGGTAGCCGGCCAGCACCCACTGCACCTGTGAGTAGCTGGCGTCCAGGTCGCGCTGGATAGACGGGATCGCCACGTTGACAATGCTGATGTCCATCAGCTGCATGAACACCGCGATCAGCACGACCCCCAGCGCCAGCCACCGGCGCGGGTCGAGCTGCGCGGCGGTGGCTTCCGCCGCTGTTCCGGTTGGTCGCATGCTCATATGCCGGGCTCCGTGATCGGTCAGATCCGCAGGTCGCTGCGCTCAGGGTGGCTGCGCGAGGCCTGCCTCTTGCGCTCGCGCGGGCCCGGCTTGTCCGTCATAGCCGCGAGGGTAAGAAATCCTTGCCGAGCTATGGGCTGATCCTACCCGCGCCGGACCGCTCCGGCAGTGGCCCGACCCGTTGGCTGCGGGTCGTTTGGCATCCGACTGGTGGGCGCCGGGACCCGGCCGATGGCCAGGTGTGGACGTTCTGCGTCCTCGGCACCCTGGCCCACCGCCCGAGCGGCTGGAACCCAGCATCGGTGAGCCAGGCGTCGACGCGGACCAGGTTGAGCGCCCGTGCGGTCAGCACATGCTGCAGGTGGGTCTTGGCCAGCCCGCGGTAGCGGGCGTGGTGCAGGTCGCTGCGGCGGGAGCGCTCGACGCCGGAGCGGGTGCGCCTAGCGCTCCTGCCAGCCATTGGTGGAGGCGCCCGAGGCCCCGTCCGCGCGGGTGTGTGGGCCGGCCGGCGCGGCCTCGCGCTCCGGCCAGCCGGTCGGGGTGGGCCAGGGGCCGGTGTGGTACGGGCACCTCCTCGGCCAGGCAACGACCTCGAAGCGATGCTGCTACGGACGCCGACGGGACGCTGCGCCCGGTGCCCGGAAGGGTTGCCGGAACTACCCAGGCGAACTTGGGCGCCCCGCGCCCGGTAGATGAGCACGAGCTCGTCTGGGCGCGTCCACGCCCGGCCGCGAGACTGAGACGAGCGCCGTCGATCGACGGCGTTGCCCCACAGCTGGGAGGCGCTGGCACGATGGACGAGCTTCGACAACAGCTGGAGCGCTGGCAGGCCAAGCGCCTGATCAGCCCCGAGCAGACGGCGGCGATCCTGGCCGATGCGGCCGGCCGGCCCGAAGAGGGTGGCGCCGGTGGTGGCGCGGCGGACGCCTGGTCGGGGCGTCGGCGGCTGGGCGAGGCCTTGGGCTACGTCGGGGCCGTGTGCGCCGTGACCGCCGGGCTGCTGGCCGCCGGACAGGCGTGGGCGCACCTGGGCTTGTTGGCGCGCAGCACGCTGCTGCTGGTGACCGTGACCGTGCTGGCGGCCGGCGGCTGGTGGGCCAACGGGCAGCGGACGGCGTCGGTCCGCCGGCTCGGCGCGGTGCTGTGGTTCCTGGCCGTCGCGGCCGTCGCCGGCTTCGCCGAGGTCGTTGCGGACCAGGTGCTGCATCAGTCGCACGGCCTCCAGCACGTCATCGCAGGGCTGGCTGCCACCGCTGCCGGGGTGCTGTTCTGGCGTCTGCGGGTGAGCAGCCTGCAGCAGGTGGCCGTGTTGGTGTCGCTGCTCGCGACGGTGACCGCGGTGGTCGAGGGCGTCGCGCCGGCCAGCCCGAGCTGGGGCGGTGGCGCGGTTTGGGCGGTGGGCGTGGCCTGGCTGCTGCTTGGGTCGCGGCGCCTCCTCATCCCCGCGCGCACCGCCGAGGTGCTGGGGGCGCTGGCGATGCTTCTGGGTGCGGAGACCGTGCGGGGGGACGAGCTGCGGAGCTGGGGGCTTGCGCTCGGCCTGCTCAGCGCGGCCGCGGCCAGCAGACGGGCAGCAGCCCGCTGTTCTCGGCCCTCCGAGGTCACCGCTGTCTCCCATTAGACCGGATGCGATGTGAGCGGCGTCCTCCAGGCAGCAGCGCCGGTCGTGGAACGACGAACTGGCGCCCAGCGTGTTGTTATCCAACTGCTGTGGGTCAACGGCGCTCAACCTGTGGGAAGGGATGGCTGTGGTGCCATCCGGACTGGGTCGTGATCCATGCGGCCACGGCCGGGATGTCCACCGGGCCGCTGGTGTCGACGCGAAGGACTGGCCCGGCAAGGCCAAGCGGCTCCCACGGCTGGGCTGCCTTGTGGTGGTTGGCGGGCAGGTGATCCAGATGCCCGGCATGTCGGTCGCCGGAGCGAGCCACGTAGCGGCGGTGTGCCTCGGCTGCAGGGCAGTGGCAGAGCACCTGGATCGGCTGCTGGCAGATCGCCTGCAACGCCGGAGTGTGGCCGGGATAGAAGTTGGCCTCCAGGACGGCGGCGGGGCTGTGACGTGCCAGGGCGAACATGACCTGGAAACTGGCGGCGCCGAGCCGCTGGGACCAGGTGTGGTCGCCGATGCCCAGGGTGTCGAACAGGGCCTCTTTGATGGTGTCCTTGGTGATCATCGGCAACCCCAGGTGGCGGGCCAGGGGCACGGCCAGGGTGGTCTTGCCGCTGCCGGGCGCGCCGGTGACCAGCACGAGGGTGGGCAACTGTCCTCCATCAGGATGGTTGGGTGTGGTGGTCAGCATGGCCCGATCATGGTGGAGCTGGTGGGCGTGGCGGGACCAGCGGCGGCGCGGCGTTCCCCGAGCGCGCGGGCGGCCTGCTGGCGGAGCTTCTTGGCTCGTTCGAGTTCGAGCCGTCGCAACGCCGGAGACCGAGGTGCTGCCCGGCCCGTGCGCCCCGCCCCGCCTGGCCTTTTGCGTTGTCGCGGCGTCTGCCACGACGTGCAGCGCGACCCTGCATGGTCATCCGTGACATCCGGCCAGCAGTGAGGAGGTGATCATCGTGCCATCCTGGCTGAGCGCGGTCGTGCGGATGCCAGTGGCGCCGGGCGGCAGTTGGACGAGATAGAAGCTTCCGGTGAAGCCGGGCGGGCGTGGATGGTCTGCGCCGTGACCGGCTTGGCGTTCGCGAATGTGAACCGCACGGTCGTGGCCGTCTGGCGCGCCACCCCGTAGGCGACGAGCATGCCGCCAGTGCAGGAGCCGAAGGGCCGCAGGTTGCCGGCCAGCCAGCCCGGGTCGGTCTCGCAGGTGGGGAAGTCGCCGGCGACCTTCACGCCAGCCGGGGCACGCAGGTCGATACATTGGGAGCGCTGGTGATGAAAGCCGTCCAAGCGCCAGGTCCCACTGCTGGACTGCGTGTGGGCGACGACCACACGGCGGTCGGTTGGCCGTTGTCCGCGGATCGGCCAGTCCCGGTTCCAGCGGGCGAGCTCCCTGCCGGTCGCGTCCAACACAACGGCCTGCTGGTTGCGCCGGGAGGAGGACCACTCGAGGGGCGCGGGCATCAATGCGCGCTCGGACGTTCTCACTGCCGGAGGCTTTGGTCGCGTCAACGGCCTCCCGGGTAGCCTCTGCCTCCTGTCTCGTCCGACGCACCAGCACAAACGTGGCGACGGCGAGCGCCAGCGTTCCCAGCGCCACGGCTGCGTTGATGACCGTGGTGACGGTCGAGTCTCCCACACCACTCTCCTTCGCTGATTTGTGGTGCATGATCGTCGGGGTGGGAGGCGCAGGTCGTCAATCCGACGAGTCTGCACGTGCACCAGGCCTTCAGGAGATGGAGTGCCTGAAATCAGAGACCCACGCGAGGAAGCGCTCAGTGTGATATCAGTCTCCATGTCGGCCCACCAGCTCAGGCGAGATATCGTCGAAACCTGTCGCAGTGGATGAGCCCCTGGCATGAGAGCGCGGCGTACCTTCCACCCTGACCAATCGGGAGGACGCCGGCGGGCAAGCGCCGGCGAGGAAGGAACGCCGCGACATGTGAGGACTCAATGATCATCCAGACGACCCGAGCAGGTCTGTCTGGACCCGCCGCGATCGACGGCGCTACCCTTGTGAGCAGGGTAGATCCCGCTGGAGCCGACCGGTCGGACGGCGTTCAGCCGCCTACGGATCTGGCGGTTGGGGCCGACTCCCTCGTGGCGCGCAACCTGGAGGTATATGGCCCGACCTCAGGCCGAAGGCCCATCATGCGACCCCTTGCCTACAGGCACCGAGCTGATCGACCCTTTGTGGGGTGCCTCCGCAGGGGCGGCGTGCAGCCGGCG
>WNGG01005493.1_pt1 | contig 22395 bp, 23 predicted proteins | sample 5400661 | NCBI WGS metagenome assembly WNGG01 (sample SAMN13153372, study PRJNA577476) | soil metagenome | isolation source: 100 cm soil or saprolite under Garry oak tree replicate 1 | place: USA:California | collected 2016-06-15
CGCGCTGACCTGATAGTTCAGGATAGAGGAAATGAGAGTGACCGCGGTCTGCCCCACCTCTTTCAGATTCGTGAGGGGAAGGCGAGCAAACGTGTCGCTCCAGTAGTGGAGCATCTCATAGAGGTGATGAATGCGCGTGGCTGGCATTTTAGCCCCCCTCTCTTTTGCAGCGGCGCACGTCCGCATCACGGAGAATTCTCTGCATGTCGGGCTCTGACCGCGTGGCTGCTCGGGGAGCCTTTGGTGCGATGCAGCTGGGACCGTTACAGCTCTTTTGGAGAGTAGTGAACGGCGACCGCAATGGGGCCATACCCATGGGAAGAGTCGCCAGAACACTCAGTTCCCGCAGATCCAGGCACGGGCAAAATTGAATTCACTGTTGGATCGGGGGTAACAAGCTTTGTCGATCTGATGGAGGAGGGCGAAACGAATTACGATGGGATCAAGTCGCCTCGTACGATCAGTTGTTGTCGCAATTGGCAGCCGAGCGCAGTTTGAAAGCCCGATATGCAAGAATTCCTATTCGAGACGTAGATATTCCGCCGGTGGCCACCATGCGGACAATACTCGCCACCATTGGCGGCGCGAATGCTGCTGGGTTCGGTGTATACGTGCATTGCCGCGGTGGCATCGGGCGGACAGGCACGGTTGTTGGATGTTATCTAGTTGAGCAAGGGCTGAAACCCGAAGAGGCGTTGGCCAAAATTCCTGAGCTTCGTCATGGGCTTCCTCTCCGGAGTTCTCCGGAGACAAACGCGCAGCGGCGATTCGTCTTAGAGTGGAGGAAACGTGGTACCGGACAAACTGCATAGAGCTAAAGGCGCGCTGCTCGGCGAGAGGAAGGCGACCTGTTCGCGGGTGCCGAAACGAGATGTGCTCCAGCGGGGCTTCCAGCCGGCCGGTCGTGAGGAGCATCTCGGCTCGGAAATCCTGTTCGAGTTTGATCCCGCTGTAGCGCCCAACGGTAATCTCGAGCTCCAACAAGTTGTTCTTCAGCGGTGCGGGACGTAAGCCCGACCTCCCGCGCGCCACCAGGGCGCTTCTTGAGACCCCTGCGACGGGAGCGACGGCCGCTTAAGAATTTTTTCACAGCTTGCCTGCAAAGGGGCAATCCGTTGTTTTCATCTTTCGCCATGTTCGCATACGGCATGGCCAACTTTCTAGAATTTCATTTCGGCGCCCGGCGACTGGGGTGTCGAACTCCTCTTCTTACTTTCCTCAAACCTCTTCATGGCTTTCGCAGCTTCCTCTTCCCTGCCCTGTCTCATATAGATCCGGCTCAAGAGATAATAAGACTCGCTGAAATCCGGATTGATTCTGATCGTCTGGCCCAGGGCTTCCCCGGCCTCGGCATCGCGGCCCAGCTTGTCTAACAATCTTCCCAACACATAGAAAGCTTCCGCCGACTTCGGGTTCACCTCCGCAGCCCTTCGAGCCACAGGGAGGCTCTCCTCAAAACGATTTCGCAACCACAAGAATTTCGCGAGATGGAGATAAGGCGACTCGTCTTTGAGGTTCTGCTGCTCCGCAAGCTCAATGGCCCGCTGATAGGTCTGAACGATGATAGCATCCTCGTCCAGCTCTTCCTCTGCCAATGCCAGCATGTCGTAAGCCTTCATATATCCTGGATTGAGCTGAGTCACCCGTTGGAAGTCGTTCTTCGCCAGCGCGAATCGGTTGGTGGTGAAATAGAGAAGACCGCGATGAAAGTGTGCCACAGGATCGTCCGGAGCCAATTCCAGAGCGCGTTTCAAGGCTGTCTCGACAACGTCCAGGCGATTGAAAAGGACCGCATTGAATGCCAACAGTTTGTAAGCTTGCGGATCATTTTGACGCTGGGCCAGGCTGCGCTGCACTCGCCGCATCGATTCCGCATATTGTTTTTGCTTGAAGAGCACCAGCCCCTCGAGGAAGAGTGTTTCCGGAGTTTCACCATGGGCAGTCAACTCTTGTCTGACCTTTTCTTCAGCCTCGCTGATCTGACCTGTGTCGAGGAGCTGCTGAACTCTGTTCCGTAGAGTTCCGGCAGCCCCCTGAACCGCCGGCTGGTTCGTCTGCCCCAGGACAAATGATCCGCAGTGGAGCAAAAGTACGGCGGCGAGGCTGAAGCAGACCGGCCAATACTGGAGTCTGAAAATTCTATGAATCAACACCTCTTCCTCTATCCCCAGTTACAGCTACCAGAGTCGCAAGAGATCCCCCTCTGGCTGTCTTTGCATATTTGGTATTCCCAGTAGCCACGTAAAGACCAGCACTTCGTTTCACCGTTCGTTGTGGAGTGCTCTCTTCAAAATGGCCTTCGAACCTTGCAGCGAACTGCTTTGCCGAACCCAGTCGAAAAGATTTCCTTCATTCGAGCCATACGCTCGGCTCGACTTCTGTAATGTTCACGCGGCATGACTATAATAACCAATTGACTCCAAATCAACTTGTAACTAGTAGCGGCACTAAGTAACTTTACATAATGCTCGTATCTTGTCAGGCCGCCAGTGCTTTTGACGCTTTACGTATAGCTTCCTCAATGAGGTCAATGGTCTCGTGATATCGAGATGTCGTTACTTCGTATCGAATCAGATGCCACACGCGTTCCTGCGGATTGAGCTCCGGATGGTAAGGGGGCAGGTATTCCATCTGAACTTCCGGATGTGCGGTGAGGAATTCTTTTATCTGCTGACCCCTTGTGCCAGGGCGCTCCATCGACATAAAGATAAACTTCCGGCCTTTGATTCGGTGGCATAGGTATTTTAGAAATGCTAAGAACCCCTCTCGATTGCCCTTGGGCCAACGAAACAGACCGTGCCAGCCACAGAGCGGCTCCACCCATCCAAAGAGATTCAGCCGCTTGTGATGTTGGCTCGTGGTGGGAACGATTGGCCGCGAACCCCGCCGTGCCCAAACGCGACCGAGCCTCGGGTGTAGAGAGAAACCACTTTCGTCAGCAAAGACCAACAGAGCCGACTCTCCCAGCTCTAGGATTCGGTGGAGTGTTTTTTGAGCCCTCGGCGAAACTTGCCCACACCCTCGCCAGTGGCTTGAATATACCGGTAGACAGGCTGCCTCAAAACGAAGCCGAGGCGCTTGAGCCAGTTCCGTGCCTGCCGTGGTTTCAAGTGAACGTTGCAAACCTTCTCCAGAAACTCGACCACGACAACCGCATCCCAGCGAGTGCGCCGCAATCCGAAATCTTCCGGCGATTTCGCCAGCGCCTCCTCCAACTTGCTTTGCGTTACCGGATCCATGCGTGTGGGTCTGCCAGGACGCGGTTCGTCGAGCACGCTGTCGATCCCCTTGCTGTTGGCTTTGCGAACCCAGTCCACGATCGCTTGTCGACTCACGCCGAACAGGCGACTCACGGCCGTCGTTTTCCAACCAGTCAAAAGCAACAGCAAGCCAGCGATGCGAATTCCGTACCAGGCACCGGGGATTGTCTCCGCCTTGCGCAGCAAGGCTTTCCGAGTAAGCGACGGGTGCGTCAATTTGAGAGGTTTCATGCATACAGCTTAATGTAAACGGTTTATATGTCCAGTTATTTAGTGCCGATACTAGCCAGCGGCTGTCACAGATTCCTGGCAGGGCATTTTGAATTAGTTTCGTTTGATCCGCAGCGCCATATCCACAGCGTGCCGCGGAGTGGTAAACGTGCGGTCCCCTCCGCCATGAGTGAAGTTTTCCTTTCCTAGTTCCTTGCCAGAACTGGGATCCACCCAATCAGCTTGATAGGTGCCACCGGGTAGCTTCAGCACGAGCTCTTCGAGATAACTTCCAGGCACGACTTTGTAGGCGCTTTTGGTTCCACCTTGCCCATGATGGAGGTACAAGGCATACTGCTGCCCACTTTGGCTCATGCTACGCAGATGCACTCCCGACGGAATGGCGCTCGTAACAATGCTTTTGTCAGGGCTCATCTTCAGAAAATCAAAACTGTACATGAAGTCTTTCAGACTGGTCAGGGCTCGCAGAATCCTTTCGTTCTCGGGCGTCTTTCCGGCCGGGTTCTCAACCGTGTAGAGCCCGTTTAGCTGGTTAAAGCTCCCCCCACCGCCGACGATGAATTCCCAGGCCTCCACGCGCGAGTCTGCCACGAGATCTCCCTCATACCAGATCGGGAGGTAGTCAGTTTCGTTTTCTTCGATCGGCTTGTTCAGCCCGTATTTGAGGTCGAGAGCCTTCAAGCCACCCATCTGGTCACCTGCCTCATAGAGATACTGGGTCACGATGATGTCGACATCCGGGCGGGCAGACAAGTCGATAGGACCATCAACCGGTCCCTCGACCTGCTGAGCCAGCAGATGCTTTTTGGGCAAGCCATTTTCAGCCTTTCTCACCACGGGCACAAAATGGGCAACCCACGGACCCGCTTCGGCATGGGGCGTGAAAAGGGACGGCTCGTCGCAGATCTCGAGAATGACATTATCAAACTCATTGACTTCCCGGGTAATCTTGCTCACGTAGTCGTCCATCTTGGCGATCAGATCAGCGTGCTTGAGTGTCTGGGCATCCAGATAGTCACACTTACCCACGCCTTGCACATTGTTTTCATAATAGAGAGGAGAGAGTGGCCAGGTGTCTGAATATTGTGAGTTGAAAAAACAGATCTCCACCACAATGCCTCGTTGTCCCGCCCGGGCGATGAAATCTTTCAAACGTTTGAAATACGCGGGATCCCATTTGTCCAAGTCAAACTTGTTCCCGCACACCAGGTAGCCCGGCACATTGCTGCGCGCCCAAGGGACAATCAGGCTGGCCGGCTTGGGACCCAGCGTGTTGCCTCTGACAAACTTTCCCATGGGTTCGAACAGCGCCCCAGGATAGATCCGTGTGTAGTTGAGGCCGTAGGATTTCAGAGCGTCAAAATAGGTGACATAGTCGAAGTCCTTGTTGACGACTCCTCCGTAATGCTCCGCCGACGTGATCAAAATCGTGGGCTTACCATTGAATAGATAGTAGTGCGGATTGTCAGGATGAACAGCGATGGGCGCTGCACCGAGCAGTCCAGCAGACAACGTACATACACAGATCGGAAAACCAATTGTCTTGAGCATCAGGGCTCTCCTTTGAAAAATCGCTGGGAGCGCAGGCATCTTTGCCTGACTCCTCATCGACAGCCTTTCTCGAAACCAAACGCATTACGAAACACCACCAGGCAACAGGATACGTTACTTTGTAGGCTAGCCTGCGAGTCTAACCCCACAAGGGCAAGCCCTCAGCATCAACGTTGAAGCATTCCAGCCGGCCCAGTTCGTATTCGGTGACGTAAATCTTCTTCTGCCCTGGCAAACCAAAACAGACATTGGTGGGCAGGTTGCCAGGCGTCTGAATGCGCTCGATCACTTTGCCGTTTCTTCCTAGGACAGTGACATCGCTTTGAGCGTACACGGCCACATAGAGCTTGCCATTGGTATCGAAGGCCATCCCATCCGGACCCTTGAACAGAGCCGGCTTGCTTGGATCATCCACGCTTCCGAAATCCTCTCTTGGACCAATCAGCTTGCCATCCTTCCAAGGATAGCGGTAGACCATCCGTGTGGCGGTGTCGTTGATATAGAGCCTTTGATCCGCGCTGAAAGCGATACCATTGACGAACTTGAGTCCCGAATCCAGCTTATGGATGTCCAGCGTCCGAGTGTCGATTCGATAGACTCGGCCGTCCATCTTGAGATCCGCCCAGTCAGATCGGATCACGCCGCCCGGTGCGAATTCGTCGGTGAGAATTCCTGAGTCTGTCAGGTAGAGCGCGCCATCAGGGCCGAAGCAGAGATCGTTCGGAAACAGGAACGGCTCCCCATGACACTCCGTTAAAACACGCTCAAATTTCCCATCCATCGTGAGCCGGATCAGAGCCGGCGGCTGTATGTCCGCCACCCAGATAACGCCTGCCCTGTCCACAGCCAAGCCATTGGGCTCGCCGGTCACAGCAATGATCCGGTTGGAATGGCCATCCGGGCTGATCTGTGTGACCGATCCACGCCCGCCCTCCACGACCAGAAAACTCCCATCTGGGAGTGCTACCGGTCCTTCCGGGGTTTTCAAATCGCTCGCAAACGTGATCATTTCAAAACCTCACTGTCTTTGAATTGCGGATTTCGGATTGTGAAGGGAACCGCGAAGTCGGGCTTGGCTCCCCCTTTGTTCCTCCCGGGGTAATCGTTCCCTCAACCGGGTGCACCCACTCCGCAACAAATTCTCCAGGAGCACTGGAAAGGTCCACCGTGACCTCATCGCCCTCCGGCAAATAAACCAGATACTCTTCCCCCGAATGTGCGAGGCAATACTTTGTCGAGGCCAATTCATTGTGCGGCGTAGCGGCAGCCAGATTCATCCGGTTGGCATAGGTCCGGGTATTCCCGGACGCATTGTTCCTAGCCTAACAGACTTCAGATGCAGGGCGACAGCCGAAAGACCAAACGGACACTCCGTCAGCCGTCAAGCGCTCGGTCATTTCTGCCAAATGGCTGCACCATAGCGCTGGAGGCAAATGACGATCTATAAATTTCCGATTATTTTTTGTTGAAAAGCTCTGATTTGTTCGTATTCTCACAACAAAAAAGAAGCGGATCTCAATATAAAGGTGGCGCGGTTCTGATCAAAATAGGATCATTCGTGAGCCGCAAAAGCCGAAGAGTCAAAAGACCGACTCTGGGTGCGTTCTCAGCAGAAAGCCTTGATTCTGTGAAAAACTTCAACTCCAGTCAAAACGGCTCGGCCACGCAAGAAGTAACTTTGTCTGAAGGCAGGCTTCGCTCCGGAGCCCTCGGGCTGTCGGGCGTTCTGATGCAGGGGATTACGCATATTGCCCCTGCAACGGCCACTCTATTTACAATTCAGTTGACCACGTCATACGCGGGAGTGACGGCGCCTCTGGCGTATTTGATTGCCTTCCTCATTGTGATGATGCTGGGAGTGTCTGTCACGCAATTAGCCAAACACTTTCCTTCCGCCGGAGGCTACTACACTTACGTAAGCCGCACCGTCAGTCCTCGTGCCGGCTTTCTGACATCCTGGCTGTTCTTTCTCTACGAACCCACGAACTCGGGGTATTGTCTGGCGTTTGTAGGTTCTGTGTTGGAGCAGGCCCTCAGAGCGGAATATCAGATTGTTTTTCCCTGGTGGCTCTTCCTGCTGATAGCTGGGGCATTTGTGACTTGGGTGACTTATCGCGGCATCGAACTCTCGGCCACTCTAATGCTGGTGTTTGGAATCGCCGAAGTTGCCATCGTACTGCTGCTGAGCTTGTGGGGACTGTTCCAGCCGGGAAACGGCGGAATCAATTTCTCTTCCTTCCATCCTACCAATGCGCGAAGCCTCGGAGGACTCAGTCTGGCCGTGATTTTTTCGATCTTTGCGCTGACAGGGTGGGAGGGTGTCGCACCGCTTGCCGAGGAGAGCAAAGATCCCCGCAGGACCTTGCCTCGCGCAATCATAACGGCAATCCTTTTTATGGGAGGATTTCTGGTGCTCTGTTCTTGGGGCCTCCTTGTTGGATGGGGTACCGAAGGCGTTCGGGCTTTTGTGGGATCAGTGGAAAACCCGACTTTCATTTTGGCCAAGCGGCTTTGGGGACACGCCTGGATCATGGTGCTGCTGGCTCTGCTCAATTCGATGCTCGCCGTCGCCATCGCCACCAACAACGGCGCCACTCGAGTCTGGTTTGCCATGGCCCGCTCCGGCTCATTGCCACAGTCGCTTGCCAAAGTTCATCCCCGATTCCAAACTCCTGTGAACGCGGTCATCCTGCAGGCAGTTGTCACACTGACTGTTGGCCTGGGACTCGGAGCCTGGATTGGGCCCGACAAGGAGTTCGAGCTGATGGGAGCCGTGGTCACCTTTGCTCTCATTTTCATCTACAGCGCCGGAAACTTGGGTGTGTTTCTCCTCTATTCCCGAGAACGCACGGAAGATTTCCATTGGATTCTGCACGCCGTCTTTCCGCTCTTGGGGACCCTGGCACTATTCTTTGTCGGCTACAGCTCTCTGGCCCCCTGGCCCACTCCCCCGGTTGCCTATGCTCCTTGGATGGTCGGCATATGGCTTGGCGTAGGCATTGCTGTGCTCCTTGTGATGAGGCTGACAGGCCGCGAGCAATGGATGCTCAAGGCGGGTAGTATCACTCAAGATCGCGCTGACCATCTAAAACAATAGACACTAGGGAGTCCCCCATGATCCGAAAACTTTTCTTTCGCCTTTCTGGCTTAGTCTGCCTGATCATCATGACAGTGGCTGCAAACGCCGAGTCCATCCCAATAGGGAGTCGCTGGGACCACAGCTTGACGGCGAGCGACGCCGCTTCACCAGAGACCGAGTTCGCTGTTAAGTTCACGTCGCCAACAAAAAGGACCCTCATTGTCTGCGTCATATTTCGGCGTCACGATCGGACAAGGGCGACCTGGCTGTGATCTATCTACCGGTTGGGGCCGCTGTAAGGCTACGAGAAGGGGTCTTGGGTCAGGACCTGCAAGGGGAGTGGTTTAATCCCCGATCGGGAAGTGAAAACCAGATGAGCAAGTTCGTTCTGTAGCTGGCCGCGTCGAGGCCGGCCTTGTCGACGCAGGCCGGGGTCACCGCCCCCGGCTACAACAACGTATTTCAACTCACGCAAGTAAATACCCCGTTCACTCAAGGTTGGTATGCCGGCCACGCATTTGCTCGGCTGATTGTCCGGTTTGGTCGCGAAGCATCAGCGAGATGAAGAAGAGGAGTTGTGCGGCCTCGTATAAACTGCCCAATGGCAGGATGCTGGCACTCGCTTGCAGGTCGCGCGCCACTGTTTGAGCAGGCAGATGGAGGTCGTGATGCTGGCAAGCACCTTTTCATCGGCCAGTTCAAACGGATAGATAATCTCCAAGTGAGCGGGAACACGCTCCAGGCCGGCGTCTTGGACCTCTTTAGCGAAGGCAGCCACATCAAAGAGCCCGCGGCTGTCCGGCCAGCCCCAGTGGGAGTCGCTTTGAAAATCCGTAGGCGGCTCGGGCACAACGTTTGACAGCAAAGCTGAGATTGATTGCAAAGTTCATGGCTCCCTCCTTGTTGAAATCCTATGATTTCCTTTGACGCTCGAATCTCTCATGGCTATAATTTTTTCGCTGACCAACAAATAACTACCCTGCTAAGGCCGAGGACCTGGGTTCCGTGTCCACTCGTAAGCTAACCTGGGAAAAAGAGTATTCGGTGGTTGAACCTCAGATTAACGCTGAGGGGGTGCACGTCTGGCCCTTCGACCCCTCCTTCCCCATCGATATCCGCTTCTTCGATTTAGATGGGCGCCGCGTTGTCCGGATGAATCGTCACGACTATTTCGAGTTGCTCTATGCCTATTCCGGAGAAGCCCTCTATCAGATTCATGACAGGCGCTTCGCTGTCAAGACCGGGGATCTGGCCGTAGTAGGCAGTACATTGTATCACCGCTTCACTGGAGATTCTTCACGCAATGGTGAGGACTCCTCTATACAGTTGAAGGCGATCGTTCTTTTCTTCCTGCCCGAGCTGGTCCGCGCGACTGAGTCTACCGGAGACGACATGCAATATCTGATGCCGTTTCTCCTACAGGACGACGATTTCCCTCACGTCATTTCCGCAAGCACGGGCATTCCATCTCAGATCCTGGATTTGATCCAACGCATTAAGGCAGAGTTACCCGCTTCTGCGAATCGCGCACGGCTGGCAGTGAAGACCTATTTGAAGATGATTTTGATGCTCCTCGTGAATCACTACACGGCTTATCTGGGCACTCATGAAACCTTCAATCGAAAACAGGCTGCAATCCAACGGCTGCGTCCTGTCTTTGATTACTTGGAGGAGCACTACGATGAGGCGATCCGCGTGGAAGATGCCGCGCGGATCTGCGCCACCAGTAATTCCCATTTCATGTACTTTTTCAAGCGAGCAACGGGGCAGTCTTTTCTAGCTTACCTCAATCACTTTCGAATCGCCAAAGCTCAATCACTGCTCGCTCTGACAGACCAGTCGATTTCCGAAATCAGTCAGGCCATTGGATTCTGTGACCAGAGCCATTTTGGCGTGGCTTTCCGAAAGCTGGTCGGAATGACGCCGTTGTCCTACAGACGGTGCTTCGGACAGGCTGGAGAGGAAGTGTCTCATGTCCCAGTCAAGCCCGCGGCTCAGCTGGAAGCTCCTCGATACCAGAAAAAGTCCCGTCATACCACAGGTACTAGGTGAAGTTTTCATCTTTGCGAGGACTGAAAATTGAAACCGGCCCCCCTTTGAAGAGGGAGCTGTGATAATCGTAGTGACGACTTCAGTCGTTTCAGAGTCGGGTTGAAAAGAAACGACTAAAGTCGTCACTACAAGCCCGCTGTAAACCCACTCTTCAACTTTTTCACACCTTCACGCAGCTGTGAAAAATTCCGAATGGCGACACGGTAGGGATGCGCTGCCGCGCGTCCATTTTCCAAAAACCGAACGTGGACGCGCAGCACCGCGTCCCTACCTCTCCTTCATTACTAACAGGCGTCAACACCTAAACCGCTGTCTGTCCTCCATCCACGGCATAGAAACCTCCGACGCAATATTGAGATTCATCAGAGGCCAGGAAGACGGCCAATCCGCAGATGTCTTCCGGTATGCCTAAGCGCCCTGCGGGAGCCATTGCAATAAAACGTTGACGCGACTCCTCATTGGCGAGTTCAGCAGCATTCATGGGGGTATCGATAGTACCCGGCACAATGGCATTTACCCGGATGTGCTCCGGAGCGTAGTCCGCAGCCATGGCACGCGTCAATGCAAACACGCCACCTTTGCTGGTGCTGTAAGCGGTCAGAGATGCAAAGCCGAGCATGCCCGTCGGAGAGGCAACGTGAATAATTGATCCCTGCCGCTGCCGAAGCATGTGCGGGATAACGTACTTCGAGCATAACCAATACCCTCCCAAGTTAACCGCCATGGTTCGATCCCACACTTCAGTGCTGAGCTCGTGGGCCCGGGTGTCCCGGCCGTGAAGCAGTATGGCTGCATTGTTGAACAGGATGTCAATCCGTCCGAAACAGTTAGACGCAGCAGTGACCATGGCCTTCACGTCGTTTTCATCGGAGACGTCTGCCCGCGCGAAGAGAGCAGCGCCCTCCGAGCGCTGAATCGCTTCTACCGTCGCCTGGCCGTTGCCGCTGTCGATCTCCGCCACCACCACTCCAGCGCCTTCCCGGGCAAACCGCAGGGCTACAGCCTGGCCAATACCGGCTCCGGCCCCGGTAACAACTGCCACCTTCCCCTTCAGTCTCATAGTTGCTCCCTATTATCCAGATTATCCAGCCGAGACGCTAGCGCTGGCAACGAGATAGACCCCCCCTCTGGTCCCCCCTGGAGCTGTGAAAAAATGCGCCGGGTCAGGGGACCCTGCCTACAACACATTGGCAAGACCTTCGGAATCATTGTGGGCCACGTGCCCTCACCTGGCGTTTCCTCCGCATTTCGAACTTTTTCACAGCTCCCCTTGTCTAGGGGGGACTTAGGGCTGGCTTAGGGCGGGTTCCCCTCGCCCCCGTTAGTCCCTAGTCTCTAGTCCCTGCCCACTAGTCCGACAACTCAGCGAGGCGAAACCAGCGTCTTAACATGCTTGTGCTTCTCGGTGAGAAGTGGACGAAACCCTTCCTCAATGAGATCCTGCAAACGGATGCGTTGGGTAATGATCACATTGCCTTTGAATCTAGGATCACCCATCATCCGGATCGCTTCATCAAAGAGACCGTAGCCACTCATACTGCCTATCACTGTCTTCTCCCGAAACACGAGGTCGGTGAAGTCCAGCGGAGCAGGCTCCTCGAAGACACCCATGACCGCCAGTGTTCCCCGTGTCCGCGTCAATCGGCCTGCCAGCAACCCGGTGGACTGCTGGCCCACGCACTCCACGACCACATCGAAACCCTCCCCTTCAGTCACTTCCTCGGCTCGCTTCAGAGGATCCTCTCGGTTGGGGTTGATGACCGCAGTCGCCCCACACTCGACGGCCGCTTCAATGCGGCGCTCCGCCACCTCTACGGCCACGACTCGCTTAGCCCCCCGAATTACCGCGGCCAGCAGGGACATAAGGCCAATGGGCCCGGCTCCGAGGATCGCTACGTTGTGCTCGGAATTCACTCCAGCACGAACGACCGCACGGGCCGTCGATGCGAAGGGCTCAACCAGGGCCCCGATCTCATCGGGCATTGAGTCGGGCAGGTGGTAACATTGGTACGCATAGAGGTTCAGCCTATCTGAGAATCCACCACCCCACCACGAAGTTCCCAGGAAAGCCACTTTGTCACATTGCGCCATGGAGCCTGTCCTACACCAACGACACTCGCCACAACCGATGATGGGACAGGCGGCAATGCGGTCTCCAATCTTGAACCCCTCCACTCCTTCACCGAGAGCCACCACCCGGCCCGACATTTCATGCCCGATGATCACGGGGGCCTGAACCCCGGTTACCGGGTGGGCTTTGTTTGCAGGGATATATAAAGGGCCTCCCGCGTATTCATGCAAATCGGTGCCGCAGATTCCGCACCAGGCTACTTCGACTTGCACCTGACCTATCTCCGGAAGGGGTGGGTCATGCACCTCTTCCACACGCACATCCTCCCGCCCGTGCCACACTGCTGCTTTCATTTTCGGACCTCCATATCAACCAGCTAAGGTCTGCCACCCTTGATATCCTGGCATCTTTGGTAGCCACGGTGAGCGCTTTAGCGAGCCGTGGGCTTTTCGCCAATGTAACCTGCACCCACGCCTCGCAGAACCCGCTCAGCGTGGCTACCCATGCGATTCCCGAAACGTGAATAAAGTTCTCGGAAGGTCACGCATAACGAACTAGGCTTCAGGAGTCCCGTACGTCTGCCTCGATTTTGAAGACTTCCTCGACGGTTCCGTTCCGAACCCCGAACGCACGGCGATGCAGATTGATAGTTCCATCGTGGTAGTGAACCCAGAGCTCAATTTTGTCTCCGACTTCGACGGAGACCGATGGATCTTGAATCTCGACCACTCCGTGCTCGGCATGCAAGGCTTTCAGGCGAAGGCCGTGAATCGCTTTTACTAACGGCATTCCCCGTTCACCACTGAGAGCCTTCACACCGGCGTCTACAATGATTCGCTCCCCAGGTGTCTTGCTGATCACGGTCACCAGCAGGCTCAGGGCGAGCTTGAACTCCGGAGCGTAAGCCTTGTACCAGGCATCCATGAGCAGATAGGAGCCGGCCTGTATTTCGGTCACACCGGGAAATGAGGCCATGATTGAATAGGTGCCTGTGCCGCCACAACTAGCGATCGGGGCGCGTATTCCGGCTGATTCAATCCGGTTCTTCGCATCGATGAGCAACTGCATAGAGGACCTCACCGTCCGCTCTTTCTCAGCACCGGGCACAATCGGTTGCAGGTGGCCTTCGTATCCCATTATGCCGCGAAGCTTCAGTCCGTTTTCCATTACGATTTGGGCCAGACGAAGGGCCGCCTCGGTTGTCGCCACTCCACAACGTTTCAAGCCGACATCGATGTCCACCAGCACATTGATTGGCGTATTGTGGTTACGCGAGACCCTGGCCATGTCGGCAACGACTTTCTCATTGTCCACGGCCACAATGACGTCGGCACGCCGGGAAAGCTCGACGAACTGTTTGATCTTGGCTTCACCTGCAATTTCGTTTGCGATCAGGATATCCTTGATTCCGTAGTCGACCAACAGCTCGGCTTGGCGGAGCCTAGCGCAGGTCATCCCAATGGCGCCCGCCTCGATTTGTCTTTGTGCCAGCGCCAGAATCCGGTGATTCTTGAAGTGAGGGCGAAGCTTTGCCGGAGCGTGGCTGAGAAAACCAGCCATCTGCTTTAGATTGCTTTCCATGCAATCCAGATCCAGCAACAGGGCAGGCGTGTCGAGCTCGTTGGTGTTCATAATCGAGGCGGTCCAGCTGTGAGCTGTCAGCCGTCAGCGATTAGCTCTCAGCAATCAGCTTTCAGCCATCAGAAAATTAAAGGGCAAATGTTGCTGTAGCCGGGGGCGGCGACCCCGGCCTCAACGCAGCCGACTAACGAACTTCTGCGATTTGGTACCAGAAGCTGACAGCTGACAGCTGACGGCTGACTGCTTCCTACGGCAATATCTCCCGATGAAGAGTGATCGACTGTGACTCTACCCACTGAGGTGATTTTTCGAAGTGTGCCTTGATGTATGGCATGTTGCAATGAAGGTCAAAATCTTCCTTGCTGGCGAACTTCTCGATAAAAGTGATCACTCTGGGATTATCGATGTTCTGGTTGAGTTCGTAGCGGATACATCCCTTCTCTTTGTGCGTCGGCGCCATCAGGCTATGAAGCGCTGCAATGAACTCATCTTCTTTGCCGGGCTTGGCCGTAAATTGGGCAATACAGACGATTTCTCTTTCTGCTTTTTTAGGCATTGTTTCTCTCCTCTCATCAAACAGCTTTGGTAGCCACGGCGAGCGCTCTTCTCGCCATGGGCTTTTTCAGGCCCTCCGGATAAAGCTCCCGGGTTGGTTCCCGCCACAAACCACAACCCACCCCTGCACCCTCCACCGGAGGGGAATATTTTTATCTTGGCAGGCTAACGAGAAGCGTTAGCATACAGATCTTCGCCGCGCGCATGGCGTTCGCTCTTCAGACTCTTGTACAGCTCAAATGCTTTCTCTGGCGTTTCGTTCTGATGCACTACGGCCCGCACTGCCTGAATCATGGCCACGGGAGCTTCCGACTGAAAGATGTTTCTCCCCATGTCAACACCGGCTGCTCCCTGGTTTACGGCTTTGTAGGCCATGCTTAGCGCCTCCAGTTCGGGGAGTTTCTTTCCGCCAGCCACCACAATGGGAACGGGACAGCCCGCCACCACTCTTTCGAAGCCACTCTCCACAAAATAGGTCTTCACGAAGTGAGCGCCCAACTCAGCCACAATCCGAGCTGCCAAACCCAGATACCTCGCATCTCGCACCAAGTCCTTCCCCACACCATTGACTCCAAGCGTTGGAATTCCAAATCGGTTCCCGGAGTTAATGACGGTGACCAGGTTCCGGATCGACTGGTGTTCATACTCACCCCCGATGTAAACTTGGACAGCCATAGCAGACGCATTCATACGCGCGGCGTCCTCGAGGTCGACCGCCACCAACTCGTTGGAGAGTTCCTTCAGAATGCTTTGTCCGCCACTACAACGCAAGACCACAGGTCTCCCACTCTCGGGTGGAATACAAGTTCGCAACGCCCCTCGGGTCGCCATGAGAGCATCTGCGTAAGGGATGAGCGGTACGATGTTGAGGTCCATTCTCTCCAACCCTGTAGTCGGTCCCTGGAAATACCCATGATCGAATGCCAGCATGACCGTTCTTCCGGTTACCGGGTTGAAAATTCGAGACAAGCGATTCTTCATGCCCCAATCTAAGGCATTAGATCCTTTCAGAAAGAAGCCGCTTGACTGAACTGGAATGCCAATACCAAAATCCTTCTCGTCCTTCATGTCATCTGCGTCAGGCATAGGTTAATCCTCCTCCCTTTTCTCAGTCGTCCAAAGTCCAACGTCTACAGTCCAACGTCCAAGGTGTCCAGGTACGTTGAACTTTGGACCTTAAGACTTTGGACTTTGGACGTTATACATGCTTCGAGAGCCCCTCGTAAAATCCCTGAAACATCAAAGAAACGGAGGTGGCCCCGGGGTCCTGATGCCCGATGACTCTTTCCCCCAAATACTTGGCCCTCCCAAAGCGCGCCTTCAAGTTGCTGGTAGAGAGAGCACCCTCCAGTGCTGCTCTGGCGCCCTCGCGGAGCATTTGCAGAATGTCCTGGTTTGCATCTGCCGCGGCCCGCAGCGCTGCCACAGCGGGAATCAGTGCATCCATCAGCGTTCTGTCACCAACCTGCGCCTTCGTCTGTTCCTTCAATGCCTTTAAACCAGCTTCGAACATAACGCTGAAAGCCTCGGCATTAAGTGACTGTTTGCCGGCAACCGACTCGGACATTCCCGTGAACCAGGATCCCAGTAGTGGACCCGTGGCCCCACCATCAATCCCAAGAAGCGTCCACGCGACATTACCAAGCAGGCCTTGGAGATCTTGCGAAGGGCGCTCGGCCATTGCCTTCTCTACCTGGTTCACAGCACGCAGCATCGTGGTGCCATGATCTCCATCCCCGCTCGCCGAATCGAGTTGAGAGAGGAATGGGTGTTCCTTCCTGATTTTCTGAATAGCGCCTTCAATCATCCAAGTGAGTTCTCTAAGGCCGATTGATGTCATGGTACTAGATGCTGGATGCTGGAGATTGGAAGCTGGATGCTAGCTGCCGGTTCTTGGGCCAGCATCCATGATGTAGCATCCGTCATCTGGCATCCAGCATCCAGTCAAGCTCTCACCTCATCACAAAGTAAGGCGTATCACACGGAGCATCCCAAAGCCTCAAGAGTTCGCGATCCATTCGAGCAATGTGCATTTGGAAACCAGCCTGCTCCTGTGAGGTGATGTATTCCCCGACCAGAGTTCGGGCAACTTTGATCTTCTTATCCAGCAAAATCTGGTTTACCCGGCGGAACACAATGAACAGTTCCATCAAAGTCGTGGCACCGGCGCCATTTAGAATGACCAGCAGCTCCTCTCCCGCCTGGACTTCGAGGTCAGCGAGCAACGGGTTCAGCATGATTTCAGCCGTTTCGTCGGCGCTTTTCAGTTTCATGCGACTGGTTCCAGCCTCGCCGTGCTGGCCCATTCCGACTTCCATTTCATCATCGCCCAGCGTAAAGATGGCTTCGCCTGTTGACGGATGAGTTGCTGTTTCGACCGCCACGGCCAGAGTTCGCATATTCCTTTCCATGCGATCCGCGATGGTCCAAACTTCCTCGAGTGTTGCGCCTTCTTCAGCGGCAGCGCCTGCCACTTTGTACACAGGAAAGAAGCCAACTAGTCCGCGGCGATCCTCTGGATGGTTGCGGTCACCGGACGAAATGTCCTCATGAGTCAGTATCATTTTGACCTTCAACCCCTCTTTTTTTGCTAACTGCATCGTCATGTTAGCCGCCAGAACATCGCCCGCGTGGTTAAGAACAACGAACAAAACCCCAGCTCCGCGCTCAGCCATGCGAATGGCTTCAAGGCATCGAGGCGCCCCAGGAGCGGCGAAGATCTCCCCGGGAACACTGATATCCAGCATTCCTTCGCCCACAAATCCGCTCAGACCCGGTTCGTGGCCGCTTCCTCCCAGAGTGACGATGCCGACTCGTCCTATCGCTTTGGGGACGGTCCGTACTACCAGTTTGTTGCCGGCCAACCTCACCTTGTCAGCGTAAGCCGAGGTGTAACCCTCGAGAAGCTCCTGCACTAGGTTTTCAGGCTTGTTGATGAATTTTTTCATGACCATGGTTGGTTTTCCCTTTCTTTTCTCAGCGGTCAGCTGTTAGCCGTCAGCTGTCAGCGGAAGAACTCCGACCGGCTCCGGACCCTTTGTAATTCGGTCCAGAAAAATGATTGAGGCATTCGAGTCAGACTCGCGCGGCGCTAGAAAAATCCGGGCTTAAAGCCGCAGACCCGAAAAGCACGGGTCTGCGCTACAGGGGCGACAAGGCTGATCTTTAAACCTCGGCCGTCTGTCCGCCATCCACGGCCAGCATGGCCCCAGTGACGAACGAGGATTCATCGGAAGCCAGGAACAGAGCAGCGTAAGCTAACTCCTCGGGCCGTCCCATGCGGCCCATAGGAAAAGTTGCAGCAAAGGCATCCATCTCGGCAGGCGATAGAACACTTCGTAGCATCGGCGTGTCCGTTGGACCAGGGCAAATCGCGTTAACGCGCACCTTAGCTTTGGCATGATCAATCGCCATAGCCTTGGTCATCAGCGTTACGCCGCCCTTAGATGTCACGTAGGCCACTGTGTTTCCTTTGGCGTCATGGGCGCCGGTGGAAGAAGAGACATTGATGATGGACCCGCCGCCGCGCTTGATCAAGTGCGGAAGCACGGCTTTACAGCACCAGAAGGTCCCGTTTAAGTTCACGGCCATCACTCGGTTCCAGGTCTTCTCATCCGTGTCCAGTGCCGTGCCTCGAGCCAGAATCCCCGCGCCGTTGAACAGGATATCAATTCCGCGGTAGGTTTCGAGTGCGACGTCAACCATTCGCTGCGCTTGTGTGGGCTCAGAGACATCGACCGAGACAGAAACAGCTTGGCATCCGGCATTTTGAATGGCCTGGGCGACTTCTTTGGCTGCAGTTGAATTGAAGTCGGCCACCACGACCCTTGCCCCTTCAGATGCAAACAACTCAGCCGTAGCTCGGCCAATGCCGGATCCACCACCAGTGATGATGGCGACCTTGTCCTTTAATCTCATGCAGGCACTAACAATTCGATTTTGGTCTTGTGTCTCGACCTTTCTTGGTAGCCACGATTGAAGGCGCTGACCGCGTTTAATTGTAGGCGGTTCGTGGATTCCGCGCACAAGCTCAGTTGAATGCTCTCATTCCTGTAGAAAACAAGCATAAAACCAATGTGGGAGGCGGACTCCGTCCGGCGACCCTGAGCTTACATCGAGGGTGATCGCCGCACGGAGCGCGCCTCCCACAAATTCCCCTTTTTGAAGGGGGCAGCGTTCCCCTCAGAGTGTACCGAGGGTCACCGCATCAAGGACACCTCCCCGACGCCAAGGGCGCTTTCACCCCTTGAACCTGCATCAGAACGTTAACCGCAGCGACAACTGAATGACTCGGGCTGCACGATTGCCATTGATTTGCCCAAACGTGCTATTGACCTGAGCCCCGCTTACATCAAATACCGGCCCAACATCCACCGAATTAAAATTGGGGTGATTCCAGGCGTTGTACAACTCAGATCGGAATTGCAAGCTGCTGGCCTCGTTCCAGAGCCTGAATTGCTTCATCAAGGTAATGTCCCAGTTATTTATTCCCGGACCCCGGACCGGAGATATCGGAGCATCTCCAAAATACCCTTGAGGGGGCCGTCCAAAGGCCGAGGTATTGAAAAACCGCTCGAACGTTCGCTCACCCCGAGACAACTGTGGCTGCCCGATCAACATCGCCCGCCAGCCATCACCGCCGCCCGTGATGTCCGCCCCATCCGTTGTACTGGGATAGATTGCTGAGGGCAGTCCACTGGCAAAAGTTGACACTCCAGCTAGTTGCCAGCCATCAAAGACGCCACGCACAAACGCATTGTTGGAATACTTGCTCACTTTAGGCAAGTCCCAAACATAGTTGACCACCAGCATTTGGGTCTCGTCAAAGCTGGCCGGCCCATAGTTCCAAACTCGCCACGGCCGATACGTTGCTACGGGACCGTTGTCGATGGCCCCACCCCCTGCCCAACCGCTGGATTGGGTACCCAGGACCTTCGACCAGGTATAGGAGACTCCAAACGAGACACCGTGGGCGTAGCGACGATCGATGGCAACCTGCAGGGCGTTGTAATTGCTACTTCCAGATGTGATCGTAGTACCGATCCCGTTGTACCCTGGGACAGGCCGGAAGAAATCATCCGGCAGTGGAGTTCCCGTTGTTGTATCCTGGTTCTCGGGCAGGAACCGAGCCCCGTAAGGGACTATGTTGGGATCATACTGCTGAATCAAGTGACGGCCCTGATTGCCCACATAAGACACATCGATCACAGTGTTGAAACCAAGCTCGTGCTGAATTCCTAAGCTGTAGCGATAAATACTGGGAACAATGTCATTGGGGTCAAATGTGGAGGTACCGGTGGGATACAGCAATCCAGTCTGCGACAGAAACGTATTCATGTTTCCGTAATAGATGGTAGGCGAGTATTTGACCGGAGCGTTGTTCTGAATCCCGATATAGGCACTATACGAGGGAGTTGTCTGCTTCATTGTGGCAAAGCCACCTCGGATAGCCGTTTTCCCGTTTCCAAACAGGTCATAGGCAAATCCGAAGCGAGGCATTGGTTGAACGGCCTGCTGTCGCCTAAATCCTCTTGCATAGCCCCCATCCGTGTTAAGAACACTTCCGGAGAAATCCCAGGGAGCCGAGAACGCCCCAATGTAGACTTCTGGGAAGAGCCGGCCCGTCACGGGATCCCGCGCTACCCTGGTACCATTCGAATCAATAAACGGCTGATACAAGGCCGGCACGTCGCTTAGATTGTATGCGCTGGCCTGGAAGGTTGCCCCCGAACCTTTGTTCAGGTACCAAGGCGTAAATCGCGTGAACCGAACACCGTAGTTCAGCGTCAACTTCGAGTTGACTTTCCAGGTGTCCTGGAGAAACCACTCCCAATTTGTCATCTTCCCCTGATATCTCTGCCGCGTGTTCGTCTCCGAATAGGATGAGAAGTTCCCCAACAGGGCATTCGCATACGCCCAGCCAGTGTCTCCCGGATTGTTCACATTTCTGTCGAAATTGAAGCAACCGCTGAAACAGCTGGCGTTGGGTCCGTCCGTCGCCCAGTTCACCTCCAGGTAAACTCCAAATTTCATGGTATGCGATCCATGAATCCAGCTGAAATTGTCAGTGAAATGGAAGCGATTGTAGCCTTGATCGTCGGGCAGCCGGTTTTCGGCGTCCAAGTAGGCTCCATTGGGGACTCCTCCGAAGTAAGCTTGAGGAAGGATATTGTATGGGTTAGCCGCCGGAAACAACTGTCCGGTTTCAAAGGAATTCGTGACCCGGCGTATTGGGTCGAAGTAGTTTTCAGTCGTTCTACCAAAAAGATTTTCTGGCTGACCCTGCTCTTTCTCGCCCGTGAAGCCGCTGTTGAACTCGTTGACCTTGGTCGGACTAATTATACGCGTCCAAGTCATGACCACGCTGTCGGTGATGTATCGGTAATGGTGCTTCCACAGGGGCAAGTCGGAGCCATATCCCAGTACGCGGCATCCGTACGCTCGCGTGTCCGACCTCCAGCGCCGGGGCAGAAAGGCGAAGTGGTCCTTATCCGTGGGATTGTAATCGACCTTCAAGGCGTTCAACATTTTGGGAATTTCACAGCTGTCTTGCCACTCGAAGTTGTAATTCCCCCCTGTTAAGGCCGTGTTCAACTGATTGGGCAGCGGCATGATATTGAGCAGCCTCTGAGCATCAGCGTTGATCCGATGTGAAGGAATAATGTTGTTAGGAAACGGCTGGCCAGTCGTTGGATCGGTAATCACTCTGAGAGCACCACCCTGGTCAAAAGTGTGAGAAAAATCTCCAACCCTCTCCGCCGCCGTTGGAACGGTTACGTGAGTGAGACCTTGAGGCAGATTGACTCGCCAGTTCTCCTGCGAGTAAAAGAAAAAGAGCTTTTTCTTATCGCTGTTAAACTTCCCCGGAATGAAAACAGGCCCACCGACATTGAAGCCAAAGGTGCCAAATCGGTAGATGGGTTTGGGCACCCCGTCACGATTGTTAAAGAATTCGTTAGCGTTTAGCTTCTCGTGCCGCTTGTACCCGTAAACGTTGCCGTGAAAATCCTGAGTTCCCGACTTTGACACCAAGTTAATGGTCGAGCCGGGATTGCGCCCATAGTCGGCAGTGTAGTTGTTGGAGATAATCTTCGCTTCTGAAACCGCGTCCATACTGATGGCGGCCATGAATAGTCCAGGGAAGTCCGGATTGGAACCTACCTGCCCGTCAACCGTGACCGTATTCCAGAACAGGCGGGCACCGCCGACCGCCGGCGTAAAGCTGCCAAACTGGCCGCCGTTAGACTGCCCTCCAGCCGGGTCGCTGTCGCCGATTTCACCGCTGCCCCAGGGCTGTGCATTAACCTGGGACACCCCAGGCAACGTCCTCAGCAAGTTCATGACGTCGCGCCCCTTAATCGGAACACTATCAAGCTGCTTGAGCGACAGCACGCCGGCTGTGTCAGCGCTCTCAGTATTGATCGTTTCACCTTCGATAGTCACATTCACAGTGTTCGACACTTCTCCGAGCTCAAGCTGAATCTTGCCTAAACCGACACGCCCACTGACGGTCACCGCAACTCCCTTGCGATTGAAGCCTCTAAACCCTGTCTTTTCAGCCTTTATCGTGTATGTGCCGGGCTGTACCGCCGCGAAAACAAATTCCCCAGTATCATTAGATACCGTGGTACGGCTTTCGGTCGTTCCCTCATTGATTAGAGTGACCTGGACGCCTGGAATCACAGCTCCGCTCGGATCCACCAAGGTGCCACCAATGTTACCGGCTATAGACTGTGCTCCCAATCGACCCCCTAGCAGCACGACTAACACGAGTAAGGCTAGGATATAAAAGGACATCAACCCGATGGTGTTCTTTCTAAACATATAACCCCCTTCTCAAAAGGGTGTTTAGGACGTTGAGTGTTCGAAATTAGAACTACCGTTCTTGTGACAGTGTTGTGACAGTGGCTACGATAAACAAAGGCAACAAGGTGTCTATAACGTTTGCATTATTTTTTGTTGGAAAACTACGATTTCGTGTTCGCCAGGAGACTTCTGCAGCGAATCCCATGAAC
>WNGG01007211.1_pt1 | contig 22395 bp, 19 predicted proteins | sample 5400661 | NCBI WGS metagenome assembly WNGG01 (sample SAMN13153372, study PRJNA577476) | soil metagenome | isolation source: 100 cm soil or saprolite under Garry oak tree replicate 1 | place: USA:California | collected 2016-06-15
ACGTCGTCCATGTCCACGAGCTTCTTCAGCTCTTCGTCGATCAGGATGCGGCGTGCCTCGTGCAGGTGCACGGTGCGCCGCTTTTTCTTTTTGGGAATCAGCTCCTGGATCATTTCGCCGAAGTTGATGTCCGGCCCTTCCATCCCCTGCGGCGGCTGCATCATCTCCAGCATCGGGAAGCTCTGCTGCTGCACCTCGATCTCGACGTCACGCTCCTCGAGCTGCCCCTCTTTCAGCTGGGCGCGCAGCTTCTCGCGCGTGCGGCGCCGGCGCTCGTTGGCCTCGGTCTCGGCCTCCGGGAGCTTGGACTCGACATCCCCCTTGGAAGAGACGACGAACAGTGGTCTGGAGGCGCCCTGTTCAGAACCTCCAGAACCTTGAGAACCGCCACCCACTGGTGGTGTGGGCGCCTGAGGTAAAGGCGGGAGCAACAGATCCAGCAAGCGCTCCTCCGCTCGCTGTTCAGCCGTCGGGTAAACCTCATCTTCCCGTTCAGACCGCACCATGTTGATCGACACGTCCACCAGCTCGCGCACCATCGACTCGACGTCGCGGCCGACGTACCCCACCTCGGTGAACTTCGAGGCCTCGACCTTGAGGAACGGCGCTCCCGCGAGCCGCGCCAGGCGGCGCGCGATCTCCGTTTTTCCCACGCCCGTCGGACCGATCATGATGATGTTGTTCGGCATGATCTCGTCCCGGATCTCTTCGGGCGCCTGCGCGCGCCGCCAGCGGTTGCGCACCGCGATGGCGACGGCCTTCTTCGCCGCCTCCTGGCCGACGATGTAGCGGTCCAGCTCGGCGACGATTTTCCGCGGCGCCATTTCTTCAAGCCACGGGAGCGCGTCGCCCTCCGGCAGAGGGTTGGTGGAGGACGGTGAAGGAGCTGGAGGTTGTGGAGGTGAAACCGGTGCCTTTGGCATCTCTATAACTCGAGTACTGTAATGTTCGTGTTGGTGTACACGCAGATCTCGGCGGCGATCTCCAATGACTTCCGGACGATTGCCGTAGGATCGAGCTGCGTGGACGCGAGCAGCGCCCGCGCCGCAGCCAGGGCGAATGACCCGCCCGAGCCGATCGCGAGCACGCCGTCGTCCGGCTCGATCAGCTCGCCGGAGCCGCTCACGACGAAGCCGTGCTCCTTGTCCGCGACGACGAGCAGCGCCTCGAGGCGCCGCAGCACGCGGTCGGAGCGCCAGTCCTTGGCCAGCTCGACCGCGGCGCGCGGCAGATTCGACGGGTAGCGCTCGAGCTTCTCCTCGAACTTCTCGAAGAGCGTGAACGCATCCGCTGCCGCCCCGGCGAAGCCGGCGAGGATCTTCCCGCCGCGCAGCGTGCGCACCTTGGTGGCGTTGGCTTTCATCACGGTCTCCCCGACCGTGACCTGACCGTCGCCGCCGATTGCGACCTTCCCATCCCTGCGGACGCAGAGAATTGTGGTGCTATGTATGACTGGCAGCATTCGTAACTATGCCCTTGGGTGTGCCTGGTGATAGACCCTTTTCAGCCGTTCGACCGACGTATGAGTATACACCTGCGTGGTCCCGAGCGACGCATGTCCCAGCAGCTCCTGCACAGCTCTGAGGTCGGCGCCCGCGTCCAGCAGATGTGTCGCGAAGGAATGACGTAACGCGTGCACGTGGAGTTCCGGTCCGCGCGCCAGGCCGTCAAACAGCCGCTTCATCGCGAGTTGCACGCCGCGGGGCGTAATCCGCTTCCCTCGCAGGTTGACGAACACCGGGCGCGATCCTGCGCGGGTGGTCGCAAACAAGCCGTCCCGCTGCTGCAGGTATTTCCGCACCGCCGCCGTGGCGTGCGAGCCCACCGGCACGATGCGCTCCTTCTTGCCCTTGCCCCGCAGCTTGACCTGGTCGGACACGAGATCGACATCCGGATCGTTGAGTCCCGCGAGCTCCGAGAGCCGCATCCCGGTGGAATAGAACAGCTCGAGCATCGCGAGATCGCGCGCCTCGCGGAATCCACCCGCGGCCGCGCGCGCTTCGGCGTCGGCGAACAACATCTCGACTTCGGCTCGGGTCAAGTGGCTCGGTAACGTCTTCTCGAGCTTGGGAGTTCGCGCCGCCCGCGCGGGATTGACCTCGAGCCCACGCGTCGCGTTCAGGAACCGATAAAAGGTGCGCAGCGCCGACAGCGCGCGCGCCACGGAGCGTTTGGCCAGGCCGCGCCGCTGCTCCGCCGCCAGGAACCCGCGCACCGCCAGCCGGTCCACGCCGGCCCAGCTCCACGGCCCGCCGTAGTAGTCCTGGCAGAAGGCCGCGAACGCGCCGAGATCGCGCTCGTACGCCTTCACAGTATGGGGAGAATCGTTCCGTTCCTTGGAGAGGAACGTCACGAACTCGGAGATCTCGTTCATGCGGAGATCACGGCTCCCAGCTCCTGAGCAAACACAGCCATCTCTCTCAGTGCACGCTCCGCCAGTACCTCCTTCTTCTTGAACTTATCCCGTATCGGTGGATCGAGCGGCTCCATGAGCCCAAAGTTCGCGTTCATCGGCTGGAACCTGGCCGGCTCTGTCTCGCGCAGGTAGCGGTACAAGGCGCCCAGCATCGTCGTGACCGGCGGCAGTACCGGCCCTTCGCCCGCCAGCAGCCGCGCAAGATTGATCCCGGCGAGCATTCCCGTCGCCGCCGACTCCGTGTACCCCTCGACGCCCGTGAGCTGCCCGGCGAACAGCAGCTGCGGATCGTCCTTCGCGGAAAGATGCGGCGTCAGCGCCGCCGGCGCGTTCAGGTAGCTGTTGCGGTGAATCGATCCGAAGCGCAGGAACTCCGCCTGTTCGAGACCGGGGATCGTGCGGAAGATGCGCTGCTGCGCCCCGGTCTTCAGCCGTGTCTGGAAGCCCACGAGGTTCCACATCTGCCCGGCTCGATCTTCCTGCCTCAATTGCACCACGGCGTACGGCTGACCCCGGGCGCCAGCCCGGGGATCAACCAATCCAATTGGCTTCATGGGCCCAAACCTGAGGGTCTCGGGTCCCCGCTGCGCCATCTCTTCGACGGGCAGGCAACCCTCGAAGTATGGGACTTTATCGAACTCATGGCCCGGCACGTACTGCTCGCCGGCGATGAGCGCCGCGACGAACGCCTCGTACTGTTCTCGCGTGAACGGCGCGTTCCAGTAGTCGTCCCCGCCGCCCTTGCCGTAGCGCGACGCCTTGAACAAACGGCTGTAGTCGAGCGAATCGGCGGAGACGATGGGCGCGATGGCATCGTAGAACGCCAGCGACTGCACACCCAGGCGGCTCGCGATCGCGCCGGCCAGCGCGTCAGACGTCAGCGGTCCCGTGGCGACGATACCGGCCGATGGCAGCTCGCTGATTTCACCGCGCACGAGGGTGATGTTGCGATGCGCGAGGACTCGGGTCTCGACCCCCGCCGCGAACGCGACGCGATCGACCGCGAGTGCGCTCCCACCTGGGATCCGTGCCTCGTCTGCCGCCTGCAGCACGATGCTGCCGAGCTGGCGCATCTCGGCCTTGAGCAGGCCGTGCGCGTGCGTGGGTTCGACCGATTTGAATGTGTTGCTGCAGACGAGCTCGGCGAGGCGGCCCGACTGATGGGCCGGCGTCATCAGGACGGGGCGCATCTCGTGCAGCGTCACGCGCACGCCACGCTCAGCGAGCGCCCAGGCGGCTTCGCAGCCGGCGAGGCCGCCGCCGATCACGTGTACGGGCGCAGCATGCTGCGCCCCTACGACGCCACTTCCTCCGCTTCGGGGGTTGCTTCCTCGACTAGCATCTGATGCCCGCACTTGAGGCACTTGCGCGTCGTTTCTCCCGTCGTCTTGGACTTGATCTCTTCCATTCCCACGAACCCGCAGCTGGGACAGGGGACGGCGACCGGCTTATTCCAGGTCGAATAATCGCAGTCCGGATAGCGCAAGCAACCGTAGAACGTCCGGCCGCGCTTGGTGCGGCGTTCCGCGAGATCGCCGACGCCGCATTTCGGGCACTCGATACCGAGGGGAACGGGCTGCGTGTATTTGCACTTGGGATAGGTCGTGCACGCCAGAAACTCACCGAAGCGTCCCGTCTTGATCACCATCCGTGCGCCGCACTCTTTGCAGATCTCGTCGGAGGGCCGATCGGGGACCTTGTCCTTCTTGATCGACCGCGAGTAGTCGCACTCCTTCGATGCGTAGCGCGCGCACGCGATGTACGGCCCGAAGCGACCGCTCTTCACTTCGAGCGGCGCGCCGCACTTGGGGCACTTCTCGGTGTCGAGACCCGAGAGATCGTGCACTTCGTGAATGATCTTGTTGATGTCCACCGCTTCCAGCGCCCGATTGAATGGGCGCCAGAAGTCACCGAGTACGGCCTGCCAGTCGAGATCACCCTCTTCGACTTTGTCGAGCTCGTTCTCCATCTGGGCCGTGAACCCGACCTCGAACACCTCGGGGAACGACCGCTTCAGTACTTTCCAGACGGTCTCACCCTGCGGCGTCGGCTGGAAGCGCCGGTCTTTGGCGGTCGCGTACCAGCGCATGCGCAGCGTCGAGATGATGGCCGCGTACGTGGATGGCCGCCCTATGCCCAAGCGCTCCAATTCCTTCACCAGGCTCGCTTCGCTGTAGCGCGGCGGCGGTTCGGTAAAGTGCTGGCTGGGCACGACTTGCTTGAGCGTCGCTCGGTCGCCCTCGGCGAGCTTCGGAATCGGCTCGAGGCTGTCGAGCGTCTTGGCGTCCTCGGCCTCGTGGGCCTCGCTGTAGAGCGCGTGGTAGCCGTCGAACAGGACGCGTGAGCCGGTCGCGCGGAACAGGAAGCGACCCTTGGCCAGGTCGAAGTCGACCTTCGTCGCCTCGTAGACTGCCGGCGTCATCTGGGAGGCCAGGAAACGCCGCCAAATCAGCTGATAAAGCTTAAAGAGGTCGCGTTCCAGGTATTTCTTCAGATCGTCGGGCTTGAGACCGACTTCGGTGGGCCGAATTGCCTCGTGCGCGTCCTGCACTTTCGAGCCCCGCCCGCCTTTGTACACGTTCGGCTCATCCGGCAGATAGCGCTTATCGAACTGTGCGTTGATGTATTCGCGCGCCTGTTTGAGAGCCGCGTCCGACACACGCACGGAGTCGGTGCGCATGTAGGTGATCAGACCGACCGACCCCTGCTCTCCCAACTCCACGCCCTCGTACAGCTTCTGGGCGGCGCGCATCGTGCGGCCGGCCGAGAACCCGAGCTGTTTGGCCGCTTCCTGCTGCATCGTGCTCGTAGTAAAGGGCGCCGGCGCCTTGCGGCGGCGCTCGCCGGTCGAGACCGACGTCACGACAAACGGCAGCTTTTCGACTTCGGCGACGATGGCGCGCGCCGCCGCTTCAGTTTTGATCTCGGGCTTGTGTCCCCCGAGCTTTTGCAGCCGGGCCTGGAACGGCTGGCCGTCCTTCTCGAGGTCAGCGGCGACGGTCCAGTATTCCTGCGGCACGAATTTCCGGATTTCCTCCTCACGCTCGATGATCAACCGTAGCGCGACGGTTTGCACCCGCCCCGCCGAGAGACCGGTCTTGATGCTCTTCCAGAGCACCGGCGAGGCCTTGTAGCCCACCAGGCGGTCGAGGACTCGCCGCGCCTGCTGAGCGTCGACTTTGCGTTGATCGATGTCGAGGGGATTGGACAGCGCTTCGGCGACCGCGTCTTTCGTGATTTCGTGGAACAGCACTCGCCGGACGTTCCCATTTCCATTTAACTGGGAGGCCACATGCCAGGCTATCGCTTCACCCTCTCTATCAGGATCCGTCGCGAGTAGCACGCGATCAGCAGCCTTGGCCGCCTTCTTGATCTCGGCGAGGGTCTTCGCCTTTTCCTTAATAGTCACGTACTTCGGCGCAAAGTTGTTCTCGATATCCACGCCCAGCTCGCGCTTCGGCAGGTCGCGCAAATGGCCGATGGTCGCCTTGACGGTGTAGCCGCGACCCAGATACTTGCCGATCGTTTTCGCTTTGGTCGGGGACTCCACAATGACGAGTGCGCCGCCCTTTTCAGGAGCGGCGTCGGTCATCTCAGTCTCCGCCGGCGGGGCTTCCGCGGGTTTCTTCCGCGGCGCCCGCTTCTTTTTGGGTTTCACTTCTTCTTCTTTATCAGTCACCTATCAACCTCGAGTCAACCGTTAAGGCTTGCATCTCTACCATCCAGCGCTGATTTGCGCAAGCCGGACGACCTCATCAGCGACTTTCTCCGCAGGCTTTGCTTCGGTCTGCACCGTCGCATCCGCTTGGGCGTAGTACGGATCGCGCGCCGTGAAGAGCTCGCGCATGCGTGCCAGAGGATCATCACCCATTAGAACGGGACGGGTTCCCGACGGCTCCGCGCGACCGGCTGCCACTTCGGCGCGCGCCTTGAGATAAACGAAGTACCCGCGAGATCTTGCGTCCTCGAGCGCGCCCGGTTGCACGGCCCATCCGCCGCCCGGCGCAATCACCGCCGGCTGATTCGCGAGCGCCGCGTCGACTTCCTTGCGCTCCATGTCTCGAAACGCAGGCTCGCCCTTCTCGGCGAAGATCATGGAGATCGGTTTGCCTTCTTTGCGAATCAGGATCGTGTCGATGTCGACGAAGCCCGCATGCAGCCGTTCCGCGACGATGCGGCCCACCGTGCTCTTGCCGGCGCCCGGCAGTCCGATGAGCACGATGTGCTTTCTCACGACGCCGCGCCTTTGGGCGTGCGCGCACGCACCTGCGCGAGATAGCCGTCCACGTTGCGCTTCAGCTCGCTCAACGCATCGCCGCCGAACTTCTCGAGAAGCGCCTCGGTCAAGACGATCGCCAGCATCGCTTCGGCGATGACCCCCATCGCCGGCACGGCGGTCACATCCGAGCGCTCCGACTGCGCCTGCGCGGGGCCGCCCGTCTTGAGATCCACCGTTTTGAGCGGCGACATCAGGGTGGAAATCGGCTTCATTGCGACGCGGACGACGAGCGGCTCGCCCGTCGTCATCCCGCCCTCGGTGCCGCCGGCACGGTTCGTCGCGCGGGCGAAGCCCGGTAGGATTTCATCGTGCACTTCGGAGCCTTTGCGGCGGGCCGCCTCGAATCCGAGCCCCAGCTCGACCCCCTTCACGGCGGGAATCGACATCAACGCCTGTGCGAGCCGGCCGTCCAGCTTTCTGTCCCAGGAGACGTGCGACCCGAGCCCGACCGGGACGCCCTGGGCGATCACCTCGACGACGCCGCCGAGCGTGTCGCCGGCAGCCTTGGCGGCGTCGATACGTTTGATGATCTCGGCTTCAGCGTCCTTGGCGAGGCACCGAACGGGGCTTTGGTCGGCCATTTGGTTGATGTTGGCAAGTAGGGGCGCAGCATGCTGCGCCCCTACGTTCGCCACGACACCGCCCAATTCAGCCACGTGCGAACCGATTTCAATGTTGAATTCGCGCAGCAGTTTCTTGCACACCGCGCCGCAGGCGACCCGCGCGACGGTCTCGCGGGCGCTCGCGCGCTCCAAGATGTCGCGGGCATCCAGGCGGTCGTACTTGAGGGAGCCGGCGAGATCGGCGTGGCCCGGGCGCGGCCTCGTCACCTGACGCCGGCGGCCCTGGGGGTCGGGCGTCGCGTCGGCTTCCGGGGCCATGACATCCTGCCAGTGCTCCCAGTCGCGATTCCAGATCAGCATCGCGATGGGAGAGCCGAGGGTTTCGCCGGCGCGCACGCCGGCCAGCCATTCGATGCGGTCGGATTCGATCTTCATGCGGGCGCCGCGGCCGTAGCCGCCCATGCGCCGCTTCAACTCCACGTCCACGTCGGCGGCAGACACCGGGAGACCGGCGGGAATGCCCTCGAGAATTCCCACCAGACCGCGGCCGTGCGACTCGCCCGCCGTCGTAAACCGGAACGTCATCTCTGAGCCCCCCGAGGCTTTCGATCTCCTATATAACAGCCGAGCCCGACCTCGGTCGGGCTCGTCCCTTCATGACCCGGACGCCGGTCGGCGTCACGGACTCCCGGCTCGCGGCGGCACCGGCAGCGGGTTGACGAACGGCGGCAGCTGCAGGACCAGGAGCCCAGTCGCCGTCACCCCGAACAGTAACTGCGTACCGCCAACGTCGCGCGCCACCCGCAACGGCCCGATCACCGGATCGCGCACGGGAATCGACCCGAGGAAATCGCCGAAGTAGGTGTCGAAGACGTCGATATTGCCGTTCGGATTCGCCGAGAAGATGAGACGCTGATTCTTGTCGGTGCCGCCACCGCAAAATGTGCTGGTGGGCGGGCAGGCGCCCGTCGGCGCGAAATCGTGGAAGTAGTTCATGTCCATACCGGGCGTGAGGGGCGACGGCCCCGGTGGCGCGGCGGAGGTCACCTTGCGGCGTAGATCCTGATCCAGGTAGTAGATCGAATCGGCGCGCACGGCGTTCGTCAGGCCGTTGAAGTTCGTTGCGACCGATACGACGCGCACGCCCGTGTTGGCGATGAAGTCGCTGACGTCCCGTCCCGGCGACATGCCGAAGTCCACGTCGTTCTCGCCCTGGTCGGTCGTGGTGGTGCCGGTGCTGCAGTTGACGAATGTCCCAGCGCCCTGGCTCAGCAGGGCGCGCGCATCGTACGACATGACGCGCGCGAACGCCGCACTGATGTTGCCGCCTTCGCCAAAGAAGGAATGCGTGAAGTTTCCTGAGTTCCGCGCGAAGGTACGATCGCCGAGCCCCATCGACGCGAGATCGACCGTCACGCCGGCGCACGCCGAGAGCACGACCTTGCCGAAGCTGCGGCCGCGACTCAGGAAGATGCGCAGCGTATCGCTGCCGGTGGTGAACGACGACGTCGCGATTTCCCAGAACAGGTGCCCGTATTTCAAGTTGGGATTCGCCGTGTTGATCAGCTTCTCCATCCGCAGCGTCGCGCGGTGGACGAAGGGCGGTGATTCCGCACCGGTCGGGGCGGTCGAGTACAGCGCGAAGACTGAGTCCGCATGACAGGTGGAGCTGCCGCTCACCGGCCGGCACACGGTCGCGACGTACTGGGGCAAGTCGGAGGTGTGGTAATCCGTGATGTGCACGGCGGTGCCGCCCGCCAGCACGATCACCTTGTACGTCTGGATGATGAAATCGGGGAGGTCCTGGCGCCAGATGATCTGGCGCGGTCCTCCGGCGCCGACGTTGATGATGCCGAGGTATGTGCCGCCGGCATCCGCCACGATGATCGTGTCCTTGTAGCCGCCGAGTGTGTCGCGCGGCCAGAGCGCGATCCCCCACGGCTGCCCGCCGGCGGTCGGAATGCCCCCGGCGACGAACGTCGTGCTGGCGACCTGGAACACGTCGACCCGATTGAATGCCGGGTTGGTCAGGTAGAGCTCGCGACGATTGGCGTTGTAAATGGCGTCGGCGATACTCCCCGCTCCCTGGAGCGGAACGGTGATGCCGTTGACCACGATCACCGTGTCGATCAAGCCGGCCGGCGACATGCTGGGACGGGGGGAACTCTTGCTCATGCGAGCGCCACGCACGGGCGCGACGGGCAGGAGCGTCGTGGTGTTCGTGTACGAGCAGTTGCGTGCGGTCGCCGCGTCACAGGCGTAGCCTCGCACGACGATCGATTTCGGCAAGACGCCCGGCGGCAGCACAGAGCCGAGGTTGAGGCTGGCCCGGCGCGTGACGTCGGTGAGATTCCCGGCGCCCACAAAGATCGTATCGAACTTGAGCAGCACCCCGGGCGCGGGACCCGTGTCGACCCGGAATCCGATCCACGCAATCGCGCTGGCATCCGTGGCGCGCACGATGACCGTGTCGTCGACCTCGACCCGCGGGTTGATCTTATGGGCCACCTGCGGCGGAGTGACGTCGTTGGCGGCGGACTGGATCGTGACCGTGACGATGTTGGTGTACAGGCGACGTCCCGCCGAGTCCTCCGCGAATCCGATCACATCGAAGGTCCCCGTGGCGGCCAGGACCGTGAGCGTATCGGTGTAGTCGACGGTGTCCTGCAGGGTGCCGAGGAAAACGATCGAGTCGTTCGGCGGCGTCGTGGGATTGCTCACGGAGGACCGCGGGTTCACGAGGAAACCGACTTTAGCGATTCCCGAATTCTGGATCGCGCGGACCTCGATGGGGATGGACCGGTTTTGCGACGCGACGGCACCAGCGGTAGGCGATATCAGCGTGATCTGGAGCGCCTGGACGTTCGAAAGGAAGATGGTGATCGTGTCTTCGGCGAAATTGCCGTTGCCGTCGGTGGCACGGCCGATGATCGTGATGTTGCCGCCGTTGCCCGAGTTCGCACCGAACGTGAGGGTGTGGGCGACGTTGTAATTTGTGACCGCGGTGTGAAAAATGGTGTCGAGTACGCCGTTCAGACCGCCGCTGAACCGCAGGTCGATGGTCTTCAGACCCAGATTGTCGTTGGCCTGCACGCTGAAGCGCAGCCCGCCGGCGATGTCCTGCGTATCCCCCGCGGTATTCGTGAGGGTGATCACCGGCGACTGGGTGTCGGGCTGGACGCCGCCAATCCGGCGCGTCGTCTCGCACGCGTAGACAGCCAGCGCGAGCGAGCCGATACTCAGAATTGCGGTACTCCCTCTGACCAGCCGCATATCTACCCTCTCCGCTTGTATCGGCCCGCGGGATTATTGCCCGCTGGGCGCGACCAAATCGTCGATGATGTGTGGCGTGATCAGGATCAGGAGATCACGCCGACTCTCTGTCTGGGAGGTGAACCCGAACAGCTTGCCCAGAATCGGCAGATCTACAAGAAACGGGATTCCGGACTTCGTTACCGTGACCTCGGTCACCGTAAGTCCGCCAATTACAGCCGTTTCGCCGTCATTGACCAGGATTTGGTTGTCCGCCTGCTGCGTCTGGAACGTGAATCCGACGTCCACCGCTGCCGGCCGGATGTTGGAGCGCTCGGCGTGCACTTCCATCAGGATCTGACGGGTGCCCGTCACATGCGGAGTGACGCGGAGGTTGATGCCGGTCTGCTGGAACGACACCGTTGCGCGAGGAACCGCTTGACCGGTCCCACCGCCTGTGTTCACGGCGCTCACATCGATGACACGGATTGGCACGCGGTCACCGACGAGGATCTCGGCCTGCCGGTTATCGAGCGTCGTGATCGTCGGCTCGGCCTGGATGTCGGCGAGGTCGACGCGCTGCAGCGCCTGCACGAACGCGGTGAGGTCGAAGTTGCCGATCGCGGTCGAGAAGATCAGGTCGAGCGCCGGATTGATTACTTCCTGGCTCGCGTTGCCGAGCGCCGACAGCGAGTTGCCGCCCAGCGAGACGATGTTCTCGTTGGATGGGAAGTTTTCCGTCGGCACGAGCGCGTCGGGTACGCCGTCGAGATCGGTATCGACCGGTTTGGCGGTGCGCGGATCGGGACGCTGAATGAGCTTATTGAAGAACTGTGTCGTCGAGCCAAGGTCGTACTTGACGCCGAGCTCCTCGACGTCCTGGCGGTCGACGAAGATGATCTTCGCCTGGATCGAGACCTGCGGCGTGCGCTGGTCCAGACCTTTCACGAACTCCACGACTTCGTCGATGCGCGAGGTGACCTCGGTGATCACGAGCGAGTTGCTCGTCGAGTCGGCCACCGCGTTGCCGCGCTTGCTGAGAATCGACGCCACAGACGGGACGAGCGAGGTCGCCTTCGCGTAGTTGACGCGCACGAGGCGCGTCGTGATCGGCACGGTCGAGTCAGCGCGCGCCAGCTCGATCTGACTCACGACATTCAGGATGCCGCCGGGGAGCGTCTTCACGGCCAGACCCTGTGACTCGAGCACGGCGTACATCGCCAGGTCCCACGGCTGGTTTTTGACCTCGGCCGTCACGTTGCCCTTGATGTCCTTGCCCAAGATGATCGTACGCCCACTGAACGCCGCGAAGCCCGCCACCACGTCCTCGATGCTGGCGTTGTCCCACTGCACGGTGATGCGCGCCGCCTGGGACTGCGCCGCTTCGGCGCGGTGCGTCGCGAGGTACGCCTCGATGGACATCGGTTGGGCCAGCGTCGGCGTCGTGACCCGCGCGGCTTGATCCGGACCGGCGGCGACTGCGGGGGCAGGCACCGGTGCACGGCTCGCCACGGGGACTGGCGCCATCGCGACCGTGTTGCTCGACCACGCGGCGAACGCGGTGCGGTCGGTGCCGATGCGCACGCGCACCTCTCCGGCTCCACGCTCGACCTGATAGTCCTTCAGCGCGTCGAGGTCGATCACGACGCGAACGACGTCGGGCTTGAACTGTGCGTAGCGCACGTTGCGCACACCGCCGCGATTCTGGCCGTCGTACAAGGCCACGGGTCCCGTGAGCCGCGTGCCCTGGAGGTCGATGACGAGGCGCGCGGGATTCGACAGCGTGAAGTCCTGGACGAGCGCGGCCCCTTGCACGTCGATGACGAGAGCCTTCATGGCGTCTCCTCCTGCTTGGCGAGCGACAGCGTTTCCTGCCGCTCGAACCCGAATTCCTGCACGGTGAATACGACCTCACGGGGCCGGATCTGCGTGACCTTCAAGCGCCCGATGATGTCGCCCGTCTTCACCCGGTAGATGCGGCGATTGGTGATGTCCCGGAGCACGGCGACGCTGCGCGATGCGAACCGCCCGTCGTACACGACGGTCGTCAGCTTCAAGTCGGAAATCAGCGGCCGCACGTCGCCCGATCTGAGCAGCGACATGAACGGATCGCGCCCGCCGCCTTCGTACGCGAACACCTCGCGGATCAGCGACTGCGGCACCGCCGCGGTCGAGTCGCGCTCCTGCGCAGCAACCGGGCCCGCGACGGCGACAAGTGCGAGCGCGACGGCTGCCAGCCCAGGGCTAGCTGCGCGCACGAGGTGCTCCCGCAGGCTTGGGCGCCGGCGGTGCCGCCGCCTTCACGAAGGTCCGAATGGAGAATTCACCCAGGAGCAACGCACCCGCCGTGTCGCCGAGCAGCTTCTGCGCGGCCGGCGAAGCCGCCGATAGCGCGACTTCCTGGGGCACGATGATGCGCGGCAGCGACGCGACGTCGGCAAGATACTCGCCGATCTGGTCGTAATGGCCGTAGACCTCGAGCCGATAGCGGTACGTATCGAACGGCGATCCGGGCTCGGGGAGCAACGGCTGAATCTTGCCGATCGTGATCCCGCGCACCTTGGCCTTCGTCGAGATATCGTCGATCAGCGTCGGCACTTCGTTGCGCTCGGGCACCAGCCGCCGCATCAGCTCGAGCGAACCCTGATACTCTTCCACGCGCCGGCGCAAATCCTCGATGCTGCCGCTCGCCAGGTCTGCCTTTGCGGCCGCGACGATTCGCTCGAGGCTGTCGGACTCCTGATTGGCCTCCGTGATCCTGACGATGTCGGGGGTGTGCTTCTTCGTCCAGAAGAAGTAGCCACCAGCCAGGGCCGCTACGACGAGCAGCAGCATGATCTGGCCCCGTTGGTCGGTCGGCAAACCGAGTGCCATAGTCCTCTACCTCACCGATTGCACGAGCGGGACCGTGCGGATGTACACCGAATCCGCGACCCGATAGCGCACCGTCACCGTGAACGATGTGACGGGACGATCGGCTTCGATCACCGTCTGCGAGCTGGCGGGCGTCACGTCGGTGAACCACGGCGACGCGGCGAGCTGCCGCAGAAACGTCGTATAGGCCTGGATGTCGACCGTGCGCCCCTCGATCGAGACCCGCACCGCCGGTGCACCGGTCGAGTCCCGGTCGACGGTGACCGGCCCATTGTTCGGTTGCCCTGGTGTCGGCGCGACGATGTTCGACGCCGATCGCACCTGTGTGATCCAGGTGTACGGCGGCAGGGCCTTCGTCGCCTGGTCGAGGACGTGCGGCCAGATGTAGCGATCGGCGTCGATCTGGCGGATCACATTGATCTCATAGAGCAGCGAATCGCGCACCTTCTCGGCCTGCCGCTTTTGCGCGATCACGATGTCGTAGCGCCGCTTGTCGGCGCGCACGCTTTCGAGTCGCGTCTCCGCGGCCGCAAGGCGGGCGCGGTCGGTGATGAACAGCAACGCACCGCCGCCGCCGACGACGACCCACGCGGCAATCGCGCCGATCAGCCACGGATCTTTGACCTGCGCGATCAGGCCCCTGAAGTCCGGCATGGACAGCTTCATGCCGGCGCCCTTCGCGGCCTTCTTCTTTCCTGGGAGTAGGTTTATCTCAATCATGCGGCGCGCCTCAGCGCCAAACCGACGGCCAGCATGAGCAACGGCGCGACCTCGTCCACCGGCACCGTCTCGAACACATCATCCCGCACGCGCAAGCGCTGCACCGGATTCGCCAGCTCGATCGGCACTCTCAGCCGCGCGCCGAGGACGTCGTTGAGGCCCGGGATGCGCGCGCCGCCACCTGTCGTGTAGACCCGGGACAACCCGCCGGCCGAGCGAGATGCCGTCGCAAGGAACGCCGCGGCGCGCTCGACACCCGTCGCGATTTCTTCGCCGCGGGCGCTGACGTACCCGGCCAGATCCGCGTGCTGCGACGACCCCTGAATGACCTTCTCGGCCTCTTCGCTCGCGAGCCCCTTTTCGCGTTGGAGATCTTCGCGGAAACGCCGCGTGCCGACCGAGAGGTCACGGGTCAGCACGGGGATGCCATCCTCGAGGATGTTCACGTTGGTCACTTCGTGACCGATGTTGACGAGTCCCACGACGCCCTGCATCGCGTCGGGGTGGTTCAGCTCGAAAGCGTTATGGATCGCGAAGGCGTCGACGTCGATGACGGAAGGGTCGAGCCCGGCCTCGGTCAACAAGCCAACTCTACTCTCCACCAATTCCCGTTTGGCGGCGACGAGCAGCACGTTCATTTGAAGGCCTTCGGCGTCCGGATCGAGGATCTGGAAGTCGAGCTCCACGTTGGCCATGTCGAACGGCACGTGCTGCTCGGCTTCCCAGCGGATGACCTCGCGGGCATCGGCTTCTTTCATCCGGTCCATCTGGATTTTCTTGACGATCACATCGCGGCCGCCGACCGCGGTGACGACCGATTTCCGCTTCACGCCGGCGGCCTCGAACAGACCCCGAATAGCCTCCGAAACCAGGCCGGGGTCCATGACTTCGCCCTCGACGATGGCGTCGGCGGCGACTTCCGTTGTCGCGACCTTCGTCAGCTCGGCTTCGCTCCCCCCGTGGTCGATGACCACGAGTTTGATGATGCCGGAGCCGATATCCAGGCCGACCGAGGTTTTTTTGCCACCGAATAACCCAAAAAGGGCCATGTGCACCTTTTGGCCTAGAGACAAGAAGGGGCGAGGGCAAACTACAATAGGCCCCGCCCCTTATCCTGTCAAGCCTCGAATCGACTTGAGGCCAGAGCACCAACTGTTTTGGTTACTGCAACTTAGGCCACTTAGTAGAGCTGTACCCAGCCCCTGGAGCGCATCATCGAAATCGGGCTCGTGGCCTGTAACACCGCGTTAATACTGCAGCTAGAGAAGTTCAGCGTCGCTTTACCGCTCAGGTTCTGGACCGAGAGGTCGGCGTTCTTGGCCAAGACGCCGCCCCAGAAGTGCGCGTCGGTCGTGCCACCACCGGACGTCTTCAGGTCGCCCTGGACCACGACGATGCCGAAAAACTGGTACGACCCTTGAATGTCCAAATCACCATCTACCAAGAGGATACCTTGCCCCTGCACGTTGTTCAGGGTGATTGTGCCGGTCGCGTGAATGATCGGGAAATAATCGCTGCATAAAGACCCCGGATTCATCCCGTCACCCCAGTTGGTAAGCACGGTCTTATCGCACACGCCATTGGTGACGACCGCGTCGGTCGTATAGGTGCCGGGCGGCATCGTGATCGTGGCACGCACCGCGAGCTGGGCGTACGTGGCCCCGCCGAACGCGCTGAACGTGTTGTTGTTGACGCTCGGGTCGTTCACGACCGGCGGCGTCCCCACCACCGTCGCATTACCGGTTTCAGTGACGTTACCGCCATTATCGCGGACACCCGCCTGCGGGAGACCTGGAGGATCGCAGCTCGTCCAACCGGTCGGAATTTGGTCCGCACCGTTGATGTTGGCATTACCACTCATGCTCACAATACCCTGCGTTGTGAGCGACGCCTTGATGCCGAAGTCAACGGGCGCGATGCGGGTAATCATCCCGATGCGCTGCCGCGCGCCACCACCACCGGCGATAGCGCCGGCAGCACTGGCGTTGTCGCGACCCGTCACATCGATCAAGAAGAGGTTCGGGCCGACCTTGTAGCTATACCCGCCGTAGCTGCCGCTCCCGCTCGGCGCCGGCGTATCCGCAATCACCACCGAGTCACCGCCCGCGCAGTTGCAGTACAGAGGGCGCTTGTTCATCGTCCCGGGATCCCAGGTCAGCACGCGCTCCTGTGCGCCGGCTTCCGCAACGCCGAATGACGTCTGGACGCGGCGCTGGTTTTCGCCGACCCGCTGTTCCTGGGTCCCGGCGAAGAACGCTCCTGCGACCAGGGCCCCAACGACCACCATGGCGAAGATCGCAACTGCGAGCGCCATACCGCGCTCGTCCTGCAAGATCCGTTTCATGCCTGACTCCTTCATGGGTTTCCGGTCGGCCCTAAAACCGCCGGTTATTTCGCAATGCCACACTAGTGAGGACGCTGTCGACGATCGTTGCGCGCGCCGCCTGGCCGCCGGCGCGAACAGCTCCGGTGGTCCTGGCGCGAACCGTGATGTCGATCCGGGCAACCTGGTTCCGAACGGCCGTCACGTTGCCATTCGCATCGAAGTACTGGAACGTCAAACCGTTCGAGAGCACGGGTCCGATCAGCGGTTGCATCGACTGGCCCGCCGGTTGAAAGCCGACGTACCAGGACGTGTCCCCGGCCGGCCGATACAGCTGATAGACGACACGCTCAAAGCCGCGTACCGGCGCACCCAGCGGGATCGCGCCAGCAACGTTGGGGCCGAGCCCGAGCAGGTTGACATTCAAGATCAGCCTTTGCCCGTTCGTGCCGTCATTGCAGTTCTGCCCGTTGGGCGCCGCTGTGATCGAGCCCGTCGCCCAGAAATCGTCGGCTCGCGAGTTCACGTTGCCGTCGTAATAGATCAGCACGGAATCCCTGCTGTTGTCGATCCCGCGCGCGCCGAAGAACAGAGGCTCGCCCGGCGCACCGCCGCGGACGATGAGCGAGACGCCGTTCAGGGCACCGCCCAAACCCGGCACATTGCACGCAAACCCGAGCCAGCGCATCGCGCGCATGGAGATGCTGGTCGCCGACATCGCGGTGATGTCGCCTTCCGAGGCATCGAGCTCACGGAACTCGGCCGGCAGAATCGTGCTGGCAGCCCGGATGTTCTGCGACAGGTCGATGCGCTGCGTCTGCGCCATGTAGAGGCGCTGGTTGTTGACCAGCACGCGGTACAGGGCGGCGCTTACCAGACCCAGGAGCACGAGCGCAACGAGCAGCTCGATCATCGTGAAACCGCGGCGGCCGCGGCTCATAGGAATGTGTTGCATGAAATCGTGGTCTCCGTAGAGTCTCTGCGAGTTTTATTCTGATCCGTCTTGTAAGTGCTTACGATTTTGAGCCGGTAGTTCTGATTACCGGCATCCGTAAACGTCCAGTTGTTCAGCGCCACCCAGGTCGAGCCGCGGTACAACGTGTCGGAACCGTTGACGCGCTGCACGTCAACGCATGCCGCAACGCGCATCCGCTCCAGGCGGCGGGACGCGAACGCCGAGGCCTGCGCGGACCGCTGCCCGCGCGCGATCATCCGCGTCACGAGTGCGGCGGTCGTCACCATGCCGAGCACGCCGACGGTCAACACGATGATCGCGATGATGATCTCGATGATCGTGAAACCCTTGTTGTTCGTGATGGTCTTCATTGCTTACTCACTCTCCCCACCTCGTTGATGATCACCGAGTCGCTATAATGCGGCCCGATGACCCGCACCGTCGTGGCCTGAAACACGGTCGCGATGCCACGGGGATCGTAGACGACCGACCCGCCGGTCGAATTCAGCGTGACGTTGAACTCATCGCCGACAAGCTTCTTGGTTCCCACCTGGACCGAGGCGGCCGGTGGGTTCACACCGCACGCCGACACCCAGATGCTGTCCACAGTGAGGTTCAGCGTGGCGGAACAGCCGCGCTGAACCGCTGCGCCGCGCGCCGTCGCGGCCAGCGTCGCGATCAGTGCCTTCGCGCTGCGGACGTTCTGCTTCTCGAGCCCATCGCGCAGGCGCGGGAAACCGATCGACGCGATCACGCCGATGAGGATGATGACCACGATCAATTCGATGGTGCTGAACCCCTTGCGACCCATGGAAGCCCCCTGTTCGACCGCCCCCTATTACAGGTTCTATGCCTGCGCGTAACTTCAAATGCGTCAAGTAGATACGTCGAAATACGTCGTCGAGAAACACCGCAGAATACTGCACTTATGCAGAATCTTGCACGCCCCCGCCTATGGGATCCCGTACCGATCAATCTTGTAAAACAGCGTCCGCAGGCTCACACCCAGGCGCTGCGCCGCCGCTCTCCGGTTGCCGTCCGTGGCCTTCAGAGCGTCGACGATCGCTCGGCGCTCGGCATCCTCAACGATGGACTTGAGGGTCCCGTCCCCGGTGTCCTCACCCCCTGACCCCCTCTCCACTTCGTGTCGAGGGGGAACGGTATTGAAATCTCCGCGCTCCAAGACAGGCTTCTCGTTCAGCACCGCCGCGCGCTCGATCGCGTTCTCGAGCTCCCGGACGTTGCCCGGCCACGGCTGCTGCTCGAGCCAGGCGATCGCATCGTCCCCAAGCGAGAGTGGGCGGCCGAACCGCTGCGCCAACCGCGCCACGAAGTGCCGGGACAGCGGCGCGATGTCGTCTTCCCGTTCGCGCAGCGGCGGCAGCGCGATCGCCACGACATGGATCCGATAGAACAGGTCTTCGCGAAACCGCCCCGCGCGAACTTCCGCCTCGAGATCGCGCGCCGTGGCGGCGAGGACCCGCGCGTCCACACGCCGCGTCTTCTGGTCACCGACGCGGCGGATTTCATTCTCCTGCAGCACGCGCAACAGTTTCGCCTGCAACCCGAGCGGCAATTCGCCGATTTCGTCGAGGAGGATCGTCCCGCCGTTAGCGGCCTCGAACAGTCCCGTCTTGTCCGAGCTCGCACCGGTGAACGCGCCGCGCACGTGACCGAACAGCTCGGACTCGAGCAATGCCTCGGGAATCGCCGCGCAGTTGATGCCGACGAACGCCTTGCCGGCCCGCGGGCTGGCGCGGTGGATCGCGCGCGCGACGACTTCCTTGCCCGTCCCGCTCTCACCTGTGATCAGGACGGTGGTATTGTGCTCAGCGACGCGCGTGACGAGCTCGAGCGCCTGGCGCATCGCGGCGCTTTCGACGATGAGTCCCCGCTCCGCCGGCCCGGTGGCCAGCTGTGCCTTGAGTCCCGCGACTTCCTGGCGCAGGCGTTCCCGCTCCTCCGCCTTCCGGAGCGTCAGCACGACTTCGTCGGGGCGGAACGGCTTGGGCAGATAGTCGGCATCCTCGCCGCCGTACGCGCTCATGACGATGACGAGTGCGCTGCCGCCGCGTTGACGGTAATTCCGCAGGAACGTGAGGCCGTCCATTTCCGGCATGCGCACGTCGCAGAGGACGAGGTCGAACGGTTCGGCGACGGCCCGGTCGAGTCCACGCCGGCCATCCTGCTCGGCGGTGACCGCGTAGCCCGCGTCGGAAAGCAGAAGTCCGAGGCTCTGGCGCAGGCCCGGTTCGTCGTCGACGATGAGGACTCGTTTCACCGGGGGGGGGGGAGCGCGATTGGGAAGAACAGCTTGAACGCCGCGCCGCCTTCTCTGGCCACATCGACCCAAACGACCCCACCCATGTCGTGGACCGATCGGGCGACGATCGCCAGCCCGAGACCTGTTCCGCGGCCGGGCTCTTTCGTGGTGTAAAACGGCTCGAAGATCTTGTCGCGATCCTCCGGCGCCACGCCGGGCCCCGAGTCCGCGACGAAGAGCAACGAGCCCGGTTGACCGGCCGCGAACTCGATCCGGGAAGGACGCCGCTCGACAAGACGCGGAAACATCGAGTGTCGTGGGTCGCTCGCACGTCTGGTGGCCGCCACCCCTGGTTCGTATGCCCAGCGGCGGGCGCCGATGATGATCGATCCGCCGGGCGGTGTGGCATCCACCGCGTTCAGCAGCAGGTTCACGAGCGTCTGCTCGAGGATGTGCGCGCGACCCATGATCTCGGGCACATGCAGGCCGAGGTCGGTCTCCGCTTGCACAGTGCGGAAGGCCCCCTGCGCGCGCAGCAGCTCGAAGGCGCCGCGCACGATGCGGTCAGGATCGACGGGGACGAGGGGATCCTCCTGCGGCCGGGCGTAATCGAGCAGGCTGCGGACGATCCGGTCGAGGCGCTCGAGCTCCCGTGAGATGCCTGCGGTGACTTCCTGATCGGCGCCGCGGCGCCGCAGGACTTCCAGGTAGGTGCCGGCGGCGCCGAGCGGATTGCCGACCTCATGCGCGACGCCGGCGGCGAGACGTCCGATGCTCGCGAGCTTCTCCGAGCGAACCAGCTGGCTTTGTGCGTCGAGCAGCCGGTCCGTCATCCGGTTCAGCCGTTCGGCGAGAGTCGCGAAATCCCGGGTGTCGGCATCGGGCGCGCGGGTGGCGAGGTCGCCGTCGGCGACGGCATCTGCGGTCTCGATCACGCGAGCCAGCGGGCGGAGCACCAGGCGGCTCACGAGCGAGCGTCCATAGAGCACGAAGATCCCCACTTCGGCTGCCACGAAGATCACAACGAGGAAGACGCCGCGCTCGGGAGCGATCGCGAGGGCGAGTTGCGAAGTTGCCACGCCCACCAGGATCGCGAAGGCCGCAAGGAATGTCAGGTAAAACAGGAGCTCGACGCGCAGCGCCGGCTTGGGCCGGGGGCGACTCATGGGACCCCAAGATAAGGCTAAAAAAGCGAGCGGCGGGGTTTCCCCCGCCGCCCTGATGCCTCAAGCGTGAAGCCTTACGCGCACTTCGGCTCGCCTTCCTTGTTGGCAGGCGCCAACGCCGTCGACCCCACGTAAATCGCGCAACTCTTCGTGGTCGTGGTGTGGGTCACGTTGGCCGTCCAACCGTCAGCCGTCACTGTAATAGTGGGGCCAACGACACCGGTGGTCGTCGCGTATGCGGTACCGAGGTTGCTCGTGTACTTCACCGAGTCGGCGAAATACGCCTCTTCGGCCGTCACGAGGTTCCGCAGGTCCGACTTCATCGACGCGAGATACGCCTTCTCCTTCGTGTTCGCGAACTTCGGAATCGCGATCGCGGCCAAGATGCCGATGATCACGACGACGATCAGAAGCTCGATCAGTGTGAAACCCTTGCGGTTCATCTAGTACAACCTCCTCTTGGACAACTGACACGGTCAGGGGCGCCGCCTTTGGGACCCGCTGAACGGTCCCTTAGTCACAAAAAAAAATGCGGCGGGAATCGCTCCCCGCCGCACTGTCCGTCAGGCCACAGGCCTTACGCGCACTTCGGCTCGCCTTCCTTGTTGGCAGGCGCCAGCGCCGTCGTACCTACGTAAATCGCGCAGGTCTTCGTGGTCGTGGTGTGAGATACCGTAGCGGTCCAACCGTTGGCCGTCACCGTGATGGTGGGACCAACTACGCCGCTGGTCGTCGCGTACGCGGTACCGAGGTTGCTCGTGTACTTCACCGAGTCGGCGAAGTACGCCTCTTCGGCCGTCACGAGGTTCCGCAGGTCCGACTTCATCGACGCGAGATATGCTTTCTCTTTCGTGTTCGCGAACTTCGGAATCGCGATCGCGGCCAAAATGCCGATGATCACGACCACGATCAGAAGCTCGATCAGTGTGAAACCCTTGCGGTTCATCTGGACTACCTCCCGAAAGGAGACCTATTGATGCGGCGTCATCCAACTATTCGGACGCCACCTGTTATTTCCGGGGTCTCGGGAGGCACAAAATGTGCCCCTGCTGAACGGGAGGGTCGTAAGATCAACTTGGAATGACAGTTACATCAATCGTGCCCGGCCGCCACGTCTATCTATAGACCCTAAACATCAGGCTTTTTGCAAGCTTTTGCGGTCCGCGCGGGACTAGGCCTTACCCCGGTAACGGTAGCAAAACCGCTAGTCGACTCCGTTTTCTCCCAAACAGAAGCGGCGGGGTTTCCCCCGCCGCTCTGTTGCGTCAGGCCAGAGGCCTTACGCGCACTTCGGCTCGCCTTCCTTGTTGGCAGGCGCGAGCGCCGTCGTACCCACGTACACCGCACACGTCTTGGTGGTCGTGGTGTGGGACACAGTGGCCGTCCATCCGTTAGCCGTCAACGTAATGGTGGGGCCAACCACGCCGCTGGTCGTCGCGTACGCCGTACCCAGGTTGCTGGTGTACTTCACCGAGTCGGCGAAATACGCCTCTTCAGCGGTAATCAGGTTGCGCAGATCCGACTTCATCGAGGCGAGATACGCCTTTTCCTTCGTGTTCGCGAACTTCGGAATCGCGATCGCGG
>WNGG01006297.1_pt1 | contig 22390 bp, 16 predicted proteins | sample 5400661 | NCBI WGS metagenome assembly WNGG01 (sample SAMN13153372, study PRJNA577476) | soil metagenome | isolation source: 100 cm soil or saprolite under Garry oak tree replicate 1 | place: USA:California | collected 2016-06-15
CGGATCGACAACAATTTCGGGCTCGCGACGTCCGGGTTCGTGGCAACGCAAAACCCCGGAGGTGCGATCACCGCAAGTCACCGCATCAGCGGTGTGGCGCTGGGCGGCGGGGTCGAGACCGCGCTGAGCGCCAACTGGTCAGCCGAGTACCTGTATGTGGGTCTCGGCAACGTGGCCGACAGCCTCACCGTCCCGTCAGTTCCTGGAATCCTTCCGATAACGGTCACAACCACCAGCGACATCCGCGATCACATCATCCGCGTTGGTGTCAACTATCGCTTCGGCGGCCCAGTGGTCGCCAAGTATTGATCGCCGCTCCATTGTCGTTGCAATAATCGGCGTCCGCCACGTCTGCTTTGGGTCGATGCTGTTGAAAAGGTCCGCGACATGCTGCCGGTGCGCAACAATCGAATCATCCGGGTCGACTTCTTGAATCGAACTTGCGCGTTAGGTGCTCGTTTTGAATCAATGTTGCTCGGAGACCCCCCTAAAAACCCTTTTTCAACAGTATCGGTCAAACTGAGAAAACCTCACTACGAGCAATTGTTTTCCGCTCCTGCCCCAATAACGGACATGAGCCTGATCCGCGTCGCCGCCGGCGCGTTCGGATTCTTCACCTTCACCCAAGCGGGCGAACGCCCGGAGCGGTAGGGTCGATCACGCCGCTTCGAGACGATGCCTTCGAGCCCCATCGCGCACGCGGTCGCCGTCGCGGCGGTTGATGAAACGAAACCCGTCGTGTTTGACCTCATGCACCCACTGCGGGCCGTGGGGGACGACATGCGTGAGCGTTGGCAGGCATGGCGCAATGAAGCCGGCGGGGCGGATAGAGCGCGAGAGCATTTAACCGGGCTTAGCGCCCCATGGCCAGGAAGGCGCGTCTGGGCGGGGCCCGCCGCTAGGCTTGATAGACGCACGACACGCGACGACCGTACCCATCGTCGGTATCGCGGCGGCCGTCGGGTGGGTCGCAAACGTATTCCGGGTCTTGCATCTTCGCCGCCGCTGGGGTCGCAAGGCTCAATGCGATCGTCGCAAGGGCGCCGAGCGCGATCGCACGGGTGAGGTTCCGGCTGGTCATGTGGCTCTCCTATGTTGGCCTGCCGGCCGAACCTTGGGTTCAGCACGGAGTCCTCTTTAAGGAGAGGATTAGCAGGCGCCTGAACGACGGTCAGTGAGGGGCTTCACAGGATCGCCAATTTAGACCCAGCCGTAGGAGCGGGCCTCGTGGCGCTCCACCGTGGCGTCGCTGAGCGCGTGGCGAGGCGGTGACCACTGATCGCTGCCATGGCGACGGCCTTGCGGATTTCTTCCTCGGTCGCGCCGTTGAACTTTGCGGCCGCGGCCTTGGTCGCGGTTCTTCGATCACGGTGAGGCGCTTCACATTCGATCCCACGCGGAACGCGCAGGGTGAGGTGCTTCACATTTGAGCGCGCCGGCACGGTGCGGCGCGTCACATTCGATTTCCTCGCGACGCGGTCATGTGCGGGCGACCGGATGAACCCGGCCGTGCAACAGGAGCCCGCCGTGCACCGCAAGTTTCAAAGCCTCAACGGCGTCCGTTGCAGCCTCAAGGCCGCCGCTGTGCTGGGTGCGCTGGTGCTGGGTGCCGGACCGGCCTTCGGACAAGCGGTCAGAACGCCTCACTCCCAGAGGATCGACATGGGCTCCGACACGCGCCTCAACCACGGCCTGCAGCAGACGCGGCAGGACATGGCCGAGTTCGTGGTCGGCAACATGCTCTTCGTGCTGCTGCACGAGATGGCCCATGTGCACGTGACCGAGATGGGCCTGCCGGTTCTCGGCCGGGAAGAGGACGCGGCCGACGCCTTCGCCACCCTCGCCCTGCTCAAGATGGGATCCGAGTTGTCCTCCGGCGTGCTCGTCCAGGCGGCGAAGGGCTGGTTCCTGAGCGCCGAGCGGGATGAACGGAAGGGGAACCGGCTCGCCTTCTACGACGAGCACGGCCTCGACCGGCAGCGCGCCTATCAGATCGTGTGCCTGATGGTCGGCTCCGATCCGGAGAAGTTCAAGGAACTGGCCGACTTGGCGAGGATGCCGGAGGAGCGCCAGGAGACCTGCCAGGGCGACTACAGCAACGCGACCTATTCCTGGGACCTGGTGCTCAAGTCGCACCGCCGCACGGCCGATCAGCCGAAGGCCACAATTAGGACAGTGTACGGCGAGGACAAGAGCGGGCTCGACGTCAACGCCCGGTCGTTTCGCGCACTACGGCTGTTGGAGAGCGTCGCCGAGCGCGCCGCGGAGGAATTTGTCTGGCGCAAGCCCTTCGCGCTAGAACTGCAGAGCTGCGGCTCGCCCGGTGCTCATTGGGATCTCTTGTCCCACCGGCTCATCGTCTGCTACGAGATGGCCGAGGAGTTCGTGCAGCTCTACCGCGACCAGACGGCCGACCGGAAGCCCGCGGCCCCGCTGGCGGCGAACGACCTGATTGCACGCAATATCAAGACGCCTCCGGTGCAGCAGGGCGCGTCGAAGGCCGGGCTTGCGGAAGACGCCAAGTTGATTCCCGCCTTGACGACAGAACCGGGCGTGAAGACCGCTTCGGTCGCCCGCCTCGAACAGCTCGCCCACGCCTTGACGACGCAGACCGTCGAGTTCTTCGCGCCGCCGTCGAAGCACGAGACCACTGAGCCGGCGCCTCGCGTGCGCCGAGCGCACAAGTGACAAGCGCCGTACAAATCCCCGCTGAGCACTTCAGGCTATTGCGCTCTGCCGCGACATGGGCCTGGGCGGAGCGTCACTGTAGCTGTTGTCCGCTCTAGCCCCTGTCGCGACCAAGACGCGGACATTCTGGATCTGCCGCGAAGTGCCAATGAGGGAAATTCCACTCCCTGTACAAATTGGCGCCTCAAACACGTTCGATGTGTGCGTCCTCAACGACCCGGCTCCGCTGCGCAATATCCGTCGCCCCAACCTAACGTTTGCTGGCACTTACGGACGATAACCCAGAATTTTTCTACGTCCTCATTTACATCAATCCTCTTGGAGATATTTCCGACGGAGCCAGCACCGCGGGAATAGCTCACAGTGATCGTGGAACCGACCCGAGGTCTAGCCCCGTGAACGCCATCGCCGAATCTGATGCTGCCGGTTTCTCGGTTCAATATGTATACGGCGGCACTCGAGCCTGCGTCCCGGAGGTTGGACACTAGACTCCACTCGTGATCGTCTACAGTCACTGTGACCGTTCCTGCGACTCCTCGCACCATGATTTCGGCACCTGATTGCGTAATAGGCGGGCGTCAGGTTCTGGAGCATTGCCGAAGCGAGCGCGCCCCCGAATAGCCGCGGCCTCCGCCACGTCTCGTGGCTCTGTGCCGCCGTAGCGACCTTCGACCAAGAAATTGAGCGGAGGGCGCGGTCTCACCGTGCTCCAGGCGCAATACTATCCGAACAGTACGCCCATATGTACCGGTTGATTTAGCTGGCTCATCAGTCCTTGACGAGATGGGGTCACCCTTAGGCGCGGCTGGACCGTCAGGCAAGGCGGCCGCTGACTGCATGGCTCCGCGCCCACGGGACCAGCCCCCTGGCTTCATGCAAAAGCCCGTGGCGACCTCAATCGGCCGCACCCACGAGCGCACCGGCGGGCGCGGCGGCGTGACTGGCGCGCCTCTGGCGGCCGTCGACCGCGGCTCCGGGGGCCGCCCGACCGACACCGTAGCTTCTCCAGAAGCCCCCGTGGCGAGCTCGTCGCCTCAGCGCGCTCGCTAACCCCGGCCGGTCGCTGCCGGCGTGATCGTCGGGGTTCTCGGGGGCATGGACAGGGCTCCGGTGGGCGCGTGGCCGCGCCTGACCTCCTCAAAAACCTCCGCGGCCGTGGGTCAAGCTCGGCCCTCGGGCGATGGCCGTTCAATGTCCGGATTCGCCCCGCAAACGGACCTGAGCGCCCCGTGACCGTGGGTCCGAGAAGTGCCACAACGGAAGTCCAGCTGCGGCTGACCCGAGGGTTGCGGTGCGGTCCAGGAGCTGGCGGAAACAGGATCCGCGACCACAAAGATAAGGTGAGTGCGCGCGTCAAGTCGGGCAGCGCGCGCTTCGCTTTGCAGCTGGCGGCCCGCTTAGGACTCCATTGAAGGCGAACGGCTCTTCGCGCAGCGCTCGGTAGAAGCCTGGCGCGAGCTCTCGGGTAAAGCTGCCCCCGTGCCTGGGGTGAATCCCTGGCCCCATCGCGACCAGCGGCAGAAGCGGCTAAATGCCGTGCTCGGACACGCGGTCAAGGCTCTTTTCGGAGTTGGAGATACCATACCTTGCGCTACGTTCCCCCGTCGGCCAGCTGCGCCGTGACTGCGAGAAAACCCACGATACCCACGGAAGATAACCTAAGCCGCGCTTACGATACTCTCAGGGCGCGACAGGAATAGCTGCGATATCTCCGCGGCGGGTATCGGCGGGCTGAAAAAGTAGCCCTGCATTTCAGTGCAGCCTAACAGTCGAATTTGCTCCAGTTGCTGCTGCGTCTCGACGCCTTCGGCCGTCGTTGTCATGCCGAGGCTGGTAGCAAGGCGAGCGACTGCTCGCACGATGGTGCGCGAGTTGTCTCGATCCGCCAGATCTTTGATGAAGCAACGATCGATCTTGATCTTGTTGAAGGGGAAGCTCAGTAGATAGCTCAGCGAGGAGTGCCCGGTGCCGAAATCATCCATCGCAATCTGCACACCAAGTTCGCGCAACTGATGCAGCGTGGTGAGGGTCGCGAAGGTGTTCTTCATGAGAACTGATTCCGTAATCTCAAGCTCCAGCCGGTGTGCTGGCACGCCTGATGCTGCGAGGGCGCTGACGACCACCTGCAGCAGATTGTCGCTCGTCAACTGGGCCGGCGAGAAATTGACTGCAGCTTTGATGTCATCCGGCCATGTTGCGGCCTCGGCACAAGCCGTCCTTAAAACCCATTCACCGAGTTGGGTGATGATGCCAATCTCCTCTGCGATGGGAATGAACTCGGCCGGCGACAGCACGCCACGCTCCGGATGGTGCCACCGCAAGAGTGCCTCGCAGGCGCTGATCTTATTGTTTTGAAGATTAACGACTGGCTGGTAGAGCAGCGCGAACTCGCCGTTGACGAGCGCTTTTCGCAGATCAAGTTCCAATTTGCTCCGAGCCTTGATGCGCGCATCCAATTCTGGCTCGTAAAAGCAATATGTGCCGCGTCCGCTGGTCTTGGCTTCATAAAGGGCTATATCAGCGGTTTTCAACAGCTCATCCAGCTTGGTTGAGTCATTCGGCGCAATAGAAATGCCGATGCTACTATCCACCACAACACTGTGACCATTGAGATTGTAGGGTGCCTTGATCGCTTCGCGGATTCGCATTGCGAGGGCCGCAGCATCTGAGGGCTGCTCCAGTGATGTTTGAATGATAGCAAATTCGTCGCCGCTCAGTCGGGCAATCGCATCGATTTCTCTGACACAGCCACGCAATCGGTCAGCGACATCTTTGAGCACCTCGTCACCGATCGCATGTCCCAGCGTGTCGTTAACGCGCTTGAAATAATCGAGGTCGATGTACAATATCGCCAGGCGCTTTCCTCGCTGGACGAGTTTGAGCGCTTGTTCTAGCTTCTCAGCGAAATGTCGCCGATTAGGCAAATCGGTCAGCGCATCATGATCCGCCAGGTGCGCGATCCGCTCCTCCGCACGCTTCCGCTCTGTCACGTCTTCGATAACGCCGACCACATATCGCGGCTTGCCGCCGCTGTCGCGTACTATGAGTCTTCTTGACACGATGCTGCGTATACCATTATGCGGAGTGCAAATCTGACGTTCATCAAACAATGGTTGATCCGACTGCAACAATTTCTCGTCGCGTGTAGCGATCAGATCAGCTTCCTCCTTCGGAAACACTTCGTGTGATGTCTTGCCGATCATTTCGGCGCGAGAAGCACCCCAAAACCTTTCGCCAGCTCGATTAACCAGAACATACCGCCGTTCGCTTGCATCTTTCACAAAAATCGGCGCAGGGGCATTTTCGATGATCAGGTCCAAAAACTCCCGGTTACGGTCGCGCTCCTGTTCAGCGCGCCGTCGCTCGGTGATGTCGTCGTGTGTGGAGACCCATCCGCCGCCCCGCATTGCCTGATTGGTGATGGAAATGGTTCGTCCGTCGGGCAGCTCGATCACCTTGGTTTCGACTCGTTGGTCACCGAACTTGGCGATGTCCGGATCTCCCATGAACTTTCCGGCTTCGTCGACGAACTTGTCGGCGTACTTGTCCGGGTCGCCCGCGAAGGTCCCGGCCGCCTTCCGTAGTTGCAAGAGGTCGCGAAGCGTGCAGCCGGGCTTCACCTTTTCTGGCGACAAGCCGTACATTTGCAGGTAGCGTTGATTGTGGAGGACAAGCCGGCTCTCCGAATTGAACAGCAGGAGGCCCTGCGACATGTTGTTCAGCGCCGCATCAAACTGCGCATTTTTCGTGTGAAGCGTTTTGCGGGCGCGTTCCAGCTTCACACGCCCCGAAATGCTAAGCCCCATGACCAACAAGATCACCAAGGTCATCGCCATCGCAGCGGCAGAGTATGAGCGTTTCTTGGACAAATGTTCGGCGAAAATCTCCTGCTCGGCGATGCCGACCTTGACGATCAACGGAAAGCCTTTGACCGTGTGATAAGAGACAAGCCGCTTGATGCCGTTACTCCTCGTGTGTTCGGAGAAATACCAGCCCGCCGGCGCCAATAGCGCGCGCTTTAATAGCTGCGTTTCGACGAGATTCCGCCCGAGAGCGTCGACTGTTCGACCGCCGACAGCGCGAACTACTCCGTCGGACCCGACGATGGCAACGTATCCGTTGCGACCTACGTCAATCGAGTCGTAGAAGCGGACGAAATAATACGGATCGAGGGCCACACTGATCACACCGTCAAATGATCCGCCCGGCTTGGAGAGGCGGCGTGAGACCTGGATCGACCATTTCCCGCTAACTCGGCCGATCGCAGGCTTGCTGATGAAGAGCTCGTCGTCGCTGGCGTTGAAATGGAACCAGAAAGTCTCCGTGCTGCTGAGATCAACCGGTGACTGCAATGGGCCAGCGCTGTTGATTTTGAGAAAGCCATCCGGGCCGACGATGCCAATGTGAATAGCCGGACCGTCAGTAAGATATGTGTCTTTGTTCCAGCTAGTAAGATCGAAGGTAGTGGGGTCTCTTTCGTAATTTGTCCCGAGGGTCAACAGTAGCCTATCCACCTCCCCAATCAAGCGAGTGAGATGCTCTTCAAAGGCTCGCGCGAGATTGCCTGAATTCTGAATCGCCGCTTGTTCGGATTTCACCCGCTCGACGGCTAAATGGAAACTCACGCTCAGCCAAATGAGGCCAATCGTCACCGCGCCGAGACAGACGGAGACCTGCGCCGCCGCGCGTAGCCAAACACGCCAATTATGGTTATTGATTTCCACGAGCGCTCCAGCACGAATTCGTTCATGCTTCGTACAACGGTCCGGTTATTTTTTTGTCCTCAAACATTCTGCCTTGATTCTTATGCCTAACATTCTATTAGTCGACGTTCATGGCCTGTGATCGAGAGCGTGGCTATGCGCCGACGCCACCGGCCAAAACAGGAACGCCGGTCTTCTCCCCAGCAACCGATCCGAACATCTGGGTGCGTTGCTAGCGCCCACTTCGTATCCCGGTCCGAATTTGCCGATCGACAGCCGCATGAGATGTCGGGTTCGCGTCAAACTGCGAAATGCTCGCAACGAGCACATCTTTTCCGCAATGCCCCCAATAGCTGACGTGAGACTGGACCTGCTGGCCGCCGAGTCGGTGGGCGCGGTAGCTTGAGCCATTCTGCAACGCTCCGGTTCCCATCCCCGCTCATCGAACCGGACGTGCCGATCTCCGGCATCCGGCTCTCCGACTGGCTTCACCGAGAGACACGCGGGGAGTGAACCAACCGCGTGCGGAGTCTGCGCGGTGGGTAACTCTCCTTCATCCCTCGACACAGCAGTCTCGGACGGCGCCTGTCTTTAGATGGTGTTCTCAGGCTCATCGCCAAACCTCGCCATCTTCGAAAGCACGCCAGAAGTCAGGGCCCTTTGCTCCGCCGGCATTACCCCGCCATCAACGCTCCTACGGCCCTGTCCGACTCCCGCCATGGCCGCCGCCTTGAAGCGACGTTGAGGCCGCTACCCTCGCGCATGACGGGCATCCCCCGATTACCCGAACCACCTTCCCCGACGTGCCGTGCCCACTACCCCGGCTGATCGAGCGGGTGCGCGTGTCGATTGCTTCCCCGCTCGCGCGGCCTTCCCCAAATGGCAGGAGGGTCGGCATCCGCATTGTCACTTTCGAGGCCTGCTCAGGCTTCACTCACGTTACCGCCCGCCGGATCGTTCAGCCGCCCAAGGCGACCTTTGTCACGAGGCTCCGACCCTTCCGGTTACCCGGCCGAGCCGCTCGTCAGCTACCAGATCAATCGACATTTCTCCGGGTGGAATCCTCCTCCACTGGTGATCCGCGCCTTCGGGGCGCACTGCCACATCTGGACATCGCGCTGGCGGCTCGGACGCGAGTTCGTGCTTGCGGCGACAGCCAAAAAAAGGCGCATTCTGATTATTGGGTATGCAAGTGATCCAAAGGGTCGGAGTCAGCTTGCCAATCGAGTTGACAAATTGTGGTCCGTGCCAAGCGAGGCAAAAATGGCGAGGATGGTTGTAGACTGCCGCGAGTATCCCAGCGATATGAACTGCACCGTCGCGATATCCGCCGACACCAAGAAGGAACTCGTCGATGCCGCGGCGCAACACGCAGTGGCGGTGCAACTCGTCGATGCCGCGGCGCAACACGCAGTGGCGGTGCATGGTCACAAGGATAGTCCACAGTTGCGCGAGCAACTCGAGAAGATGATCAAACAGCAATAGCCTCGTAGAACTACCAGACGGTCGAAGTTTTCGTCGACACCGCACGGACGAATTTCCCCGCACCGTGCGGTAGAAGCAATTCCGCGTTAGGTCCGCTTACCCCCGATAGCGGCCGGATAGCTGACATCGCGGATCGGCAGCTTCGTGCCAATTGCAGGCGATCGGCGCGTCGGCAAGCGCCCTCGAGACTGAAGAGATCATGGCCGTGCAGAATGGAGCGCTTCGCACGATCCTACCGATCGCCGGTTGGTCTGACGGGCGAGCAGCGGCGGTCGTGTTCACCGGTGGTGCCGATCCCGTGCTGCCTACGCCGTTCCGCATCGGCGCGGCCGGTGCTGCAACTCTCGCCGCGGCCGGGCTCGCGGCCACGGAGCTGTGGGAAGCTCGTACCGGGCGGCCTCAGCAAGTGACTGTTGATCTTCGCCAAGCCACGGCTTCGCTGCGCAGCGGGCACTACATGAAGCTCGCCGGCGCAAGAGTTTCACCCGCGCGAAACAATATCGTGGGCGTCTATCCGACCCGGGACGGGCGCTGGTCCTATCTCCACTGCAATTTTCCCAATCATCGCGCGGCGGCACTCGGCGTGCTCGGCGTAGCGGAGGATCGCGATGCGGTGGCGCGCGCAGTTGCCGCCTGGAACGCCGCCGATCTCGAGGAGGCGATCATCGCTGCAAAGGGCGCCGGCGGCATGGCGCGGACGCAGGCGGAATGGGCGAGACATCCGCAAGCTGCCGCGGTCGCAGCGCTGCCGCTAATGGAGATCATGCGCATCGGCGACAGCGCCCCCGAGCCGCTGCCGACCGGCGATCGGCCACTCTCGGGCATCCGCGTCCTCGACCTCACGCGCGTCCTCGCTGGACCGACTTGTGCCCGCACGCTTGCCGAACATGGCGCTGACGTCATGAAGATCACCGGCGCACATCTGCCCAACCTTGGGTATCAGGAATTGGATACCGGGCACGGTAAGCTTTCGGCCGAGCTCGATCTGCGCGCGCCGGGCGATGTCGATATCTTGCGCGGGCTGGTACGCAAGGCAGATGTGTTCTCGCAAGGATATCGTCCCGGCACCTTGGCCAACCGCGGCTTGTCGCCGGACGAACTGGCTGCGATCCGGCCTGGACTCGTCTATGTTTCGCTCTGTGCCTTCGGTCATGCCGGCCCCTGGGCGGCGCGGCGCGGCTTCGACACCGTGGTGCAAACCGTCAGTGGCATGACGATGCGTCAGGCGGAGAGCATCCCGGGCAAGACTCGGGGGCCGCAATTCTACCCGGTCTCGGCGATTGATTATTGCACCGGTTACTTGATGGCATTTGGCGCGATGGTGGCATTGGCACGCCGAACGCGGGAAGGGGGCAGCTGGTTGGTACGGATCTCTCTCGCTCAGGTCGGCAAGTGGATCGTCGATCTCGGCGAAGTGCCGGCTGCGGCCCTTAGGGATATACCTGCTGAGTTCACCGCTGGCGAACTGGAACGTTGGTCGACGATAAGTGAGACACCATCTGGCCGGCTCGGCCATCTCAAGCCGGTCGTGCAGTTGTCGGAAACCCCGCCGTACTGGGCGCGGCCCTCGGTTCCGCTTGGCTATCACCGCCCCGTGTGGCCGTCGACCGCTCGATGAAGTCTTCTGCGATTGGGACCGCCTCCAGGCGGTGCCTCACGCGGTTCCGCTCCGACGGCGAGGCAGCCGCCAGCAACAAGATCGACTTGGCCAGGGCCGCCTGCGTCCCCAAGCCGCTCCATGGCCCGGCACGGATCCATGAGGCGCCGCGTCTTGTCGGCGGGCAAGACCTCTTCTGCCATTTCCCGTCTTCGCGGCGAGAGCGCGCCCGGTCCGGGTCAATGGACCTGAAATGGGAGCATTGGGTCAGCGCCGCGACTGACCACCCACGTCGATGTTCGTCTGCGGCGAGTATCGCCCATAGAACGTATACTGCCCCACGCGCGGGGGAGGATTGGACCGAGCAGCATCGACCTTAACAAGTCCCCTCCACTTTTCGGTTGCCGGGTCGACGTAGGAATTCCCCGTCGGCCCCGCCGACGGGTTCCAGGCGCCCGTCTTGGGATTTGGAACCGAGATGGCGCCCCCACTGCTGGTTGGGGGAGTTAGGACCAGGCGGGGGACGGCTGGGCGGCTGGGTGGAGGAGGAGTAAGGACCACGATCTGGTCGGCGGAAGCCGGCGCGCCGGACAGGGCGAGGAACGAACCCGTCATAATCGCCTGAACCGTCATGAGACCGACAAGCGAAGCCTTGGAACACCGGGACATGGCGTCCTCCATCAATAAGGGATTCCCCTCACGTCCTGTGGTCGGGCGAGGCAAAGACAGGGTTCAATTCCGGACATGAAATTTTCTCGATCGCACGGCCGACGAGGCGACCGAAGACGGCGAGATTTCCTCTGGCTCGGCGCGAACAGCCGACAGCGCCGGGAACGGCTCCAACGGTAGTCCCATCTACGGATTGCTGCGCCGCGTCCGCGACTGTGGGGCCCGCACGCCGGGCGGACGAACGACCCGATACTGCGGCTGCATCCGCCCGTATTCCACCCACCCATCACCTCTCCATATTTGGGGCGGATGACGACATTCAAATTCGTACTGGGCGCATCGCCGGAGATCGGGTGCGGATCGTGGAATTCGATACGGTATCGTCGTTCGTATGTCTTGGGCAGGAGCATCCGGAATAAAGAAGATTCCCGCCAGAGCGAGGCTCCCAACGGATATCAAGACCCGCGCACGCATCGCTTCCTCGCCCAAACAGGCCTCGGCGTCCCGCCGAGAACATGCGCCAAAGCGAGCTTACACCGTGTCGCATCGCAATCAAAACCGATGACCGTGACGGGCCGTTGTGGCGAACGCGTGGCTTGTCGGGTCGATCGCGTCGGTTCCGCGATGTCCGTGGGCGGTCGTGTTGACGCCCGTTCGTCGTCCACGATCAGGGACAGACTCTCATCGGAGGCTGTTTGCGCGGATCGCCGACCTGGACGGAGCGGCAATGCAGGATGCTGCTGTCCCAGCGGCGCTGCGGCGCGAACGAGCGGGCGGGGGCGCCGGCGTTGTGCATGGGGGTGTTGAACGACGGCGCGACGCGGGGCGGCAATGGTTGCGGGTTGAGCGCCAGCGCAGGCGCGCCGAACACCAACGCGGCCGTGATCGACAGCGGGCCGACAACGTTCTTGAGCGACATGATTTCCTCCCTGGGCTGCCAGGTGCAAGGCTCCGGTGCGGACGCCTCCTGCCGATTGGTCGGATGAGGTTCACAACCGGTTCAAGCGCCGAACTTGTTTGCTGCGGCGGTGTCAGCAAGCGTAGGGTGGCAAAGCTTGCCCCCGCGAAGGCGGGGGGCGCGGAACGCGCCGTGGCCACCGTGCGAACCCCTGCGCCACTCGGAGCTGACATGACCCACGTGTCCCTTTGATTCCGAAGTTCGCATCAGAGGGTGCCGCAAGCGTAGGCGAACTTCGGAATCGGGACACTAGTGCCGCGAACCCGAAGTTCGCATCATATTGCGGCAAGTGCGATTGCGAACTTCGGGTTCAAAAGCGGCACTAACTTCCGAGTTGGGTCGATGCTGTCGAAAAACAATTTTGAGGGGGTCGGGCGAGCAATATTGATTCAAGAAAGACACCCAGCGCGCAACATCGATTCAAGAAAACGCTATGCAGCAGCGCAAGGCGCAATGATCCATTCGCGTTTTCGCCGGCGCGCCGTTATCGGAATAGTCGAGCAGCAAGAAGGCGGCCGGAGCCGCGAGAGGTCCGCTTAGCCCCCAACTCCGGTCAAGATCATGCACCGCAGCAAACCGCCGCGAAGTGCCAAACTCGGACGTTGCCAGCCGTCGCGCCCGATATCGATCCCGCGGCGTTTGAGCCAGAGCTGCTGTTCCTCGGCACGAACAGCGGCAGGCTGTGGAGCAAAAGACAATCCCAGCGGTCTGCCCGCTTTCCCTGTCCTAGAATGAAATCCTTACGTGCCCTTGAGCTTCAGCTCTTCGTACGGCGCTGACCAAGGGTAGTCGGCAATGAGGCCAAGCCCCGATTGCGCGACGCGGGGACCATAGGCTTGGAGAAGGGCAAGCTGCCAGATCGGGAGGTACATGACCTTCTCGTGGATCAGTTGCTGGATCCGGTGCAGCGTCGCCTCCCGCTTCTTCGGGTCCAGCTCGGTCGCTTGCTCTCTGAAGAGCTCGTCGATGTCGGGATAACCACCGTAGGCGTAATCGCCGCTCGAGGCCGTGAAGCTCTCGATCCGCGTGGCCGCATTTCCGAAAGCGCCGCTCAGGCCGTATATGATGTTCTTCAGCTTCTTTTCTTGATAGGCCTTCAGGAACCCGGCGCGCTCGAGTGGCCGGAGCTTCGTTCGGATCCCGACGGCCTGCAGGTAGTTGAGCACTGCCTCACTGTAGTCGCTGGTACCGGCGTCGCACCAGAAATCTCCAGCATCGAAGCCCTTCGGGTATCCGGCCTCGGCGAGGAGCTGTACGGCCTTGGCCGGATCGTAGGGATAAACCGGTGGTTGCCAGTAGAAGTCAAAGCTGGTGGGGATGATGCTCCCGGTGATCTTCGAGAACCCGAGGGTTTCCGCCTGATTGACCGCGTGCCGGTCGACGGCGTAGGCAGCCGCAAGCCGCACACGCCGGTCGTGCCAGGGCGAGTTCGCGTCCCATTGGTCGGCGAAGACGAGCCAGTGGGTGCTCACGAAGGGAGTCGGCTGCAAGGTGAGCCCGGCTGAGCGCTGCACCTCCTCGCCGAGCGGACCGGTGATCGCGTACGCGATGTCGGCTTCGCCACGCTTCAGCATCGCAAGGCGGGTGGTGATATCCGTGTTCACCTTGAAGGACAGCTGTTTCACGCTGGGCGTCTTACGCCAGTAGCCTTCGAAAGCTTCGAGCACGAGCTCAACGCCAGGATTGAACGAGACGAAGCGATACGGCCCGGCTCCGACCGGGTGCTTCTTGAAGCCCTCCTCCCCCACCTTCTCGACGTATTTCTTGGGAACGATCCAGCCCGCACCCGTCGCCGGCGTGCCGTAAAAAGTCATGAAATCGGGCCACGGCCGTTTGAGTCGGAAACGGACGCGGGCGGGATCCGGCGTCTCGATCGCCGCCACTTGCTCCTTGAGCATCTTCGCGGAATTGCCGCGGTATCGTTCGAAAGAGAACCTGACGTCCTCGGCGGTCACGGCTTCGCCGTCGTGGAATCGAGCGCCGCTGCGCAGGACGAACTCGTAGACAAGCCCGTCGGACGACGTGCTCCACGACTCCGCCAAACTAGGCGCCATGATCTTCCCGGGCATTGGCTTCAACATGGCGTCGTGGAGCGCGTAGAGGATCATGAATGGCGTGATGAGCCCCGGCGTCTCCGCAGGCTCGAAGAGCGTTGGCGCCAGGGTGAAGTGGACCGCCCAGGTGAGCTGCCCTTCCGGTTGCACAGCGCCGGCCGAACTGGTCGAGGGAAAAATCCCTGAGCCCGCCAGCACCGCCGACATCTTCAGGATTTCACGACGACTGAGATCGTTGACAAAGTAGGTCGCCATGTTGATCGCTCTTCAATCGGACCCGCGATCCCAAAGCTCTCTAACCATTTGCAGCTCGCTGATAATCTGCGCTTGGAGAGCTACCTTGGCTGGTAGCCCGGCTCGGCGTGGCCGCCCCGTGGGGCGGCCCCGGTCGTGCAGTGCAAGTCCCGGTTCTGGCGCGCGCCGCCCCGCGTGCTGGGGCCAGGTCCGCGCCCGGGAAGCGCCTAATTTTGGGCTTCGACGACGAACTGCCGTATGATCTTGACTGCCTTGTCACGCTGCGGCGAAAGGTCCTTCCAGGCTTGCCCATTGCGCCACGCCACCGCCGCGTCCAGGCTGTCCCACTCGGTGATGCCCACACTCTTGGGAGCCGCCCCCACGAATGCAACAATCTTTCCCCCAGCGGTGCGCAAATTGCGAGCGCCGGCGGCCTTTTGCGAATCCCGGATAAGCGGGGTAAACACGGCATTGGCCGCGGCATCGAGCACCTCGATGTCGGTGACGATGTAGGCTTTCGGCTTGGCCTGGGCGTGCAGCCCTTGCACGGCTGCCGCCCCGAATGCCGCGCCCGCAACGACGGCCAGTACGATCTTGGACTTTGAGTTCATAACGCATTCCTCCCTGTTTGTTGAACGAAGCCATCAGATCGCGCGTTGGAGACAACGCGATCATCGGGCTTGCAGATGCTTGCGAAGAAAGCCCGAAAAAGTTATGACAGCCTTGAGTGTGCGCCTGCCGATGGCACTGCGGCTGCACGTTCATCCGAACGGCCAGTTCGGCACATTCCGTTCCGGGCAGCTCTTTATAACCTACACAAACCGATGCCTATGAGAAAGAGGCGTCATTGCCTGAGCGTTCCGATCGATTGAAAGGGATGCAATGTCGCCTTCGGGTCAATCGCGTCGGTTCGGTGCGGTCCGGAGCAGGTCCGCTTCACCTCCAACAGCGGTCAAAATCATGCACCGCAGCAATCGAGGCGATGTGCCACGAGCCGACGTTGATTGGCTGCGGAGCTGTCCTGGGAAGTGCCTGAAGGCGGACGCACTTTTGCCGGGATGACAAGCGGCCGCAAGGCGATCCGTGGGCTCCCGGACGCCAATTGGGTAGCGCCTGCGGTGCAGCGTCCAAGCCGCAAAGCTAATACAAATGGCAGGCGACAGCGTGACCGGGGGCGACTTCCCGGCTCACCGGCACCTCCTCGGCGCAGCGCGGCATGGCGCGAGGGCAGCGCGTGTGGAACCGGCACCCGGAGGGGGGAGCAAGCGCGCTCGGGATCTCGCCCGACAGGGCCAGTCTCTCTCGCTTGGCGTCCGGATGCGCCGGCAGCGCGGCGATGAGCAGTGCCTGGGTATAGGGATGCAAGGGTTTCGCGCACAGGTCGGCGCTGTCTGCGGTCTCGACGATCTGGCCGAGGTACATCACGGCAATGCGGTGGCTGATGTGGGCGACGGTGGCAAGATCGTGCCCGATGAACAGGTAGCTCACACCCAAAGTCTGCTGCAGCTGCTCGAGCTGGGTGATGATTTGCGCCCTGATCGACACGTCGAGCGCGGAGACCGGCTCGTCGAGCACGATGAGCCGCGTGTTGGTCGCCAATGCCCTGGCGATGGCGATCCTTTGGCGCTGACCGCCGCTGAACTCGTGCGGGAACAGGTTTGCCACGTCCGGACTCAGCCCGACGAGCTCGAGCACTTGCGCCACACGCTCCCGCAGCGCGGGGCGGGAGAGGTCGGTATGAATTTCCAGCGGCTCGGAGATGATGTTGCCAACCCGCATCCTCGGGCTGAGCGAGCCGAACGGGTCCTGAAACACCACCTGCACCGCCCGGCGGTAGCGCATCAGCGCCGGCCCTTTGAGGGCAGTAACGTCCTCGCCGTCGAATCGGATGGTGCCCGCCGTGGGCCGCTCCTGCAGCAGGATCAATTTGGCGGTTGTGGTCTTGCCGCAGCCCGACTCCCCGATCAGCCCGAGCGTCTCGGCCGCGGCTATGGCAAAGTTAATGCCCTCCACCGCCTTCACCCAGCCGGTCTTGCGCTGCAGGAACGAGCCGGTGCCGACCGCAAAATACTTGCGTACCTCGTCGACTTCAAGCATCGGCGCGGTCATGCACCACCTCTGCCGCGAGCTGCGGGAGCCAGCATCGCGCCGTCCATTCCGTGCCGCATTGAACATTGTCGGGGTCTCGCGTCGCGCAGCGCGGCAGCGCGTCGGCACAACGCGGATGAAAGGCGCAACCCGGCGGCAGGCGCGCCAGATCGGGAGGCTGGCCCGGGATGGCATAGAGCGGTTGCTTGCTCCCGAGCTTGGCCATGGAGCCGAGCAGCGCCTTGGTGTAGGGATGCTTTGGCGCGCCGAACAGGTCGCGCACCGCGCCCATTTCCACGATCCGGCCCGCATACATCACCGCCATGCGATCGCACATCTTGGCGACGATGCCGAGATTGTGCGTGACGAAGATCAGCGCCACGCTGGTCTCCTTCTGGATGTCCATGAGCAGGTCCAGATACTGGGCCTGGATGGTGACGTCGAGATTGGTCGTGGGCTCGTCAGCGATGATGAGCTTCGGGCCGCCGGCCAAGGCGATGGCGCCGACAATGCGCTGGCGCATGCCGCCGCTCATCTGGTGGGGATAGCCGCGCATGCGCATCGCCGGGGAGGGTATGCGCACGGCCCGCAGCAGTTCCTCGACGCGCCGGCGTAGGGAGCGGCTGCGCATGCCGAGGTGGTAATAGGCCGGCTCGGCGACCTGGGTATAGATGCTGAAGAGCGGATTGAGCGATGCCATCGGGTCCTGCAGAATCATGCCGATCACGCGCCCGCGCAGGCGGCGCATCTCGCGCGCACTCTTCTTGGTCAGGTCCGTGCCGTTCAACCGGATCTCGCCGCCGACGACGCGCGCGGCCGGCGGCAGCAGGCCAACGATCGAAAGGCAGGTGGTGGTCTTGCCGCATCCGGACTCGCCGACGAGGCCGAGCGTCTCGCCCTGCCGCAGAGCAAAGCTGACGCCCTCGACAGCCTTCACGATCCGGCTCCCGCCGAAGGTGAAGTAGTGCGTCTGCAGCTCGCGAACCTCCAGCAGCGGCGCGCTCATGCCGGGCACCGCGCTAGAGATTGCGCTGCTGGGGATCGAGGCGGATGCGCAACCAATCGCCCAGCAGCTGCGTGGCCAGCACGACCAGCAGGATGCAGACGCCCGGAAAGACCGTCAGCCACCATTTGCCCGCCATCAGCGTCGATCGGGCTTCCGACAGCATCAGGCCCCAAGCGGGCTCGGGCGGCGGCACGCCGACACCGAGAAAGCTCAGCGATGCCTCGGCGATGATCACGACGCCTATGGTGAGGCTCGCCAGCACCATCGTCGTGTTCAACACATTGGGCAGGATGTGGCGCAAGATCACGCGCAGGCGCGAGGCGCCGGCGATCTCGGCCAGCTGAACGAACTCGCGCTCGCGCAAACTCAACACCTCGCCGCGGATGACGCGCGCATAGCGGGTCCAGTAGACCAGCCCCAGGATGACGACGATGTTCCACATGCTGGGGCCGACGACGGTTGCCAGGAAAATGGCGAAGACCAGGGCCGGCAGGGCGAGCCAGGCGTCGGTGAGGCGCATGATGAGCTGGTCCACCCATCCGCCGAGATAGCCGGACAGGATGCCAAATGCCGTGCCGAGGCTGCCGGCCACCACCGTTCCCATCAGGCCCACGATCAGGGACACGCGGGCGCCGAAAATCAATCGGCTCAACGAGTCGCGACCCTGGAAATCGGTGCCCAGGAGCGTGGACGTGCTGCCGTCTTCCATCCAAAAGGGCGGCTCAAACATCTTCGCCCCGAGCACGGGCTCCGTCGGGTCGTAAGGCGCGATGAAGTCGGCAAACACCGCTGCCAGCGTGAACGGCACGAGAATGAGCAGGGGCAGGAGCGGCAAATCGCGAACCCACCGTCGCACTTGGCTCGGTGCATGGACCTCGAACGCTCGCGGCGCGGCGGTGGTTGACATGGCAAGCCTATCTGGTCAGCCGGATGCGTGGGTCGATGTAGGCGTAAAGGATGTCGATCAGCAGGTTCACGAACACGATCATGACGCCGGCGAGCACGACAACGCCTTGCACGAGGGGGAAATCGCGCTGGAAGATGCCCTCGTACAACAAGCGACCAATGCCCGGCCAGGCAAAGATCACCTCGATGATGACGGCGGCGTTGACCATGACGACCAGGTTGACGCCCGCCAACGTCAGCACCGGCACCAGGGCATTCTTGAAGCCATGCTTGGCGATGACGACGTAGCCCGGCAGACCCTTCAGGCGCGCCAGCTTTATGTATTCGCTGCGCATGACCTCCAGCATGCTCGAGCGGGTGAGGCGCAGCAGCGAAGCTGCGAAGTACCAGCCCAGCGCCAGGGACGGCATAACGAGGTTGCGCCAGTCGTTCTTGCCTCCGGTCGGCAGCCACTCCAGCCATACTGAGAACGTCAGGATCAGCACGAGGCCCAGCCAGAAGCCCGGGATGGACAGCCCCAGCAGCGCGACGATCTTGCCGGCTTGGTCCCACGCGCCGTCGACGCGCACGGCCGAGAGCAGGCCGGCCGGGATGCCGATGAGGAAGGAGAGGAGGGTGGCGGCAAGCGCGAGCTGCAGCGAATTGGGCAGCCGCTCGAAATAGAGCGTGCTCACCGGCATGCGGTAGTTGAAGGAGATGCCGAGGTTGCCAGCCAGGATGTTCTGAACGAAGTGGGCATACTGCACCGGCCAGGGCTGATCGAGCCCCCATTGGGCGCGGACGCGAGCCAGGTCCTCTGCCCGTGCCCCGGGCTCGGCCATCAGCGTCACCGGATCGCCGGTGAGCCTGACCACCGTGAAGATGGTCAGGCTCAGGATCAGCAGGGTAATGATGCTGTAGCAGGTTCGTCGGATGATGAACTGCCGCATGGCCGATGCCCCTCGCGTGGAGATGCGCTGCCGCTACTCCTTGAGCTTGATGTCTTCCCACGGGTAGGCGTAGCCCGTGGTGATGGTCGGGAACACGTCCTGCCATTTCTGCGCCGCGATGCGCGGGCCGATGGCGTTCATGAAGGCATGGCGGAAGACGGGCACCACATAGTAATTCTCCAGAATCGCGCGCTGCACCTCCTCGGCCAGCTGCTTGCGCTCGGCGAGGTCGACAGACGCCTCGTAGCGGGCGAGCTTGGCATCCAGGCCCGCCACGCACAGGCGGTCTGCGCCGTTGAAGCCGCCGCACTTGAAGAACGATTCGTACCAGTTGGACCATGTCCCACCGATGCGCGCCCCCTGCAGGATCATCTGCACGCCCGGCCATTGCTCCTTGCCGGCCTGGCTCCGCTGCTGGAAGACGCCGCGCTCCATGACCTGCAGCTTGGCGCGGATGCCTATCGCCTGCAGTTGCGCCACCAGGCGCTCGCCACGCGCATAGTACGGCGGCAGCGGCGTGAGCCAGTCTACGGTGAATCCCTTGGGATGACCGGCATCGCGCATGAGCTGGCGAGCCTTCTCGAGATTGAATTCGAACTCCGGCCACTCCAGGCCATACTGCACGTCGTTGTTGATCCAGTTGCCGCTGATCTTGCCGAACCCGGCGGACTCGGCCTGGTTGATCGCCGCCCGGTCGATGGCCAGGCTGACCGCCTGTCGCACCCGCTTGTCATGGAACGGGCTCTTCGGATCCCCGAAACCGACGAACTCGAGCCAGAAGCTGCCCGACAGGACCGGCGCCAGAATCAGCTTGGGATTCTTCTGCACGCGCTCGATCAATTCGCCTGGCAGGAGATAAATCAAGTCCGCCTCGCCGCGCTCCAGCATGGCCAGTCGGGTCGCTGGCTCAGGCACCGCGATCATGGTCAGGCTCTTGATGTGGACAGGCCGGTAATAGTGCTCGAACGCCTCAAACCGGAGCTTTACCCCCGCCTCCGCCGAAGCCAGCTTGTAGGGCCCGGCACCGATCGGCTTGCGCTTGAACCCGTCCGGGCCGACCTGCTGGTAGTACTTCGCCGGCACGACCCAGCCGGCCCCGGTGACGTTGCCGGAGCCAAGCAGGAGCGGGAAATCGAGGAACGGCTCTTTGAAGCGAAAGCGGACGGTGCGCCGGTCGACGATGTCGACGGCCTCGGTCTTGGCTTTGAAGGCGGAGGCGAGCGCGCCGCGGTAGTTCTCGTAGCTGAACTTGACATCGTCCGGGGTGACCGGCTCGCCGTTGTGGAACTGGATGCCGTCGCGAAGCCAGAACGTGGCGCTCTTGCCATCCTTGGCAACCTCGTGGCGCTCGGCGAGGGAGAGATGGTCGTAGAGCGCGGTGCCGGAGTTCTTGATCAACGCATCGTGCAGCGCCGTGAGGAAATTGTCGGGCGTCGCCGCGCCATCATGCTCCTGCGGGTCCAACCATCGGGGTGCCATGGCCGTGTGCCAGGCGAGCGTCATTTCTCCGTGGGGGGCCCCCCTGGCCGTCGTAGACCCGAGTGCCGGCAACTGCGCCAGCATCGCGCCGCCGCCCGCCAAAATGTCCCTCCTGGTCAGCGCAATCGAACTGGCCGACCTCCAGCTGTCGTATCCCATGGCGTTCTCCCCTGGCGACCCCCGTTTGTTTGCCGGGTGGTCATTGTTGGTGCTGGCCGCACGAGGTGCGTGGGCGGCAGCGCAAGCGATGCAGCGCCGAGCGCACAGCAAACCCTCACGTGACGCGGCTCGGACATGGACTGAGCTCGCCTTTCGGATGGAGCCAAATCTCCGCCACTATCGAGGGCCTTTGCGGCCGTCATGGGTCCGTCTTCTGCGGTCAGACCCCCAATTCATGGTCTCACCTCAGCTTGGACGGACGTGCCCAGACGACCAACTGTGCGGGCACGAGGATGCGCCAAATTTGGCCCTGCCGGCAAGCCCGATGCCCCTCATCGAATGAACGCGCCGGATGTCGGGTGCGGGTTCAGAACCGGTAAAGCTCAGAGCGAGCAATTGGTTTCCGCCCTTCCGCCGAGAGCAGACCTCCATGGGCTAACTCGGGAGGTCGCCGAAGTGCCAGTTCAGACGTGGAATTCCTTTAGCATCCCCTGGCAAAGCCGAGGACACTTGGTTGATTCGCGCTGTCCGAATGGCCGGCGACAAGGGCCATCACCTACCAAGCTGTTCGAGCTGATAAGGTGGATCAACGCGCGTATTTGCGTCCCCAATTGCGCATGGCGCCGACAATGGGGCCGAGGTCGCGACCCTTGGTGGTGAGCACATACTCGGCCCGTGGGGGGCTCATCGAATAGAAACGCCGCTCCACGACGCCATTCTGCTCAAGCGTCCTGAGACGCTCCGACAACGTCGTCGGCGCATCGAATAGAAACGCCGCTCCACGACGCCATTCTGCTCAAGCGTCCTGAGACGCTCCGACAACGTCGTCGGCGGGTTCGGGTTCACAATCGGTCGTCCCAGTCAGGCCTGCCACACGTCGGCTCTTCCGCCGAGAGCTGAAGTCCATGCGCTGTCTCGCCATGTCGCAGAAGTGCGAAAAGGCGAAGTGGCAGCACTCGGGGCTCGATGTCGGCTCTGCCTCGGCGACCGGACCTATTCGACACGGATCGACCCTCCCGAGAAGTGCCATGAAGGTCATCGAGCTTGCGAGAGTGGCCCGGAACACGGACGAAGAGATCATCGCTTGGGTGAAAGAGGCGGCGGAGACGACCTGCCATCCGGTCGGCACCTGCCGGATGGGCGCGGACGCGATGGCGGCGGTCGATGACCGGCTCCGCGTTTGGGGCATTGAAGGTCTGCGCGTTGCCGATGCCTCGATCATGCCGACGCTCACGTCGGGCAACGCCAACGCGCTCGATCATGATCGGCGAGAAGGCGGCGGACAGGATCTTGCCAGCCGCCGGCACCTGGAGCATGTCCCGTTCCTTCGGAATCGGGACATGCTCCAGGATCGTTGAGTGGTGCATGTTCTTATCGGCGAACCGGTTCCCACCCCGGATCAAGTCCGGGGCAGGCTTTCGCCGGAACATGCGCT
>WNGG01008993.1_pt1 | contig 22388 bp, 17 predicted proteins | sample 5400661 | NCBI WGS metagenome assembly WNGG01 (sample SAMN13153372, study PRJNA577476) | soil metagenome | isolation source: 100 cm soil or saprolite under Garry oak tree replicate 1 | place: USA:California | collected 2016-06-15
ACTTCCACGATGACGTGGAAATCCCTATCAGGAGAACGGATCACATGGCAGAACACATTCCTGTTATCGCCGGTGCGGCAAGGACGCCGACCGGCAGGTTTCTTGGTAACCTTGCCAGTTTTACAGCACCCCAATTGGGTGCTATTGCGATAAAAGAAGCAGTACATCGCTCGGCAGTAGCGCCAGATTCTATCGACGAAGTTATCATGGGCAATGTTGTCTCCGCGGGTATCGGCCAGGCTCCTGCTCGCCAGGCTGCTATCGGCGCCGGCCTCCCGGTCGATATCCCGGCTTTTACCATCAATAAAGTCTGCGGCTCCGGTCTCAAAGCAGTCATGCTTGCTGCGCAGGCTATTCGTGCGGGTGATGAGCAGGTATTCGTCGCGGGCGGTATGGAGAGCATGAGTAACGCTCCCTATCTGCTGCCCAAGGCTCGCACCGGCTACCGCATGGGCGACGGCAAAATCATCGACAGCGTGGTGCATGATGGCCTCTGGTGTGCGTTTGAAGATATCCACATGGGCAACGAGGCCGAGATCATTGCCGAGAAGTTTTGTATCACACGTTCAGAGCAAGATCAGTTTTCATTGCAAAGCCACCAGCGAGCTGCAGCTGCCACCGATGCGGGCCGCTTCAAAGAAGAGATCGTTCCTATTGAAATTAAGCAGAAACAGGGTATCCTGCTGGTGGATACCGACGAGCCTATCCGCAGAGAGGCTACCCTGGAGGCATTGTCGAAGCTCAAGCCAGCTTTCCAGGAGGGCGGCACGGTCACTGCTGGCAATGCTCCTGGCCTGAGCGATGGGGCCTCGGCCACTGTCGTTGTAGATGAGGAAGTGGCAAAGGCGAATGGGTTGACTGTCCTGGCACGTATCACCGGCTATGCTTCAGCTGCCATTATGCCCCGCTACATCTTCGCGGCTCCCACGCGCGCCGTCAATCGCCTGCTGCAGCGTACTGGTCTGAAGATCAACGATTTTGACCTGATCGAAGTCAATGAAGCCTTTGCCGCGCAGGCCCTGGCGAACGGTAAAGAACTTGACTGGGACTGGTCTCGCGTGAACGTTAACGGCGGCGCTGTCGCCCTCGGCCATCCCATCGGTTCCAGCGGTTCCCGTGTTCTCATCACACTCATCTATGAACTGCGCCGCCGTGGGGGTGGCCGGGGCCTGGCAACACTCTGCCTGGGTGGTGGAGGCGCCGTCGCCATGTCGATAGAGGTCTAATTTTTGCCTGTAACCTCGATGAGGAGGAATAACCTGATATGCTTGAGCAGAAATCGCCTGAAACGCAAAAGCCCGTTATTGAACAGGGCACACTTTTTGATAAAGCCGAATTAGAGCGTCTGAAGGTCGAGCGGCATCACTGGGAGGAAACCACGGTCCGTAAAGCCCAGGAGCGCCTGCCGGAGCGTGATAACCTCATGACCACCTCCAGCGTGCCGGTCAACCGTATCTATACACCGCAGGATAATGAGTCGCTGGACTACAGCCGTGATATTGGTCTTCCAGGCGATTATCCCTATACACGTGGTGTGCAGCCAACCATGTACCGCGCGAAACCCTGGACAATGCGCATGTTTGCAGGCTATGGCACCGCGGAGGATACCAATGCGCGCTTCAAGTATCTGCTCCAGCAGGGTCAGACGGGCCTCTCTACAGCGTTCGACATGCCAACACTCTACGGCTATGACACCGATCATCCCCTGGCGGCGGGCGAGTTTGGCAAGTGTGGTGTTGCCATCTCCTCGCTGGCTGATATGGAAGTGCTCTTCGCCAACCTGCCGCTCGATAAAATCACCACCTCTATGACGATAAATAGCCCGGCAGCCGTAATCTGGGCCATGTATATCGCCAATGCCGAGAAGAATGGCTACCCCATGGCTGCGCTTGGCGGTACGCTGCAAAACGACATACTCAAGGAGTACAGCGCACAGAAAGAGTTTCTTTTCCCACCCGAACCATCGCTGCGCCTGGTCACGGATACCATCGAATTTGGCACGCACTACATGCCACGCTGGAATACCATCAGCATCAGTGGTTACCATATTCGCGAGGCCGGAGCAACTGCCGTACAGGAACTGGCCTTCACCATTGCGGATGGGCTGGCGTATGTAGATGCTGCCCTCAAGAGAGGCTTGAAGATCGATGAGTTCGCACCGCGCCTGTCCTTCTTCTTCGATGTACACAACGACTTCTTCGAGGAGATTGCCAAGTTTCGCGCCGGGCGTCGCCTGTGGGCGAAGCTCATGCGCGAGCGCTACGGCGCTAAGGATCCACGCTCCTGGATGATGCGCTGCCACGCGCAGTCGGCAGGCGTCTCGCTCACAGCCCAGCAGCCCGACAACAACATCGTTCGCACGGCCATTCAGGCCCTGGCGGCTGTACTCGGCGGCACCAATTCGCTGCATACCAACTCCATGGATGAAGCGCTCGCGCTGCCCACCGAAAAGGCTGTACTGATCGCCCTGCGCACTCAGCAGATCATTGCCAGCGAGAGCGGCGTTGTCAATACGGTCGATCCTCTTGGCGGCTCCTACTTTGTCGAAGCGCTGACCGGCGAGACAGAGGAGGCCGCGATGGACTACCTGAAACGTATCGATGACCTGGGCGGCGTATTAGCCTGCATCCAGAATGGCTTCTTCCAGCGTGAAATCGCCGAATCTGCCTATCGTTACCAGCAGGAAATCGACCAGCACCAGCGTACTATCGTCGGTGTAAACGACTATATCATGGACGAGCAGATCAGGGTCCCTACCCTCTACATTGACCAGGTAGGCGAGCGGGCGCACCTGGCGCGGCTCAACCGCGTGCGCAAAGAGCGCGACCAGGCCGCTGTCAAGCGCAGCCTGGAGGAGCTGCGCCGCGTTGCCGAGGGCACGCAGAACACCATGCCGACCATCATCGAAGCTGTCAAAGCCTATGCTACCCTCGGTGAGATCATGGATGTCTTCCGCGCCGTTTTCGGCGAATATATGGAGCCTGCTGTCTTTTAATCAGGAGAAGATCTTTCCACATGCATTGGTTAGAACTGACGGTACAGTCGCACCCGGAAGCAGTAGAAGCAGTGAGTGAACTGTTGAGTCGCTACGTCCCTGGGGGTGTGGCCATCGAGGAGCCGATTGAATTGATCGACGAGGGGCAAGAATACCGGGTATTGAGTGGACAGCCTGTGCAGGTTCGTGCCTACCTTCCTATCGATGGAAAAGAAGCAGGGGCCCGGCAGGCCGTGGCGGAAGGACTCTGGCATCTATCCAGCCTGGGATCACACTTTGTGGGTGACCTGCAAACGCGCATTGTAAATGAAGAGGACTGGGCCAATGCATGGAAAGACTATTATCATGTGACACATATCGGGCAGCGGCTGGTCATACGCCCATCATGGCGCACATACACTCCCAGAGATGACGAAGTCGTGCTGGAGCTTGATCCCGGGATGGCCTTTGGTACCGGCCTGCACCCCACAACTCGCATGTGCCTGGAACAGGTAGAACAGCGTACACGTGCAGGTATGCGCGTTCTTGATGTAGGTACCGGTTCGGGAGTTCTCGCGTTGGCAGCGGTCAAGCTAGGTGCAGCCACTGCCTACTGCATCGATAACAGCAGCGTAGCAGTTGAGAGCGCAACAGCCAATGCTGCTGCTAATGGTTCAAGCGACCGCATAACGGTGAAATTGGGCGCGCTTGATGATGCAGAAGCTGTGCGCCTGGAGGGACAGTATGACCTGGTGCTGGCGAACATTATAGCGCGCGTGATCGGTTCGATTGCCTCCCAACTTGCCCAGGTTCTGGCTCCAGGAGGATTGCTCATAAGCAGCGGCATTATAGAAGAGCGCCGTCATGAGGCGGAACAACCCCTGTTGGCCGCTGGCCTGCGCCTGGTTGATCAAATAATGATCGATGACTGGGTAACGTTGGTTATGGCTAAATGAGGGCGCATGCATCGTTTTTTTGTATCACCCGATCTACTAAAAGAAATCGGCGCCATTGTCTCTCTCCCCAAAGAACTTGCGCATCAGGTACGTGATGTCCTGCGCCTGGCGGCAGGGGAACGCTTAGTGTTGCTCGACAATAGCGGCGACGAGGTTCTGGCTGCCCTGGATAAGAGCAGCCAGGCGGGAGTGGCGGTGCAGTTAGTGGAGCGGCAGGCAGGTAAAAGCGAATCTCCCGTGCGCATCATTCTCTGCCAGGGACTGCTCAAATCGGCACGTTTCGAATGGATTCTGGAAAAAGGCACGGAATCGGGTGTGGCGGTCTTCGCGCCAACCCTGTGCCGTCGTTCCATGGCTGGCCTGGAGGATACTGGCCCGGCCAGGATACAACGCTGGCAGCGTATCATACGGGAGGCGACGGAACAATCTGGCCGCTCGCGCCTACCAGAGCTCTTGCCTGTTCGCCCGCTCTTGCATACCCTCAACGATCTTCCCCAGCATGCGCTCACCATCATGCCATGGGAAGAGGAACGCAACCGTCACCTACGGCATGTGTTGGACTCCGTTATAGACAGGAGAGATGCAGCGCCATCCACAACGGCTGCCGGGTCGGCCTCGCCTCCTGTTACAGTAGTGCTCTTTATCGGTCCCGAGGGCGGGTTTATGGCTGAGGAGGTCAGGCTCGCACAGCGTTATGGTGTACAGGTAGTAACGCTGGGGCCGCGTATCCTGCGCGCCGAGACCGCTGCTCTGGCAGCTATTGCAAATATAATGTATGAGTTAGAATAGAGGACGCACCTGGCCGTAGTTGACCTGTGACGAATTTCTTGTAGAAATCGTCTTATAGAAACCGTTCTAATAATCAAGTTATTGATTGTATGCTCAATACCGCTTGTATGCTTGCTTATCGCGATTGACCCTGTCATCGCTTCATGTTATGATACAAAGAACAACTGGCCTAACTGGAACTATTGTAGGTGCATGTCATGGATAACGTTGTACCTGGCGCGCTGCGGCATCTGCGTGAAGCAGATATCATGAGCATGGCGGGGCTGGAGTTGGCAGCGCTGGGGCAGGAGTATTATCGTATAGGTGCAGTACATTCGACGATGCGTCAGGAAGTACAACTGACCGGGATCGTTGAAGTGCCGGACCAGGCTTTTGAAAAAACTGTATCACCGACAAATGCGGTTGGGAAGGTGCAAGGGACAGGACATGTAGAGCCTGAACCTGGTCGCTACCTCGTGAAAGTCAAAATCCAAGGAACTAGCGCCTGGAGTGCCACCTGTAGTTGTAATGTCCCTTCAGATTCATTGTCTATTTGCCCGCATGCGGCTGCTCTACTTTATCAGTGGCTGGCTCACCCGCTGAGCTTCATCTCCCCTGCCTCAGACTCAAATTTCCCGGAGATGCCTTCTTCGCAACAACGAGCTGAACCACTGGATGGAGTTCACGAGAGTGAAGTCTTACCTGAGTCGACGATTGAACGGTATGCAAGACAAGCGGAGCAGACCTTTGAGCCGCCCGCGGGCCTGCCTGGAGGGCAGGTTACTGTACCGCTTGGCAACCTCACTGAAATGCTGACCCAGTTGGGATTGAGCGAGTTGCGGGCTATTGCACGAGAATATGATGTCACAAAAGCGGGCTTAAGCAAACAGCAACTCGTGGAAGCCATCGTAGAATTACTCAAGCAGCCTGAGGTAGTGCGACGCGTCGTGGGGAGCCTGGAGAAACAACAGCGCCAGTTGTTAGCTGCCATTACACTGGCTGGCGGCGCGGTGACTGACGATGAACTGCGAGGCCTCTTTGAGCGCTTCTCTCTCGGCTATCCCAACCAGCTACAAGGCGCGCTTGCTGCACTGCGCGGCAAGTGCCTGCTGCTCCGCACAAGCTTCAACGCATCATTGCAACAGCGCATGAGTCTGGTAGGTTCACTACTGGAGGTGGGTTGGTATGTTCCAGCGGAGGTGCGTGCTGCGCTGCATGTCACAGTGCCGGTGACGCCTTTCGAGGTGCGCCCGGGTAAAGATGGCGAGGCTGGAACTGCAAAGATTGAACAGGCGCGGCCGTATGCTTTGCTGGAAGACCTGCTGCTGGTAGCCCGCGCACTGGATGGCTACCAGCTTGGGAAAGAAGACGAAGAGAGTGACCACAGCGCGAACCGGGGTGAACTGCGTGGGCATCTTGTTGGATCACCCACCGTTTCCAGCAGTAGACTGGTAACACTTCCTCCTCCACCAGGTATGCCTTCGCCATCTCTGCTCTCATCTTTACAGGCTGTTGTCCCACGCTCTCCCACGTTTTTGCGTTTCGCCATACGTCTTTTGCGCCTGGTAGATATCCTCTACAAAGACGATGCTGAAGCGCCCTACTTGCGCGCACTGCCCACCATTGCTCGACTCTTGCTCGGGCCAACTCGCAGAGAAGTAGCTCGTGATCTATTCAAACGCTGGCTTACTCGGCCTACGTACGCGGAACTATTTGACCTGCAAGAGGAAGGCCTGCGCCTGCGTTTTCGTACCGGGCCACTGGGTCGGCCCGCGCTGCGTACAGGAGAACTGGAGGCAGAAAATGGCGAGGCCAGGCAGGTGCTGGTGGCATTGTTGGCTAAAGTTCCGCTCAACCAGTGGGTCAGCTTTTCAGCATTTGCGCGTTTTGTCTATCGCTTGAACCCGGCATTTTTACAAAGGCGGCAGAGTATATTTTCCTTACCAGCCTGGTGGCTGGAGCGAGAGGAGGGTCGCCCGCTGCAGCCTACACAACTAAACGATTGGATGCGTGTCGAAGGGCGCTACTTAAACCGGCTATTGTGCGGTCCATTTCACTGGTGGGGACTGAGTGATCTTGCTCTATCCAGTGCTGGACAATTGCAAGCATTCCGGCTAACTCCCTTAGCAGGTCTTCTATTGAATGGAACGACCGGCAGCCGTCACGTAATTAGAGATGATGAGCAGGCACGTGCATCTATGCTCACGATCTCGCAGGCCGGTGATATATTGATCTCTTGCTCCTCGTCCGTGTGGCAGTTGGTTGAATTGATAGAAGACTTCGCGGAAGTAGCCGGAGTCCAATCTGGACAGCTTCGCTATCGATTGACGGCAAGATCACTGGGCGATGCTCTCAGCCGGGGCTTGCATCCTGGCGATTTACTGCAAGCGCTACACCAGCATGCCGGTGCTGGTGAGCCCCTGACCAGTATGCTGGAACGACTCGAGCAGCGCATAGCCAGCTATGGACGTGTACGTCTCTACACCGATGTCACATTATTGGAGGTGGCAGATGCGCCTGTTATGCGTGAACTTGCTGCTATCACGCCGCTGGAAGAGCAGGTAGTGCGGGCGATCCATCCCACGGCATTGATCCTTAAAAAGCAGGGAGCGGAGCGAATTGTGCAGGACCTCAAACGGCGTGGGCAAACTCCCCTCCTGCATGAGGAAGAATCCTTCCTGGCCGGCGGCTGGGGAAATGACACCGAGGGCGCGGCATCCTTCGTGCCCGATAATTCTGAGAGGTCCTATGCAGCAGAGTGACCTCGATTTGTTGCATATGGTACCACCTCATCACCTGCAAGCGCTGGTAAAATCACGGCGCCTGCCGCCCTCCCCGAGGATACAGAATATCGACACGTCGACTGGACCTTCTTCCATAGCCATCACCGAGATTGCACAGCACCTGTTTGATCCCGCTGCCATCAGCGACGCGTTGCGAGCCCTGGATGAAAGAGAAAACTTGATCTTGCGTGAACTGGTGTTGTGCGGCGGACGTGCCAATAGCCGCGATCTTGCCCTGTACCTGGCGAACAGCGGACTGCTCGGCCATGGAAAGAAACTCGAGGCTGACCCCGTGCCGCTCTCGTATAGCGGGCAAGTAACACCGGAGCACACGCCGGGAGCGCCTCAGTACCCTGTTCCACACCCGCACGGCGTTTTTGAACTGGCGGTGCGCCATCTGCTGCTGCTTGGCCTGCTTTTCTGGGGCAGGCAAACAAACTTTGGCGGACGCGACTACGCAAGTGGTGTTTACGATGGAGTATTGATCGTGCCGCAGACAGTAATGGAAGTAGTGAATGCAGCATCCAAGAACCTGCCCCTTACTGAAGACCTGCCTGCAGGAGTGGGGATACAGGTAAGCCTGGGCGAAGGCCTCTACAGGCTGCAACGTACTCTCTATCTTTACTGGTCGCTTATAGCGGCTATGCGTGATGGACTATCCCTGGTGAACAGTGGATCCCTCTCGCGCTATGCACTGCGCCAGGTCGTCGAGCACCTGGGTTCAAAAAACCAGTCCGAGCACATACGTGCAGAGCATGAAGTTCCCCACTTGCTCTTCACCAGATTGCTCCTGATGAAGCTGGGACTGCTGCGCGAGCGCCAGGGAGCGCTGCGGGCGGCTCCTGCCGGTGAATTTTTTGCCCTGCCATTGTTGGAACGAGCGCGCCGTTGTTATCGCATATGGCTCGAAGCGACATTCTGGAACGAAATGATACACATACCGGAAGTCATCATACGTCCTGGCCCTAACCCGCTTGACCCCGCGCACGAAGAAGTAGTGCAGTCCCGTCAAACGGTAGTGGAGCGGCTGCTACACGAGCAGCCAGAAGTGTGGTGTGAGTTCTCCACGTTTGTCGCCCGCACCAAGTTGTACGCGCCCTATCTCCTATTTCCGCGCCGCTACGGAGCGCGAGCCGATCGCTACTCTATGGGCAGCAATCCATATGGCTGGGATTTTCGCCTGCGCCGCGGTTGGTTAACGCACCGCGAGGGCTGGCACCTGGTAGAAGGGGGCTTTATACGCGCTCTCCTCTCAGGGCCGTTGCACTGGTTAGGGTTGGTAGAAGCTAACAATGAGGATGCCCCCACTGCTTTTCGCCTGGCTGCAAGCTCTCTGCTGGTCATGGGCGATGCATCCCTGGCATTTGAAGAACCTCCGGCAGGGCGCTTGATTGTTCAACCCAACTTTGAACTAGTCGCGCTGGCCCCCGTCTCTGAAGCCCTGCTCATCAGCCTGGATCGCTTCGCCGAGCGCACCGGCCTGGAACGCATTGCGCAGTATCGTCTGACCAAAGCAAGCGTCACACGCGCCATCCAGCTAGAATTGCGTGCTGAAACCATTCTACAGCTACTCGAGCAAGCCTCCGGCGCGGAGATACCCCAGAATGTCCAGTATTCGTTGATGGAATGGGAGCGACAGGCGCGGCGTATCGAACTATGGCGCGGGGCTGTCCTGCTCGAGGTTGATGATCCCGCGCTGCTGGACACGCTGTTTGCTGACGAGCAGACTCGCCCGCTGTTAGGGCGCCGCCTAACTCCCATGTTGCTGGAGGTGCCGCCCCATCAACTTCCGGAGCTACAGGAAGCGCTGTGGCAGCGTGGATACTTACCAGCGCTTGTTCCAGCATCGCTGTACGATCGCCCGTTAGAGGATGTGAGCTTACCGCTATGTGAACCACAGTGGCGCCTCCATGATGATGGTCTGCTGCAGCCTCTATACACTGTACTGAATCTCTACCTCATTGCAGAGCTTGAGCGTATTAGCGAACTTGATACAACAACCGGCTGGCGGTGCATCACACCTGCATCGCTGCAGCGGGCCTCCGAGGTGGGCATCTCGCTAGAGCGTATCGTGCGTTTCCTGGAACGTTATTGTGAAGGAGGAGTGCCCACCTCGTTTCTCATGCGCCTCAAGTTGTGGGGCGGAGGGTATGACGGCCAATCCTCCATTCAGGTGGAGCGTGCCCCTCTGCTGGCCCTCTCAGATCAGGTCCTGCAAGATTTGCGGGCCGACGAGGAGCTGCGAGAGCTGCTGGGCGCTGAAATTTCACAGCAGCATCGCCTGATACATGTGCACCAGGACAAGTTGGAGCGCGTGATAGAACTGCTGCGCGCACGCGGCTTCGAGGTCCGCCAGGAAGATCAGTTCCAAGGCTGTTGACAATTCATCTTCGATGTGGTAACTTTATCATGCGAAAGCAATTGTGATGCGGGAGTGGCTCAGTGGTAGAGCATCTCCTTGCCAAGGAGAAAGTCGCGGGTTCGATCCCCGTCTCCCGCTCCCATTCCAGGCGACGTCGCCAAGTGGTAAGGCACGGCTCTGCAAAAGCTGCACCAGCGGTTCGAATCCGCTCGTCGCCTCCCAAATATGCGGTCAGGTAGGCCACATCCCCATTTTTGAAATGCAAACCCATGAGACACCAGCGTAGTTACCCCACAGAAGCCATCGTACTCAAACATATGGATTTGGGGGAAGCTGACCGTATTTTAACCCTCTTTACTCCCCATAAGGGCAAGGTGCATGTCATCGCTAAAGGCACGCGCCGCCCCATCAGCAAGCTGGCAGGCCACCTGGACCTGTTGAACCGCAGCCAACTGCAACTGGCGCTTGGCCGTAACCTGGACATTGTGACGCAGGCCGAGGGCCGTGAGAACTTTCTCCACCTGCGTACAGACCTCTGGCATATGACCTGCGGCTTCTACCTCGCCGAGCTGGTAGATCGCTTCATCGAGGAACATACGCAGCACGCCAACCTCTACCATCTACTACTGGAGACACTGCGCTACCTGGATGCCGATGCCCTGGCGCTACAGGCCCAGCGCTCCCAGGGCATAGTAGCTACAGAAGATGAACACAGGCGCTCGAAACTCCTGCTGCGCTACTTTGAACTCCACCTGCTCTTCTATGCTGGCTACGAGCCTGCCCTGCAAAACTGTGCACATTGTGCCAGCGAATTACGGGCAGAAGTCAATGGTTTCAAATCCTCCCTCGGCGGGGTGCTCTGCCCGCAGTGCTCCCGCTTCTGGGAGCGTTCGTTGTCGGTCAAGGGGTTGAAGACGCTGCGCCTGCTGCGCAGCACTCCATGGCTGGATATCCCGTTTCAGCGCCTGGATACACACTTGAATATCAATTTAGAGAATGAGTTAGAGGCTGTCCTGCGCGGCCTGCTGCGCTTCCACCTGGAGCGTGACCTGAAATCCTGGAGTTTCCTGGAAATGCTGCGATGATCCACAAACTTCCCCTCGGACTGTTCCGCGCGTTAGCGGAGGCTGTTGCAAGCTGCTACCTGACTAGCCTTGGTGTCGCAAGACACTCCGTTCGCTCGGTCACGATACCTACGAATGCCTGCTCTAGTTCGTAGCTCTATCGCTTGTGGTTAAATGTTCTGATGGGTAGGAACTGTGCTACAAGCCCAACAAGCCGGGTGAACATTGGCGAAGAGCACCCTACTCCCGGCAGCGGGAGGGAAGCGATGTTTTCGTTTCCAGCAGGTTTGGGCGTTCCTGTCAAAAACGCTCTCCCGCAAGGGATTGTGTCTGCGGACACCTTTCTTTCCTCCCATCCGCTGAAGCAGATGGGTATCCAGAAAGGGACGTCTATGATAGAGTAGACTTGTCTGACACTCCCCGCCATAAATGACGGGGGTTCTTGGTTCATCGAGCGGACTTGCCACATTGCCCTGACAGACAGTGCAGTAGAGGTCCACTTTCCCCAAGCGTTCGCAGAACCGAAGTTCTGCCAGTTCCCGAGTGCCCCCCGGTACTGTCGAAACAGAAGAACGCCGACGTTGCAAGACTCCATCCGACCGTGAGGTGGGAATGCGCTCTCTTGCGAGATTTTACGCTGGCCCTTGCACTGTTTCTTGGTCAACACGTTCGTGTTTTTACCCCTGGTACTTCACCAGGGAACCCTCTAACGCGATTCAGTTGTCAAGGTACTGAAGAGAGTATAGCACTGTACAGGATGGATGTCAATATGATAGTATTGTGGTATGACAGAAAAGAAACGGCCATTAGCCACAACCATTCGATTAGAGGAGCAGGACAGGGAAGCAATCGCGGCTATCAAACAGCATCACGGCGTGACTTCAGACAATGCGGCCATTCGGCTTGCACTGCGCACGATGCTACGATCAATCAAGCAGCTTCCGCCTGCGGGCGCGAGCTTTTCATCCCCCGTTTGAAAACAGGGGGCTTTCAAGCCCGTTCTCTGTAATACACAGTCCACGAGGGAGGAAAGAGCCTACATGCCCGACATGCCCGAACATACAACGGCGTCCGACACACAACTGCGCGTGGGACTCATCGGTAACCCAGTGGCACACTCTTACTCCCCTCGTTTCCAGCAGGCCGCCCTGGATCGCTTCCCTGCTCGACAAGCACTGCCTGGGCGCAAATGTAACCATCCCCTACAAAGAGGCGGTGCTGCCCCTGCTGGACACGGTCGACCCGCTGGCAATGTGTATCGGGGCAGTAAACACTATTGTCCATCAAGATGGATATTTGCACGGCTATAATACAGACGCCCCTGGCCTGCTGTATGCATTGGCGGAACAGAGCATAGGGGAATTGCAGGCCGGTGGCATAACCGGTCAATTGAAAGAATCACCGCTCCTTTCTCTATCGGGCTATACCGTTGTCTTGCTCGGTGCAGGTGGGGCGGCGCGCAGCGCCGCCTTCGCATTAGCGGGGGCAGAGGTAACGCGTCTGATCATTGTCAATCGTCACCTGGAGCGGGCGCAGCAGCTGGCCGAAGAGGTGCAGCAAAGCAACAGTTGCCAGGTGTTTAGCCTGAGCGACCCCGACTTTTTAATTCCCCATCCCAGGTCGATCATCATCAACGCGACTCCGGTAGGCATGCATATTGCTTTTAAGCAAGCAGAAGCGAAAGTACAAGAGCAAGAAGAGACCAGCCCGCTGCCGGTAGAAGTTCTCGCGCGCTTCGCCCCTGACACATTTGTACTGGATATGGTTTATAATCCAATACAGACGCGCCTCCTTATCCAGGCGCGCATGCTCGGATTGCGCGCCGTGAATGGCCTGCCCATGCTCTTGCACCAGGGATCCCTGGCATTTACGCTCTGGACAGGCTGGCCTGCTCCGCTCGAGGCGATGCGCGCGACGCTTGTGCAAGCTATTTAAGGAGACTCCCTATGAGACTTGCCACATTTGCTACCGATCTTATTCCACAACCAGGGTTAGGGCTCGTTCAAGACGACGAGATACTGGATGTCGACCTGGCAGCGCGAGCGCTCAATTTGATTCCACCTGACTCTATGCTCGATCTGCTCGATCACCAGCAGCGGGGAATGGTTGAGCTGCGTGAGATTCTGGACAAGGCCGCAGGGCGCCCCTTCAGCGAGGTGAAGACGTTTACGGAGATTGGTGCGGCCCATAAGCTATCCGGGGTGCAACTCCTGGCCCCGATCCTGCGCCCACGTAAAAATATCATGTGCCTGGGCTGGAACTATGCCGAACACGAGAAAGAATCGGCCGAGGCACGGGGGCGGGCACCATCAATACCTGAATACCCCGTTCTGTTCACAAAGGCCCCAACTACCGTCAATGGCCCTTATGGAAATATCATCATCGATCCTGCCGTCTCCGAACAGGTGGACTGGGAAGTTGAACTGGGCGTGATTATCGGCAAAACAGGCAAGAATATTCGCGCGGAGGATGCCTTGACATACGTCTTCGGCTACACGGTCATCAATGATGTAACCGCCCGCGATATCCAAAACCGGCACAAGCAGTTTTTCAAAGGAAAGAGCATCGATGGCTACTGCCCCATAGGGCCATGGATCGTCACCGCAGATGAAATTACCGACCCGCAAGCGCTCGCCTTGCATTTGAAGGTGAATGGCATTACAAAGCAGCAGGCACATACGAGCTCGATGATCTTCTCAGTCCGCCAGATCATCGCCATCCTCTCGCTAGGCATGACCCTGGAACCAGGCGACATCATCGCCACCGGCACACCCAGCGGCGTCGGTTTTGCGCGCAACCCACCAGAATTCCTCAAAGCAGGCGACCTGGTCGAAGCCACAGTTGAACACATCGGAACCTTAAGAAATCCCGTTACCAGCGTTCATTAGAACACTTTCCCAGCGCTGCGGCATACGAACATGTTCAGGCAATATATGTAGGGGCGACCCTTGCGGACGCAGTCTGGGGGACTGTGTGGCCCTGCATGGCGCCCTAGAATGGTCACAATCACCAATCAGGTGATTACCCCCCGCCCCTCTTCATGAGAACGGAGTTCTGGATACCCACGGGTTCAGCCGTGGGAGGAAAGAACGCCCCGCAAGGGGAGCCGTTTTGTCGGAACGGCTAAACCTAGCCGGATTTCCGGCCACTCCTGGTCTAGGCCAGGGTGTAATTACCCTTCGTCGTTGCAGTACAGGCTTAGGCAGTCAAGCTGCCATCGGGTTCGGCGTGCCCAGAAGTGGTACAGACTAGGGTGGCATCTGTACGTTCTTGTAGGTAGCCCGTACTGCTGCTGCTTTCCGAAGAAAGCCGACTAGTCAAGAACTTACGCTGAGCTAGCCGTTTCTCAGGCCTCCGGGTTTAGCCGGAGGTTCTTGACTCGTCCATGGCGGCATGACACCCCAGAGGTTGAGCGCCGTGGGACGGGCATGCCACAGGCGCGGCGGAGTCGTCGAATCGCGGTCGTAATATTGTTGGAGTTCGGCGGACAATTCGACCTGTACACCCTCGCTATCGGCAAAGCGTAGGAAGAGATCGTTACCGGCTCCATGCCGGCCCGGGCCCCAGAGAAGCGGTGTCTGCTGGCGACCCAGGTAATCGGCCCACAGCAGCACTTCCGGCGCGGAGATGCTGTAGCCGATATGATCGATATCCTGCTTGCCCTTGATAAGCATGATCGTGTGGTGATCATGGTTGCAGCGCAGCCACACATAATCACGCAGGAGCCAGTCCGATATATCAAAGCCGAGCGCATCGGTGTAAAACTCGACCATCGCCTCGAGACGCGGGGTTTGCAGCGCAATATGCTGCAAAGCGCGCGGGCGTAACTGCGCTTGTCGTTCCCCGCTGTTGACAGGGGTCAGGGCATTGTCAGGGGCTACGGATATCTCGATACGATTGCCATCGGGATCACTGAACCACAGTGTATCGCCTGCCTCGGGATTGCCATCGCGCTGTCCAAGGGTCAGTTCGATATCAGATTGCTTGAGACGAGCAGCCAGCGCGGCAAGATCAGCATCGGTATCAAGTTCGAAAGACATGTGGTGGAGGCGCGTTCTTTGCGTTGTGGCGTGCGGGCTGGTGGTAGCGGATCGTGCCTCGCTAAACAGGCCCAGGCAGTGGTGTTCACCACCTAGCGCCAGGAATACGTTCGCATCTTCGAGTTCGAGCCCAGCGCTGCCGGGTTCGACAACGCGCATGTCGAATCCCATGACTTGCCGGTAGAAGCGTACCTGGGAAGAAACATCTGTCGTCCACAGTCCTACATGTGCCAGGCGCTTTACTCTGACCTTCTGAATCTGCTGTTCGCTCATATCGTTCCTTTCTGGATACCCGTCCCATTCATGGGACCGGGAGGAAAGAAAGGTGCCCGCGGGCCGGGTCCCTTGCGGGGGAGCGTTTTTGGCAGGAACGCTCAAACCTGTTGGAACAGTTCACAAGCCCATCCCCTTCGAGGGGATTGGGTCCCTGACCCCAACCAGTAATGTTTTAAGCTCTATCATACACAGCAACACATCCCAGGTCAACGAAATTACCCGAAGGTCATGTGATATCCATGAAATGCTCTACGCCGGTCTGTGAGAGGTCAACGGTCTCTAATACGCGCACGAGCGGTGTAGTAGGTACCTGCTTGCATGCTGCACAAAAATTTGCAGCTTTTCACTATTTCCCATAGCACAATGCACTCTCTGCACGGATAAGAAAAAGTAAACCTATCGCGACACCGAAGTGCCGGCACTACGTTGGCCGCACTCCAGCTCCAGGCGCGGAACATACACCTCACCTCGTCCTCGACATGATCCACCCACTGTACACATCCGCACCACATCACCGTACGGCTTAACCACCGCAACATCCTCCACAACAGTTACCCGCAGATCAGCCATTTTCACCGTCTGCGCTATAGGCTGCCAGGGATACCACCAGGCACCACACCGCTACCTCCCCTGCACAACACATCACGCAAACTCGCACCACCGCCACACCACCAACTCAGATGATCTGCACGTTCCTAATCGCGCTGGACGCTCACATCCTCACATTCCCCCACTGATACGGCAAGTACACAGTTGCCAATGCCACCCCGCACATCCCCCCCCTGCATGAACATACTGCTTGGCACACAGCATGCACACAGGTGTCCGCACACCGGCACTTCACTATCGCGATAGGAGCTTACTTTTCGCAGCCGTCCCGAAACATTGCGTTGCTATCTCCTGTAGAAACACTCATTATGATTGCGTGGAGGTTTAGTTAAGAAAAGAGCTTCCTTATTATCAGCTTCTTAACCTTTTATAGATACATTTGCCTGTACTTTTAACTATAGTGATTATTGTAAATATATAGATTAAGATAGAGGAAGGAGATACTGGGGATGTGGTATAAAAATGGTCGGTTACTTCTGACCTGGAGAACTGCGCCACCTCAAAACCACGCCACCTGGGGGCGGTCCCACGATAAATCGGGCTCCCACGATAAATCGGGGAGCTACGATGCCCCTACTCGGGCGTTTCTTCGCGTTCAATCTCAACCTGGACTTTGCCACGCAGCACATTCGCGGCAGTGGTATGAGCGGGTGGGTCCCACTCAAAGCTTACTTTTTGTCGCTTAATCGGCACATCTGCCTGTAGCTTGTCCAGGTGATTCTCGCGGGCCAGGCTGATCTGCACGTGCTGTTCGTCTATTTCCAGGCGACGTGAGATAACAGTGAGCAAGTCCGCCTTGATCAGTTCTAGCAATTCCGGGTTGACCTTGAAACTCGAAAACACCCATAGTTGTTGCCTCCTTTTTCAGGATGGCTAAGAACGTATACGCTTCTCAGCCAGCGCTGGACCAAACCCAACCAATTTCCGCAGCCGCTCCATCAGCGTTGGCGCCTCTGCTATCTCGTCCAGGGGGATCTCATCGCCCAAAATGCGCAGTGCAGCGTTCACAAAAGCTCGACCCGACCGTGAGCGCTTATCATACACGACAGGTTCACCCTTGTTGGTAGCTACAATGATCATTTCATCTTCGGGGACGATACCCAGCAGGTCTATACCCAGTACTTCTAACACGTCCGCTACATCCATCATATCACCCCGCCGCACCATCTCAGGACGCAGGCGGTTGATGATCAGGCGCGGTTCTGGCTTACCCGCGGCTTCTACCAGGCCAATGATGCGGTCCGCGTCACGCACGGATGCCATTTCGGGGTTCGCCACGATAATGATTTCATCGGCACCGACGATAGCATTGCGGAACCCTTGTTCAATACCGGCGGGAGAATCGATGACCACAAACTCAAATTCCTGGCGCAGTTGCTGGCAGAGTTGCTCCATCTGCACACTGTTGATGGCATTCTTGTCTCGCGTCTGGGCAGCAGGGAGCAGGTAGAGTTCCGGCAGGCGCTTATCTTTGATCAAGGCCTGCCGCAGGCGGCACTGTCCCTCGACCACATCGACGAGATCGTAGACGATGCGATTCTCCAGGCCTAAAACGGCATCGAGATTCCGCAGGCCGATATCGGAGTCAACAACGGCAACCTTCTTGCCCTGCATTGCCAGGGCAGTCCCTACATTTGCCGTAGTCGTGGTTTTACCAACGCCGCCCTTCCCTGAAGTAATGGTGATTACCCGGCTGTCCATACACTCGCTCTCCATGCAAACAACTGTTTAGACCTGTGTACTGTAGAAGAAAGTGGGTCCACCTCCGTGAGGGGAACGAGCGGGCGACCATAAAGGCCTGCACACCATCCCCCAGATGGCGTCCCCAGCCACTCCTCCCCACTCTCGCCCCTACGGGGGTTACGGTCATCTTAATCTATACTAACACGAATCAACGCTGCGGCAGGACTACTTCTGCGTTTGTTCTACCTGCGCGACCCGCGGCCATTGACCCAGGTCTCAACAACGATCTGTCCCTGCCGGATAGATGCAACCTCTGGGCGTGGCTGCACTTCGAGTCCCTCCGGTGGCCGTGAGAGTAGGTGGGCGATACGCAGTTGGACGGGGGCCAGGTGTAGCGAGCACACCAGGGCCTGCTCGTTGTCGGGATAGCCCGCATGGACCATACCACGCAGAACTCCCCATACGATGATGTCTCCACCGGCAACAATCTCTGCTCCAGGATTGACGTCACCTAGAACGACGACATTGCTGGCGTGATGGATGGCCTGGCCAGAACGCACTGTTCGCCGTAAGAAAAGGGTATCATCCGACTCTCGCGGGTCGCGTTGATTCTGCACGCTTTCATTAGCCATAGCCGAAACGCTGGAAAGCGGGGAACTGCCTCCCCGCTCTTTCTCCTGAAGTGCTGCTATTTGTTCCAGCGGCGTGACTGACACGTGATAATATGCCAGTAGATCCTCGAGTTGTGTACGCTCACTCGTATGCAGGGCGCGGCGACTGGTATCAACCGCCAGTGAAGCGCCATGGAAGAAGTTGGGAGCTTCAGCAAGCCTTGCGGAAAGCGCCTTCAATAATTCCCCAAACGGAGTTTCTGGTTCTAGAGTTAAAAGCAGGCCATTACGTGTGCCCTTGATTGCAACGTTCCCTTGCACAGGCTGCTTCTCCTCCTTTTCTGCTTTGCTTTGGGCTCCCATCGCGCCCCGGTCTGAAATATCCTCCATACCTGTGGTTACCATTTCGCACTGGAAGTGGGGTTCCGAAACGTTCTTCTGCCGATGCCGGCGCCCTTCACGCAACGTAACAACATTAAGTATAAGCATATAGAGATCAAAAGGCAATAGGCTTAGGTATTTTGTGGGTGCAATTTGTTCCTCGTGTCTATGTACGCCGCCAACCAACGTTGTAATATTAAAGATAGATACAAGGTTGCCAGGTCAACATCACAGAATGGACGGATATGAATAATGGCAGACTTTATGCAATTCCCTACCTCGCGTGAGCGTGTGCTTACCAGCGGCAGCACGACCGTGGGAGTGATCCCCGACATCTGCCTGATCTCGCATTTCCAGGTCGGCCCCTGGCAGGTGCTCTACCGGCCAGAGGAAACGGGCAATGTGAAACGTTGGGGCTTACCGCTGATGATACCCAACTTCTCCCGCCTCAAGGACGGCGTCTTCAAAGACAAGGGCACGACGCTGCCAGTCCACGGCTTCGGCCGCAATCTCCCGTGGATGGTCATCAAACAGGATACTGCGTACCTGTCCTTGCAGTTGAGCAGCAGCGATGCGACCCGCCCCAACTATCCGTATGAGTTCACTTTCACTGCAAATATCGCCGTGGAAGAAGAGGAGCTGACGTATACGTTGACGATGGAGAATCGCGGCGACGAGGATATGCCTATCGCCCCCGGTTTTCATCCCTATATCGCTATGGCCCAACAGGATAAGGCCTCGCTTGTCACTGACGGCCCAGAAGGGTTTGCAGCCAATACCTTTGACTGGGAGCAGGACCCGCCTGATCATCCCTATCCATTTCCACACCGGGTCACAATCCAGGTTCCTCAACGTGGTACCCTGACGATCGCTGAATTGCCTCAGGAGGGATTGTACAGGCTAGCGATGATGCAGGTCTGGTCGGAGCCAGCCGCCAGGCCCGATCATGCTTTCGTCTGCTTCGAGCCAGCAGTTGGCAGTGAGGACGCGCTCAACCGACCTGCTGACCGCCTGCTGATCGCCCCTCACAGTTCACAGCGCATTGTGTTGCAATTGACGGCTAAACCGTTGTAGTAAACTGGAACCGTTACAACAAAACTTCAGATATATCGTAATGATTTATAGCGATCTAGAAAACGTAGGTTAAACAGGCATTGCTATCCAGCAGGTAAGCCTCGAAATGTAGGGGCGATGCTTGCCATCGCCCTGCCAGCCAACCGCGCCTTCTTTGCGGAACTATGGCTGCTCGTAAACGTGCATTTCAAACATATGTGAGATATAATAAGAACATGATGGCCCATCGTCTTTTCGTTGCCAGGAAACGTGCGCACAGGGGCTCTCAGAAAGCAGGTACATATACCTATGAATGAACAGCCGGCAAACATACACTTGTTACAAAACAATAATGTACCTCAGCGGCAGCAAAACCAGCTTCGCCCTGGTGGAAGTGGTCGCCCCAATGGTAATGGACAGACACCTCAGAGAGGTCCTTCGCTTGTCAACCGCTGGCTGCTGATCATCGTCGGCGTAATGCTGGCCATCTATGTCTATATGTGGTTCAACACGAATGCCAACTCTGCCAATGCCCCGCAGCGCGACGAACTTTCCTACAGCGCTTTCTATGATCAGATCAATGCAGGCAATATCAAAGATGCCACGCTCATCGGGACAACCGATATCCAGGGAAATTTTCTCCATTCTGTAAATGGATTTACACAGTATCACGTGGTCCAGCTTCCAAACGGGGACCCCAATGTTGTTCCCTTGCTCATTTCCAAGGGCGCTACCGTTATCAATCAACCACCAGCAGATAATGGTTTCTGGTTGAATCTACTGCTCGGGCTCTTACCCTGGGCATTCTTAATAGGCCTTTTCTTCTTCTTTAGCCGCCGCGCCACTCAAGGGCAGCAGGGCATTTTCAGCTTTGGTAAAAGTCGCGCAAAACTGATTCTCGAAGATCGACCCAGCACCACGTTTGCAGATGTCGCGGGTGTCGACGAGTCAAAGTATGAACTGCAGGAGGTCGTTGAGTTTTTGAAGACGCCCACAAAGTATCAGCGCCTGGGTGGAAAGATCCCTCGTGGCGTGCTGCTGGTCGGCCCGCCAGGAACCGGTAAGACGCTGTTGGCGCGAGCGGTGGCCGGTGAAGCAGGTGTGCCCTTCTACTCAATGTCCGGTTCTGAGTTCGTCGAGGTGCTGGTCGGCGTCGGAGCCAGCCGCGTGCGCGATTTATTCGATCAGGCCAAGAAAGCCGCGCCCAGCATCATCTTTATCGATGAAATCGATGCCGTGGGGCGGCAGCGTGGTATAAGCATCAATAGTAACGATGAACGCGAACAGACCCTGAACCAGCTCCTGGTGGAGATGGACGGTTTCGATTCGCACCAGGCAGTTGTAGTAATCGGCGCTACCAATCGCCCCGATGGCCTTGACATAGCGCTGCTGCGTCCGGGTCGCTTCGACCGGCGCGTCACAGTCGATCGCCCGGACTGGAACGGGCGCCTGGCAATCCTTAAAATCCACTCACGCAACGTGCCGTTGGCAAGTGATGTGGACCTGACTTCCATCGCCCGCTCCACGCCGGGCATGGTTGGTGCGGACCTGGCGAACCTGGTGAATGAGGCGGCACTATTAGCCGCTCGCCGCAACCTCGAGTCAGTCAACCAGAAATGTTTTGAAGAAGCCTTAGACAAAATTTTGCTTGGGGCCGAGCGCCCACTGGTGCTGAGCGAAGAAGACCTGAACGTAATCGCTTACCATGAGAGCGGCCACGCGCTGACGGGATTGCTTTCGGAGTACGCCGATCCCGTGCAGAAAGTGACGATTGTAGCGCGCGGGCAGGCGCTAGGTGTGACCATGTCCGTACCATTAGATGACCGCTATAACTATTCCAAGGAATACCTGCTGACGCAACTGGTGACGCTGCTGGGAGGACGTGCATCCGAGCAGGTGGCAATAGGGCGCATTACGACAGGGGCGGAGAACGACCTGCAGCGGGTGACTGCCATTGCGCGCCAGATGGTCACGCGCTGGGGGATGAGCGAACGCCTGGGCACCATTTCATTCAGCGAACGCACGAGCCCATTTATGAGTGGTGGGTTGACTGGCGCCCCGCAGGATTATAGCGAGACGACCGCCGAGGCGATTGATGAAGAGGTCGAACAGATCGTAGGCATGTGTCATAATCGTGCCATTGAGCTATTGCAAGCCCATCGCCCGACGCTTGACCGCATGGCGCAGGAACTGCGCAAGCACGAAACGATCAACGCCAGCCAGCTCCGGCAAATTATGGAAGAGACGGGAGCCGAGATTGTAGCGCCGCAAACTCCTTCGCAGGCGCTCCCTAAAGGCGTGCTCCCCTTTCCTCCCGATGCGAACGGGTATGGCGCCGCTGGCCTAGCATGAATTCCCAAAGAATTTACGTGACTCCGGATATTGTTTCACAATCATATCCACGGTCTCAGGCGGGAGCAGCATAAACGTACCTTGTGCCTTTGCATACACGACGCTCTCATCATTGGCCAGTGTCAGTGCGCCGGAAGCCTGGTGCATACGGCCCCGTTCTATGCCTAACGATGCGCGTACGCGCAAAAGTGGCCCATATGGCACAAAGTGCTGGTAGCGTAGCTCCAGGCGCCCGGTCATGGTCCATTCTGGATGACTTCCCAGCATCGCTGTACGTCCTAAAGCCTCATCCAGTACCGCCGCGACGATACCGCCATGAATGACTCCTGGAAATCCCTGGTGTTCCTCTCGTGGCTGGAAATCAGCTACAATCGTATCGTCCTCAATGCGGAAAACCAGGTGTAGGCCAAAGGGGTTGCGCTGCCCGCAGACGAAGCAGCGCTGGTAGTCGGTCGTGTCGTTGAGTTCCATGTACC
>WNGG01002153.1_pt1 | contig 22387 bp, 23 predicted proteins | sample 5400661 | NCBI WGS metagenome assembly WNGG01 (sample SAMN13153372, study PRJNA577476) | soil metagenome | isolation source: 100 cm soil or saprolite under Garry oak tree replicate 1 | place: USA:California | collected 2016-06-15
GATGATCGACTCCGGGGCCCGCTACCTTCCGGTGATGGACCGCGACAAGCTGATCGGCGTGGTTTCCTTCCGCGACGTTGCCAAGGCGGTGCTCGAGGAGCAGGACTTCGAGAACCGCATGCTTAAGGGCTACATCAAGAACTGGCCCGAGTAGGACTTCGATAGGGCGCTCGCGGATCGTGAGTTGGTTGCGCCGCAGGCGCCCCGTGCTCCTGCTCCTTGTCCTCGCGATTCTCGTTGCGCTTCTCGCGTTCGCCTTCTGGTACGTGACGGCGATGCCCGGTGAGCGCCACCGCGGCCCGCTCCAGCCGCTCGGAATCGCAGATCAGGCGCTCCTCGCGAATCTGAAGTCGCACGTCGTCGCCGTCGCGAGCGAGGAGCACAACGTCAGGCGTCCCAAAGCGCTCGAGCGGTCCGCACGTTATATCGAAGGGACGCTCGCCGGGTTCGGCTACGCGGTCGCGCGCCGGGAGTTCGAAGCGGACGGCGTGAGAGTTCGCAATCTCGAGGCGTCGCGCACCGGTCCGGGTACCGGCAAGCCGCGCCTCGTCGTCATCGGAGCGCATTACGATTCGGCGCAGGGCGCCGTGGGGGCGAATGACAACGGCTCCGGCGTGGCGGCGCTGCTCGAGCTTGCGCGCGTCCTCAAATCGGTCCAGCCGGGCGATGGCCTGGAGATCCGGTTCGTTTTCTACGTCAACGAGGAATTGCCCTGGTTCGGCACGGAAAGAATGGGCAGCTACGTACACGCGAGCGGCTTGAAGCGCGAGGGAAGGGAAGTCGTCGCGATGCTCTCGCTCGAAACCATCGGCTGGTACAGCGACTCGGCCGGAAGCCAGCGCTACCCGTTTCCCTTCAACCTGCTCTATCCGTCGACGGGCGATTTCATCGGCTTCGTCGCCAACCCGCGCTCGCGGAATCTCGTGCGCCGGGTCGTCGGCTCGTTCAGGCGTCACGCGGCGTTTCCGTCGGAGGGCGCCGTCGGACCGGAATCGATCGCGGGCGTGAGCTGGTCCGACCAATGGGCCTACTGGAAATTCGGCTGGCCCGCGGTGATGGTGACCGACACCGCGCCCTACCGCTATCCGCACTATCACACGCTGCACGACACTCCCGACAAGCTCGACTACGAAAGGCTTGCGCGCGTGATAAAGGGGCTGGAGGCCGTGGTGCGGGAGCTCGAGGGCGCTCCGCCCTGAGACTGTAAGATTGCTGGGCGATACAAAGGGCCATAACGCAGCCTAGTTTCGCAGAGTTGTTTCAACCTGCGCCCGCTCAATTGAACGGGCGACACGTCCTACCGATCGAGTACGTCGAGCTCCTGCGCATCTGCTTCAATGAGGCCGCGGCAGATGCCGCGGAATTTTCAAGCCCAAGCTCTCGAACACCACGCTGCGGCTCTAGCTTCAATGAGGCCGCGGCAGATGCCGCGGAATTTTGCCACGCGCTCAAGCAGCGCTCGCCTCGCAAGTTGCCGCTTCAATGAGGCCGCGGCAGATGCCGCGGAATTTTGTAGCGTACCGCTGCGGCTCGAAGCCATTCTCTACGCTTCAATGAGGCCGCGGCAGATGCCGCGGAATTTTGAAACTCTGCCGCCGCATCCTCTGAGCCATGAATGAGCTTCAATGAGGCCGCGGCAGATGCCGCGGAATTTTGCGGCAAGCTGTTCTCGTATTCGGCCGGCACGACGCTTCAATGAGGCCGCGGCAGATGCCGCGGAATTTTGAGGTGGACCAGGTCGCGCATCTCGTGCTCCAGGGCGCTTCAATGAGGCCGCGGCAGATGCCGCGGAATTTTTCTGGACGAGTTCCCCGGCGCGGAGCCCGGTCACCGTGCTTCAATGAGGCCGCGGCAGATGCCGCGGAATTTTTTCGCCCCATATCATGCGGAAGACCGACCCGCCCAAGCTTCAATGAGGCCGCGGCAGATGCCGCGGAATTTTAGCGCACTCGCGTCAATCATCGGGGCGGAGGTCGAGCTTCAATGAGGCCGCGGCAGATGCCGCGGAATTTTCGAGCACCTTCAAGGGCTTGCCGTTCCAGTTGTTCGGCTTCAATGAGGCCGCGGCAGATGCCGCGGAATTTTTCCGAGCACCCCGGCGAGAAACTCGGCCGCTGGCCTGGCTTCAATGAGGCCGCGGCAGATGCCGCGGAATTTTGCTGCGTGCTGGTGACGCAACGCTCGGCCGTGCTCAAGCTTCAATGAGGCCGCGGCAGATGCCGCGGAATTTTAGAATCTCGTCTTTGAGCATGGGTTTGTCCACGTTGCTTCAATGAGGCCGCGGCAGATGCCGCGGAATTTTATCAAGGTGAATTTCTAAACCACTGGTATTGTCCCTGCTTCAATGAGGCCGCGGCAGATGCCGCGGAATTTTAAACGCCGCCTTTACGGGGCGGCGTTTCGAGTCCCGGCTTCAATGAGGCCGCGGCAGATGCCGCGGAATTTTCCGGCGTCGCGGCCGCGGCATCACTGCGCGCGACATGCTTCAATGAGGCCGCGGCAGATGCCGCGGAATTTTTGGCTTCGAATCTAGCAGATTCGGGCGCGGAGATATTGCTTCAATGAGGCCGCGGCAGATGCCGCGGAATTTTGTTCTGGGCGCTGCGCATTACCGCGATCGTGTAGGAGCTTCAATGAGGCCGCGGCAGATGCCGCGGAATTTTACGGCCAGGCCGACCGCCTCGCGCACTGGGAAGCCGCGCTTCAATGAGGCCGCGGCAGATGCCGCGGAATTTTGCTACCTGCCGAGGAAGGTCGGCGACTCGATCCGCTGGCTTCAATGAGGCCGCGGCAGATGCCGCGGAATTTTGTCGGCTCGGCGTTCAGCTACGACGCGATCGTGAACGCTTCAATGAGGCCGCGGCAGATGCCGCGGAATTTTCTCAATGACCTGGTCGAGCGTTTCGGCGCGTTCCAAGCTTCAATGAGGCCGCGGCAGATGCCGCGGAATTTTCGCGCTCACCAAGCACATATACGAAGCCGCGCAGATCGCTTCAATGAGGCCGCGGCAGATGCCGCGGAATTTTCTTGCTCCAGAGGCGCTTAAGATCGTGGACAAGAAGCTTCAATGAGGCCGCGGCAGATGCCGCGGAATTTTGAGCTGCAGCGGCTGATTCGCACGCTCACCGATCAGCTTCAATGAGGCCGCGGCAGATGCCGCGGAATTTTGTTACGACGATCCGTTCTGGGAGCACTTCTATCCGCCGCTTCAATGAGGCCGCGGCAGATGCCGCGGAATTTTCGCGATCGCGATCGCGGTGAGCTCGGGATTGACCGGGCTTCAATGAGGCCGCGGCAGATGCCGCGGAATTTTGATGCTCATGGTCTTCTCCTCGACGAGGTCAGCGCGCTTCAATGAGGCCGCGGCAGATGCCGCGGAATTTTCTTGGTATGCCGGATCGACGCCGACGTCGAACATCCCGCTTCAATGAGGCCGCGGCAGATGCCGCGGAATTTTAGGCGATGCGCGCGATCGAGAAGTTCCTCCTCTCGCTTCAATGAGGCCGCGGCAGATGCCGCGGAATTTTATCAACAGTCACTAAATGGTCACGCTCTCAGCGTGGCTTCAATGAGGCCGCGGCAGATGCCGCGGAATTTTATCGCGCCGCCACCGAGGAGGCCGAACGGGTCACGCTGCTTCAATGAGGCCGCGGCAGATGCCGCGGAATTTTCTCGAAGGAGCCGCTCACCCGCCCCGAGATCTTCGAGCTTCAATGAGGCCGCGGCAGATGCCGCGGAATTTTGCCGCAAGAATGTCTACTAAAGTCACGCGTTGCATTGGCTTCAATGAGGCCGCGGCAGATGCCGCGGAATTTTCAGCCATCGGCGCGGCGGAATTCAAGCGAACCAATCGGCTTCAATGAGGCCGCGGCAGATGCCGCGGAATTTTCTGACGCCCGACGGGTTCCTGCAGGAGCAGAACCCGCTTCAATGAGGCCGCGGCAGATGCCGCGGAATTTTGGGACGCATATTGCTACCAAACGTGGCCTTATTCCTATTGCTTCAATGAGGCCGCGGCAGATGCCGCGGAATTTTTGCCCGCCGCCCGCCCACTTCGGCAGCGCGCACAGCAGCTTCAATGAGGCCGCGGCAGATGCCGCGGAATTTTCTGCATATAGCCTAATCTGGGGTGCCTGCGCGGGTGCAGCTTCAATGAGGCCGCGGCAGATGCCGCGGAATTTTGCTGCTTTCCGATACGCCTTATCGAGCCGTCTCTCGCTTCAATGAGGCCGCGGCAGATGCCGCGGAATTTTGCGGAACTTGTTCACAGGACCAGCCCGCCGTCACGGCTTCAATGAGGCCGCGGCAGATGCCGCGGAATTTTGCCGAGCCTGGGGGTCTGGTCCTGGATCGGGACGGTGCTTCAATGAGGCCGCGGCAGATGCCGCGGAATTTTCGTCTCGGGCCGGCGCACGCTCGCCACTGACGCCTGTGCTTCAATGAGGCCGCGGCAGATGCCGCGGAATTTTCGCGACTGCTTCCTCTTGATGCGCTCGCGCTCGCGGCTTCAATGAGGCCGCGGCAGATGCCGCGGAATTTTAACGCAAGCGCGAGGCGGACGCGGTCGAGGCTGCGCAGCTTCAATGAGGCCGCGGCAGATGCCGCGGAATTTTCCTCTGGATCTGGGCGAGCGTCGCCAACGTCTCGAGGCTTCAATGAGGCCGCGGCAGATGCCGCGGAATTTTCTCGATCAGGTACGGCTGGTCGACGATCACGATCCCGCTTCAATGAGGCCGCGGCAGATGCCGCGGAATTTTTCGTCGTGCGCCGCGATTCCCCGACGGTGCGCAATTAGCTTCAATGAGGCCGCGGCAGATGCCGCGGAATTTTCCAGAAGCCGGCCGCGTCCTGATAGGGCGTGCGATTGCTTCAATGAGGCCGCGGCAGATGCCGCGGAATTTTCGACTTCATTTAAAGCATGGGACGTATTTCTATCTCGCTTCAATGAGGCCGCGGCAGATGCCGCGGAATTTTCAGCGTCGAACGACGCAGTGCGCCCGCGCCGACGTTGCTTCAATGAGGCCGCGGCAGATGCCGCGGAATTTTGAAAGAGATACGCAAGCCTTACATCCGATTGTGGTGGCTTCAATGAGGCCGCGGCAGATGCCGCGGAATTTTGATTCCGGTCATGCCTTCGCATCTGGCCGAAGAGGCGCTTCAATGAGGCCGCGGCAGATGCCGCGGAATTTTCAGGAGCTGCCGTCCTTGACGTGCGGCATCAGCTCCTTGCTTCAATGAGGCCGCGGCAGATGCCGCGGAATTTTGCTGCGCTGCCTGGCCGCGCGCGACGAACTCCAAAAAGCTTCAATGAGGCCGCGGCAGATGCCGCGGAATTTTCGAGCGCGTGGTGACGTACCCGCTTGACGGCAACGGGCTTCAATGAGGCCGCGGCAGATGCCGCGGAATTTTGGCCTGAAGTCGTTGCAGCAGGCCCACGGCGGCGGGGCTTCAATGAGGCCGCGGCAGATGCCGCGGAATTTTTCGCCGACGACCGTCGCGCCGGTTTGACTGAAGAAGTTGCTTCAATGAGGCCGCGGCAGATGCCGCGGAATTTTGCCGCGTGGCGCGCACGATCTCGATCAGCGCGAACAGGCTTCAATGAGGCCGCGGCAGATGCCGCGGAATTTTCGCGCATCGGCCATCACGACATGCAGCGCCGGGCCCTGCTTCAATGAGGCCGCGGCAGATGCCGCGGAATTTTTTTTCTCTTCTTTGGATGAACTCAGCCGCCCACGAGCGCTTCAATGAGGCCGCGGCAGATGCCGCGGAATTTTACCCTAGAGGGACGCCATCATGCCTTTCCGCGTATTGCTTCAATGAGGCCGCGGCAGATGCCGCGGAATTTTGATCATCTGCTGCAGCGCGTCGAATTCATCGTCGTAGCTTCAATGAGGCCGCGGCAGATGCCGCGGAATTTTGGAAGAGTGAGCATCGCCCTGGCCTACGCTGCGTTTGCTTCAATGAGGCCGCGGCAGATGCCGCGGAATTTTAATGTCAGCGCGCTGAGCGCGACGCCCCCGATGATGCTTCAATGAGGCCGCGGCAGATGCCGCGGAATTTTCGCGCCACGTCGCGCTGTGGGCCGCCATCGCTCTTGCTTCAATGAGGCCGCGGCAGATGCCGCGGAATTTTGCGCAGCGCAAGACCAGGCTGCAGGAGTTTCTCGCCGCTTCAATGAGGCCGCGGCAGATGCCGCGGAATTTTCTCGCTCTCCGACGTGGCCGCGAAAGGCGATCGCCTGCTTCAATGAGGCCGCGGCAGATGCCGCGGAATTTTCCTTCGCGTTTCTCTTTTGCAGTTTGCGCCACATGGCTTCAATGAGGCCGCGGCAGATGCCGCGGAATTTTTTAGGCGACATTCCAAAAGGATGCAAAAGATATTCACGCTTCAATGAGGCCGCGGCAGATGCCGCGGAATTTTCAAAAGCAAAGCGCTCTTAAATGGCGCAAGCATTGTTGCTTCAATGAGGCCGCGGCAGATGCCGCGGAATTTTTGGAAACGACAACGACGAACCGAACGAAGAAGAAGGGCTTCAATGAGGCCGCGGCAGATGCCGCGGAATTTTCGAATAATTCCGTTGTATGGTTCCCGTTTCAATTCGCTTCAATGAGGCCGCGGCAGATGCCGCGGAATTTTATTGCCGAGGACGGGCAGCGTCACGCCCACGCAGACGCTTCAATGAGGCCGCGGCAGATGCCGCGGAATTTTGGCGGTCGCGGCGCTCGTCGGTGCCGGGATCTTTTTGCTTCAATGAGGCCGCGGCAGATGCCGCGGAATTTTCCGCCACGTAGGACGCGAGCAGCCACATGGACATGCTTCAATGAGGCCGCGGCAGATGCCGCGGAATTTTATTCGAAGCGCCTGGCAAATGATGGCATCGGCTCCTCGCTTCAATGAGGCCGCGGCAGATGCCGCGGAATTTTCACTGCTCCCCACTTGCAAGCACTTCGCAATGATCTGCTTCAATGAGGCCGCGGCAGATGCCGCGGAATTTTATCTTGATCGAGCGGCGGCATGGATCAGCCCTCCGAAGCTTCAATGAGGCCGCGGCAGATGCCGCGGAATTTTCATTGTCGGCTGCCTTCAACCCCTCCCTGATGTCCTGGCTTCAATGAGGCCGCGGCAGATGCCGCGGAATTTTTGAGCTTGGGCAGCTCGACCTTTTTCCCAACGTCCGGCTTCAATGAGGCCGCGGCAGATGCCGCGGAATTTTCTACGGCGAGTCGCGAGGAGTGGGACTGTTATGGCGCTTCAATGAGGCCGCGGCAGATGCCGCGGAATTTTGGTGAAACCTCCTATGACGCTTTGCGGCACCCAATCGCTTCAATGAGGCCGCGGCAGATGCCGCGGAATTTTGATACCTCTCGAAAGCCAGCTACCGAATTTTTGGAGCTTCAATGAGGCCGCGGCAGATGCCGCGGAATTTTGCTTTGTCCCTGTAACAGCCCCCGGCCCTGAATCACTGCTTCAATGAGGCCGCGGCAGATGCCGCGGAATTTTGATATATTGGGCGGGGCTTTCTTCCCGGCTGTTTTGGCTTCAATGAGGCCGCGGCAGATGCCGCGGAATTTTGGTGCTGATGGAGGGCGACGCCGTGGTGCTGATCGAGCTTCAATGAGGCCGCGGCAGATGCCGCGGAATTTTAATCCAAGAGAGCAAAGATATAGAGTTCTTGAAATTGCTTCAATGAGGCCGCGGCAGATGCCGCGGAATTTTATCCTTGAGATTCTGTGCTATTGTTGCATTATCAATGCTTCAATGAGGCCGCGGCAGATGCCGCGGAATTTTGTCAGGATCGGATCGTTTACCGCGTTGATCGCCTGGCTTCAATGAGGCCGCGGCAGATGCCGCGGAATTTTGTCCGCCAGCAGCGACTTGCCGCCTACCCAGGATAGCTTCAATGAGGCCGCGGCAGATGCCGCGGAATTTTCGTTCTGCTCCAGAAGTTCCTTGACGTGAGAAACGAGCTTCAATGAGGCCGCGGCAGATGCCGCGGAATTTTCTTGCAGGCGGGCGGGCTCGCGTCAGACCAGTGGCAGCTTCAATGAGGCCGCGGCAGATGCCGCGGAATTTTGTGGGCGGTCGCGGCGCTCGTCGGTGCCGGGATCTTTTTGCTTCAATGAGGCCGCGGCAGATGCCGCGGAATTTTCAACTTTTCGGGCGGAGCCTAATCGTCGGCGTGCTTGCTTCAATGAGGCCGCGGCAGATGCCGCGGAATTTTAGTGCAAGGAAAGGTATTTACCAATCCGCAGCTTTTGCTTCAATGAGGCCGCGGCAGATGCCGCGGAATTTTGGTGACGAGCGCGGCCGCCAAATCCGTGACCCAGCTGGCTTCAATGAGGCCGCGGCAGATGCCGCGGAATTTTCTCGCGCATCGCTTTCGTTCCGAGTCGTGATCGATTCGGCTTCAATGAGGCCGCGGCAGATGCCGCGGAATTTTTGGAAGCGACGCGGCCTTATCGGCGCAGACGAATTGGCTTCAATGAGGCCGCGGCAGATGCCGCGGAATTTTTCTTCATCGGAACGCCGCAACCGGGCGCGGCCCATCGCTTCAATGAGGCCGCGGCAGATGCCGCGGAATTTTCACCGATGCGCGCGCGACGATCACGCTTGGGACTTCCGCTTCAATGAGGCCGCGGCAGATGCCGCGGAATTTTGGCGAAGTTCAAGGTGGACATGCCGCAGCTCTCTTTGCTTCAATGAGGCCGCGGCAGATGCCGCGGAATTTTGCAATTTCGCCGCGGCGCTCCAGCTGAGGCGGCTCGCTTCAATGAGGCCGCGGCAGATGCCGCGGAATTTTCCGCCCCATCCGGCCCTATCACAAGGAAATTGAGCATGCTTCAATGAGGCCGCGGCAGATGCCGCGGAATTTTCGGGCGTGGTCAGCGTGGTGCGCAAGCGATTGATCGGGCTTCAATGAGGCCGCGGCAGATGCCGCGGAATTTTACGGACGTGTCTCAAGTTGGCGAGCTGGACCTTATGCTTCAATGAGGCCGCGGCAGATGCCGCGGAATTTTTTCAGTGCCTTGAGAGCCTGGGAGTGAAACCATGAGGCTTCAATGAGGCCGCGGCAGATGCCGCGGAATTTTACATCTGGTGCAGCCCGCCCAAAGCGCGGTGCTTGTGCTTCAATGAGGCCGCGGCAGATGCCGCGGAATTTTGCAACAGCCCTCGCAGTGTGGACCACTGCTCTTGCAGCTTCAATGAGGCCGCGGCAGATGCCGCGGAATTTTGAGATTGACCCGGGCCGACTCGGTGCGCTCAAGCTCGCTTCAATGAGGCCGCGGCAGATGCCGCGGAATTTTGTCAACCACGGGCAGGTCAAAGCCCGCGTTATGGCTGCTTCAATGAGGCCGCGGCAGATGCCGCGGAATTTTGGCGCTCGCAGCGGCTCCTGGCTGCGCCTGGACGTGGCTTCAATGAGGCCGCGGCAGATGCCGCGGAATTTTGATCTCGGTGCACCCACTTCGCAGGTCCATACCGTACCGCTTCAATGAGGCCGCGGCAGATGCCGCGGAATTTTGTCACAGGCTTGGCCGGCACGATCTCGGTGGACGAGGCTTCAATGAGGCCGCGGCAGATGCCGCGGAATTTTTTTCGCCCTGCGCGACGCCCATGCGCACCGCATTTGCGCTTCAATGAGGCCGCGGCAGATGCCGCGGAATTTTCATCGGCTGCGTGCATCACGCGCGCAGTTTTCCAGCGCTTCAATGAGGCCGCGGCAGATGCCGCGGAATTTTGTACGAGGCGCCGCCCGGCTGGGAATTCTCGATCGAGCTTCAATGAGGCCGCGGCAGATGCCGCGGAATTTTCCTTTCCCTTCGGCCGATAGCCGCCCGCGGCGAAATAGCTTCAATGAGGCCGCGGCAGATGCCGCGGAATTTTACATTGGCGGCGAGCTCGGCGAGCTTGTCCTTGCTGGCTTCAATGAGGCCGCGGCAGATGCCGCGGAATTTTGGCCCTCTCGGGAAGCCGTATGGATGCTGGCTTCCCGGAGGTCGTTGCGAGCGCTAGCCCGCCAAGGGCGATCCTCCGGCTGGATTCTACCCCCGTAAGCGCTCGAATTTCAAAAATCGTCGAATTGTTAAAGAGCTGCACGCCGCGAGCGCTTTAAGCGACAGACGCGCGCATTGGAGCGCTCGCATCCGAGCGGCGACCTCTACACGACGATAGGTTCGCGCTCGATCGGCTGAAAATCCTTGCCGAGGCTGACCACGTGGGGTATGACCTCATCCGCAAGCCCGAGATCGAGAAGCACCACGTGGTCTTCTTTATGTTGGATCATTTCATCGAGCATTGCAATCAGCTCCGCGTGGCGCCTTCGCGTCAGGCGGCACTGGAAGACCGAGAGCTGGAGCCAGTCCCCGTATCCGTGCATCAGCCTGAAGATCTTGCGCCAGCGCTTCGGATCGCTGATGTCGTAGCTCACGATGTACAGGCGTTCGTCAGTTTTCATCGGGTCACAAAGTTCGGGTAGTCGTCGATCTCGCCGAGCAGAAACCGCCCCAGGAGCCTCGCCTGGAGCTCCAAAAGCCGGCGATAGGACACTTTGTACGCAAAGATCGGATGCGTCACCTCGTGCCCCAGGCGCCGCTCGAACGCCGCGATGAAGCGCTTCCTTCCGTCCGGGTCGAGCGCGACGCTGCCGGCTGCGGAAATAAAGTCCGAAGGACGAACCTCGCCGTTATTGATCGCCTGGATCACCGCCGAGTCCGCGACGAGTGGCCGGAACGGCTCCATCATGTCGAGAGCGAGCGCCGGCCGCCCGTAGCGGGGCTGATGGTAGTAGCCGCGGTAAGGGTCGAAGCCCACCGCGCTCAGCGTCACGGTCCAGGTTCGCACCAATAGACTGTAGGCATACGAGAGCAGCGCATTCACCGGGTCGGTCGGGGGGCGGCGGTTGCGCTTGGTGAAGTCGAAAGCGAATTCCTCGTCGCCTTCGCCCCCGCGGATCATGTTGCGAAACTCGCGGAAGTAGCGCGCGGCGGCGTTCCCCTCCGCTCCCAGAAGGTCCGGAAGCGCCCGAGCGCGGCGCGCAAGATCGATGTCCTGCCGGAAGGCGTCCAGCAACGGCTCCGGCGCTTCGCCCGTCTTCCAATTGCGGCGAAGGAGCGTGCGTGCATTCTGGATTTTCGCGATCACCAGCCCCTTGGCGACCCGAAGACAAGTGTTAGCGTCGAAGCTCGCCCGGTATTGAGCCGTCCGCAGCTCCACGTTCTTGTGGCCGGTGCCGACCGTGTGCCCGATGAACCAGCCGCCGAAGCTGTGCCAGGATATGGTGATATCGCGGCCCATCAGCTCGTGCAGGCAGGGCGTGGTGACGTAGATGTTGCCCATCAAGACCAGTTGCGAAACCTCCGGGAGCCGCGCGGTCGCGGTCTGCCGGTCGTCGACCGAGATCTCCAGCGTCTCGCCGTTCTTGGAGACTTTGGCGCTGCGCGCCTGCACGTACACCGGAAGCGCCTCGTCGCGCAGCACGGCGATAGGCCGCGGCGGCGTTTCGCCGCGCTTCAAGAAATTCACCTCGTCCGGGAGACAGATCCCCACGAGCGAGCAGCGCGGACATTTCGGGCTGTCGACGAGCGGCGGCGGGGCTCGGCCGCCCGCGGCGATGAGGCGCAATCCGTCGATCGCGTTTTGCGCGAGCTGCCGCAATTCCTCGTCGAAGATCACCTGCACCCGCTCGCGGCTGCCGGCGAAATACAAAACGCCTTCGGTGCACGTGTATCCGTGCTCCTGCAAAATCATTCCCTGCACGCACAATTGCACGCGCTCCGGATCGTACGCGCCCTTCGCGACGTGCGGCCGGTTGCCGCGCTTGTAGTCGACCGGCACGACCGCGCCTCCGTCGGATTCGATCAAGTCCATCTTCGCGATCAGGCCCAGCCGGTTGCTGGAGAGCGTGATCGAGCGTGCGTGGATGCGGGTCTCTTCCTCGACTTCTTCCGGCGCGGGCAGCTCGCCCGAAGGCTTGTCGGTGCGGCGGTGCACCCGCCTGCCCTCGACGGTGTCGGCCGAATCGGACCACTCGCCCTGCACCCATTCGAGGTAGGCGAGACGGGGACAGTATTGGTACTCGTTCACCATGCGCGCAGGCAGCAGCGGCAGGTCCTGCGCGAGCTCGGGGAACGGCAGTGGCAGCTCGGGTTGCGAGGGCGGGTCCTCAGCCATGACGACAGCATAGCCAAGCCGGGGCGCCAGCGCCACGCTGCCTAGGCCGAGGCGGGCGAAGGCGCGGAAAAGAGTAAGGGTTGCGCTACGCCACGCTGCGCGCGTGGGTGATTTCGCGGCGTTGAACCGGTCTGACTTGGGCGCGCTCCAACGTAACGACGGCAACGGTCTCGCCGTCCAGCGAAACGAATTCCACTTCGTACGCCTTCCCATCACGGTGGACATGTACAACGGTGCCGACATCTCCCGCGGTGAGCTTCTCACCCGGCAAGTCGGCCGTAAGCACTACCCGGTCGTGTTCCTTGATCATTCTGGCTCGTCCTCTTTGTCCGGAAGACGCACCCGCACGCGCCCAGGCTCGACGGTCACGATGGCGCCGCGGGCGAGCACAATTCCGTAGCGGTCGAGAACCGCCGCGCACACGGGTCCTTGCCGCCGGGCGGGAATTTCCACTAGCCGGATGATTCCCGTGTGAGGCTGATCGCGGACGACCGCCAGCTCGCCAAAATCCTTATCGAGCGTGATGAGCACTCGAGCCTCCGAATGAGCGCGTCGAAGGAGCTCTTCATCGCCGGGATCTTCAGGCCAGTCGCCGATGTGAACGACATCGTGCCCCGCCGCCGCGAGGTCCTCCCGGGACCTGTTCCAGACGCAGTTATCGAGCAGCAGCTTCACACCGCCGTATCCACGACCGGCGGTTCGACGCGTTCATGGGCGACGACCCGGTGGGCGTAGACGAGGCAGGCGCGAATATCCTCGGGCTCGAGCCAGCCGTATCCCTCGAGGATCGTCTCCGGCGTATCGCCAGCGGCGAGCATGCCGAGGACGTGCTCGACGGCGAGACGCCGTCCCCGAACGATCGGCTTGCCGCCGAAGATCTTCGGGTTGACCGTGATGCGCTTAAGAAGATCGGTTTCGTTCATGGCAGCAACCTCGGTGGTCTATGCGTCCTGTGTGCTTATCTTACACCTGCGTCAGATCAGGCCGAATCGTTCGATTCGATCGGGACGAACAGGCCGAGGCCGAAGTGGCAGGCGAAGCCGAGGGCGAGGGCAGAACCCTTTCACGACTTTTCTACCGGGCGGGCGCGTGTGAAGTTCATAAACTTGCCCACGGAGATACGCTTCGCCGCCACAACGTGATCAATTCCGAGATGCTCAAGCGCGTTCGATTCGCGCAGTTTCGGGTGACCGAGAAGAGAGCGGATAGAAGAAAGCGTTGCTGGTTCGCGCCAGATGGGCCAGGCAAGTGAAAAGCCTTCCCTGCCAAAAGCTCCGCCGGGTACTGAGGGGCGCACCCTTCCAGCGCGAATCTCCGGGACGACTGTCAGCGCGGCAAGGCCGATTGCCGCAAGTTGATTTGCACCCCGTTGCGTGCCGATCTTATAGGCTTCGTCGGTCGGATTGCCAGCCATTAACGCATAACGCACATCCTCCGTCGGATCCCAACGGAAGGAAAAAATGAGCGGAGCCTCGCGACGCCAAGGTTGAAATAGCGCCTCAGCGAGACATTCTGCAGTGGAAGACGTAACGGATTCTTTGCCACGCCCACGCGGCGGCGTCTCAGTTTTCGGTACCGAAGAAAGGCGATCGAGGAAATGCTGATGCCCCTGACCGAACAACAGGCACAGTGGAGTGGGATCGATGGCTTCTTCTTGTTTTTCTTCTTTGACAGCAGCGTCGGTCATGAGTGCGGCCAGCAACTCGACGCGGTTACGTTTGGAAGCGGCGGCGGATTTCGCTGCTTTCTCGAGAAGCACGCGAGCGTCTTTACGGTGATAGTTAAGATCCTCTTGTCCGTCGAAAGCGTAATCTTCCGATAGTGACGCAACGCCTTCAGCTGTGGCTTCTGCTACCTGTTTCTCTGTCGCAGCGTGTGCAAGATGCAGTACTGGGCGGAGCGGAGGGTTGTCAACATCCCAGGCAACGCGGGGGCGAAACTTTTTGCCGTCAGCACGAACTCGGTCGGCGGTTTCGAGGGCGCGCAGCAATCCCAACAGTGCAAGGAATGCGAGCAGGTTGTCGGGTTCCAGTCCTTCGAGGCGATGGCGTGGCGTGGCGTTCATTCGGCGCCTCCCTCGGATATCTTGCGGTTGGCTGCCTCCTCCGATGCACGGTGATCGGCAAGGCGCAAGATGGCCTCCATCCGCGCAAGCTCCCACACGCCGTAACGGCCCTTCAGGCATTCGTATAGCCCCGACCAATCGTGGCCATTCCAGTCAAAGGCGAGTGACTGCGGCCCATGACCGGGTAGAAGCTCGCCGGGCAATCCAAGTATGGAAGGCAGCTTCCGCTTATTCGAGTCTTCCGGATCTGCATGGGGAAAAAAAGGTCGCCCATGCCCGTGGTGCGTGCCGATCAGCCAAAGCACGAGCTCAGGATCCTTCGCGTCGACAAAGCGCGACGCATGCAGCGCAAGGCGCACCGAAAAAGCCTCGTGGCGCCAGTTTTCCGGTAAGGCAGCCACGTCCCGTGCTCTACGCGGCAGGGACCGAGCGGATTTCGCCAGTATCTGCCCTGGATCGTCCGGGTCAGGGCCCAGCGGATCTCCGTAGTGAAGCCACGCCTGAAAGCGCGGATCGACCTTACCGGCATCGTGCAGATAACCCGTCAGTTTCAGATCGGTAACCCGATCCACCGGCAGGCCGGCCATGCGTGCGAACTCTTCGGCCTTGTTTTCTACGTCCACGCTGTGTGTTTCAAGCGTCAGAGAAAAGCCGGGAAGGGAACCGGCCGCATCATCCTCTGTCGTGGCCGGCTGTCCGCGTTCCACTTCCGGTTCGTCGTGCAATCCGAACGGCGCCACAAAAACGATGCCGTGCGAGTTGCCCTGGTCATCGCCGTAGAGGTCGTCATAGACCTTAACCCTTCCCTTGGCGCGATCCAGCGCGACCAGGGCTTCTTTCGTTTCTACGGGCAATGCAAGGTCAGCAACGGCGTTCCTCAAGTCCTGCCAGCGTCGCGAGGGCGCGGCCGCCAGGGCTTCGGTTACTGCCGCGGGATCCACTTCGCCCGTTAATCCGGCCGCCAGTCGCACGGCGAAGTAGCGTCCTGCAAAAGGCGCAGCAGCCTTGTGGGCGACGTCGGCCGCTGGCAACACATCCTCATCGTCAATGGGGCCACGCTTGTCCGGATTCCAGCCAAACTCGTCTAACCCGCCGTATTCCGCTGGGACGACGATGCTGTCGCCGGAGCGAATCTTGCTTGGCGTAATCCAGGCGGAACGTTCGTCGTCTCCCTTCCAACGGAACACGTTTCGTTTTCCGCTAGTACCGCTCTCGAATCGACCTTCTTCTCCCGGGGAGGGAACAGCAACGTCAGCGAGCTTACCCAAGGCCTTGTAGTTTTTCTCCAGCCAACGCCGCACTGTCCATAGCGGAAGTTCGATCGCCTCGGCGGAGCGAGGCGGCACAAGCAGGAGCAGGCGGCGGACCTGGTCGTCATTCTGGATAGTCGGATTCACATCCGCCCTCCAAACGACCGTAACCGAATCCGGCTGGCGGCGGGTTCCGTGCAAATAAAGGCCCACTTCGGGGTCAGCCGCGGGAATGGGTGACGTCTGGCTCAGAAGATCGAGATGGGCAGGCAACAGCACGGGCGCATCGTCTTTCGGAGAAAGCGCGTCGTCGCCGACGGGGACCCGCTCCATCAGCTTCCGGAACTCGTTCAGTCCGAAATCGACGATCGGAACACCCTGCTCCGATTTCGCCGCCACCAGCAGGTAATCCCAGGTGGGCCTCATTGCACTGCCGTAGACAGGATCGTCCTGACGTTCATCGAGATCGGACCGGGCAGCGATGACGGCCGCATAGGGAATGACCTCCCTTCCGGCGCGATTGAGGCGTCCAAACCGCTGGCGCAGCGCATCCAGGGGCGCGACTTCGGTGATGAGCGCATCGAGATCAATGTCAACGCCCACTTCTATGCATTGCGTGGCGACCAGGACGAGTGGCTTGTCGAGGAGGCGCTTCTCGCCCTTCTTCCAGATCCGGGTCCGGACGGGATCGAGCGCCTTGACGATGCCGGCTCGATCCACGGGGCGGACCGGGCCAATCATGAGGGTCGGCTCGCCGATCTCTTCGTCGAGTTCACGCTTCAGCAGTTCGAACACCACTCTCGCCCTTCGCACCCGATTGACCACTACTCCAATAGCGGGCTTGTCGATTCCGTCGTCCCTGAGAGCGATAAGCGCGTTCTGCACCTCCCCCACTATGCGGCCCAGGCGCGCCGCCTCCTCCGCTTCGCTTTCTTCATCCTGCGTTTCATCCGCGTTAGTCCTGGATTTCGGTGGACCAATGAGCCGGGCCGGCTTCGATGCATCCAGACGGCGCGCGAGCATCTCGTTCTTGTAGTCTTTCTTATCCAGTTCAAAGGGCTCGGCGACCTTCCCTCCCGGCGTGGCGGTGAGCAGCGAGACACCCCATGGCGCATGATGGCCTTTCTCGGCATCGCGCCATCTGTCGCTTCGATAGGTTGCAACCCAGCCGAGCGTCTGCCGGAACGGTTCGGCGAGATGTGCTTCGTCTAAGAGAATCAAACAATCGGACCCGATCAAGCCGGCATGCAAGGGCTTCATCCGATCGGAGACCCCATAGCCGCGGAACAGCAGGCGCGAACCGACTTGGTCCACAGTCGAGCACAGCACGGTCGGCTGAGCGGGCGTGTGTGCCCAGTCATCCTCGCGCGGTATGCCGCCGCGCAGGCGTCGAGCAATCAAGGGCGGGCCGTCGCCGGAAAGCTTCTTGAGGCGCTCGGCTACGCGAGCGATAGCGGAAACGGTCGTCGCCTTGGCGAGTTTCTCCTCGATCCTCTGCGCGCGCGTAAAGGCGTCATCGACGACGAGCCGCCGGTCCACCACGAAAGCGATGCGGACGGGGGCGCGCCGCGTGTGGCCGCGGTCAACTTCCAAAGCCAGGTGAAATACGGCGATGTCGATGGCAGCCGTCTTGCCTGAGCCGGTGGGCAGATCTAGCACGCTCGGCCATCCTCCTTCCCGTATCACTCGTTCCACGAGGCGCTGCTGCCACGGAAAAGGAGGATATTCATGAATAGCCTCGAAAAAGCTGGCGAAATCGCTAGGCGTCAACCGGCTCATTCTTTGCCCTCCGGACCGGAAAGAGGCCGAAAGAGTCCCAGCCCGACGAAACGGCCCGCACCAAGGATGACAGGACCCTGTACGGGTTCCGCGAAACGGATGACGGCGTGCGTGAGTTGCCGGTTCTTGAGGGTTTCGGGCAGGCGCCAGTGCATCCAGGCCGGAGACTTTCCGGAGGGCCGAGCGGAGGGCGCGCCTTCGATGGCCGAATGCTTGTCTGGGACGACTATTTCCGGCTCCGGCAGGCCGACGTTGCGGCATGCGGCGATGATCTGTACCGCGATTTCCGCTCTTTGTTCCTCGTCTTTCTTTTTCAGATGACGATCGAGCACGATGGGTGTAAGCGTGGCAAAGGTCTGCGCGCGCCGAATGTAGAATGCCGGGTCGAGAGAGCGCTTATCTGCCGGTGGCTCGAACGTCGGGGATAGGGAGATCGAAAAGGCGCGTTCGAGCGGCGTATCGGCTTTGGGCTTAACAACAAGCAATCGCCGGCCGAAGTTTTCGTCCAGAGGTGCGATCTTGCGCAACGCACTGCGAAAGTCCGTCTCATCGAGTATTCCGCTGCCGCGCGGCGGCACCAGTGCGAAACCCATGACGTGTCCGTCGGCGTGAGGGAAACCGACAAAAGCAAGAGGGACGATCGCAAGATGCGGCATGCGCGAAGGGCTGCCATCCGCTGCGTGGCCGCTGACGACCTCCGGAATGCAGCCTTCGAGGCCGATTCGCTTGTAGGCGGAAAGCAGTGCGTCCCGGATAGCCTTGGCGACGATGGCCGAGGCGCGAATATCAGGCATCTCTTCCGACACATGTTCGAGCACAAGCCAGCGCTCACCGAACGCATGCGGCACAGTTTCGGCCGCCGGCGCTTCCGGCTTTACCTGAACGCCGGGAAGCGGGCGTCCCTTCTTTCCGTTTGACCTGACGAATAGCGCATACGAATTTCGCAACTCGGCGAGACGGCCCGGATAGACGCGCCGTTTCGGCGAGCCCTGATTCCTTGATGCCGACGCGTCGTCTCTATGTCGGAAATGGCAGCGAGTGAGACTTGCGGGATGGCCGACGTAGGACGTGTCAGAAGCCAAGGCATTGAGCGCTACGAACGTCCTGTCGTCCGGAGCGGCTTCTTCCCAGAAGAAACGCACGATGGAGCTGATGGGTCGAGCCGCGGGGAAACGTCGCGGTTGCCGGCGCCTGAACGCAGGCATAACGGTCTTGTCGCCCGAACGTCCCGTCACCGGGTCATTGGGCGGTACGAAACTCACCGGCGCCGTGCGCGGAACATGATCTGAGGCTTCGATCTTCGGTGCGGGCTGCGTCTCCAACCATTCGAGCGCCTGCGCTTCATCCGGATTTTCACCGTGTGTGCCCCACGTGGCGACAAAGGCTGAGAAGACCCGGTCCGGCTGCGGCGGCCAATCGGGTGCGTCGGTGTCGGGGCCGATGGCGGCAAAACAAGTGCCCGACAGATATTCGATTTCGAGGACGAGGCTCATGCATCGTCCTCTGTTTCGCCTCCTTCGCCGGAGAGCGCCAGTTCCTGGCTTTTGCGGACGATTTCCACAAGCTTGTCCTGCGGCGTAAGACGCAGCGGCTTCTCGGAGAGCTTGAAGCCGGCAGTCTTTGCGGCTTCGAGTGCTTCTTTGTAGAGGGCAGCCGCACCTTTACGATCAAGAGAAACGGAATTGATCGAGCCGTTCGGATGAACCACTTCCAGTTCAGCCTGGTTCTCGCACACGAGGTCGCAGCGCGAGCGAAGTGCATAGCCGAGGGCATCCTGTTCGGCGACGGCAAGAAACCCCAGCGCGGCAAGCATGGTACGCCCGACCGCGTCTTTCTCGGCCGAGCCGAAGCGAAGACGACGCAGGCTGGCGAAGCTCAATACGAAAGTATGTTCGAGGTAGTCGCAGGTAATGCCGAGCGGATCGACCGACGGCGCAATGTTGCCATGATTGATCTCTGAGGGCCTCACCTGCTTGGCGTTTTTGCCGGCACCTTCCTTAGTGACATTCCATCCGTTTGCACCCTTGAAAACCTCGACCTTCCTGAGCACGCCCAACGGATCGATTCGGCTGCCCGTGCGACGTCCAGCGGTTCGAGGTTCGATCTCACCGGTTCGTTGGTTTGGCAATTCTTCTACCGGAACATCGATGGCAACGATCTCGGAAATCAGGCTGCGCGCAAATTTGGCACCCAACCCGCCACCTTCTCCCGTCGAATGCCATGCGCCGAAAAGCAACGCTGTCGGCGAGCATTCCAGAACCGCCGAGGCATCCTCAGCTCTCGCCTTGGCAAGACGCTGCCCGACCGCGCTCTTCATGAAGGGCTCCCTCTCGAGCAGGCTGTCGCGCAGGATCGCGTCATATATTCGATGCGGCGCATCAAGCGAAGTGATCTCCGTGATGCCGGCGAGATTCTTGCTGCGGAAGTCGACGACCACATACGGAATATTGATGCCACTATCGCGAATCGCCTGCAGTAGGCTTTCTTCCAGCCGGTTCGCCTGGGACTGCACGCTATCCACCAGCACGCACCACAGCTCCTGTCCGTTCAACTTGCGGCGTTCGTAAACATGACGAGGCGGAGCATTGCGGTTGGCCCGTTTAGCGTCATCCGACGGTGGATATGTCGGCGGAAAAATCTTGTCGCCCTTGCCTCCGACGGGCTGAAGCCTTTGCCGACGGCGCACTGCAGCTTCGTTGCTAGTGGCTTCGCGAAGTTGGTTCAGAGTGAATATAGCCATATGAGTTTCTCCTTCATAAGGTGCGGACTGAGACTGGTATTTATTTATGTGGCGCGATCCTCAGCAATCCGGTGAGCCGCGTGGCTGCGCCGGCGGCTGCGGCTTGCCGCGCCGGGCGAAGCGCATCAGCCGCGCAAAGCCTACCGGGCGAGGCCGCGCGAGCGCCGCGCCCGCGCGGGCGCGGGCTTCGCGCTGAAGCCTCGCGATCCGCGCTTGCGGATGGCATCTTCGTCATGGCTGCGGAGCCGATACTTTACCCCCGCCCGGTCTCATTTCTTGATAGTGGACTTGCGCTGTTTTGCCGGCTGCTTAGAGGAATCCTGAATCGCCCGCGCGGCGAGAAGCAGTTCCTCGTAGAAGGGCTCATCCCACATCGCCCGGTCGGCGATGAGTTCGGTCAGCCTCTGCCGATCCAGCGGATCGAGCAAGGCCTCGACCCGCTTCATCTCGGCGATGGCTTTTCGATCCCCCGCGTGCCCCGATCGCCGTGCGAGTCCAGTCGCGACGAGATGCTTGCAGAAGGCGCCTTCCACGCCGAGCGGGCAGGAGCAGCCCCAGCGCAAGGCGCCGCCGGCGAGCCAGATTCGCGCGACATAGGGCTCGGTGCCGATGACGCGCGCTGCGATGCCGTCCTCGCTAGAGCGCACGCGTGCGACGGTGCCGCCCCGGAAATACTTCAGGCCGCGCTCGAAATAGCGCTCGCCCGCCAGTTTCCGCAGGCGGGATTCTGAAATCAGCTTATCGAGCCTCATTCCGCTCGCCATAACGCGCAAGCGCCGCCTGCAGTTGCTCGACCACTGCGCTCCGCAACGCTTCGGGTGCGGCAACCTCGACGTGCATTCCGTGGCGCAGGATGTCCATGACCAGCTCGCGCGGATCGCGATAAGGCACGCGCAGCTCGTAGCTGCCATCGGTGAGGAATTGACCGGCCTGTTGCGGATGCCAGCGCTCATCCGCCACCCAGCGCGCGCGTTCGGGCGAAAAGCGCAGCACCGCGGTCTTGTCGGCCTTGCCGGCGAAAATGCCGTAAGCGCTCGCGTAGTGCTCATCAAGCTGCGCCTCGTCCACGGTTTGCGCGGGCTCGGCGAGCTCTTCGGCTTCGCGCACGCGGTCCACCGAGAAGCTGCGCAGGCCCTGCCTCAGATGGCACCAGGCATCGAGATACCACGCGTCGCGGTAGTGGGCGAGCCGCTGCGGCGAGACCGCGCGCTTGGTGACGCGGTCGCGGCTGCGGCCGTGATAGACGAGCCGCAGTCGTTTGCGCTGCAGCGTCGCGCTCGCGAGCGTCTGGAAATGCTTGCCCACAGGCTTGGACGCCATGCCGAGCACGCGGATGCGGCGCGCGGCTTCCGTGAGCCCCAGCCGCCGATGGTTGACGAGGTCCGCGATGCGCTCCCCGACCGGCTGCAAGTGCTCCGCGAGCAGCCCGGGCTCGAGCGACTCGAACAGGCGCTCGAATACGGCGAGCGCTTGCAGCTCGCGCGCGTTGAACCACAGGCCCGGCAACTCGTAGGTGCCGCCCTCGGCGTCGCGCCGGTAGTAATAGCCGCCGCGTTCGGCGTCGTATTCGAGCGGAGCCTTCAGATAATCGCGCAGAAGGCGGATCAGCCGGTAGAAGGTGGGATGGGAGCAGGGTTCGAGACGCTCCCTCAAGTCCTCGCGGCCGATCGGCGTGCGCCGGTCGCGCAGGATGTTGTGAAGCTCGTAGATGCGGTCGAACTTGTCCACGCCCGTCTCAGATCATCAGTGAGGAAGCTCGTAGTTGCTGCACGATCCGGAGTCCAGGTTATGAATCAGTTCGAGAGAACGTTCGCTGGGTGTTGAACTCCTTGGGCCGCAGCTGGATTTCGCTCAGCGATCCAGACGAGTTGATCGAGATATTGGCGCCATGCAGTTTGCGTTCAGTCAAACCGCCTTCCGGCGCGGACGGCGGCGGATCAGTGCGCGGGATTCGGCCATAACCTCTTCGCTTGAAACCACTTCGCCGCGATCGGCCTCGGCTTCCGCTCGATCCAGTTCGCGCTCCAGCCAGCACTCGAAACGGAGTTCTTTTTTCAGCGCGGTCCGCAGAATGTCACCTGGTTTTTCCACGGTGCGGGCTGCACGGGCTTCGATACGTTTCGTCAACGTCTTCGGGATTGCAAGGTCAGGCATATCTGGAATCTGATCTGGTAGGCCTTGACATTCTAGTCCTCCTCAATCGTGGAGGCCCGTCACGAGCGTGGTGAGCAGCCCGCGTTCAGCCGCGCTTCTTGTCCCAAACGTAACGCACGAAGCGCTGCCAGCGGCTCGGCTTTTGCGCGAGCCGATTTTTCATCTTCTGCGACTCGCGATCGCGCGCGACCGATTTCTGCACCTGCTCGTGGATCTGGCGCAACGTCA
>WNGG01010082.1_pt1 | contig 22386 bp, 23 predicted proteins | sample 5400661 | NCBI WGS metagenome assembly WNGG01 (sample SAMN13153372, study PRJNA577476) | soil metagenome | isolation source: 100 cm soil or saprolite under Garry oak tree replicate 1 | place: USA:California | collected 2016-06-15
CTGTCGAACCGATCAACACCGAGACCAGCCCAATAATCATGGGGTGTATTCGCAGCCAGCGGGCTTCAGAAGGCTTCAGACATCTTGTAAGGGAGCCTTTTGAAGCTCGCGGCCCGGCCACGTTGAGCACCATGATCCGGTTCGCACGGATGAAGCGCAGGAGTTCCGTTTCCGGCGATGCTGGCCCGCCGTGCCGCGAGAGATGGAGGACTGGCTTATTGCGCTTCTTCGCCAGATCGAGAGTTTTCTTTGATCCGCCGCTCAGCCCCGGAGTGATGGAAAAAATGACCGTGCCGTCAGTGTCACGGACGTTCCATTCCGTGCGTTGCAAATAACTGCTACCGGGCGTCTCCTGCAACTGATAACGTGCGTCAATAGGGCAATCCTCTGCCAGTCGGCCTTTCGGGCACCAGCCGCCATGTGGTATGCCGTGCTCAATAGCGCAGTCCAGCGCCGCACGATCAGCACCTGTTTGACCGCCAGAAATGATTTTCTCGATCATAAAATGAAATCGGCAGGTCGTCGAATTTGTCGTTGCATTGCGAGGCATTGGTGAGATAACCGACAGTTGACCTGTTGGCCGACCATTTTGTAACCCATGAACGTAAAGTAGCTACACGCTTGATGTTTCCGCCCAGCCAAATGATCTTTGTAGCGGTGGCCGGCTTGGTCGTTTTGCCCGGCTGCAGTTCAGTGCCCAGCATCGCGCGCGACGTTGGAATGCCCAGGGTTGAGTTACGGGATGTGGCGCTGGTTCAGTTCCGTGGCGCAAACAGTTCCAGTCCCGACAAGCCGGGCGAATGCGATTGCAACAACCCTGCGCATTGGGACGGTGATACCCTCCACGTGTTCAATTCCGCCGGTCACCCCTGGCGTAGCGCCGGGCCGGACCTCTTCCACCTCCAGACAAACTATGCGCGTTGCGAGTACGACACCAAAGTCAGCGGTGGCCGGTGGATCGAGTGCACATGGAGGGTCGAGGATGGCACGCTCTATGGCTGGTATCACTTCGAGCCGACCGGCGTCTGCCCGGGCGCGCATCCAGACTCGCCCAAGATGAATCTGACCGCGCCGAAGATTGGCGCGGTGAAATCCACCGACAACGGCGCAACGTGGCATGACCTCGGCGTTGTGCTGGAAGCGCCGCCGGACACGCTCAAGTGCGACACGAAGAATTATTATTTCGCCGGCGGCAATGGTGATTTCTCAGTGATGCTTGATCCGAAGAAGGAATTTCTCTACTTCTTCTTCAGCACTTACCCCAACATCGTTTCCGAGCAAGGTTTCGCGGTCGCGCGGATGCGCTGGGCCGACCGTGACCAGCCCGTGGGCAAGGTTTGGAAATGGCGTGAGGGCCAGTGGAATGAGCACGGGCTCGGCGGGCACATCTCACCGATTTTTCCCGCTAAAGTTGATTGGCACCGCGCTGATGCCGACGCGTTTTGGGGACCGTCCATTCACTGGAACACGCACCTGCGCCAATACGTGATCCTGCTCAATCGCACCAAGGACGGCCACTTTACGCAAGAAGGCATTTACGTGACGTTCAACCGCGACTTGGGCAATCCATTGGAGTGGTCGCCGCCTCAAAAAATTCCGGTGGCCCAGGACAAGCTGGCCTGGTATCCGCAGGTGCTCGGTCTCGACAAATCCAGACACGAAACGGACAAAGTGGCCGGGCGTGTGGCGAGGTTTTTCATTCGCGGCCAGTCGCAGTGGGAAATTCTGTTTCTGACACCGGGCGAGCAGGAATAATTCAGATCAGTCTGGAATCAGCCGAAACCGAAAATGCAAAATGCCGTTTGCATGAATTGCGACATTAAGATCGTCGCCCAGGACAACAACCGCTGCGGCGAAGCGCCGGTTTGGGATGACCAACGCGGCCGACTCATCTGGGCTGACATCGAGAGCGCGCTGGTTTACGAACTGGTTCCTTCCAGTCGGGAGAAGACCATCCTCAGCCGAGACCTTTCCGTGTCGGGAATCGCTCTGAGTCATGGCGGCAATCTTGTATTCGCTGGCGCCGCCGGGCTGCATGTTTGGCAAGGCCAAGGCAATTACCGCACCATCGTCTCCGAGCATGAGGGGGAAAAGTTGGTGTTCAACGACATTATCGCCGACTGCAAGGGGCGGATTTACGCAGGCACCCTGTACTGGGACACCGGCGGGATGCAAAAGCCTGGCAAGCTTTACCTCGTCAATAGCGACGGCTCGGTTCGTGTGGTGGACGAAGGGATTCAACTCTCGAATGGCCTAGGTTTCAGTCCCGACGACAAGATACTTTACTACGCCGACTCCGCCGCGCGAAAGATTTACGCGTACCGCGTCGATGTCCAGACGGGCGGTCTGTCGGGCAAGCGCCTTTTTGCGGAGGTTCCCCCAGACGAGGGGATCCCGGACGGATTGACTGTGGATGCCGAAGGTTTTGTTTGGTGCGCCCAGTGGTATGGCGCTCAAGTGGTGCGATATGATCCGGATGGCAAGCCCGAGCGGCGCATCGCTATGCCAGTTCGGCAAGTGTCCAGTGTGGCGTTTGGCGGGCCTGAACTCAGCGACCTCTACATCACGAGCGCGGCGGACTCGTGGCCAAGCCCTCTCGCGCCGCGTGATTACGACTTCAAGGCCTCAAACATGGGCGGATCGCTCTATCGCGTCCGCGTAGAGACGCAAGGCCGCAAGGAACAAGTTGCCGCGATAACCTGAGTCCGTTTAGCCTATGCAAAAAGCGATCTTCCTGCCCCAACTGGAACTGACCATGGAAAACATCGCCGTGACGAAATGGCTGGTGCAACCCGGCGAACGGGTCCAGGCCGACCAGCTGATTCTGCAGGTCGAGACCGAGAAAGCCGTGACGGATGTTCCCTGTTCAGATTCGGGCTACCTTCGAAGACCGTGCGTGAAAGAGGGCCAAGTCATCAGCGGTCGAGCCTTGCTGTGTATCCTGACCGACACACCGGATGAACCAATTCAAGATGACGACAGCGTGTTGCCGACAGGCGTCCGGACCGCTGCAGATTCCGCTGTTCGCCGGACCGCCGCCCCAGAAGCGCAAAGGGCCTCGCGGGATTCCGCATTCGCCATGGTTCGTGCCGTGCCCGCGGCGCGCAGACTCGCAAGACAGTTGGGGATTGATTTGCGAAATGTGAAAGGCAGCGGCCCGGATGGCCGAATCACGGTGGATGATGTGAAATCCGCTTCCACAAAAGACCCCAACAAGGCACTCTGAAATTATGGCTGCCCGAGAACTCAGCATGGCCGAGGCGATCAACGAGGCGATCCGCCACGAGATGCGGCGCGACCCGAACATCGTGCTGCTTGGTCAGGACATCGGCGCTTACGGTGGCACGTTCGGTGTGTACAAAGGATTGTTCGACGAATTCGGTCCGCAGCGCGTCCGGGACGGGCCGTTGGCCGAGGCGGCGACGACAGGTCTCGGAATCGGTCTTGCCGTCAGCGGAATGCCCGCCATCGTCGAGATCGAGTTCATGGATTTTATCACGATTGCTTCCGACGCGATCGTGAATCAGGCGGCCAAGATGCGCTACTTCTTCGGCGGCCAGATGCGAGTGCCGTTGGTGGTGCGCACGCCCGTGGTGAATCGGCTTAGCATGGGGGCGCAACACTCGCAATGCCTCGAAGCCTGGCTGATGCACGTGCCCGGCTTGCGGGTGATCATTCCGTCGAACGCAGCCGATGCGAAAGGGCTGATGATCTCCGCCATCCGCGACGGCAACCCGACTGTCTTCATCGAGCACGTGCGGCTTTATGCGAGCAAGTGCGCCGTCGAAGAAGCCGATGTACCCATCCCGTTGGGCAAGCTCCGCGCCGCCCGCGAAGGCAAACACGTGACGATCGCAACTTATAGCGGCATGGTGAAACCGTGCCTCGAGGCCGCGGCGACTCTCGCCACGGAAGGCATCGAGTGCGAGGTGCTCGACTTGCGCACACTCTCGCCGCTGGACCGCGAAGGCCTGTGCGCATCGGTGAAAAAAACGGGCCGGCTTGTGGTGGCGCATGAGGCGGTGAAGACCGGCGGCGCCGGGGCGGAGATTGCGCAGGTGGCTTTGGAAGGCGCGTTCGATTACCTGCAAGCGCCCATCGTTCGCGTGACGGCGAAGGACCTGCCGATCCCGACGGGTAAACTTCAGGATGCGGTTTTTCCCACCAGCGCAGATGTGGAGAACGCGGTGCGGACCGTGATGGAGTGAGTATGCCCCACAATCAACGCTCAACTCTCAGCCTTCAACTCTCAGTGGATACACTGCTCGACTGGTACGAGCAGATGTGGACGATCCGTTACTTCGAGGAGAACGCGGTCAGCAGCTACCGCAAGGGCCTTTTCGGCGGCAGCACGCATCCGTGTATCGCGCAGGAGGCAATTCCGGTCGGAGCCATCGCCGCTCTGGAGCCGACTGACCAGGTCCTCGCCACCTACCGCGGCCACGGCCACGCCATTGCCCGGAAGCTCGAGCTGAAGGCCCTCATGGCCGAAGTGCTTTGCAAAGAGACGGGCTGTTGCGGCGGTCGCGGCGGCTCGATGCATGTGTGTGACGTCAGCAAGGATTTCTGGGGCACCAACGCCGTCGTGGCCGCGCACATTCCCATCGCCGCCGGCGTGGCGTTGGCCAACCAACTCAGGAAGAACGGGCGAGTGACCGCGGTGTTCTTCGGCGATGGCGCCACCTGCGAGGGCGCTTTCTTTGAAACGCTGAACACGGCGACATTATGGAAGGTGCCGCTGGTGCTGATCTGCGAGAACAATGGTTACGCCATGTCGGTGCCGACGAAGATGACCATTCCGCTCGAAAACATTGCCCAGCGCGCCGACGGTTTCGGCTTGCCGGGAGTCAGCGTGGACGGGAACGATCCGGTCGCGGTTTTTAACGCCACCAAAGAGGCTGCGGCCCGGGCCAGAGAGGGCGGCGGCCCAACCCTGATCGAGTGCAAGACCGTCCGCTGGGAGCGACACAGCGCGATGTCCGCAGGAAAGTTTCAGAACGAGGAGGAAGCGATGAGATGGAAGACCGCGGATCCGATCCCTCGTTTTGAGAAGACGCTGCGAGAAAAGGGAGTTGGTGACGCCGGGCTGCGAACGCGCCAGGAGCGGGCGAAGCGTCTGAACGACGAGGCGCTTGAGTTCGCCATCCAGAGCAAAGACCCCAGACCTGAAACCGCAGGAGATTTTGTTTTCGCATGAAGCGGAGAAAATTCACTGAAGCGCGGCCTGTCGAGCAATTGCCCGGCATTATGCGAAGGACTTTGGCCTACAGCGACCACCTGATGCTTTGCCAATACACGGCGCCGAAGGGGTCCAGGTTTCCGTTGCACAATCATCCGGCGGCGCAGATCGGCTACGTGATCAGCGGGCGGTTGCGTTTCATGGGCGCGACGGATGCCGACACGTTCGAGGCTGCGGCCGGCCAGAGCTACGTCTTTGAACCGCATGAACCACACGGTGCCGATGTGCTCAAGGATGCGACGATCATCGAAATCTTCACACCCAGCCGGGAGGAGTTCAAAGAGCGGTAGCAGAAGTCGCCATGGCCATCCGCAAATCCCATCACCACAGCTTCACCGTTTCCGATATGGACCGGTCGCTCCGATTCTACCGCGATCTGCTGGGACTGGAGCTAATCCAGGACGCCATGCGCGCGAACCTCGAATCCTACGACCAGATCGTGGGCTACAAAAATGTGGACCTGCGGATCGTCATCCTGCGCGAGCGAGAAGGCGACTTCATCCTCGAACTGATTCAGTATCGCAATCCGCCCGGCAAAACCCGCGAGATGGAGAACTTCTACATCGGCGCGTCTCATGTCTGTTTTCTGGTGGACGACATCGAGGTCGAATACAAACGCCTCTCTGCTGCTGGCGTTGGCTTCATCAGCCCGCCGGTGGAGATTGTGCGCGAGGGGAAACTCGTGGGCCGTGCGCTCTACCTGCTCGACCCGGACGGCATCACGGTCGAAATGGATCAACCCGCCTAATTGAAATGCCAACATGAAACGCAACTCGAAACCTCTGGCGCTGGTCACTGGCGCGGCCAGTGGAATTGGCAAGGCGACAACCGAACGACTGCTACACGACGGGGCACGCGTGATTGCCCTGGATCGCTCGGCCGAAGCGCTGGCCAAAATGGCGGCTGCGCAGAAGCCGCACACGCCTTTGTGGACGGCGGAGTTTGACCTGGCGAACATCGCAGAGATTCCGAAGGTGGTTGATCAACTGGTCAAGCAGCACGGACCAATCACGTGGCTGGTGAACAATGCCGGGCTGTGGTTCACCGTCCCGATCGCCGAGACGACGGATGAGCAGTGGAACACGACGATCACCGTCAACCTGACGGCACCCTTCGCCTTGATCCGTGCGCTGATTCCCGTGATGAGAGCGGCTGGCGGCGGGCGCATTGTCAACGTCGCCAGTGGACTGGTAGGTCTGACTCGCACCGCCGCAGGTGAACTGACCAAGTACGGCATCCGCGTCAACGCCGTCTGCCCCGGCGTCATCAACACGCCGCCGCTGCGGGAATGGGTCGAAGACAAACAATTCTACGCCGCCTACACGAAGCAAATCCCGATGGGACGTTTCGGCGAACCCGAGGAGATTGCGGCCGTGATCGCTTTCCTGCTGTCGGATGATGCGGAATTCATCACCGCCCAAACGATCATTGCCGACGGCGGCCAGATCGCCTGTCAGGACAACGAGCGGTTCACGGAAATCCTGGATTTAGGACCTCGCCGCAAAACAACCGCGCCAAAAGCCGATGAAGAAAGAGCTGCCGAAATCAACAGCCGCCTCAAAACTGGATCGTACCCGGATTCTGGAAGGCAAAGTGGCGGTCGTGACCGGAGCGGGTAGTGGTTTGGGCCGCGCCACGGCCCGGCTGATGGCCGAACTCGGGGCGTCGGTCATCGTGCTGTCTTTGAAGCGCGCGGAAGTCGAGACCGTGGTCAAGGAGATCCAGTCCAAGGGTGGGAAAGCTCACGGGCTGGTTGCGGACGTTTCCGACGCTTCGACTCCTTCACGCATGACGCAGGGTGCGGTCGAGACGTTTGGCCGTTTGGACATCCTCGTCAACAACGCGGCCTATTTCGAGCGACAGGAGGTTTTGAAAATGCCGGAGGACGCTTGGCAGAAAATGATCGACGTGATTCACAGCGCGGCGTTTCGTCTCTCCCAGGCCGCGGCCCGACAGATGACGCAGCAAGGCCAGGCCGGGTACATCATCAACGTCACCTCCATTGAGGGAAGCTATGTTGACCCTGGCGCGGCCCATTACGGTTCGGCCAAAGGCGCCCTCAATCAGCTCACGCGCTGTCTGGCGGTAGAGCTTGCCCCGCACAATATTTTGGTCAACGCTGTGGCGCCCGGATTCATTGACACGCCCATGTCCGTGGTGGACGGGAAAAACGAATTGGAGGACCAAGCTTATCTGGAGTGGTACGTGCGCCGCCGGAAGATTCCGTTGGCCCGAGCGGCGCGCCCGGAAGAAATCGCCGAAGCGATTCTCTTTTTAGCGTCGCCATTGAACAGCTACATCACTGGCCACGTGCTAACGGTGGACGGCGGGCTGACCTGCACGTTTTAGCCTGCATGACGAAGCTATGACTGGAGAGGAACTGAAGATCGTAGTTGAGCCGAAGCCGCCGCAGACGACCAAGCTGTTGGGACTCCCGCACTGGTTGTTCTTCAGCCTGCTCTCGATGCTGCTGTGGGGCTTGTGGGGGCTGATATCAAAACTCGCCGTCGAGTTGACCTCTCCGCTGCACAACCAGGTTTTATCCACTGTGGGCTTGCTCCTGTCGGTCATGCTGTTTGCCCGGTCGAAAAACCTGCGCGTGGGAACCAGCAAGAAGCGAGGCGCGTTCTGGGCGTTTGTGACCGGTCTTTGCGGCGGCATCGGCAACGTGGCGTTGTTCATGTCCTTCAGCCACGGAGGCAAAGCCTCGATCGTGGTGCCGCTTTCGGGCGTCTATCCGCTGGTGAGTGTGGCGCTGGCGCTTGTGCTCTTGAAAGAGAAACTGAACCGGATGCAGATCGCCGGCATTGGCCTAGCATTGGCCGCGCTGATCCTGCTCAACCAGGGATAACAATGATCTCGACTTGGATGCTCTTTGCGCTAGCGGCGCTGGTTTTATACGGCGTGGCTGCCATCACGCAAAAACTGTCCACTAACCACATCTCGGCCGAGCTGTCCTTTCTCTGGTTCGGCGCGGCTTTCGTTGTGATCGGCGGCGTCATCATGGTGGTGCAGCCGTTGGATTGGCATCTGAGCGCGCGCACGTGGTTCTGGACGGTGCTGGCCGGTGGCTTCAACGCGCTGGGCGCGTTGGCCAGCTTTTTGGCCTATCGCACCGGCGGCAAGGCGTCAGTCGTCACGCCGCTGGCGGCGCTGTATCCCATCGTGACGGTGGTGCTGGCGGTGCCGCTGTTCAAGGAACGAGTCAACACGCGCGAGGCCATAGGGATCGCGCTGGCCCTGGCCGCGGCCGTGGCGCTCTCGTACGAGGGCAAGGCAAAACCGGACAGCGACCGCTCCCAGTCATGAGAGAAGTTCTCGTGGATACGGCCGCAACCTGCGCCGGCCAACCCGCGGTGGTGGTAAAGAGCGATGCCTGGCGAATGGTGGTGTTGCCGGCGTCGGGAGGTAAGATTTGGGAGTTGGAATACCGGCCGAAAGCGTTCCAGTTTCTTTGGCACAACTCGAACCTCGCGCCGCGACCGGTCCGATTTGGCACCGCTTATGACGAAGTGTGGTCGGGCGGTTGGGACGAAATCTTTCCCACCGACGCGCCCTACGTGCATCGCGGCGTGCGTTTCCCCGACCACGGCGAATTTTGGAGCATCCAATGGGGATATGAACTGCTGCACGAAGCAAACACGGTGATTCTGCACCTGTGGAGTGTTGGTCCGGTCACGCGCGCGAGGTTCGACAAGTGGATTCGGATTCCGGCGACGGACTCAACGATCCAAATCCGCTATCGGATTGTGAACCAAGGCGCGGCCTTCCCGTTTCTGTTCAAGCTGCATCCGGCCCTCCAAGTCAACGAGCACTCCCGCATCGTGCTGCCTCGCTGCCAGTTCAAGCCCGATCCCGAGTTCTCCACTTGGTTTCCGGTGCCGGCGCCAGCTTTTGCCTGGCCCTGTGGCCAAAAGCCCGATGGTTCGTCCGTGGATTTGCGGAGGGTCGAATCGCGCGAGGCCGGCGCGACGCTCTTCGGCTACGCGTTTGATTTTGAACACGGTTATTGCGGGATGATCTACGCAGACAAAACGGTCGCGCTCGGCTTGGCGTTCCAGCGTCATGTACTGTCCGCGTGCTGGGTCTTTGCCAGTTACGGCGGTTTCCTGGGTCATCATGTGGTCGTGCTTGAACCCTGCAACGCCAGGCACTGGCGACTTGACAAGTGCATCAAAAACGGTTCAGCCCTGCACTTTGCGGCGGGAGAGGTTTTTGAGGCGGCGGTCTCCGTAGTCGCGCTCGAAACGGATCAGGAAAACGTACTCAGCCGAACGCTACAGTCCCTTCTCGCTGGTGATTCTTGCGGCGGTTGATGGCAGACCACCGAGCTATTCAGGCTGCCTGGACGTTGCCTGTCCCTCTGGGGAAGACAGCCGGGCAGCCGCAGTGCAGAGCCTTTGCCACGCGGCGATGGAGCGGGTCAGGTTTTCTTTTGGGGCCAGCTTGACGCCGTAGCCTTGAAGACCAATCGGGCCCGTGTAGTTGAGCGCGCGCAACCTCTTCAGCAAAGGGACGAGATCAAAGCTGCCGTCGTCGAGCGGACGGATCAGCCGGTCCCAGCTGGTGTGCGCGGCGCCACGGTCGGCCCCGTTGATCGTCACGAGAAACAAATGCGGCGCGGCTTCGGCGAGAAACTCGGAAATGTTGGACTCATCTCCGACCATCAGGCAGTGGCAGAGATTGAAAGTAACGCCAAGGTCTTTCCGGTCCACTTTTTTTGCCAGACGCACGGCGTCCTGCACACGCTCCAGCCAAAAACTGGTGTGCGGGTAAAGCGCGACGCGGACACCGTTGCTCCCCGCAGCATCAGCCAGCCGCCGCAGTCCCTCGACCGCCACCGCGTCGCCATCTGGAGACGACTTCGCGTAGTCCGGGCTGTTGATCGGTAGCCAAAGGACTGTGTCCCGGTCTTTCAGCGCGGCCATCAAAGCTTCAAATCGCGGATCCCAGTGCAGGCCGTTTGTGCGAAGGATGGGTGGCGCGTAGCTATACACGGCAAACAGTTTTAGGCCGCGTTGCCGAACCTGGTCTGCTGAGGTTGCGACTTCTGCCGGTTCGCCCGTCTTCCATCCCACGCCGGCGTAACCCAGTTCTTTGACCGAGTCCAACAGGGAGAGGTCCCGCAGAGCGGTGTCCATCGCAAAAAACGGGTTAGGCAGACCTCTCGTCGCCTCCGCCCCAAAGCTCCTCAGCAACAGGACGGCGAACACCATTGTGCACAGCAAGCACAGGCGTTTTACGCGCGCCCGGTGAGGTGGTTCGCAATTGATCCCGAATTTTCTTGTGCCAGACATTACAGATGCCTTTCAGCAGTGTGCGCCTGCACAGCCGCGCCTCTTGGGGACGGTGCGCCGGCCCAGGCCGCTCCACTCCTAAATTTTCAACCCGATCAAATCCACTTCGAGCCGCTTGTTCGCCTTGAGCAAATCGTCCATTGTCAACCGGCTACGACGCGCGGCGGCTTCGCGGCCGAGAATGCACGTTAGCGCGCCGTCCACCGCGCGTCTCACCGTCTCGTTCTCGAAGTGGCCCTCGGTCACGTTCAGGTAGAAGGCCGCGATGTTTCTCACCACGCCTGCCTCGTAGAGGTTGGGCACGTCGTCAGTGTAGGCATCGTCGAAGCTGCGCAGTTGCGCCTTGCCCAAGTAGTTGAGCAGTGCGTGTCCTTTCTGGCCGTGAATGCGGCAGCTCAGTTCCTCCTGCGACTGGTTTGGCAGGCCCTGCCCAAAATGGTTATGCACCAGACCGTCGGCGTATTCGTAAACAACCGAGCAAACGTCCCGACTGTCGCCATGGGGCTCCTGGCGACAGATCCGCGACGCGCCCATCGCCGCCACGGGCCGCTGACCGATCACCCACAGTGCAGCGTCAATGGCGTGAATGTCGTTATTGCCGATGTAGTCGCAGCCCAAAGCCACATCGTTGACCCATACCAGCCGCTGCAGGCGGCTCTCGATGGTTGCCGTCGTCCTCGGCGGGTCTTCAAAACCGTGGCTGATGCCCAGGGTGAGGACCTGCGCCAGCTTGCCCAAACCCTCAGCCTGAATCCGCCGCCGCACTTCCTGGTTCGAGGGATCGGTGGGCATTTGGTAGTCAACCAGCAAGCAGCGCCGCTGTTGGGTCGCCAGCCTGCCTGCCGCCTTGATCTGCAAAGAGCCCGGAACGTCCACCGCCACCGGCTTGGCCATGTAAACGTGCAGGCCGGCCTCGACCGCCGCGCGCGCATGCTCAGGAAAAAAGTAGGGCGGCGTCTCCAACGCCACGGCCTCCGCTCCACTCTCAATCACCCTCCTGTAACCCGACAAACCGGAGAAGCGCCGCGCCTTATCCACACCCAAGGCGTCGCCGCATTTGTCGCCCGCCTCCGGGAAGTAATCGGCCAGCGCATGGACCTCGTATCCACCGTGCTGCTTGAACAACTTCGCGATCCAGCTTCCCCGCTTGCCACAGCCGATTAGGCCCAGTTTGATCTTGCGCTTGAACTCAGCCGGCTGGGTTTCTTGCAACGGCGCGTCGGCGGACAGTCCCCTAAGTGCGGCGAGCTGTGTGGCCGAAACCGTCACTGCCAGTGCGCCGCCGATAAAGCGACGGCGATTGAGCATTGCCTCTGGTTTCCGTTCCATCTTGTTCACCGCGAATACGTCACGTTATCGATGACGCCGTTCCAGCCAACGCTGGAGGTCACATCCACCCAGCTTGATGGCAACGTCCAGCCGGTGGTCAAAGTGGCCGCCACATTCTTGTTGATAGTTTTACTGAAGGTTTGGCCATTGTTATCGTTCAGCGTAATCGTCCACCGGCTGTTGGCCGAGGCCAGCAGACTCTTAAGCAGGAATGCCCCACCCGTGCCCCCGGAAATGCGTCCAGTGGCCGGGCTGCTGCTGCCAGTGTTGAGGAAAGCGTTTTTGGTGGTAATGCCCGCAAAAGGACCGCCGACCGCCCAAACGCCGGAGCCCCAGTCCAGCCCGCTATACGAGCCATTCAACGCGCCATCAGCCCTATCGTCGAATGTGACCACGACATCTCCAGGCGGCGGCGGGGCGCTACAGGAGGAGCCGCCTTCATTGGTGCAGTAGGTGCCCCACGAGATCTTGGCCGTATCATCCTCCAAGCGCAAACCATAGTAGAGGCCCGCCGCGGAGTTATCGTGGACAGTAAAGTAGGTCATGGCGCCGATGTAAGCGGTGGTGTTATACACGCCGCAGGCGACGCCAATGTTATAAGCCTGGTCTGTCTGGCTCCTGCCGCCGGGGGGCGTTGACCAACCCCACTCGGTCACAAAAACCTTTTTGCTCGAATTGCCATCCGCCGCCACTGCCCCGTTGTAAAAACAATCGAGATAAAACTTGTAGAGGGCGGAGCCGCTGAGAAACGGCGCCTGCGTCAGAAGCGCCGGGTCGTCCAACCGGCAGCAGCCGACCACATAGACATGTTGGCCCCAGCCATCGATCGGATAGAAGCCGTAGGTCGTTTTAATGGTTTCCCATCCCGCCAGCGCTTTGCCCTTCGTATAGGCGGCGGTGAGGTAAACTCGGCCCGAATCATCGCACGTTCCGGTAAAATCCGCGCAGAGCAACCCGCCGGAAATCACCTTGGCATTGACCAGGTTGTTGAGTTTGAACCCTTCGTAAGCGCGTCGGAGCATCCAGGCGAAATTGGAAGGATAAACGTAGCTGCCGCCAATCCCGTTGAGATTGCCCGGGCAGGAGGCCGGGTTCGAACTGGTCCAGACGTCGGGCTCGTTCCAAATCTCCCAATAGGTTACTTGCGAATTGGCGTGATAACGAGTGGCCAGCACCAACACGGCGTTGTTGACATAGTTTTGAATGTAAGTGTTGTCGCCAGTGCCGCCTGCGCACTCGTTGTTGTGCTGATTCCAATCCCGCTGTGCCCCTGGCCATCCCTCGTTGTTGACCAGGCCAATGATAGTCAATCCCGCCCCGCGGCAGTTGGCCACGACCTGGTCATACGCTGCCAGAATGGTGCTGTCCCAGGTGGAATGGCCATTAAGACGAAAATTCACTCTCACCCACTTGGCCCCGCCGTTGGTCATTTGCTGGGCCTTGGCCGCGGTCAGCAGAATAGCATCACCCGCACCCACGGTCCAGCCGTCTTGCATGCCGGCGACGGCGTTGCTGGCCGAGGCTGGGGCGGGTCCGCAGCAGAGACCGGCCAACAAAAGCGCGAGGAGCCAGGGCCAAGGAGATAAAATGTTGCGAAAGATACCGAGGTGATTTCTAGTTGGAGTTTTCATAATGAATCTAAAGGCGGAACTCCAGGTTGGGCCACCCGCTCCAATTATTTGGCGGCCTCGTGCTTCAGACTTCGCGCACTCACGTCTTTGTTGTCCTCCAGCCAGGCGACGTTCGACGGATCGTCTTCAAAACGCTTGATGCCGACTTTCTTGATCATCTCATCGGGCACTTTTTTCAGGGGCGTATATCGCGGGTGATGTGACTCCTTGTAAGGATCATTGCTCTTCGCATTGTAGCAGCAGATCATTGACCAGCGCGGCTTATCGGAGTCATTGCGGGCGGAAGCGTGCAGGAGATTTGGGTGAAGGAAAAGTGCATCGCCCGGATTCATCGTGCAATGGATGAGTTCAAAGCGTTGTTTGGCGATTTCCACGCGCTCCCTGTCCGCGCCCGCCTGATCACCCGACAGGATGTGATCGACACGCCCCATTTTGTGGGAACCCTTGAGGACCTGAAGACAGCCGTTCTCCCGCGACGCAGCATCCACCGCGATGGATACGCTGCACAGGTCCGGTCTTAAAACTCCATTCTGGTACCAGTAACCGTAGTCCTGATGCCAGGCCCAGGCGCCGCCGACCTTGGCGTCTTTCATAATCATCTTGGAATGATAATGGTAAACTTCCTCCCCCAGTATTTGCTCTACCGAATCCACCAGTTTGTGGCACCGGGCAAACATGCCGTAGATCCCGTCACCGGGATGGTTCCAGAGTGAGAGCCTTACTTTGGCTCCCGTTCCGTCATCCTTGCTGAATGAATGTTCGCCGAGCATTCGATCCTCTTTCGCCGCTCGACTGAGCAAATCAATTTCTTCCTGATCAAAAAAGGCGGTCACATTGATGAATCCATCCTGATGGTAGGACGCGATTTGGTTTTGGTTGAGTTTTCCTGTGTTCATCGCGTTTAGTGGGGTTATTGGTTGAACAAGATTGTGCATCTGTTCCCACAATATAACCAGCAAAATCTGAAAAAACTTGGTAATGCCGATGCTCCTCACGGCCGATCTGATTGCTTCTGATTCTCTCGAAACGGACCATGAAGATGCGCTCAGCCGAACCCTACGGTCCATTCACGCGGGCGATTCTTAGGCCGGTTGAGATGAGCAACCGCGCTTGTGTGCACGCGAAATTGCGCGAAAATTCCTGCTTGACAGAAACGTTAAAAAGGGGATACGCGTACCATAATACACATTGCATCACCCGCTGCGTCCCCCCCAGAAACAAGTGTGTCAGCCCTGGGAGTGCTGGCCGACAGAAAGCGTAGCAGAGCATATGAAAAAAATGTCAATTCTTGCGACGGCCGTCGGCCTTGGCCTCGCGTTGACCCCAAAGGCTCAAGCTTTTATTCAATATCTCGATGGTTCGTCGCTGCCAGGAGCCGTGTGGCTACCCTTTAGCAACGAAGGAAGCACGGTGGTTGTGGACATCGGCGGTGGCAACTTCGCGTTGGAGATGGACTCCCCGTTCCACACTCTTGCCGCTGATCCCCATAAGTCGGGCAATTTCTATAACGAGTATTACATAGACTTCAGCGGCGACTTGGAAAAGGTTGGCGCCACACGGTTCCGACTGGCGGGATTTACCCCCACCGGCGCGGAAAACATCTTGTCACCCTCAACGCCTCAGATCTCCCCCGGCATCATTCTTGTGAACGGCGAATACTGGGTATGGAGCATGATCAATGATGCACCGATCTTTGACCTCGGGCCGGCGGTGACCAATGAATGGCACACAGTGTACATCTGGATCCGCCCCGACTACTCAGCCCGGGTCATTTGGGACGGCGTAACTGTCTTCGATGGGGCAGTGGCTCCCGACGTTCCGAACCTCGGTGGCTACATGGAATTTGGCAGTGGCACCTATTGGGAAACGGACGCTGGTACCAAAGTGGATTTCGATTGGGTCGGTTGGGGCGATGCCAGCGATCTGCCGCGCCCAACGCTTTCCATCGCAAGCGGCGCGAGTGTGGTGCTCTCATGGTCAACCAACGACGCCGGCTTCGTTCTCCAATGCACTACCAATCTGCCAGCAACCAATTGGATCAATGTGACCAACGCCGTCAGCGTGGTCGGCACGCGCTACACGGTGACCAATGCAAGCTCCGAGTTCGCCAAATACTATCGTCTCATCACCCGACCTCTGGCATTTGTGGAAGTCACTTTTGATGACGCGCCCGCCGGTGGCGCCAATATTCCTAGTCCTTATGCCGGTTTGGACTGGTCCGCGGAATGGTTTTATGAGAAGGATGCGTACGCGGGCTTCGGCCCGCAAGCCTATCTGGGCACGACCGGTGGTGCCACCACCGGCACCATCTCAGGTGGAGCCGGCGGACCATTTTTGCTCAAGGGCCTGCTCGCGTCAACCGCCTCAGGAGCTACTACGCTCAGCCTGACCAATAACGGCACTGGCGAGTCGGCTAGCCTGGTGCTTACCGCTGTCAATACGTCCGTGACGCTGACGACCGGCTGGACCAAGCTTTCGACCAGTGTGGGCGTGACCGTGAGCGACGGCTTCAATGGGGCCATCGACAACCTCAGATATTTCCGATAGCCGATGCGCAAGGCAACCTAGTACAGTTCACCTGAACGGCGTGGACACTTTGCGGGTATCTCACACCAGGGCGGCGCCGTTTTCGCTGCACGGCAATAGTCCGGAGTCGTCGCCGGCCGCGAAGCTTTTTGGAGCGCCAACGGAGCGCGGCGTAAAGCTGGTTCGACGTGACAAGACCGACTGGGCTGATACAAGCAGGAGCGGTTTGGGAATGCGGAAATTGATGCGGCGTAAACGCCGCGCTCCGATGGTTGCGGCTCCGCCACGCTAGATTCAAATTTATTTACATGTTCCAAGCCAGAGGATTGTTCACCGTGTTGGCCGCACTGGTGAGCGCCACCGCGTTCGCCGCTCCCACGCTTCGACCGGCGTCCCGTCTGCAATTTCCTCACGCGACGGATTCCAACAGTCCCGGACACTGGGACGGGACGCGATTCTACCTTTTCAATTCGACTGGCCATCCTTATCGCAGCGATGGCAGCAACGTTTTCCAACTCGGCAACACTGCCGCCGTCACTTTCAACAACACCGTCAACGGCGGACGCTGGATGGAGGCCACCTGGTGGGCCACCAACGGCACTCTCTACGGCTGGTATCAGGGGCGGCCAAATCCACTGACAACGGAGCGAACTGGACCGACCTGGGCATTATTTTGGAAGCCCCATCAGGCACGTTGAAGTGTGACTCGCAAAATGGATACTTCGCCGGGGGCGAGGGTGATTGCAGCGTCATGCTGGACGCGGCGCAACAATACCTCTACATCTTCTACGGCAGTTATGCGGGCGATGTGTCGGAACAGGGAGTGGCCGTGGCCCGCATGGCGTGGAGCGACCGCGATGCGCCGGTGGGCAAGGCCTGGAAATGGTACAACGGCGCTTGGCAGTCGGCGGGTGTCGGTGGCCATGTGACTCCGACCTTCCCCGCGACCGTTGCCTGGGAATTCTCCAATGCCCAAGCGGATTGGGGGCCATCAGTCCATTGGAATACCTACCTGCAGCAGTATGTCATGCTGTTAAACCGCGCGAATTCAGGCAACTTCGGGCAGGAAGGCCTTTACATCAGTTATTCCACCAACCTCACCGATCCGTTGAGCTGGTCTGCGCCGGAAAAAATCCTGAACGGCGGCGCCTGGTACCCGCAGGTCATCGGTCTGGAGCAAGGCCAAGGCACTGACAAGTCGGCGGGGGCCCTGGCCCGGTATTTCCAGGGCGGCGTCTCGGACTATGAAATTTGCTTTGCACCCTCCGGCTGTCCGCCCTCGCCCCGTCTGTGGATTCAGTTCCTGGACGGTTCGACGCTGCCCGCAGCACCATGGCAATTCTATCAGAGTGGCGGCACTGCCGGTGACACGTCCATCGTGGACTTTTATGATCCGGACCTTGGCGCGACGAATCAGGCCCTGCGAATCAATTCCGGCTCGAATTCCACCGAATGGTACCTCGGCCCTCTTTACGTGGATGAGGTTGTCGCCGCCGCCCGCTTCAGAACGGTAGCCTTCTCCGGCACAGGCTCGGAAAACCTGTTGTGCGCGGAGGTCGGTGGAGCCGGTGACCATTCCGCCGCTCCGGCAATTACCATCGTCACCAATCGCTACAAATTGTGGAGCTACACAGAAGGAAGCTTCGGTTCGGGGACCGGCGGCAGCCAGATTCTGGATATTGGACCGGTGGTGTTGGACCAGTTTCACACGGCATACATTTACGCTCACAAGAGCGGGCTGACCCGACTGTGGTGGGACGGGAGTCTGGTCTTCGACGGGACCGCGCCGGCGGTGCCCGGCTTCGACGGATACATGGAGTGGGGCAGCGGTGCTTGGCAGTTCAACGCAACGACCACGGTGGACTTCGATTGGGTCGCCTATGGCAACGCCTGCAATCTCCCGCAACTGCTAAGAATAACAAGCGCCGGAAACACCGTCGTGATCGCCTGGCCCACCAATGCACCGGGCTTCGTGCTCCAGTCAACGGAAACTCTCTCGCCCGCCAACTGGATTGATGCGACGAACACTGTCGGAGTCGTTGGTTCGGAAAATACGGTTACCAACTCCTTGTCCAATACGAACAAGTTCTTTCGCCTGCGCCAATTGTGATCAACCGATGTTCGAAAGAAACCCGGCCAGCCTTCGGCACGCGTGGGCGGCGCGCTTGACAATTGGAGACGTGGGTTCTAACCTAAGTTCGTTATCACGAGAGCCTATGAATTCCCGTGGCTATGGCCGTTGCGAAGCACCGGTTGGCTGGAATCTTATTTCGGGACCGAGCCTAGCCCGTCGCACCGGATTTACCTTGATTGAACTGCTCGTCGTGATCGCGATAATTGCGATCCTGGCGTCCTTGCTGCTCCCGGTGTTGGGCAAGGCCAAAGTCAAGGCCCAAAATATCCAGTGCATGAACCATCTCAAGCAGCTTCAGTTGGCTTGGATCACGTACGCCGACGATAACCATGATGCGCTGGCGGTCAACACTGGTCAGGACCACAACACGCGCACCACTCCGTCGTGGGCGCGCGGTGACATGAGCAAACCGGCTGAAGCGGTGGACCCAACTCTTCTCGAAGTGGGCCAGCTTTGGCCGTACGAAAAGTGTTACGGAATCTACAAATGCCCCGCCGATCGCAAGGCGTATACCAACGCGCTCACCGTCCGCAGCATGTCCATGAACGCCTTCATGAATGTGGCCAGCGACCTGAACGGCGAGTACATCACTACCGGCGACTACCGGGTCTATCGGAAACTCAGCACCATTGACAATCCGGCGATGCGCTGGGTGTTCGTCGACGAAGACCCGGTGAGCATCAACGACGGGTTGTTCTGGGTCTGGTGCGACGGCTCGTATTGGGTTGATCGACCAGCCACTTATCATAATTACGGCGGCAGTCTCTCCTTCGCCGACGGACATTCTGAAATCCACCGATGGCGCGATCCGACAACGGGAACCGCACCCAGGAACAGCAAAACGGTGAACAATCCGGACTACTTCTGGCTCAAAGAACGCACCAGCGTCCTCAAATAGCAGCCGTCTCGGCGCCTTACTCTTCCGAAAAACTCTCAACCGCGCGGGTGATACTTTCTATGCATCTCGCGCAATCGCTGGCTGGCGATGTGGGTGCAAACTTCCGTGACGCTGATGTTGGCACCGTGTTGGAAGCCCAATTCGAACTGTTGGTGTAGTTGGCTCCTCCTGGCGACGAATTAATCCAATAATAACCAACACCTGAACTCCAGTAAGGGTCGGCTTTTTTCCGATTTGCTGAGCGAGGATGTTTACTAATTTGCGTTGATGGGCCGGCTCAGTAACAGTCGGCATGGACAAGTTGGGTATGCCAGAACGATTAACGGCCCGCTGTGCCGATGTTGCAACACTCGGTTCAAATCCCGGCCCTTCGCAAAGTAAATCATTCTCCAGATTTGATCGGGGTCCCACTCTCTGCGCCGACAGTACATAGCCGCCTCTGTGAATCCTCCGGGCTGAGTGAGGAAAGCTCTCCGGAGAGCCAACACACTTTGAAACTGCTCCCGGTCAGCCTTCAACCTTTCTGCGATTTGATCCCGGACTGACTCCCAACCGAGTCCTGTTGGCAGCGATGCCAGGTTGTAGTACTTCTCAATTAAATAGTCGATCGCTTTCCGATAGGATTCAAAATGCAGCGCGAGAAAATCGAATACGTTACGCGCCGGAGTGGGGCAAGCCGCGTGCCCAACAAATTCGTTATCCTCGATCTGCATGAGATGTTCCGAATGCGGTGGGTATGGGGTAAAAACACGCCGTCGCGCTTTTCCAGTGGAAGGCGCAAATCGGCAACCACCCGGAGCAGGCCGCGGCCAACGACCACACCAATCCGCAGCGGCACTTTTGCCAACCTGGGCAAGCTGAAATTAACTCGAGTGCCAAATTGATGGTTAATCACGGCACTGCACTCTAATCCGGCAGCAGAGAGATCCACAAAAACAATTGCGCCGGCCAGGGCCACATAGGCCCAGGCCTCCAATGGGTTGCGGGGTTGAAGACTGAGGTAGTGACGGTTCAAACTTCCCAAATCCAAGTGCTGCTTCTCAAAGCGTTCATCCTGCGCCTCGCTTTCAAATAAGGACTCGTACTGCCACCCAAAAACACTGCACAGCTCTTTCGATCGTCGTGGACCAGGTGAGGTCTTGCCTCGCAACCAATTCAAGACCGAGCGGTGCGGCAGATTGTATTGCGCTGCCAATTCCTTAGCGTTGCAACCGGTGTGTTGCTGCAGCTGCAGCATCGCCCGATGAAATCGCTTGCGGATGACTCCCCTGTTATTGTGTTTGCGCATGAACTTTAATGAGGCAGAATCCAGGGCCGGTTTCTAAATCGGAGCGCTCGCCGCCTTAGCCATGTCTGGCCAGAGAGTAACTGGCTTCAAGGATGTGATGAATTCTCGTCGCATCCTTTCATTCTGGCATAAAAGCACGCTGGAAATCCGGCTTCGGCGAGAGATTTTGAACCCGATTTATTCTTTGAAGGAGCCGGAGTCGTCAGGGCCGCGCCTGTCAGTTCGATTCCGATCAGGACAAGCGCGTTTATTTCCACAACCGACCGCGATGAAATGGCCCGTGGTGGCCGTCAACAAGCATCAGGTCGTCGAAGTCTGCTAATTTGGACGTTTTATATGCGAAGATTCCTCGCCCGGAAGAACCGGGTTTATGAAGAGTGGCGTCGCCCAGAAAGCGACGCCATTTCTTGGGGAGAGCTTTGGCGTTGGACCGCGAAAATGCGTCGTAACCGAGCCGAAGTGAGCGTATCCCTCGGTTTAGCGGCACATAAGAGAACCTGAATTCTACCCTGAAGAACGCCATAACAGTGCATGATAAGCGGCTGGTGCTGGCGGTTACCCCTTTAAGCGAACGATTCTCGCTGTTTTTATCCGGAAACCTCGGCAAGAGGGCTTCTTGACCGAGCTTGTGACTGTCCGAATTTGCGGAGTGCCGCGTGCGCCCTTACTCTAATCCCGCAGAAATCCCACAGGATGCCAGGAAAAATTCCAGCTACAACTAGCTGCACATAAAGGAATAACATCAAAACAAACCCATTTTGGCACTGAATATCCGGAACTCCTGATTGCGTCTGGGATGTTTTGAAACGAGCCACTCCATCAAGTCCTCGACTGGCAAATCGGCGCGCACGAGGTCTGGCAATGAGTCCAGCCACAGAAGACGAACAAACCCAATGAGATTAGGGAACGCGTTGATATTAAAGCGAGTCCGCACCTCGGGGGCTGCGCGGCAATCTCATTTAGATATCCGACGAATCCCTCCCGGAGTCCATATTCGTCCACGTAGCCCTCGTAGCCAAAAACAACTCTCAGCGGCAGGACAGCCTCAACGAGAAGGGAATGATAAATCATCTCCTGGTGAAACGGCAGATTATTGATCTCCGCGACGGCAGGCAGATGCTGTTTGAAAAGGGCCCGCCAGGCATCGTTTAGCAAACCCGTCTTGGGCTGCCCTACTTCGGCGACTTCCCTCCAAAACTGGCGCAAGAGATCCATGGCCTCCTTGATCTTTGCTCCGTAAAGGGTTTTCTTCACCTCAATGATCATCAGCACCTTATCGACCGGATACGTATGCAAAATAGGAAGGCCATAGATTTACCAGAGCCGCCGCGAGATCAGGCGCCGGGTTGCCCGAATGTCCGCGCGCAGGCGCTTTGATTTCCAGGACGAGCAGAGTGATCGCGATAGCGAAAACGCCATCGCTAAAAGCCTCGATGCGATCCGTCGTTACTTCAGCTTCTGCCTTTGGCCTTGTCAACATCGTCCATAAATTCCGACGATTTTGTCCGCGTTGTCCCCCGAATACATTCGCCAGGCCAGCATGATTTGTGTGCCGCTGCTCAAACACATGATTCCCTGCGCCTTGGCTTTGGCTCTACCCAGCGCCGCCAGCAGCAGAGAGGCCAGGATCGCGATAATCGCAATGACAACGAGCAGTTCGATTAGTGTGAAGCCGGGCGTCGAATAATCATGGTCCATCTCCAAGCCCGTCATTTCTGTTCCTTCGCGGGGAGCACGCGAATCTTGATGCTTCGGAATTCGAGACGGTCCGTGTGGTCTTGCAGTGCGATTGGGCCTTTTTTGAATGTGCCGAATTTCGGATGTTCCTTGTGCTTACTCTTCGCGACGCGTTGCTTCCAGTCGTCACTCCACAACTCGTATTCTACGACCTTCTCACCGTTCAGCCAGTGCTCGACGTGAGCACCGTCCACCAGGATGCGCATGTGATTCCATTGTCCGAGGGGCTTCGTCATATCCTTCGTCGGCGCGTACAAATCGTAACAAGCAGCCGCGAGTTGCCGCTTGTCGCGTGTGGGATGCGCCG
>WNGG01002154.1_pt1 | contig 22384 bp, 20 predicted proteins | sample 5400661 | NCBI WGS metagenome assembly WNGG01 (sample SAMN13153372, study PRJNA577476) | soil metagenome | isolation source: 100 cm soil or saprolite under Garry oak tree replicate 1 | place: USA:California | collected 2016-06-15
CAGGCGGGAGCGGGCACCGCGCAGCAGGCGCAGGTCGGAGCAGGGCTGGCGGACCAGGCGCAGGCGGGAGCCGGCGCGGCGAAGGGGCCGCAGGCGGGAGCAGGGCTGGCGGACCAGGCGCAGGCGGGAGCCGGCGCGGCGAAGGGGCCGCAGGCGGGAGCAGGGCTGGCGGACCAGGCGCAGGCGGGAGCCGGCGCGGCGAAGCAGCCGCAGCCGGGTGCGGGGCTCGCGGAGCAGGCGCAGGCCGGAGCCGGGTCGGCGCGGCAAGGCCAGCCCGGACCGGGAGGAGTGCAGCAGCCGCAGGCGCCTGCCGCAGTGCCCCAGCCCGCCGCCGCGGGACCCAAGGCGCCCGCCGCCGCCTCTGGCGTCCAGGTCCCGGCGCAGCCGCCGGTCCCCGGAGCCCCGGCGGCTCCGGGCATTCCTTCGCCCGCGACCGCGGCGCCGCCCGTTCCTGCAGCTCCGCCGGTGCCCGAGGTTCCCTCCGTTCCCGAAGTTCCCTCCGTTCCCGAAGTTCCCTCCGTCCCGGAAGTTCCGTCCGTCGCCGGAGCTCCATCGGTCCCCGGAGCTCCGTCCTTGCCGGACGCCGCGGCGGTGCCCGCGCCTCCGGCGGTCCCTGGCGAACCGGCCGCCGCCGCCGCGGCAGTCGGCGCCGTGCAGTCGGCCGGGGTGGCCGCGACGGCCGCTTCGGCCCCCGCCGCCGACCCCGGGGCCGCGGCCGCGGAGGGAGCGCTCGGGGCGGCGACCTCGGCCGTGCCGGGCGCCGGGGCCGCGCAGTCCGCGGCCGCGACGGCACAGGACGCGGCCGCGACGGCGCAGGACGTCGCCGGGGATCCGCTCGGCGCGGCGCAGGAGAAAGCGCAGGCGGCGGCGACTTCCGCCGTCCCTGGCGCGGCGCAGGCCGGGGCGGCGAAGAGCGCCGTCGAGGAAGCGAAGGACGAGGCGGAAGACGCCGCGAAGAAGGCGGGTCGCGCGGTGAAGCCGAAAGACGGCGGCAGCTCGAGCTGAGCCGCCGCTGGGGGGAACCTTCGATGCGCACGTCGGATCGGATCGGCGCACGACGGGAGCGCTGCCGCCTCGCGGCTCCGCTCCCTCTTGACTTTGGCGCCGATTTCTTCAAAATGACGAAGCGCCCTCGAATCAGCATCACGACCTTCGGGAGAACCCTCTCCTGACACGGTAGCGGAACGTCCTCATGCCGAAGCACCAGGTCATTCGCGACGTCGGCCACAGCCTTCTCGGCGTGTTGCGCGGCGAGCTTTCCGCGGCCCGCGCCAAGGGCAAGGCGTATCTGGCCGCCCCGGCCGCCGAGTTCCTCCGCAAGAACCAGCCCTGCCTGATGCTCTTCCTCTACGACCTCCGCCCCTCCATCCGCGTGGCCCACGAGGAGAAGTGGGAGCTGGAGGAGGAGATCGTCGACGAGCGCGGCGAGACGCACATCGTCAAGTACGGCCGCCCGCTCGAGCTGCGCCTGCGCTATCTGCTCACCGCCGCCGCCGACGACCTGGGCGACGAGCACGAGCTGCTCGGGCTGGGGATGAAGGGGTTCCTCGATCACCCGAAGCTGACGGGCGAGCAGCTCGCCGGCGACAGCTTCTCCAAGGGCGACGCGCTGACCGTCCATCACGACAGCGACTTCACGCTCGCGATTTCGCAGGCGGTGCTGGGCGGCCTCGGGATCGGCCCGCGCCTCGCGGTCGGCTACCAGGTCGACGCGCGCCTGTACAGCGGGCGCGAGGTCGGCCGCACGCGGCGCGTCCGCGAGCGCCACATCGACGTGTTCGACCCGCTCCGTCCACCCCCCGGCAGCATCAGCGCCAAGGAGCTGGGGGTGGAGGCGAAGCCACCGAGGATCGTGGGTCCGCCCGGAAAGAAGTGAGGCTCCCTGGCCGAGAAGAGAAGAAGCGTTCGTCCTGTGGTCATCGAGAAAGGCACGACAACCCACGCGAGGCCGCCTCCCTAGTGCGGACTCCAACCACCGAACGGTAAGGAGAGCAGTCCATGGCAACGTCGTATCTGTCCCCCGGCGTCTATATCGAGGAGGTCGACCGCGGTTCGAAGCCCATCGAAGCAGTCGGGACTTCGACCTGCGCGTTCATCGGCGAGTCGTCCGTCGGCCCCACCAACGAAGCGGTGCTGGTCACCAACTGGGCGCAGTACACCAGGACCTTCGGCGACTTCCAGCACTCGACCCTGCTCGCGCACGCCGTCTACGGCTTCTTCAACAACGGCGGCACGAAGGCCTTCGTCTGCAACGTCTCGCCCAGGACCATCACCCCCGAGCAGGCGGCGAAGGACGCCGAGAAGAAGGAAGTCGAGACGAAGAAGGCGACCGAGACGGGCAAGCCCGCCGCCCAAGCAGCCGCTCCCGCCCCGGCAGCCGCCCTCGGCGCCAGCCCGGCGCTGTTCATCGGCAAGGACGAGGGTCCCGGCCGGCGCTCCGGCCTCAACGTGTTCAACGACATCCCGGAGATCTCGCTGGTCTGCGCGCCGGGCCAGAGCGATCCGGCGATCCAGGACGCGGTCATCTCGCACTGCGAGAACAACAAGTACCGCTTCGCGATCCTCGACTCGGCTGAGGAGCTGGGCAAGGATGGCATCGCAAAGATGCCCAAGCCGCGCGACTCGCAGTACGCGGCGTACTACTTCCCCTGGATCCAGGTCTACGACCCCGAGAAGGGCAACGTGTACGTGCCTCCCTCGAGCCACGTGGCGGGAATCTACGCGCGGAGCGACGCGGAGCGCGGCGTGCACAAGGCGCCGGCGAACGAGATCGTCCGCGGCGCGCTGGGGCTGCGCTACAGCATCAGCCGGCCCGAGCAGGACTTCATGAACCCGCGCGGCATCAACTGCATCCGCAACATGGGGGACCGCGGCATCCGCGTGTGGGGCGCCCGCACCGTCTCCAGCGACCCGTCGTGGAGGTACATCAACGTCCGCCGCCTGTTCCTGATGATCGAGCAGTCGATCGAGATCGGGACGCAGTGGGTGGTGTTCGAGCCGAACGACGAGTCGCTCTGGAAGCGCGTGACGCGCAACATCTACGCGTTCCTGCTGCGCGTCTACAACTCGGGCGCGCTGATGGGAAAGACGCCGGAGGAGGCGTTCTTCGTCAAGTGCGACTCGGAGACCAACCCGCCGGAGGTCGTCGACGCCGGCCAGATGGTCTGCGAGATCGGTATCGCGCCGGTGAAGCCGGCCGAGTTCGTCATCTTCCGCATCGGCCAGATGGCGGGTCAGAGCAAGTAGCGATGAGGGGACGGGAGGCTCCCGCAAGGAGCCTCCCACGTTTCACAAACCAATCCCGCAAGGGAGCAGGCAAAGAGGAGAAGGCAGATGGCAGGATGGGCCAGGGCAGAGAAGAGCGGTGAGAAAGGCGGCGACCACAACCTCAGCAGCCACTTCGATCTGGAGATCGAAGGCACCCGGCAGAAGGGCGTGACCCAGATCTCCGGCCTCGAGTCCGCCTTGCAGACCGTCGACTTCGTGAACGGGAACGACACGACGGTCCGCTCGCGCGTGGCGCGCAACAAGTCGGGCAACCTGGTTGCGAAGCGGCACTACACGTCCGCCGACAACGACTGGGTGGAGTACTTCCAGATGCACCAGAAGGGCGATACCAAGAGGGGCACCGCCAGCGTGATCCTGAAGAACATGGCGGGCGACGACACCGGCCGGTTCGACCTGATGGAGGTGCAGCCGATCCGCTGGAAGCTCGGCGATCTGAAGTCGGATCAGTCGGGCAACCTCGAGGAGGAGCTGGAGCTCAAGTTCGAGACGGTGAAGTACACGTCGATGGCGAAGTAGCCGCCGGCGGGGGAACAGACCTGGCCCCGAGGGTCCTCCGCGAAAGCCGGGGGCCCTCGGGCCGGACCCACCACCGACCTTCCAGCAAAGGGCACCTCCGCGATGGCGTTCAAGACCGAGTTCGAGTTCACCCTTCCCAAGGGCTACGTCGACGAGAAGGGCAACCTGCACCGCAAGGGCGTGATGCGCCTGGCCACGGCGAAGGACGAGATCATCCCGCTGCAGGACTTCCGGGTGAAGAACAACCGTGCGTACCTGGTGATCATCCTGCTCTCGCGCGTGATCTCCAAGCTGGGCGATCTCGACTCCGGATCGGTGAACCCGGGCGTGGTCGAGTCGCTCTTCTCGGCCGACCTGTCCTACCTGCAGGAGTTCTACCGGCAGATCAACGAGAGCGGCACCGCGAACGTGAGCGCCAAGTGCCCCGGCTGCGGCCAGGAGTTCCAGGTCGACATCGGCTCCGGGGCGACCGCGCTGGGGGAATCATAAGCTACCCGCTGGACAAGCTCGCCGGCGAGGTAGCGTACATCGCCTACCACTTCCACTGGCACATGGACGACATCCTCGACATGGAGCACGACGAGCGGCACATGTGGATCGAGGAGATCAGCAAGATCAACAAGAAGATCAATGAAGCCTCGAAGACGCCCCCGGAAGGCGGAGCGAGCTGAAAACGCCGCGCCAACCAGCGCGGGAGGATCCATGCCGAGCCTGTACAAGTCACCGGGCGTCCACATCGAATCGGCCGGCGACCGGTACATCCCGCTGGAAGCGGTCGAGACGGGTGTCACCGCGTTCCTCGGCGTCGCGCAGCAGGGGCCGCGGCAGCAGCCGGTCCGCGTCGGCACCTTCGAGCAGTTCGAGCAGGTGTTCGGCGACGAGCAGGGCTTCTTCTCCGCCGCCCTGCGCGGGTTCTTCGACAACGGCGGCCGCACCGCCTACGTGGTCAACGTGGAGCCGGAGGGCGGTCTCGATCCGACCCCGGACGACTACATCGGAGCGATGGGGGGCGAGTGGCGCGGCCTGCGCGCGCTGGAGCGCCTCGACGACGTCGATCTGCTCGCCGCGCCCGATCTGATGCAGCAGTACGGGAAGTCGCTCGGGTTCACCCAGCCCGAGCACGTGCTCGCCGTGCAGCGGGCCATGGTCGACCACTGCGAGCGGATGCACGACCGGATGGCGCTGCTCGATGCGCTGCCGGGGATGGACCTGCGCGCCGCCGTCGAGTGGCGCGGCCACTTCGACTCGAGCCACGCCGCCTTCTACTTCCCCTGGATCCGGATCCGCCGGGGCGAGGACGTGCTCCCGCCGGTGCCGCCCTCCGGGCACGTGGCCGGATCGATCGCGCGCAACGACGCGGCGGAGGGCGTGCACCGCGCTCCGGCCAACCAGGCCCTGCAGGGGCTCGTCGACGTGGCGCAGCGGGTGCGCAAGCGCGACCGCGACTGGGCGTTCGACCACCGGGTCAACACGCTGGTGGCGTTCCCCGGCCGCGGCATCCGGGTGTGGGGCGCGCGGACGCTCTCCTCGGACCAGGCCTTCAACCAGATCAACGTGCGCCGCATCTTCATCCTGGTGCGCAAGAGCGTCGAGCGGTTCTCGCAGTGGGTGGTGTTCGAGCCCAACGAGCCCGCGCTCTGGAAGAGGCTCGTCACCCCCATCGACGCCTTCCTCGACGGCCTCTGGCGCAAGGGCGCGCTGCTCGGCGCCACCGCCGGCGAGGCGTTCTACGTGAAGTGCGACGAGGAGACGAATCCGCCCGAGGCGCGCGACGTGGGCCAGCTCCTCTGCGAGATCGGCATCGCTCCGGTGCGGCCGGCCGAGTTCATCGTGGTGCGCATCCACCAGTTCACCCGCGAGCGCACCGACGAGGCGAAGGCAGAAACCGCCCCTCCGCAGGCCGCTGCCGGGGCATGACCATCGGACGGCCGCACACCAAGAGCGCAGCGCCGCCGGATACGGCGGCCGAGTAGACGGGCGCTCGCTTTCGTGGTATTCTGAAAACGTCAGGGCTTTCGCCTCGGATCCATCGAGGCGCGGGCCGGGGAGGGGCACGCGCGATGGGCAAGACAGGGGAGCGCAGGGATCCCGAGCTCGTCTCTCTCTTCCACGTCGAGATCGAGGGGATCGACGGCGCCGCCTTCAGCAAGTGCTCAGGCCTGAAGACGGAGACCGAGGTGTTCGAGCTGCAGGAAGGTGGGGAGAACTCGCTGGTCCGCAAGCTCATCGGCCAGTCCCGCGCGAGCAACATCGTCCTCACCTCGGGGTTCGTGAACGCCGCCGCGCTCTACGACTGGCGCGACCAGGTGGTCAACTCCGGCGAGAAGGTGCGCAAGAGCGGCTCGATCATCCAGTACGACTCGAAGATGAACGAGGTCACCCGCTGGAGGTTCTTCAACGCCATCCCCATCCGCTGGGAGATGGGCGAGTTCGACTCGATGGGGAACGCGGCGCAGTGCGAGATCCTCGAGCTGGCGGTCGAGTCGATCAAGAAGGGCACCTAGGAAAACGCTGGAGTGGCGATGTCCGAGAGCGCGACCGAGCTGGCCGGACCCTCGCTGGAGGACATCCTCTGGCGGGCGATGGACCGGTTCGCCGAAGAGCCGGCGGTGCTCGACGCCGAGGAGTTCGCCGCCCGCATCGCCGGCGCGTTCGACGGCGAGCTGCCCGAGGAGGCGTTCGTCGAGCGCTTCGTCGAGGGGAATCCCGAGCTCGCGCGCAAGGCGGACATGGCCGAGGCCATCGTCCGCTCCACCCCCACCCGGCTGAGCGTGTACCAGTTCGACCTGGATCATCTCGACTACGTCGTGATCGAGGAAGAAGAGCAGGTGATCGTGGTGAGCGACTTCGGCCAGTTCGCGCTCACCAACGATCGGCCGGCGCAGCAGGCGATCGCCTCCGCCGTGGTCCGCGACCGCGGCGGCCTCGAGCGGCGCGCCGTGGACCGCGCCTCGTCGGAGCCCCGGGCCTACCTGGTCCGCCAGGACGGAGACCTGGTCGTCCTCGACGTGCAGAAGCTCGCCGCGGCCATCGCGCGCCTCCCGGTCAAGCAGGTGTCCGCGCCCGCCGTGGGCCGCCCGCCGGTCCGCCTCCTTCCCTTCGAGCCGCGCGTGCGCCGCCTCACCGCCCGCAGCGAGGAGCGGGCGCTGCGCGAGAACGACCGGCGCCTGTCGATGCCCGTCCCGCCGCGCGCGCGCACCTCGGGCCTCGACGACGGCCCCATCGCCGAGGCGCGCCCGACCACCGCCGCGCCCGCGGTCTTCGTGCTGCTCCCGGACGGCTCCCTCGCCCGGCCCGAGATGGGATCGGCGGCGCGCTGGAACCGGATGGTGTCGGACTGGGCGCTCCGCGCCGGGCTCCTGGCCAGCTCGGGCGGCTCGGTCGCCGTGTCGGGCACCCAGCGGTTCACCGTGGCGGCAGGGAAGGTGAGCGCCGTGTTCACCGGCGGCGAGTCCCGGCTCGCGCCCGGCGCGGTGGGCGGGACGGCGGCGGCGCGGGGCGACGGCGTGGTGGCCGCGCGGGCGGACTTCGCTCCGGTGCGCGTGCTGGGAGACGACGAGCTGGCGCAGGCCGTCGCCGCGGGCGCGGCCAGGATCGTGGCCGGCTGGGCGGCGCCCGTCTCGATGGGGGCGGAGACGCGCGACCGGTACTGGGTGCAGCCGGAGACGGTCTTCGCGCCCACCAGGGAGGACCGCGAGCTGGTGGCGCGGTCCGATCCCTCCGCCGGCCTCGACGCTCCGTCCGGACCGCAGGTCGCGGCGGGCGAGCCGCTGCAGCTCGGGCAGATCACCGGCGACCCGTGGGCCGACTGGGCCTTGCAGGTCGGCCGAGCCGGCGAGGCCGCTCCACTCGCCGCCAGGGCGCTGCGCGAGCGGGCCCCGCGCGAGATCCGGCTGCGCGGGGAGCCGGTGGTGGCGTTCCGCGCGCCCGACGGCACTCTCTTGCTGAACGGCGAGCGCGGACCCATCCGCCTCGCCGCGATCGATCGGGACCGGGAGGGGGGTTCGCCAGACGGCGCCGCGTTGGGGGACGCGGCGCCGTCCGGTGCGATCGATGCGCAAAGGCTTCGCGTCACCCGACTTGCGCCGCGCTCCGGCGCGCTCCCTGCAACCGCGCTGGCGGCGCTGCGGATCGCGCTCGAGCGCACCGCCGTCGCGGGCGGGTACAAGCTTCCGGTCGGGGAGCTGGTGGCCGCGCCCGAGGCGGTGGAGGCGGGGCGCTCGGTGCCGCTCGCGGCGGACGATCCGCGCCGCCGCGCCGCTTCGCTCGCCGCGCCCGCGTCGCTGACCGGCGATCCGGGGTCGAAGGTCGCCCGGCTCTTGCTCTCGATGCCCTTCCCCAACCCGGGCGAGGTGCACGTCGGACCCGATCTCGCCGACGCGCTCAACGCCTACCTCGCCGCTCCGGTGGTGCCGGTCCCGCCCGCCGTCGCGGCGCAGTCTCCGGGCACGTCACTCGCGCCCGCTCCGGTTCCGGGCCGCGAGGTCGCCCGCGCACTTTCCCTGCATCCGCTGGCGCTGTCCTACGCGCGGCGCGCGCAGGCCGAGTTGGGCGCGACGGCCGCGTTCCAGGCCGGCGCCTCCGAGACGCTCTCGGCCCTGCCGCCGCTGCTCCACCGGGCCGTGCTGGCCTCCGGGGAATTCCGCCCCGGCCCAGGCGCGCCGATGCCCGGCGCCGTCCGGCAGTTCGCGCTGGCCGCTCCGTTCGAAACGTCGGAGCTGGTCCTGGCCCCGGCCGCGGAGCCCGCGGCGGCGCGGCCCCTGGGCCCGGGCGAGGACGAGATCGTCATTCCCATGCCCCTGTGGGCCCAGATGGGCCGGGGGCAGGCGAGCTCCACCGATCACGTGATGGCCTCGCCCGTCGCGCGCACGTCCTACGCGCCCCCGCTCGGCACCTACACGCTGGTGAGGCCTGCCGGCTTCGGGCTGCTCGAGCCGGACGACGCACCGCCTCCGGGCACTCCCGGCGTGGTCGAGCTGTCCGGGCCCACGGGGATCCGCCTGCGGCCCGGGTTGCACGCCGGCGCTCGCGCCGATTCCACCGGCGGCAAGCTCGTCCTCGGCCACGTGCCGCTGGACGACGGCTCGACGCTCGCCTCCGCGCGCGGCCGCATGCGCGTCGGCGAGCCGCTCGATGCCCAGGCAGTGGCGGCGCGTCGCGCGGCGCTCCGGCAGCTCCCGGCGGGCGGCCTGCCCCCGCTGCGCGCGGCGCTCCGGCAGCTCCCCGCGGGCGGCCTGCCCCCGCTGCGCGGAGCCGGCCCGGCGGGAGAATCTCCGGCGGCCGCGGCGAGCGGATCGATGGCAGGCGCCGTCCGGTCGGCGATGCGCCTCGCCGGCGAGGTGGAAGGTCGCGCCCTGCCGCCCCGGCCTGCGATGGGCCCGTTCTCCTCGGGCCTTCCGGGCGCCGAGCTGCAAGCGGCGGCCGTTCCCGGCTCGACCGCGCCGGACGGCATCCTGGTCGCCTCGGCGGTGGACGCGTCCGGGATCGAGGGCCTGCCAGCGGGCGCCTGGAGCGGCGCTCTCCCCGGGGCGGCTGGCGGCTACGTCCCGTGGACCTACTCGGGCGAGCTCCGGCGCCCGGCGACCACCGCGGTGGGCGGCGTCGCTCTGGCCCCCCTCCCCCGGCCGGATCTTCCTTCGATCCCTACCGGCATTCGTTTCCGATACGTCGCGGCGCCGCTGTGGTGGTCGAGCGCGCTGCGCGACCGCGCGCCGGACGGGGAGGAGCGTGCCTCCGCCTCGCGCGCCGTGCGCTCCGGCTTCCTGGCGGCGAACTCGGCCGCGGCGATCTGGCGGTCGATCTTCGCCGGCGCGCCGGCCGACGATCTCAGCGGCGGCATGGACCGGGGCCATGACGAGCCGGCGAGAGGGCTGTCCGGCGTCGAGCGCCGCATGGACGTCCTGGTCGCGCTGGGCCTGGTCGGCGGCGGCCAGGCGGCGCACGCTGCCGCCGGGCGCGGCCCCGAGACGATCTACGTGGCCATGGACGAGCAGGGCCGCGCCGGCGCGACCACGGCCGAGCAGGTCCGCCGCGGGAACGCGCTCGCGCGGTCGGTCGAGATGCGCATCGTCGCCGCCATCCCGCCCAGCCCGCCGCCGCTCCATTCGATGGGCGGGGGCGCCTCGGCCGCCCACCCCCAGGTCCTCGCGCGCCACCGGCATGCGCCGGGCGGCGACGCGAAGGCCGACGAGGCAGTCAGCCAGTCCAGGATCGAGGGCTCCGTCGACGCCATCGCGCAGCGCATCTACCACCGCATCCGGCGGCGCATCGCGAGCGATCGCGAGCGCTTCGGCGGGTAGAGCATATGGGGGACACCATCGAGATGGTGTCCCCTCAGGAAGGAAGAGTCCCATGGCGCTCGTGAAGGCGAAGATCATCAATCTCGACAAGTCGGACGACGACCTGACGGTCCTCTTCAACCCGAAGGAATTCTCCATCCAGAAGACGGTCCAGTGGGAGCCGCACAAGTCGCCGGGCCTCAACCTCCCGGAGCATGAGTTCACTTCCGGCAACCCGCGGATCCTCTCGGTCGAGCTCTTCTTCGACACCTACGAGGAGAAGAAGAGCGTCCACGAGTACACCGACAAGCTGCAGAACTACGCGCTGGTGGACCCCGACAAGCACCAGCCGCCGGTGGTGATGTTCCAGTGGGGCCAGGTCAAGTTCAAGGGTGTGGTGGAAACCCTCAACATGCGCTTCACCATGTTCCTCTCCGACGGCACCGCCTGCCGGGCGGTGGCCACGGTCAGCATCAAGGAGTGGGAGACCGCCAAGGACCAGACGACGAAGACCCCCAACAACTCTCCCGACCACAGCAAGCGCCGGACGGTGAAGACGGGCGAGACGCTGGCGCTCATCGCCCACGAGGAATACGACGACGCGGCCGAGTGGCGCCGCATCGCCGACGCCAACGGCATCCTCGACCCCAAGGACGTGAAGCCCGGCACCGTGCTCACGCTCCCGCCCATCCTCTAGCGCCGGCGCCGAGGTCCTCCGATGTTCTACGAAATCATCCAGAAGTCGAAGGAGACGGGCGCCGGCCACGACTCCAACCGGTACGGCGTCGAGGTCGGCATCGTCACCAACGTGAAGGACCCGCAGAAGCTGGGGCGCATCAAGGTGCAGCTCCCGCGCCTGCCGGGCGGCCCCGAGTCGGACTGGGCCCGCGTCGCGCAGCCGGCGGCCGGCGCCGGGCGCGGGTTCTACTGGCTGCCCGAGGTGGGCGACGAGGTCCTGATCGCCTTCGAGCTGGGCCAGGCGAACCGGCCGTACGTCATCGGCACGCTGTGGAACGGCAAGGACAAGCCGATGGCCGGCGCCTACGCCGACGACAACACCACCCGGATGATCCAGACCAAGTCCGGGCACAAGATCGTCCTCTGCGACAAGGCCGGCGAGGAGAAGATCGAGATCGCCGACAAGTCGGGGAACCGCACCATCACCTTCGACGTCAAGGCCAAGAAGTTCATCGTCGAAGCCAAGGAAGGCGACATCGAGCTGCACGCCGAGAAGAAGATCGTGCTCGACTGCGAAGATCTGGAAGTCAAGACCACGAAGACGACCAAGCTCGACGTCGGCTCCAAATTCGACCTGAAGGTCGGCGGCGACGCCAGCATCAAGGCGGACGGGAATTTAAAAATCAAGGCGAGCCGGGTGAACATCAACTGACCGCGCGGCTGCCCGCGCGTTCACCGTGCCGGACCCGAAGCGGATCGCGCCTTCCAGAAGTGGAGAACCCGCCAGGGTACCCCTCCGGGCCGGCGAGCGCCTCTCGCGTACGCCACGCCGCATAGGGGTTCAGCGCGAGACGTGCCGCGACGAGGAGCAGGAGGACGGCGCCGAGCGCCCACAGGCCCCGGCGGCGCCGCCGCGGTGGGCCGTCGGGTCTTCGCCGAGGCTTCATGTCACGGAGCTGGACACGGCACGACGGCCGCGCTCGATCGCTCGCCGGACGACGCAGCCGGGGGTCGGGGTCGAGGGGCGCAAAGTTGACCGGTTCCGGCCCCGTGCTACGCACGAAACGTGCGGCGCGCTGCGCTCGTCCTTCTGCTGCTCTGCTCCGCCGGCGCCCGCGCGGCGACGAACGACTTTCAGCTGTGGCGGCTGGGGAGCCCCGACGGCATCACCGTGTGCACCCTGTGCAACGGCACGGACAACGTGCCGGTGGCCGGCGACCCTTCCGCGCAGGTGCGCTTCGCGCGGCTGACGGCCGCGCTCGCCCTTGCCTTCGCGCCCGCCTTCGAGGACCAGGCGCAGACCACCGGCCAGGCCGGGTTCGAGCTGGGCGCCGGGACCCAGGTGGCTTTCCCGCGCCTCTCCGAGCAGGAGTGGCCCTCGGAGGGCACCCTCGGGACCGGCGCTCCGCCGCAGATGCTCTTCCTCCCGACAATCACGATCCGCAAGGGACTGGGCGGTTCGGTCGAGCTGGGCGCGGCGGTGTCGCTCCTGGCCGGCTCGCAGACGGTGGGCCTGAGCGGGCAGGTGCGCTGGGCGCCGATCGAGGGCCTCTACGGCCTGCCCGACGTCGCCCTCCGCGCCTGGGCAAGCCACCTGATCGGAGCGCAGGAGATGAGCCTCTCCTTCGGCGGCGCCGACATCCTCGTCTCCAAGAGCTTCGGCCTGGCCGGGAGCGTGCGCCTGCAGCCGTACGCGCAGTACGGCATGACCCTGGTCGACGCGAGCACCACCGCCATCGACTTCAACCCCGGGTCCGAGGATCCCGCCAACCCTTCCGCGGACGACAGGTCGTTCCACCGCATCGCGTTCTGGGAGAACCGCTACCACCGCGTCGCCGCCGGCGTGCGCATGGTCGCCGGGCCGGTGCTCTTCGGCCTCGAAGGCGGCGCGGCGTTCGGCACCAACCCGGTCCAGCACGACGGCGCGCCGGGCAGCATTTCCACCCAGTTTACCCGCATCTGGACCGCCTCCGCCCGCCTGGGGCTGGCCTTCTAGTCGCCGCCGTATCCGGCCGCGCCACGTCGGCGGTCATGGAATGCGCTATCCCCGCGCGAGCCGCGCGAGCATCACGTCGGGCACGTTGGTGATGATCCCGGTCGCGCCTGCCTCCCGCAGCGCCTGGGCGCGATCCGGATCGTCCACCGTCCAGGGAGCCACCAGGTAGCCGCGGCGGCGCCAGGACCGGATCGCCGCCGGCGTGGCGAGCGCGTCCTCCGGGTGGAGCGAGACGGCGCCCAGCGCGGGCGCGGCGAGCGCGTGGCGCAGGGGGAACGAGGAGTCGCGCTCGAACAGCAAGGCGCGCGGCACCTCCGGAGCGAGCGCACGCGCCCGCCAGAGGCAGAACGGGTTGAAGCTCGAGAACAGCACGCGCCCCTCCGCGCCCGCCTCGCGGACCACCGCGACGGCCGCGGCGGTGAGGCCCCGGTCGTCGGCGCGATCGCACTTCAGCTCCACGTTGACGAGCAGCGCGGCCGGCGTCTCCGCCAGCACCTCGGCCAGGAGCGGCACGCGCTCGCCGCGGAATTTCTCGGAGAACCGCGCTCCGGCGTCGAGCGTGCGCACGGTCGACCAGGGCGTCTCCGCGAGGAGCGCGGCGTGGCCCGTGGTCCGCCCCAGGGACTCGTCGTGCAGCACCACCACCTCGCCCGTGGCGCAGCGCTGCGCGTCGAGCTCGATGCCGTCCGCGCCGACCTCCGCCGCAAGCCGGAAGGCGGCCAGCGTGTTCTCCGGGGCGGCCCGCGACGCGCCGCGGTGAGCCCAGACGAGCGGCCGCCCGGCGCGCGAGAACTGCTGCGGCGAGGCCCGGCCCGTGCTAGCGTTCACTCCGCGCACCTCGAAGGAGCAGCGTACATGGGAAATCTCGGGTTCGGCGAGCTCCTCCTCATCTTCCTGGTGGTGCTGCTCGTCTTCGGAGCGAGCAAGGTGCCGCAGCTGGGAGACGCCCTCGGACGCGGCATCCGCAACTTCAAGCGATCGATGAGCGGCGACGACGCCATCGACGTCACGCCCAAGAAGATCGAGGAGGGGCCTTCGCAGCAGCCCGCCGCCACCGACAAGTCCACCCAGGCTGCCGCCACCCCAAAGAAGTAGCTTTCTGCGCGAGCCGCGAGGCGCAAGCCGCTCCCTCATTCCGCCACCGGCCCGGTGCGGTGCGCGAGCAGGAGCCGCGCCTGGACCCGCACCTCCGGGGAGATGGTCCCGTCCGAGGCGATCTCGCGCAGGTCGGGCAGGGTGAGGATCGCGAGCGCCGAGATGGCCAGCGACGGCGGGCTGTAGGGATTCTGCGCCAGAGCCTTGCGCACGCGCCGGTTCGTCGCCCAGCGGCGCGACCGGAAGACCTCCCGCAGCACCGCGATCCGCACCGGCCTGCGAGAGGCCGCCACCAGCGCCTCCCGCTCGGTGCAGCGCGGGTTCTCCAGGAGGTTGCGCACCACCATCGGATCCTGGTCCTGCGCGAGCCGGACGAGCAGGTCGCGGTTCCGCCCCCGCGCCAGCGCCTTGCGCTCGCCGAGGCTGCGCGCGCGCATCTCGCGGTCCACCCAGCCTTCCTTGTCGAGATCGAAAGTCCGCACCGCCCCGCTGCGGGTGAACAGCGCCGCCACCGCCCGGGTGCCCTTCGCGTCGGCGGCCGAGCGGAGCCGGGCGGTCAGCTCCTCGGGCACGAAGGCGTGCAGGCCCCGGAGCAGACCTTCCAGCGCGGCCGAGTGCGGGTCGCTGCGGCGATGCGTCCGCCGGAGCAGCTCGTCGAGCGCCTCGACTGCCTCGTCCTCGGACAGGTCGCCGAGGAACTCCGCCGCGCGCCGCGCGCGCAGCTCGAGATCGTCGATGGCGCCGAGCAGGCGCGAGATGCGCTCTGCCGCGTCCACCACGCTACTTGGTCGCCTCGGCGGTGCGCGGCGACCAGGCGTCGATCGGCTCGAGCCTGAGGTGCAGGCGGTGGCGCTGGAGATCGGCGGGCGGATCGGCGATGACCGCGAAGAAGGGGAGGCTGGCGCCGGGGGCGAGCCTGCGCTCCGCATCCACGCCGAGCAGCGTGCGCTGCAGCCTGTCCGCGTCGGCCGCGCCGCGCAGCGCGTAGACGTCCTCCGGGCTGGGCTCGGCCCCGGCGATCGCCTCCGCCTTGCCTTCCGTCTCGCCGCCCGCGACCAGCTCCGCGACCACGCGCACGGGGCCGTGCGGCTTGCGCCCGCGGTTCTCGACGCGGCCACGTACGTAGAACACCGGCTTTCCCGAGGCGGTGTCGAACAGGCCGCTGACGACGCGCGTCGCCACCACGTCCGAGCGGGCCGTGTAGCCCAGCCAACCCGCCGATCCTTCGTCCGATACGGCGGCCACGAGCACCACCACCACGGCCAGCGCCGCGCCGACCAGCCCCGTGAGCGCGCTGGAGATCAGCTCGCGCTTCGCCGAGGCCGGCGGCTCCGGGGGCTTCTGGAAGATGGACTTGTATTGCTTGCCCGATTTCGACTGCTTGTCGGTCCGCGGCTTCTCGATCGGCTTGGAGTCGGGCCTGCCGCCCGCGCCCGCCGGCCGGCCCGGGGCGGTCCCCTCGAGCGGGTCGAGCGACAGCTCGAGGTTCGCGCCTTTCTTCTCCAGGGCGGATTCGTCCAGCTCCAGGCCCGAGGAAGCGTTGGCGGCGTCCCGGACCGGGCCTGTCTTGGGTCTGGGCTTGCCGTCCGCGTCGAGAGGACCGGTCTTCACCTTCGCGGCCTGCCCGACGGGGCCGGTCTTCGGTTTGGATGGAGCCGTCTCCTGCTTCATCGGACCGGTCTTCGTCTTGGAACTGACCGGCCGGCCGGAGGCGAGCGGGCCAGTGGAAGGTCTTGCGGGCGCGAGCGGCTCGTCCTCGAGCCCCAGGTCGAGCGCGTCGAAGTCGATTCCCGGTTTCGCCTTGGCGGACGCGGGCGCGGGCTTCCGCGCCGCCTCCCCGGTCAGCTCGGCCATGCCGAACAGGTCGTCCACGTCGAGGCGGCTGGCCTTCCCCGCCGGGGGTGGCTGCGACGCCCGGCCGACCGCGGGAGCGGCGCGGGGCGGCTTCACGGCGGACGACCCGCTCGAGCTTCCGACCGGTCCGGTCCCGCCGCGCCGCGGCGGGGCGACGGGCGGATCCAGCGAGGAGAGGTCGATGGTGTTCCCGGACGTCCCCGCGGAGGCGGGCTCGGCGGCGCCGGACTTCTTCACCGAGAACACATCTTTGCAGCTACTGCAACGCACGCGGACGCCGCGGTCGCTCACCTTATCGTCGGCGACGCGGAAGCGGGTCTGGCAGCTCGGGCACTGGACGACCACGCTCCCATTCTCGCAGTGTGAAAGCGAGGCTGACAAGGAAATCCGCAGAGGGGAAACACCCACTCCGGAGCGCCTTGACACACACCGGCACCTGTGGGGGAATCCCCGTCCGGCGCTTCGCGTCAGAAGTGCCCTTGGAGCTTCCCAGATGAACGAGCAAGAGCAGGTAGCGACCCCCCAGGTCGGAAGCGACGCGCCGGAAGAGCGCAAGGAACCCAAGGTCATCAAGCGGTACACGAACCGGAAGCTCTACGACACGGTCGAGAGCCGCTACGTGACGCTCGACGAGATCGCGCTGATGATCAAGGGCGGAGCCGAGGTGAAGGTGCTCGACAACCGCACCAAGGAGGATCTGACCTCCGTCACGCTGGCGCAGATCATCTTCGAAGAGGAGAAGAAGCGCTCGCAGATGCCGCTCGGCGTGTTGCGGGAGATCATCCGGCACGGCGGCGAGGCGGTGGCCGTCTTCTACCAGGACAAGGTCGGCAACAAGCTCAGCGAGCGCATCGAGGAGATGAAGAGCCGCACCGACGCGCTGCGCGAGAACATCGAGCAGAAGGTCCGGGGCGTGACCTCGCTCCTGCGCGGGTCGGAGGAGAAAGGGACCAGCCCGGTCAAGGAGGTCCTGGCCGCCGGCCAGACCGCGGTCGAGGAGCTGCGCGCCAAGGTGGACCAGAGCGTGAAGCAGGCGCTGGACTCCTTCGGCAGCGGCTCGATGGCGCAGGAGATCGAGAAGCTGCAGCGCAAGATCGAGGCGCTGGAGAAGAAGGTCGAGCAGATCGGCAAGTGACCACGCTGGCGCAGGCCCTGCTCCCGCTCCATCGCGGGTACCTGCGGCGCCTGGACGAGATGGCAGCCCGCATCGGCGACGAGGCGGTCCTCCGCGAGCCCACCGCGCGCGACGAGGCGCAGCGGCTCGTGCGGCACGAGAGCGGCTTCGTCCTGCGCTTCGACCTGGCCGACTCCCGCAGCGGCGAGACGTTCGAGGTGCACGGGGCCCGCCCCGACGAGCCGGCCGGGCACGAGGTGCGCGTGGGCGCGGTGCCGTTCCGGCTCGAGCCGGGGAACTGGGAGGAGCTGACGCTGCGCTGCGCGTTCGCTGGTCAGCCCGCGGACGAAGACGTCGCGGCGCTCGCCGAGCTCCTCCACGGCTGGGCGGTGCTGGCAGCGCACGGCGGATTCACCGCGCGCGGCGAGGAAGCCGGCCGGTGGACGGGCAGGCTGCACTCGGCGGCGGTGCGGCTCGACGGAGTGGAAGTCGTGGCGGCGCTCGACCTGGGGACCTGCCCGCCCGCCGCCTTCGACGTCCTCGGGGACGCCCTGGCGGCTTTCGGCGGCGATCGGACGCCGCTGGCCCGCGTCGTCATCGGCGGGACGCGGCGCGAAGACTCCTGACACGCTCTGTCAGCAGCCCGGAGTAGACTGCCGCCCGTGCTGAAAGGCTTCCATCCCACCGTCGCCAGCTGGTTCGAGGGCCGATTCGGCACCCCCACCGAGCCGCAGTCCGCGGGCTGGCCCCGCATCCAGGCCGGCGAGGACACGCTCATCGCTGCTCCGACCGGCTCGGGCAAGACGCTCGCCGCCTTCCTCGCCTGCCTGGACGCGATGATCCGGCAGGGAGACGCGCTGCCGGGAGAGACGCAGGTGGTGTACGTCTCCCCCCTCAGGGCCCTCGCCAACGACGTGCGCAAGAACCTGCTCGAGCCCCTGGCCGAGCTGCGGGCGGTGGGCGTACCGGACATCCGCACCGCGGTCCGGACCGGCGACACGGCGCAGGCCGAGCGCCAGCGCATGGTCAAGGCGCCGCCCCACGTGCTGGTCACCACGCCCGAGTCGCTCTACGTGCTGCTCACCTCCGAGAGCGGCCGGCGCATGCTGTCCACGGTGCGGACCGCGATCGTCGACGAGATCCACGCGGTGGCGCGCGACAAGCGTGGCGCGCACCTCGCGCTCTCGCTGGAGCGGCTCGAGGCGCTCTGCAAGGCGCGTCCGGTGCGCATCGGCCTGTCGGCGACGCAGCGGCCGATCGAGGAGATCGCGCGATTCCTGGTGGGGACCGCGCGGGTGGACGCGCGCGGCAAGCCGCGCTGCGCGGTGGTCGACGTGGGCCGCAAGCGCTCCTACGATCTGCGCATCGAGGTGCCGGGCCAGGAGCTGTCGGCGGTCGCCTCCAAGGAGCAACGCGAAGAGGTGTGCGACCGGGTGGCCGGGCTGATCCGGGAGCACCGCACCACGCTGGTCTTCGTCAACACCCGCCGGCAGGTGGAGCGGATCGCGCACGCGCTGGGCGAGCGGCTCGGCGAGGACCAGGTCTGCGCGCACCACGGCAGCCTCTCGCGCGGGCTGCGTCTTGCCGCCGAAGAGAAGCTGAAGCGGGCCGAGGTGAAGGCGGTGGTCGCCACCGCCTCGCTCGAGCTGGGCATCGACATCGGCGCGGTGGAGCTGGTGGTGCAGCTCGACTCGCCGCGCTCGCTCTCGGTCGCCCTGCAGCGCGTCGGGCGCGCGGCGCACACCCGCCACGGCGTGCCCAAGGCGCGCCTGTTCCCGCTCACCCGCGACCAGCTGGTCGAGTGCGCCGCGCTGGTGCGCGGCATCCGGGCCGGGCGGCTGGAGGAGACGCGCATCCCCGCGCACCCGCTCGACGTGCTCGCGCAGCAGATCGTCGCCATCGCCGCCTGCGAGGAGATCTCCGAGGACGTGCTCTACGCCCGCGTCCGCCGCGCCTGGCCGTACCGGGAGCTTTCGCGCAAGGACTTCGACGCGGTGATCGAGATGCACGCCGAGGGGGTCGCGCGCAGGGCGGGCCGGCTGGTCGGCGCGCGCCTGCACCGCGACGGGCTTTCGCGCACCGTGTCCGGCCGCCGGGGCTCCCGCCTCGCCGCGATGACGAGCGGCGGCGCCATCCCCGACACGGCGCAGTACCAGGTGGTGGCGGAGCCCGAGGGCGTGGTGATCGGGCAGCTCGACGAGGACTTCGCCATCGAGAGCCTGGCCGGCGACGTGTTCCTCTTGGGGAACGACTCCTGGCGGATCCGCCGGGTGGAGGCGGGCCGGGTCCGGGTGGAGAACGCGCACGGCGCTCCGCCCACCGTGCCCTTCTGGAACGGTGAGGCCCCCGGCCGCACCGCGGAGCTGTCGCGGGTCGTCTCCGAGCTGCGCGCCGAGCTGGACCCGATGCTCGGCGACCGCGCCTCTGCCGCCGCTTGGGCGGTCCGCGAGTGCGGCCTGACCGAGGCGGGGGCCGAGCAGGTCGTCTCGTATCTGGCCGCGGGCAAGGCGGCGCTCGGCGCGCTGCCCACCCAGGACGTCTTGATCGCGGAGCGCTTCTTCGACGACTCCGGCGGCATGCAGCTCGTCGTCCACGCGCCGTTCGGAGCACGGCAGAACCGCGCCTTCGGGCTCGCGCTGCGCAAGAGCTTCTGCCGGACCTTCGACTTCGAGCTGCAGGCGGCCGCCACCGACGACGCGGTGCTGCTCTCGCTGGGCCCGCAGCACAGCTTTCCGCTGGAGAGCATCTTCGACTTCGTGCACCCCTCGCGCGTGGACGAGGTGCTCACCCAGGCGGCCCTGCAAGCGCCCATGTTCGGCGTCCGCTGGCGGTGGAACGCGACCCGGTCGCTGGCGCTGTTGCGCCACACCGGCGGCCGCAAGGTGCCGTTCAACATCTTGCGCATGCGCTCCGACGACCTGCTCGCGCAGGTGTTCCCCGCCCAGGTCGCGTGCCAGGACAACGCCGGCGCCGGGCCGCTCCAGCCGGTGGACCACCCCCTGGTCAACGAGACCCTGCGCGACTGCCTGCACGAGGCGATGGACTCCGAAGGGCTCCGCGCGCTCCTCCAGAGGGTGGTGGGCCGCGAGGTGCGCCTGGTTGCGCGCGACCTCCCCGAGCCGTCTCCACTCGCGCACGAGGTGCTGAGCTCCGCGCCGTGGGCGTACCTGGACGACGCGCCGCTCGAGGAGCGCCGCTCCCGCGCCGTGTCGCTGCGCCGCACGCTGCCCGCGAAGGACGGCGACCTGGGCGCGCTCGATCCCGCCGCGATCGCCGAGGTCGCCGCGCAGGCGTGGCCCGAAGTGCGCGACGCGCGCGACTTGCACGATGCTCTCCTCTGCCTGGGCCTGTTGCCCGACGCCGAGGTCCCGGACGGCTGGCGCGAGGCGCTGTCGCAGCTCGCCGGCTCCGGGCGAGCGGTGCGTCGCGCGGAGCACTGGGCGGCGGCGGAGCGGCCCGCCCCGGAGCTGGTCGAGGTGGCGCGAGGTTGGGTCACCTGCATCGGCCCGTTCACGCAGCCCGGCCTGGCGCGCCGGCTGCGGCTGCCGGTGTCGGAGGTCGAGCTGGCCCAGCTCGAGTCGGAAGGCGTCCTGCTGCGCGGCCGCTTCACCCCGGGCGCGGGCGAGCAGGAGTGGTGCGAACGGACGCTGCTCGCCCGCATCCACCGGCTCACCCTGGGGCGGCTGCGCCGCGAGATCGAGCCGGTCGCAACCGCCGACCTCTTGCGCTTCTTCTTCCGCTGGCAGCACGTCCACCCGGGCACGCAGGTGCACGGGGCCGCCGGCCTGTCCGAGGTGCTGGGGCAGCTGCAAGGGTTCCAGGCCGCGGCGGGCGCCTGGGAAGGCGAGATCCTCGCGGCGCGCGTCGCCGGATACGCGCCCGCGCTGCTCGACCAGCTGTGCCTCTCCGGCGAGGCCGCGTGGGGCAGGCTGTCCTGCGCGCCCCTTGATCCGGAGGCCCCGCGCCGGCGCGCCGCGCCCAATCGGCTCACCCCGCTCGCCCTCTCCCGCCGGGAAGACCTGCCCTGGCTGCTCGACGCGACGCGCGGTCCGGCGGAGCCGCTGGGCGATCGCGCCCGCCGCCTCCACGCGCTCCTGGAGCAGCGGGGGGCGTTGTTCTTCCACGAGCTGCAGCGCCAGAGCGGCCTTGCCGCCGCCGAGCTGGAGGCGGGCCTGTGGGACCTCGTTGCCAAAGGGCTCGCCTCGTCGGACGGATTCGCCGCCGTCCGCTTCCTCACCTCGCCGCAGCGCCGGCCCGCCTCCCCCGGGCATCCCCTCTCGGCGGCGGGGCGCTGGTCGCTCCTGCGCCCGCCCTGCGAGGAGGCGGCCGTTCCCCGCCCGGCGTTCGGCGACGCGCCGGCGTATCTGGAGTCGCTCGCGCGGCAATACCTGCGCAGGTACGGCGTGGTCTTTCGCGACCTGCTCGCCCGGGAGCCCCGGCCCCCGCCCTGGCGGGAGCTGGCCAGGGTCTACCGCCGCCTGGAGGCGCGGGGCGAGCTGCGCGGCGGTCGGTTCGCGCAGGCCTTCTCCGGCGAGCAGTTCGCCTTGCCCGAGGCGCTCGACGCGCTCCGCTCCGTGAGGCGTACCCGCCCCGCGGGGACCGAGCGGGTGTCGGTCTGCGCGGCGGACCCGCTCAACCTGATCGGCATCCTGACGCCCGGTCCGCGCGTGCCGGCGCAGTCCGGCATCCGCATCGCCTTCGTGGACGGAGCGCCCGAAGCGCAGCCGGCGCTCGCTACGGCGTAGTTCGCCCTCCCGCGCCCACCGGTCAGTGCCTACCGTCGCCCCCAGGGGCGTAGCGGTGAATCCCCGCACCCAGGGCTGCGTCGTGCTGCTGGTACACGTCGTGCTGCTGGTACACGAGGATGCGGGCCGCCGCCTCGGCACGCGGGATCGTCTTTTCCGGAACGGCTACACGGTGCTGGTCGCCGGAACGCTGGCGGGCACCCGGAACCTATTGGCGGACCTCATGCCGGTGAGCGCGGTGGTGGACATGGGCGGCAACGTCGACCGGGCCGTCGAGCTGCAGGCGCAACTCGAGCAGGACCCGCGCTTCACCAGGGTGCCGATCATGCTGCAGCTCGATCTGGAGTAGCCCCCGGCTGGCCGGCGAGCCGGCGCCTCAGTTCGGCGGGGTGGGCGGGACCGTCGAGGCCGATTCCCGCTTCTGCAGCTCGGCGATCTTCGCCGACAGACCCTCGAAGACGCGCTCCAGCTCCTCGATCTTGCCCTGCAGCTTCTGCACGTCGCCGGAAGTGGGGATGTTCATCGTCGCCAGCACCGTCTGCACGTTGCGCTCGACCAGGCCCTTCGCCTCCAGGGCGGCGCTCACCGTCTTCTGCAGCGCGCCCATCAGCTTCTCGTTCGCGAGCAGCTGTGTGGCGAGCTTGCCGACGCGCTCCTCGCCGGTCGCGATCATCTTCTTGAGCACGGGATTGTCGCGCAGCATGGCTCACCTCCCCGCCGCGCATTTCGCGCAGCTGGCCGCGACCCTAACGGCAGGGTGCGGGATGCGTCAACGGAAAGCAGGTCGGGGTCGGGGTCGGGGTCGAGGTCGAGGTCGAGG
>WNGG01004977.1_pt1 | contig 22371 bp, 19 predicted proteins | sample 5400661 | NCBI WGS metagenome assembly WNGG01 (sample SAMN13153372, study PRJNA577476) | soil metagenome | isolation source: 100 cm soil or saprolite under Garry oak tree replicate 1 | place: USA:California | collected 2016-06-15
ACCAACAAGCGCTACCGCTTCCTGCTGGATCAGGGACAGACCGGGCTGTCGGTGGCCTTCGACCTGCCGACGCAGATGGGCCACGACCCGGACGCGCCGATCGCCCGCGGCGAGGTGGGCCGCGTCGGCGTGTCGATCGCCAGCCTCGACGACATGGCCGACCTCTTCGAGGGCATCCCGCTCGACCGGGTCTCCACCTCGATGACGATCAACGCGACCGCCGCGATCCTCCTGGCCCTCTACGTCGGCGTCGCGCGTCGGCAGGGCGTGGACCCGCGCGGGATCGCGGGCACGACGCAGAACGACATCCTCAAGGAGTACATCGCGCGGGGCACCTACATCTTCCCGCCCGGCCCGTCGATGCGGCTCGTGACCGATGTCTTCGCGTACTGCAAGGACGCGGCGCCGCGCTGGAACACGATCTCGATCTCCGGCTATCACATGCGCGAGGCGGGGTGCACGGCGGTGCAGGAGGTCGCCTTCACGCTCGCCAACGGAACCGCCTACGTCGAGGCGGCGCGCGCGGCGGGGCTCCGCGTGGATGCCTTCGCGCCGCAGCTCTCGTTCTTCTTCAACGCGCACAACGACCTCCTCGAGGAGATCGCGAAGTTCCGCGCGGCGCGGCGGCTCTGGGCGCGGATCATGCGCGAGCGCTTCGGGGCCGCGGACCCGCGCTCGCTGGCGCTCCGCTTCCACGCGCAGACGGCCGGCAGCACGCTCACGGCGCAGCAGCCCGAGAACAACATCGTCCGGGTCACCGTCCAGGCGCTCGCGGCCGTGCTCGGCGGCTGCCAGTCGCTGCACACGAACTCGATGGACGAGGCGCTCGCGCTGCCGACCGAGCGCTCCGTGCGCACCGCGCTGCGGACGCAGCAGATCCTCGCGCACGAGTCGGGCGTCGCCGACGTCGTCGACCCGCTCGGAGGCAGCTACGCGCTCGAGCGCCTGACCTCCGACGTGGAGGAGGCGGCGCGGGTCCACATCCGGCGCATCGACGAGCTGGGGGGCGCGGTCCAGGCGATCGGCTACATGCAGCGCGAGATCCAGGAGGCGGCCTACCACCACCAGCGCCAGGTCGAGGAGCGGAAGCGCATCGTCGTCGGCGTCAACGAATTCCAGACGGACGAGGCGCCGCCCGCGGGACTCTTCCGGCACGACCCGGGGGTCGGCGACGCGCTCGCCGAGCGGGTGGCGCGACTGCGCGCGGCGCGCGACCGGGACGGCGGGCGTGCACCAGCCGTCGGTGACGTTTTGAGGGGGACCCCGCCGAAGGGCCGCCGCGCGCGTGAATTGAGGGAGGCATGCCGACCGTTCTGCGACGCGGCCCGTATCGGATCTACTTCGTGAGCCATGACCTGAACGAGCCACCGCACGTCCACGTGGACCGAGATGATCAGTCAGCCAAGTTCTGGTTTTGGCGCCAATCGCCCTGGCGCGTAACCTGGGTTTCAGCGCGGTCGAACTGCGACGCGTTCAGACACTCGTCGCCGAGCACGAACCGCAGTTACTGGAGGCGTGGAATGAGTACTTCCGAAGGTAAGGCGGGCGAGCGCGTCAAGGATGTCCGATTCACGGACGACATCCTCACCGTTGATCTTCTGGACGGCCGCACGATCTCCGTGCCACTCGTGTGGTATCCGCGACTGCTTTCGGCGAGTCTCGAGCAGCGCGCGAACTGGCGCGTAGCCGGTGGAGGATTCGGCATCCACTGGCCAGACGTGGATGAAGACTTGAATACAGAGGGCCTGCTCCGCGGCGCGCCGGCTCCCCGGAGATCCGCGGGCGTCTAACGTCCCCTTATGTGAAGCGCGCGGGGTCAACGTTACAAGGCGGTTGCACAGGGACGGGGCTTCGGAGGAAACTCTCACCGAGGCGCAGAAGGCTGAGCTCGATCGCAGGCTTGAGGACCTCGAGCGCAATCCCGACGCCGGTGAATCCTGGAAGTACTCCGGGCGCGTCTTTACGAGCGCCTGAAGCGTGGCGAGTGACGCCGCGCTTCATCGCCCAACCGGAGGCTGAGATTGAGGAGGGTGAAGGCGTTCGAAGTCGTCGGCCCGTACTGCCTCCCGCAACGCTACACGATTGGCACGCACCGGCCGTCGGTGGAAACTCTTCCGACTCGGTGTTCTTGCGATTGCGGCACTGCTGGTCAGCCTGGGATGCGCGCAGAAGTTGACCCCGCAACAGGAGCACGCCTACAACGCGGTCGAGATCTGCGCGAAAGAACACGGAAACGCGGGCTGGACGTACTGGGTGCTTCCAAACGGCTCCATCCGCTTCGAGGGCAGGGCGGACGGGTTCGGCCCGGTGCAGCGGTGTCTCGCACAAAGGTTCGGTTACCGGTTTTGAACCCAGCGCCTGCAGGTTACACGTTGAAGGCGGCGGTCGCAGCGCTGGCGCTGCTCGGCGCCCTCAGTGGCGCGCCGGCGCCCGTGAAGGCCGGCGTCGCCGACCGCGTCGGCGCCACGTTCCAGCTCATGGCCGACGATTTCCTCAAGGCGTTCACGCCGATCGAGGCGATCGTCGTCGCGTACGACGGCGGCGAGATCTTCCTCGACGTGAGCGCCGCGGGCGGCGCGCAGCCGGGGCAGGAATACACCGTCTACCGGAAGGGCGCGGTGTTCGTCCACCCGTACACGCAGCGGCCGCTCGGCCGCTACGAGGAAGTCCTCGGCCATGCGCAGATCAAGCGCGTGCACCCGCAGTTCTCCGTCGCCGCCTACGTGCCGCTCGACGGCAAGCCCGCGCCCCTGCCCGAGGACGGCGCGCGCATCACGCGCGGGCGAATCAGGGTGGCGATCACGCCCGTGCTCGACCTCACCGCCCAGCACCCGGACACGCGCCGGGTTCCGTTCCTCATGGCGACGGTGCTCGAGGGCTCCAAGCGCTTCCAGGTCGTGGATCCGCTCGTCGTCGCCGACATGTTCGCGTCGGGCGCGGTGTCCGTGGAGGAGATGCTGGCGCGTCCGGAGCGCGCGGTGCGCGCGGCGAAGAACCTGGAGGTTGCCGGCTGGCTGATCCCGATGCTCATCGAGCGCCGCGGCGTCACCTACCTCGACGCGACGTACATCTCCGCCGTGACCGGGGCCGCCCTCTTCTCGCGCCGCCAGCCGCTCGTTCCCGAGGCGGCGAGCGAGGAGCAGCGGTTCCCGTGGGAGCCGAGGGCGGAGGATTGATGTGCTAAGGTTGGGGGCGGCATGAGGCTGTGGCGGCTCGCCTGCCTGCTCGTCCCGGCGGCGCTTGTGGTGACCGGGTGCTCGACGCTCAAAGATGTCCTCGGGATCACGACCTCCGAGCCCTCCGTCGCGATCAAGTCCGCGGAGACGCGCTGGCTCCTCATCAAGAATCCGCGCTTCGGCGACGTCCGGAGCGAGCCCGAGTACGTCTGGGTCGAGGAGGACAAGGTCCCGTTCACGATCGGCGGCGTCTTCAACAAGAACGCGATCCTCGCGCCGCCCGAGGTCGTCGCCAAGTACGGCCCGCCGCCGGGAGGCGGCAAGATCAGCGCGCGGCAGGGCGTGGCCTATCCGACCGGCGGCCCGACGAGCGCGGTCACGCCCGCCCCGCCGGTGGCCACGGACGCGGCGCGGACGGCGCCGCGCGACGGGCGCACGCCCGCCGCCGTGGCGGCGGCGCCGCGCGTGGCGGCGGCGCCGCCGGCGCCCGAGCCGCCCAAGCGCGGCTTCGTCGTCTACGTGGACACCGCGCGGGTCGTCATCGACCTGACCAACGCGGACGGGCTCCGCGCCGGCAGCATCGTCAGCGTGCGGCGCGACAAGATTCCGATCGTGCATCCCGTCACCGGTGAGGTGCTCGGCGAGCTCGACGACGAGGTCGCCACGCTGCGCGTGACCGAGATCCGCGAGCGGTTCTCGGTCGCCGAGGTCCAGTCGGTGTCGCCCGGCTCGCAGATCCAGGTCAAAGACCGCGTCGTCCTGAAGTAGCCGCCGCCCGGTGTCCACGCCGACCGTCGAGCAGGTTCTCAAGGAGCGCGTCGCGGCCCTCGTCGGCGAGGACCTCGCCGCCGTCGAGGCCGAGATCCGCCGCGAGCTCGACTCGCCCGTCCCGCTGATCCAGGAGATGGGCGGCTACATCGCCGGCGCCGGCGGCAAGCGGCTGCGTCCGATGCTGCTGCTGCTGGCCGCGCGCGTCGCCGGCTACCAGGGCCTCCGGGGCGTCCGGCTCGCGTGCGTCGTCGAGCTCTTGCACACGGCGACCTTGATCCACGACGATGTCGTGGACCAGGCCCCGCTCCGCCGGGGCCGGCCGTCGGCGAATGCGCAGTGGGGCGACGACGCCTCCGTCCTCGTCGGCGACCACCTGTACTCCAAGTCGTTCGCGGCGCTCGTGCGCGACAACGACCGCGCCGTCATGGAGACGCTCGCGCGCGCGACCGTGTCCATGACGGAGGCCGAGGTCTTCCAGCTCGAGCTCAAGCGGAGCGGAGGCACGTCCGAGACGGACTATGTCCGGATCATCACGCAGAAGACCGCCTCGTTCATCTCGGCGTGCTGCCGCATCGGCGCGCTGCTCGGCGGCGTGGACGCGCCGCGCGTCGAGGCGCTGACGCGCTACGGACTCGACATCGGCGTCGCCTTCCAGATCGCCGATGACGCGCTCGACTTCGCCGCGGATCAGGACCGGCTCGGCAAGGCCGTCGGCGCGGACCTGCGCGAGGGCAAGCGCACGCTGCCCCTCATCGCCACGCTCGAGCGCGCGACCCCGGCCGAGGCCGAGGGCATCCGCGCCCTGCTGCGCCGCCGGACGCTCGACGCGGCCGAGGTGGACACGATCCGTCGCCTCGTGCTCGACCACGGCGGCGTCGAGTACGCGCGCGCGCGCGCGCTCGAGCACGCGCGCGCCGCGAAGCGCGATCTTGCGGCCTTCGCGCCGTCAGAGGCGCGCGAGATCCTGGCGCTCGTGGCCGATTTCGTCGTGGAGCGTGATCGCTGAGCCCGTGGCGCGCCGGCGGCCCATGCCCGCGATCGTCACGCTGACGACCGACTTCGGCGGGCGCGACGCGTACGTCGCGGAGATGAAGGGCGTCGTGCTCGGGATCGCCGCGCGGGCGGGCGTGTCGGTCCAGCTCGTGGACGTCACGCACGAGGTCGAGCGCCACGACGTCGCCGAGGCGGCGCTGGCGCTCGAGGCCGCCGCGCCTTTCTTTCCCGCCGGGACGGTACACGTCGCCGTCGTCGACCCGGGCGTCGGCACCGAGCGGCGGGGGCTCGTCGTGGCCGCCGGAGGCCAGCTCTTCGTCGGGCCCGACAACGGGATCTTCACACCGCACTTCGATGCTCCGGACTGGCGCGCGTGGGCGCTCGAGGCCGCGGAGTATCGGCTGCCGGCGGTGAGTCGCACCTTTCACGGGCGCGACGTGTTCGCACCCGGCGCGGCGCATCTCGCGTGCGGCGTCGACCCCGCGCGGCTCGGGCCCGCCGTGGCGGACCCCGTGCGGCTGCCGTGGCCCGAGGCGCGTGCGGTGGCGGGTGGCGTGGCGGGCACCGTGCTCCACGTGGATCGCTTCGGCAACCTGATCTCGTCCATCCACGCGGAGTCGATCCTGCCGCTCGGCGCCGCTGCGGTCGTCCGGGTCGGTGGGCGGGCGGTCGCCCGGGCGGGCACCTATGCGGATCTGCCGCCGGGGACCGCGGGCGCGCTGATCGGCTCCGGCGGTCGGCTCGAGATCGCGGTCCGGGAGGGGAGCGCCGCGGCGGCGCTCGGCGCGCGCCGGGGCACGCCCGTCGTCGTCAGTCGGACGGTTTCGAGGGGGTCACCGAGCCCTTCGGGGAATCCGAGGGGGCCTTCTGGGGCTTCGGCGCGTCCGAGGACGCGGGTGGAGTCGAGGGCGCGGGCGTCGTCGTCGAGGAGGCGGACGCGGGGGCGGCCGGAGTAGCCGAATCGGATTTCTTCTCGGCTTCGCGTGCTTTCTTGCGAGACTCTGAGGGGTAGTCGGTGACGTACCAGCCTTCGCCCTTGAGGATGAACGGGGTTGACGAGAGCAGCCGGTGCACGGCCCCGCCGCACGCGTCGCACGTGGCGAGCGGCGGCTCCGAGATGCGCTGGCGCACCTCGAAGACGCGCCCGCAGTTGTCGCACTCGTATTCGTAGGTGGGCATCGTGTTCGAGGCTACAGAGGGAGGGTCGGGGTGTCAAGGAGACACGGCGGCCGGCTGATCTGGGCGGTGATGCTGGCCGGCGCGCTGCTCGCCGCCTGCGCCTCGGGCCCGTCGAAGTTCGATCAGCTCCGCGCCCAGAACACCTACGAGCGCGGCGTCAACTATCGCAACGCCAATCAGCCTTCGGCGGCGCTGCAGGCGTTCCAGGAAGCGGTCGCGATCGATCCGAACTCGGTGATTTATCGAGACGGCCTCGGCGTCCTGCTCCTAGAGCTGGGCCGCGCCGACCAAGCGCTCGAGCAGTTCCAGAAGGTGGTCGAGATGGACGAGAAGTTCGCGAACGGCTGGTTCCACCTCGGCACCGCCCAGGCCGAGCTCCAGCAGTGGCAGAAAGCGGTGGACAGCTACCGGACGGCGATCTCCCTGCCGACCATGACCGTCCCGGAGCTCGCCCACCAGAACCTGGGCCTCGCCCTCTTCCACCTCAAGCGCTACCGCGAGGCGGAGTCCGCGCTGAGGTTCGCGATCAGCCTCGAGCCGGAGATGCAGGCCGCCCATTACAACCTCGGGCTGCTCCTCACGGCCGAGCAACGTCTGGACGACGCCAAGGCAGCCTTTCGCCGCGTTCGTCAGTTGGGCCCCAACACCGCGTTTGGATTGGCAGCCCGGGACCGGCTCAAGGCCCTGGGTGAGGGGGAATAGCACGGATAGGGGCATTGGTCCGCCCAACCACTATCAAACGTAGAATCTACTTGACCTTTCATCCCCCGTTCGGGTAGAAATGGCGCGTTATTCTGACACGACTGCTGTCGTTGGTGATGTCGGTGGAAGTGTGTTGCGAGGACACGTGTGTTTGCAGCTCTCCACTTCTGAGGAGGCGGTAATGAGAAAGCTTGTCATAGTGCTTCTCGCCGTCGCCGTCCTTGGTTCCCTTGCTCCGGCTGCGTGGGCTCAGGCCCCGGCGCCGAAGGTGACGATCACGGGTCTGTTCGACCAGATCACCTCGATGAGCAGGAACCTCCTGGACGGCAACTACTCGCGCGATGGTGATAAAGAGTGGTACGCGCGTACGCGCTTCCGTCCCGACTTCGAGTTCGCTGTCGGGCGGACCAAGGCCGTCCTGGGCCTCGAGATCGACTTGACCTACGGCCAGAGCGGTCCTTGCGCCGCCGGTCCGGGCAAGGGTGTCAGTAACCAGGCGGGCCAGGGCGCCGTCAACGGTGCGACGGCCACGCCGTGCATCAACGAGAAGTCGGGCGCGACGGCGTCGGCGGGTATCAACTCCGACGTCACGGGCGTGATCGAGATCAAGTGGGCGTACACGGAGTTCGACCTGACCGGCAAGGACAGCCTCATGCCGTTCATCCCGGTCGGCACCGTGGCCCGGGCTGGTATCCAGCCGTTCGCCAACCTCGGCAATTACAAGGTCGTCTACGCCAACGGTGACTTCGCCGGTCTGTCGATGGTCACCACGTTCGCGCCGAACCTCAAGACCAACCTGACCTTCGTGCAGGTCGACGAGCAGGTCGGCCCGGTCAACACGGCCGCCTCAGGCGACCGCGGCACCAACAACGCAGCCACCACCCAGAAGCTGACTCGCGGTGACGACTACGCGGTGATCTTCAGCGTCGACTGGACGGTGATGAAGGGCTTGGACATCAAGCCCATGTACTCGTTCTTCTTCGGCCAGGGCGTCACGGCCGGCTCGAGCCGGCGGAGCCCGGTCAACATCGGAGTTTCGATTCGATGGGACAGGACAACAAGCACGCTCTCCCCTCCAAGCTCAACGGTGACATCAACGCCTGGCTGCTCGACATCCAGGCCGGGTACCAGTTGGGCCCGCTGCTTCTCGAGGGGCGCTACATCTACAGCACGGGTAACAAGGCCCGGGACAACCTGGCCGTGGGCAAGCGGTACTTCGAGCCGCTCGACATGGACACCTCGTACTACGCCGGCTGGGCCAACATCCTCGCCCTCGGCGTGGACTACTTCAACGGCGGCGGCGCCAACAACGGCGGCATGGATACCGGCATCGGCTACGACCGCTACGGCCGTAACCAGTTCGGTCTCCGGGCGACGTACAACCTGACGCCGGCGCTGGCGTTCTACACGGTCGTCAGCCCGACGTGGACGGCCGAGCAGGTCGACACCAAGACCGGTACCAACGGCACGAGCCGTACGTTCGTGAGCGACCAGTCGTTCACCAAGGGTAACTCGTCGTACATCGGCACGGAGGTGGACCTCGGCATGACGTGGCGCTTTGCGCCCAACGCGGCGTTCGATCTCGTCGGCGCTATCCTCTTTGCCGGCGACGCTCTGAACACCACGGAGTGCACGGGCGATGGTCAAGGCGCGGTGCCTGTCAACTGCCCGGTCGCGAACACCCAGCTGCGCAAAGCGAACGACGCCTACACGGCGGCTGCACGCATCCGGCTGTCGTTCTAGCAGCGCCATAGTCAGGTAGCCCTGCGGGGCCTGGGCGGTCCATCGCCCAGGCCCCGTTTCCGTGTTAGCCTCGTGACCATGCGCGGTAGGTTCTGGCCGGGCCTCGGCCTCTCGATCCTCGCCGGGACCGCGGTGGCCTCGGCTCAGACCCAGCCTGCGCCGCTCCCGTCCGCGTCGTCGCAGCCCGCGTCGCTCCAGGTGCTCGTCGAGCAGGTGCTGGCGCTCTTCCCAAAGGTCGACGGCGAGATCCTCGAGGTCCAGGGCAAGACGATCACGCTCGCGCTCGGCAAGAAGGACGGCGTGCTCGCCGGCGTCGAGCTTGCCCTCTACCGCGAGGGACGCGAGCTGAAGCATCCCAAGACCGGAGAGGTTCTGGGACGCACCGAGCAGGCGCTGGGGCGCATGGTCGTCAAGGAGGTCTTCGAGGCGTATTCCACGTGCGCGCTCGTCGAGGGCGCCGAGGTGAAGCCCGGCGACAAGGCGCGCGTCTCGGCTGGAAAGGTCAAGCTCACCGTGCTGTCCCTCGTGGAGGGGGTGAAGGACAACCTCGTCGAGGCCGCGAGCCAGGAGCTGGTCGACGCGCTCGCGCGAACGGGCCGGTTCCAGGTCGGCATGGGCGATGCCCTCGGCGTGAGCCTCACCCAGGCCGGGGTGAAGCGCCAGGACGCGCTCGAGGGCAGGGGGCTCGCCGAGGCCGCGGCGCGCCTCAGGGTCGAGAACCTCCTCCTCGTCTCGTTCACGCGCGTCGGGGGCAAGCCCTACATGGACGTGCGGCTCTTCGGGTTCCCGGGCACCTCCACGCTCCTGACGGCGGCGATGTTCGTGCCGTCGCAGATCAGGGCGGCGCCGAAGGACCAGCAGTTCTCGGCGGGGCGTCCGCGCGAGAACCAGACGGGGATTCCCCGCCGCTCGCTGCTCGCGCGCCTCCTCACGGGCGAGCTCGATTCGGGAGCGTATTCGGCCGGCGAGCAGTCGATCCCGCTCAAGGAGGTCGCGAAGCTTCCGTTTGTCATCGTGTCGATGGACGTCGCGGTCTCGCCGGTGGACAAGATCGCGCGGGTCGTGTTCACCGAGGGTGAGAAGATCTATCTCTACCGCCTGACGCCGGAGGGTCAGCTCGAGCCGGAGTGGACGTATTCGGCGGGTGCCCGCGGTCGGGTCTTCACCGTGCAGCTCGCCGACCTGGACGGCGACGGCGTGTTCGAGGTCGTGGCCAACCGCTACAGCCCGAATCCGTCCATGCTCCTCAGCTCGTTCATCCTGGGCCAGAAGGATCGGAAGCCCGTCGTCCTCGTGGACGACGTCAGCGAGATCCTCTACGCGGTGGACGCGGCCGGCGACGGCATCAAGAAGACGCTCTGGATGCAGCCGTTCCAGCAGAACGGCTTCTTCAAGGCGGGGGACGTGACGCGCATGCGACTCGCGAAGGGCAAGCTCGTGGCCGAGGCGCGCGTGCGCGTGCCCACCACGTTCCGCGCGACGGGCGCGACCTTCTCGAACATCAGCGGCAAGACGACCCGCGCGCTCGCCTTCATCGACGAGTTCAACCGGATGCGGATCACGCTCGAGAGCGAGGACCTCTGGCGGTCGTCGTCCCCCCTCGGGACGGGTTTGCCGAAGCTGGAAGTGATCACGCAGGTCGAGCGCGGCGGCCGGTCGTACGTCTACGAGCCCCAGCCGATGCCCGTGTCGGTGGACCTCGACGGCGACGGCGTCGAGGAGATCATCGCGCCGCAGAACCAGCTCCCCGGCCGGCTCGTGGTCATCTATAAAGGGCCTGCCGGCTTCCGCTTCCAGACGATCAACTCGGGCTTCGAGGGCACGGTCATGGCGCTCGGCGCCGTCCCCAACGAGGGAGGCTCGCCAACCCTCGTCCTGGCCGTCGGCCGGTACTACGGCCTCCTCGGCCAGGCGGGCGAAACCTCGCTCATCATCACCACGGGAGAGTGATCCACTCCTCGCTCGCGGCGACGCCGAAGGTCCACCCCACCACGCTCGAGAGCGGCTGCCCCGGGATGGAGCGGTGAAGCTCGAGACGACGCCGCCGCGGGGCATGCGGGACGTTCTGCCCGTCGAGGTGGAGCTGCGTGACCGGGCCGTGTCGACCATCCTCTCCACGTACCGGCGGTACGGCTTCCGTCGGATCGAGACGCCGGCGCTCGAGAGCCTCTGGCTCCTCCAGCAGAGCGGCGGGGGCGAGAACGAGAAGCTCATCTTCAAGGTGCTGAAGCGCGGCGCCAAGCTCGCGGCCGTGGGCCACGAGGACGAGCTCGCGGACCTCGGCTTGCGCTTCGACCTGACCGTGCCGTTGGCGCGCTACTACGCGCACAACCGCGCCGAGCTCCCGGAGCCGTTCAAGGCGGTCCAGATCGGACCCGTCTGGCGCGCCGAGCGGCCCCAGAAGGACCGCTTCCGGCAGTTCACCCAGTGCGACATCGACGTCCTCGGCGAGGCGTCCGGGATCGTGGAGATCGAGCTCATCCTCGCGACGGCGGAGGCGCTCATCGAGCTCGGGCTCGAGCACCCCCGGATCCGCCTGAACGACCGGAGGATCCTCACCGCGATCGCGACGGCCTGCGGCATCCCTGCCGCGCGCCATGGGGATTTCTTCATCACGCTCGACAAGCTCGACCGGCTCGGCCGGCAGGGCGTCGAGGCCGAGCTGGGCGAGGCGGGTCACGGCGGCGATGTCATCGCGAAGCTGTTCGCGCTCGTCATGCCGTCGGGCGGTGACCGAACGCCGGAGGCGACGCTCGAGCGCCTCGGCGCCTCCGTGCCGGGAACGCGCGAGTTCGTCGAGGGACTCACGACGATCGTCGCCACGGTGCGGGGCGAGGCGGCGGACCGCTTCGACGTCGAGTTCGACCCGGCCCTCGTCCGCGGGATGGGCTACTACACCGGGCCCATCTTCGAGGCGATGCACGCCGGATCGTCCTCGTCGATCGGCGGCGGCGGTCGCTACGACGCGATGCTCGGCCGCCTCCTGAAGCAGGATGTTCCGGCCTGCGGCTTCTCGATCGGGTTCGAGCGCGTGATCTCGATCCTCATGCAGCGCGAGCAGCGCGACGGTGCTCCCCGGCAGGCGGCTTCGCCGATCGCGCTCATCGTCGAGGCGCCCGAGTCGCCGCACGCGCTGGCCGAGGTCCTGGCCGAGGCGGGCCGGCTCAGGCACGACGGCCGGAGCGTGTCGCTGATGATGAAGAAGAAGAACGTCGCCCGGCAGCTCGACGAGCTCGCGCGGGCGGGGTTCGGCGGCTACGCGATGTACCGGACCGGCGAGGGGGCGCTCGAGGTCAAGCCGCTCGTCGCGCGAACGGACACCCGATGAGCGCCATGCATCCCTACCGCACACATACGTGTGGACAGCTTCGGCGCGAGCACGTGGATGGGGCGGCGCGCCTCTCGGGCTGGGTGCACCGCAAGCGGGATCACGGCGGGGTCCTCTTCTTCGACCTGCGCGACACCTTCGGCGTCACCCAGTGCGTGGTGAAGGGCGACTCGCCACTCTTCCAGACGGCGGAGGCGCTGCGGCTCGAGACCGTGGTCACGGTCACGGGCGTCTGCGTGGCCCGCGCTCCCGACCAGGTGAACCCGCGCCTGCCGACCGGTGAGGTCGAGGTGGCGGTGGACGAGCTGGTCGTCGAGTCGGCCGCCGAGCCACTACCGCTGCAGGTGAACAGCGACGCCGAGTTCCCCGAGGAGACGCGCCTCCGCTACCGCTTTCTCGACCTCCGGCGCGAGCGGCTGCACCGGAACGTCCTGCTGCGCAGCCGCGTGATCGCCAGCATCAGACGCCGGATGATCGCGTCGGGATTCACCGAGTTCCAAACGCCGATCCTCACCTCCTCCTCGCCGGAGGGCGCGCGCGACTATCTCGTGCCGAGCCGCGTCCATCCGGGCAAGTTCTACGCGCTGCCGCAGGCGCCGCAGCAGTTCAAGCAGCTGCTCATGACGGCCGGCTTCGACCGCTACTTCCAGATCGCGCCGTGCTTCCGCGACGAGGACGGGCGCGCCGACCGGTCGCCCGGCGAGTTCTACCAGCTCGATTTCGAGATGTCGTTCGTGACCCAGGAGGACGTCTGGGCCGCGATCGAGCCGGTGCTCCACGGCGTCTTCGAGGAGTTCGCGGGCGGCGCCTCCGTGACGCCGCCCCCGTTCCCGCGCATCCCGTTCGACGAGGCGATGGCGAAGTACGGCACCGACAAGCCGGATCTGAGGAACCCGCTCGTGATCCACGACGCGGGCGACGTCTTCCGGGGCTCGGGCTTCAAGGTCTTCGCCGAGGCGCTGGAGAAGGGCGCCTGCGTGCGCGCGGTCGGAGCCCCGGCTGGCGCCGGCCAGCCGCGCTCCTTCTTCGACAAGCTCCAGGAGTGGGCGCGCGCGCAGGAGATTCCCGGCGTCGGCTACGTCACGCTGGGCGCCGGCACGTCGTCGCAGCTGGACGCGAAGGGGCCGATCGCGCGCTTCCTGGACGCGCCGCGGCTCGAGCGGCTCTCCGCCCTGACCGGAGCCTCGATCGGCGACGCGGTGCTCTTCGTCTGCGAGAAGCGTCCGCTCGTGGACGTGATCGCGGGAAGGCTCCGCCAGAAGCTCGGCGAGGACCTGGGGCTCGTCCTGCCGAACGCGTTCCGGTTCTGCTGGGTGACGGACTTCCCGATGTACGAGCGCGACGCCGAGACCGGCGCGATCGGGTTCAGCCACAACCCGTTCTCCATGCCCCAGGGCGGGCTCGAGGCGCTGGAGACCCGGGATCCCTTGACCATCAAGGCGTACCAGTACGACATCGTCTGCAACGGCATCGAGCTGTCGAGCGGCGCGATCCGCAACCATCGGCCCGACGTCATGTACAAGGCCTTTGCGATCGCCGGCTACAGCCGGAGCGACGTCGAGGCGCGCTTCGGCGGGATGCTGAACGCCTTCAAGTACGGCGCGCCGCCGCACGGGGGATCGGCGCCCGGCATCGATCGGATCGTCATGCTGCTGGCGGGCGAGTCGAACATTCGCGAGGTGATCGCCTTTCCGATGAATCAGCAGGCGCAGGACCTCCTGATGCAGGCGCCCTCGGAGGTCCCGCCGGCGCGGCTGCGCGAGCTGCACATCCGGCTCGACCTGCCGCCCGAGAAAGGATGATATGCGCCGAAGCGAAAGGATGACATGCGCCGAAGCGAAGGGATGAGATGAGCGAAGCGACGATCGTCACGCGACGTCTCACGCTGGCGCCCGACGTGGACCTCGGCCAGTTCCTGGGGCGCAACGACGACAACCTCCGGACGCTCGAGTCGGAGCTCGACGTCCGCATCGTGGCCCGCGGCCACGAGATGATGGTCAAGGGCCAGGAGGGAAGCGTCCGCCGCGCGGAGCGGGCGCTCGTGCAGCTCGCGGAGCTCGCGCGCGCGGGGGCGCCGCTCCGCGCGCTCGAGGTCCGGGCGGCGCTCCGCATGCTCGCGGACGACGACGCGGCCGACCTCAAGTCGGTCTTCACCGACGCGATCGCCGTCCCCTCGCGCAAGAAGTGGGTCGCGCCCAAGACCCCGGGACAGAAGCGCTACGTGGACGCGATCCGTCTCAACGACATGGTCTTCGGCATCGGCCCGGCGGGCACGGGCAAGTCGTTCCTCGCCGTCGCGATGGCCGTCTCCGCGCTGATGAAGCGCGAAGTCGCGCGAATCGTCCTGACCCGGCCCGCGGTCGAGGCCGGCGAGCGGCTGGGCTTCCTCCCGGGCGACCTCTACGAGAAGGTCCATCCGTACCTCCGGCCGCTCTACGACGCGCTCTACGACATGCTCGAGGCGGAGAAGGTGTCGGCGCTCATGGACAAGGGCGCGATCGAGATCGCGCCGCTCGCCTACATGCGCGGACGGACCCTCAACGACTCCTTCATCATCCTGGACGAGGCGCAGAACACCACGAGCGAGCAGATGAAGATGTTCCTCACGCGCCTCGGCTTCAACTCCAAGATGGTGGTCACGGGCGACATCACCCAGGTGGATCTGCCGTCCTCGAAGGGCTCGGGGTTGATCGAAGTCCGGACGATCCTGCGCGACGTCCAGGGCGTCGCGTTCGTCTACTTCGACGAGCAGGACGTCGTGCGCCACCGGCTCGTCTCCGCGATCATCCGTGCCTACGGCGCGCACGACGCCGCTCGCCCGAGCCTATGAGGAAGGCAGTGCGAGCCGCAGCGTGTTCGACGCGCGAGGCGAGCCTGTGAGGGCCGCGAAGATATCGCGGACCGTCGCGCGCGCGGCGCGGCGCGCGCTCGCGTCCGTGGGGAGGCCCGCCGGCACGCTCGACGTGGCGATCGTCGACGACGCCGGGATCCGCCGTCTGAATCGCGCCTGGCGCGGGGTACGCCGCCGGACCGACGTGCTCGCGTTCCCGCTCGAGGACACGGCGACGCCGTCCGGGCTCGTGGGCCAGGTCGTGATCTCCGCGAACGCCGCGCGTCGTCAGGCGCGCCGGCTCGGCGTGCCGCTCGCCGTCGAGCTCGAGCTGCTCGTCACCCACGGGACGCTCCACCTCGTGGGCTGGGACGACCGCGACCCGCTCGAGGCCGATCTGATGCACCGGCGCGAACGCGAGGTCCTCGGACGCCGGGCGCCGGCGCGGCTCTGGCGCGGATTGCTGGAGGACTAGTGCGCGCCGGTTTCGTCTCCCTTCTCGGACGCCCGAACGCCGGCAAGTCCACGCTGCTCAACCGGCTCGTCGGCGAGAAGCTCGCGATCGTCTCGCCGCGTCCGCAGACGACGCGCAACCGGATCACGGGGATCAAGCACCTGCCCGAGGCGCAGATCGTCTTCGTCGACACGCCGGGACTGCACCCGGGCCGTGGTCGGCTCGCCGACTTCATGTGGAAGACGGCGCAGCGCGCGGCCCAGGAGGTGGATCTCGTGTGCCTCGTCGTGGACGCGGCGTCGCCAGGCGCGCCCGACGACCTCGTGCTCGCGCCGCTTCGCGCCTTCGACGGGCCGGCCTTCTGCGTGCTGAACAAGGTGGACCTCGTCCGGCCCAAGGACCGGATGCTGCCGCTGATCGACCGCTGGCAGAAGGCCCACGCCTTTGCGGAGATCCTGCCGATATCGGCGACCGATGGCACCAACTGCGAGCGGCTCCTGGGACGCATCGTGGAGGTGCTGCCCGAACACCCCGCGCTCTTTCCGGCGGACGCGACGAGTGACCAGCCGGAGACCTTCTGGGTCGCGGAGGTGATCCGCGAGCGGATCTTCCACCTGACGCACCAGGAGGTCCCGTACGCCGCCGCGGTCCGCGTGGAGTCGCTGACCGAGACGAAGCGCCCGGAGCGGCTGGACATCCGCGCGACGATCTTCGTCGAGCAGGAGTCGCAGAAAGGAATCATGATCGGCAAGGGCGCCGCCATGCTCAAGCGGATCGGGACCGACGCGCGACGGGAGCTCGAGCGGTTCTTCGGTGTGCCGGTCTTCCTCGGGCTCACCGTCCAGGTGCGGAAGAACTGGCGGCGCGACGAGCGCGCCCTACGCGAGTTCGGGTTCCGGCTGACCTCGTGACCGCCTGACCATGGCGCTCGGCACATCGGCGGCGGTCGTCATCGGCTCCTTCCCGCTGGGTGAGGCGGACCGGGTGATCACGCTCTACTCGCGCGAGTGGGGCAAGGTGCGCGGGGTCGCGAAGGCGGCGCGGCGCATCCGCTCGCGCTTCACCGGCGCCCTCGAGCTCTTCACGCTCGGCCAGGCGATCGTCTTCGACACCGGCCGGAGCGACCTCGTCCAGCTCGACCACTTCGACGTCACCCGGCCGTTCACCCGGCTGCACGGGGACCTCGAGCGGCTGGGCCAGGCGTCGTGGATGGTCGAGTGCCTTGCGCGCCTGACCGCCGACCGCGATCGCCAGGTGGGTCTCTACGCGCTCCTCGTGCGGAGCCTCGGCGCCATGGAGACGACCGAGCGACCGGCGCGCGTGGCGATCTGCTTCGCGGTGCGCTGCCTCGACGCCCTGGGTCACCGCCCGCGCCTCGACCGCTGCACCGTGTGCGGGCGGCGCTATCCGTTCGCCCACCCGCACCTGGGCCTCGGCGGCGTCGAGTGCAAGGCCTGCGCCCGGACGACGCGCGACGCCGACCCGATCGGCCCCGCCTCGGTCGCCGCCCTGGAGCGCCTGCGTCGGGTACGATGGGAGGAGGCGATCGCGGCGCCGCTCGGACGGCTCGAGGGCGAGCTCAAGGGGGCGCTGGAGTCGCACATGATCCGCCTCATCGGCCAGCCCACGCGCACGACCCGGTTTCTGCGCGAGGTGCACCGGCTGGAGGACGCTCTGGGGGATCGCGGATGAGCGTGAACATGGTAGTGCGAGCCGCAGCCGAAGGCGAGGCGAGCCCGTGAACATGGACGTGCTGGTGTCGCTCTGCAAGCGGCGGGGCTTCATCTTCCAGTCGAGCGAGATTTACGGCGGCACGGGCTCGTGCTGGGACTATGGCCCGCTCGGCGTGGAGCTCAGGAACAACCTCACGCGTGTCTGGTGGCGCGACTTCGTCCAGGTTCGGGACGACATGGTGGGGCTGGATGCCTCGATCCTCATGCACCCGATGGTGTGGAAGGCCAGCGGACACACGGACAAGTTCACCGACCCCATGGTGGACTGCCGCGAGTGCAAGCTCCGCTTCCGGGCCGACCAGGTCGACGAGCAACCCTGGACCCACTACTGCCCGGCCACGAAGGGCAACAAGTTCACGATCCCGGCCGGCGAGGGTTGCCGGCACTGCGGCGCCACGCGCACGCTCTGTCCCGAGTGCGGCAAGGGCGAGCTGACGGCGCCGCGCCAGTTCAACCTCATGTTCAAGACCTTCATGGGCCCGGTGGAGGAAGACGCGACGCTGACCTATCTACGTCCGGAGACGGCCCAGGGGATCTTCGTCAACTTCGACAACGTGCTCCAGGCGATGCGATTGAAGCTCCCGTTCGGCATCGCGCAGGTCGGCAAGGCGTTCCGCAACGAGATCACCCCAGGCAACTTCATCTTCCGCGTCCGCGAGCTGGAGCAGATGGAGATCGAGTACTTCGTCAATCCCCACGACACGGTCGAGGGCCGCCCGGCCGACGAGTACTGGCACCAGCGCTGGATCGACGAATACCTCGCCTGGTTCGAGCGCTACGGGATGCAGCGCGAGAACCTCCGGCTTCGGGAGCACGACAAGGACGAGCTCTCCCACTACTCCAAGCGCACGGTGGACATCGACTACCGGTTCCCCATGGGCTGGAGCGAGCTGATGGGCGTCGCGAACCGGACGGACTACGACCTCAAGCAGCACGCGAAGTTCAGCGGCAAGAGCCTCACGTACTTCGACGAGGAGCGCAAGCAGCACGTCGTGCCCTACGTCATCGAGCCCTCGGTGGGCGTGGAGCGCCCCCTGCTCGCCTTCCTCGCCGACGCCTATCGCGAGGAGGAGGTTCGGGGCGAGAAGCGGGTGGTGCTTCGCTTCCACCGCGAGCTGGCGCCGATCAAGATCGCCGTGCTGCCGCTTCTCAAGAAGCGCGGCGAGATCGTCTCCATGGCCCACGACATCCGCGCGCGTCTGGCGCGTAACTGGCGGACGGTCTACGACGACACGGCGGCGATCGGCCGGCTCTACCGTCGCCAGGACGAGGTCGGCACCCCGTACTGCGTGACGGTCGACGTCAAGACCGTGGGCGATCCGGACAAGGGCGAGGCAGGCGACGGGCAGGTCACGATCCGCGAGCGCGATTCGATGGAGCAGGTCCGGGTGCCGGCGGCGGAGCTCGAGTCGGTCTTCGCGATGCTCCTCGGCGAGACGCCGTGGCCGGAGGTCGCCGCGCGCTACCCGCGCACGGCCTAGGGCGCCATCGGCGTCGGGGGGGCGAGTGGCTCCGCGCCGGGCGCCGGCGCGTCGGGCGAGACCGGCGTCGCCTGCCGTCGGGCGCCGCAGCCGACGGCCGGCTCCGTCCCCTTGACGAACGCCATCGCCACAGGTCGCACACACTCGTTGGACGGATCGAGGTCGACCGGGACGATCACGACCTTGTCGGGAACGGGGAAGTCCTCCTTCGGGCTATCCCCGAGCGCCTTCATCATGTACGCGGTCCAGATCGGCGCCGCCAACCGACCGCCCGTTTCCTCCGTACCCAGCGATCGCGGGCGATCGTAGCCGACCCAGACGCCTGTCGCGAGCCGGGGCGTGAAGCCGATGAACCACGCGTTCGAGTAATCGTTGGTCGTGCCCGTCTTCGCCGCGACGGGCCGGCCGAGCGCCTTGGCCGCCGTGCCCGTGCCGCGCTCGACCACCCCGCGCATCATGTGGGTGATCACGTACGCCACCTCGGGCGACACGGCCTCGCGCCCCTCCGGTACGTGCTCCTCGAGCAGCTTGCCCTGCGCGTCGGTGACGTATCGAATGGTCGTCGGCGGCTGCCACACGCCCTGGTTGGCGAACGCGCTGTACGCCGAGGTGAGCTCGAGCAGCGTCATGTCCGAGGTTCCGAGCGCCAGGCTCAGGTTGAGCTCGAGCGCGCTCGTGACGCCGAGGCGGCGCGCGACCTGGATCGTGCGGCTGAGCCCGATCCGCTCCTGGACCTTGACGGTGACGACGTTGACCGACTCCTCGAGGGCCTGCTCGAGGGTCGTCAGGCCGCGGAACTTCCGGTCGTAGTTGACCGGCTTCCAGGGCTGGCCGTTGGATCCGACGGCATACGACACCGGCGCATCCTCGACCTGGGTCGCCGCCGTCAGGCCGGACTCGAGCGCCGCGATATAGATGAAGGGCTTGAACGCCGAGCCGGGCTGCCGTTTCGCCTGGGTCGCACGGTTGAACTCGCTCTTGAAGAAGTCGAAGCCGCCGACCATCGCCTTCACCTGGCCGGTTTGGGGCTCGATCGTGATGAGCGCGCCCTCCGGATGCTCGCCCGGCCGCGCCGCCTTGGAGCGGCCCGCGAGCGCCCTGAGCCCCTCCCGCAGCGACTGCTCGGCCGTGAGCTGCATCGACGGGCTGAGCGTCGTGTAGACGTTGAGTCCGCCCTTGAAGACCATGTCGGCGCCGTACTTCGACTCGAGCTGCTGCTGGACGTACTCGAGGAAGTACTGGCCGGTGGTGCGACGCCGTTCGGGGGGTACCAGGTCCAGGCCGGCCTTCGCCAGCCGCGTGGCGTCCGCGTCCTTGAGCACGCCGTACTCGACCATGCGCCGTAGCACCACCTCGCGCCGTCGCTTCGCCGCCTCCGGACGCTCGAACGGCGAGTAGGTGGACGGCGCTCGCGGCAGCCCCGCCAGCAGCGCCGCCTCGCGCACGTTGAGCTCCGTCACGGATTTGCCGAAGTACGTCCGCGCCGCCGCCTCCACGCCGTACGCGCCGTGGCCGAAGTAGACCTGGTTCAGGTACATCTCGAGGATCCGGTCCTTCGAGTAGCGCCGCTCCAGCTCGAGCGCGAGGACCGCCTCCTTGAGCTTGCGCTCGAGATTCTTGTCCGGAGTCAGGAAGAGCAGCTTGGTCAGCTGCTGCGTGATCGTGGAGCCCCCCTCCACGATGCGCCCGCGCCGGTAGTTCTGGAAGACGGCGCGGGCCACGCCGATCGGGTCCACGCCCGAGTGGGAGTAGAAGCGCTTGTCCTCGGTCGCGATGATAGCGTCCCGCAGCGACTGGGGGACCTGGGCGAGGGGCATGAAGATGCGCCGCTCGACGTGGAACTCGGTCAGGAGCTCGTCGTTGTCGTCGTATACCTTGGAGCCCTGGATCGGCTGGAACGTCTCGAGCGCGGTGACCGAGGGCAGCTGGCGCGGGAGGATCGTGAACGCCCAGAGCACGGCGACCGCGACGGCAGCGCCGACGACGAGCGTCGCGACGCCGGTGACGAGGAGGAACACCCGCAGCCAGCGGCGCCTCCCCTCCGGGGAGCCTGCGTCGGCGGGCATCTTGTTCGCGGCAGCCATCCCGACTCATTATACTGTTGGCCTGGAGGCGAGACGTGGCGCACGCCGATTTTCCCCCTGTCGACGAGCAGCTCGCCGTCATCCGACGAGGCGCGGCGCAGATCATCGTGGAGTCGGAGCTCCGCGAGAAGCTCGAGCAGGCGCGGCGCGGTGGCCGGCCCCTCAAGGTCAAGCTCGGCCTCGATCCGACCGCGCCCGATCTGCACCTCGGGCACACCGTCGTCCTGCGAAAGCTCCGCGACTTCCAGGAGCTCGGGCACCAGATCATCGTCATCATCGGCGACTTCACGGGGATGATCGGCGATCCCACGGGCCGCTCGGAGACTCGGAAGCCCTTGACCTGGGACGAGATCCGGGCGAATGCTGAGACATACCGCGCGCAGCTCGGGCGCGTGCTTGACATGGCGGAGACGCGCATCGAGTTCAACTCGACGTGGCTCGGCAAGGTCACCTTCGAGAACGTGATTCGCGAGACCGCGCACCTCACCGTCGCCCGGATGCTCCAGCGCGAGGACTTCGCCGAGCGCTACGCGTCGGAGCGGCCGATCAGCCTCCACGAGTTCCTCTATCCGATTGCCCAGGCCTACGACTCGGTGGCGCTCGGCGCCGACGTCGAGCTCGGGGGCACCGATCAGACCTTCAACCTGATCGTCGGCCGGGACCTGCTGCGCGCGCACGGCCAGGAGCCCCAGATCGCGCTGACGGTCCCGCTCCTCGAAGGGCTCGACGGCGTGCAGAAGATGTCCAAGAGCCTCGGGAACTACGTGGGCATCAGCGAGCCGGCGAACGACATCTACGGCAAGCTGATGTCGGTGTCGGACGACCTCATGTGGCGCTACTTCGAGCTCCTGACGCGGGTTCCCGTGGCCGAGCTGGCGGCGCTACGCGCCGGCCATCCGATGGACGCCAAGAAGCGCCTGGCCCGGACGATCACCGCCCAGTATCACGGCGAGGCCGGCGCGGCCGAGGCCGAGGCGCATTTCGCGCGCGTTTTCCAGCGGCGCCAGGACCCCGAGGCGGTCGAAAAGATGGCGCTGTCGGCCGGGCAGATCGGCGCGACGGGTGTCTCTGTCCTGCTGGCCAAGGTGCTGCTCGCGAGCGGCTCCGTGACGTCCACCTCTGAAGCGCGACGGATGATCCAGCAGGGGGCCGTCGAGGTGGATGGCCGGCGGGTATCCGACGTCAACGCGACCGTCCGGGTGGGCCAGGACTACCGCATCAGGGTCGGCAAGCGGGTGTTCAAGGAGGTGCAGATCAAGCCCTGAACCGTTGATTTTCTGAGGTGTTGACAAACACCACCAGCATCCGTATAGTCAACTTTCGCCCACACAGAAGCGGTGACGCTGATGTAGGGGTTCCGGTCACCGCACCATCCGTTGACCGCAGCGTTCTTTGAAATTCGCATATGCTACTGGCTCACAAAAAAGTGTGAGCACCCATCCGTTCTAACGAGTACCTTGCGCTCGGCCGAGTGACTGCAGCACATCGCAGAAACACGTTCGAGCTTGAGGACCAGGTTCATCGCTTCTACTTGGCGAGTTTGATCCTGGCTCAGAGCGAACGCTGGCGGCGTACTTAACACATGCAAGTCGAACGGGGATCATCGGTGTAGCAATACATCGGCGGTCCTAGTGGCGTACGGGTGAGTAACACGTGGGCAACCTGCCCTCGAGCTCGGGATAACCTTTCGAAAGGAAGGCTAATACCGGATACGTTCCTCGGGTCGCAAGACTCGGGGAGGAAAGGTGGCGCAAGCTACCGCTCTTGGAGGGGCTCGCGGCCTATCAGCTAGTTGGTGAGGTAACGGCTCACCAAGGCTATGACGGGTAGCTGGTCTGAGAGGACGACCAGCCACACGGGAACTGAGACACGGTCCCGACTCCTACGGGAGGCAGCA
>WNGG01002278.1_pt1 | contig 22345 bp, 19 predicted proteins | sample 5400661 | NCBI WGS metagenome assembly WNGG01 (sample SAMN13153372, study PRJNA577476) | soil metagenome | isolation source: 100 cm soil or saprolite under Garry oak tree replicate 1 | place: USA:California | collected 2016-06-15
CTGAGTTGTTGGCACGCATCCAGCAAGAGAGGAAACGACCGTTAGCCGACGCCGCAGCGGTCAACACGACCCGCTGGCGGCTCTTCGAGGGGCTCAAGGCCGAGGGCTTACCTCTGGAGACCGGCAGTGGGGGGCTCACCAGCTACAACCGGGCGGTGCACCAACTGCCGAAAAGGCATTGGCTGGACGCGGCTCTGGTCGGGGTCAGCACCCCGGAGTACCTGTCCATCCAGGGAGTTCGTCCGCTGCTCATTACGGCCAGAGGGCATGGGAACCGGCAGATGTGCGGGACAAACAAAGTGGGCTTGCCCATCCGACATCGGAGCCGACAGAAGCACCACTTTGGGATGCAAAGTGGGGATATCGTGCGTGCGGTGGTGCCTGTGGGCAAACGGCAAGGCAGGCATCTTGGACGCGTCCTTTGCCGTGCCTCTGGCTCGTTCGATGTGGTCACCTCCACCAGACGGGCAGCGGGCATCAGCCACCGATATTGCACGCTACTTTGGAGGCAAGATGGATACAGTTATGCCATAGGAGAAGGGGTCCCCATCCCGCCCCCGAACAAGGAACGCCTGCTTCCTCCCCGCTCTCATAGAGAGGGCTTCCGCAGGCCGAGGTTCTGTGATTAACGTATTGAGGCTATAAGAAATTCCAAAGAGATAAGTAATTTTGAACAGGATCAGGCGGATCATGGCAATAACCAGCTTGCTCCTGATACGTATATATTATGAGCAGCGTCAATGGGTTGAGGAAGCGTTGCAACGTGCGGCTGAGATGTCGCGTGAGCGACCACCACAACAAGGAGATTTTCTTATCTGACACGAGTTAAGGAATTACTGGGACAATATCCGGTATTGGTCAATGCGGTGGCAACATGGGGTGAGACACCGCTTCAGGCGGCGGCACAGACGGGGCAGGAAGAGATTGCAAAGATACTTTTAGGAGCGGGCGCACCGCTGGATATCTGTACTGCGGCGATGCTGGGTATGAAGGAGCAGGTCAAGAGTATGCTACATGCTAACTCTAGTCTTGTACATGCGATTGGAGCGCATGAAATTCCTGTGATGTATTATCCTATATTGCATAATCATGTAGATATTGCTGAGTTACTGCTGAGTTATGGAGCGGATATCAATGCAGGCGAGGGAAAGACTACGGCTCTGCATGGCGCGGTACTGTTCGGGCAGAAGGCGATGGTATTGTGGTTGCTGGAACATGGAGCACAAGCCAATCTCACCGATTTCGAGGGCAAAACGCCGTTGAGGCTGGCGATTGAGCAGCAGCAGCAGGATATAGCTGCATTATTACGGAGGCACGGAGCCATTGAGTCTAAAACGGATGTATAAAGAGTATTATATAATGTGGAGAGGTTCGTGCATTTCACCCTCCCACACAAGAGAGCGGGAAGGGATAGCCGATGCCCCCGATTGACGTGCATGAACAGCAACGAGACATTTTACAGAGGGAGCGGCGCTTAGCCAACGCACTTCAGACATGCCTGATCGGCATAGAGGGACTGGGTACGCATGCCCCAACGTTAGAGCAGGTGATTAGCTCGCTTGAAGAGCTTTTTTTGTTGGTAGTGGTGGGCGAGTTCAATGCGGGTAAGTCGGCCCTGATTAACGCGTTGTTGCGTGCGCCTATCTTGCCCGAGGGTGTGACACCGACGACGGCAAAAATTACTAAGATACGCTATGGCGCACAAAATCGGCAGGTGCAACTTGATCAAGAGACGATAGAACAGCTCTTCCCTGCTGACTTCTTAAAAAATATCAGCATTGTGGATACGCCTGGTATTAATGCGGTGGTACGCGAGCATGAACGCATGACGAAAGATTTTATCCCTCATAGCGACCTGATTTTGCTGGTGACTTCGGCGGATCGACCCTTTACTGAGAGCGAACGGGCATTTCTAGAGGGCATCCGTAAGTGGAATAAAAAGGTTTTGCTCGTACTCAATAAGGCGGACCTATATCGTTCGCAGAGCGAGCTGAATAAGGCGATGACGTTCATAGAGGATAATTGTCGGCGTTTGTTAGGTTTTCAGCCGGAGATTTTTCCGGTGTCGGTCTTGCAGGCTCAGCAATCACACACGGCCATCGGACACCAGGCGATTCGTTTGTGGGAAAGTAGTCGCATTGGGGCGTTGGAGCATTACCTTTTCCATAAGCTGGATGAGGGTGAACGCGCACGGCTGAAGCTGCTCAGCCCATTGGGTGTGATGCAGCGTATGATCGGAGAGACGCAGAATGCCATCGAGCAGCGTGTGCGTTTGCTGACGGAAGATGATAAGACAGTGCGTACGATTGAGGGGAACTTGCAGCAGTATCGCAAGGAGATGGAGGGGAACTTCACGCATCGTCTGGGCGAAATTGAGAATATTGTGTTGGAGATGAGCCAGCGCGGCGACCGTTTCTTTGATGATACTATTCGCCTGACACGCACTTTTGAGTTGATCCAGGCCGATAAGATACGGCAGCAATTTGAGGAGGCGGTGATCGGTGATAGTGCTAATCGCATTGATAAAGCAGTACGTGATTTAACCGATTGGCTGACCGATCAGGAGCAGAAGTTGCGCCAGTCTATCATGGAATATCTGGATCGGAGGCGCAAAGACAGCAGTATTCGCGATGAGCAGATGATCGGGTCAATCAACCGGCAGTTTGACTATACACGCCAGGCTCTGTTACGTGAGGTTTTTGAGAAGGCTAGCAATCTGGTGGCAGCTTACAATCACCAGCAGGAGGCGGAACAGCTTTCGGCAGGTCTACAGTCGTCAGTGGTACAGACTCTGCTTGTGGGTGGTGGAGGGCTGGCTATAGGCACCATCGGTGCGGTAGCAGCTGCGGCGGTTGGTTTCACCTTTCTGGATGTGACAGGGATTACGGCAGGAGTCGTGGCACTGACACTTGGTCTCTTCATTATTCCTGCACGTAAAGCCAAAGCCAAGCGCGAGTTTGAGGAGAAGATGCAAGAACTGCGTCAGCGCTTGCATACGCTGATGAGCGATCAGTTTCATAAGGAACTGAACGGTGCTATTCAGCGCGTGTATGATGCGCTGGCCCCATACATACGTTTTGTGCGGCTCGAACAGGAGAAGATTGTGGGAATGCGCCAGCAATTGACGCCGATGAGTGCTGAAGTAGTGAAGCTGAAGGAAACTATTGAGAGTTTGTGATGAAAAAGCCATGGTCGGAGCGGTTGTCGCCGCTCCGACCATGGCTTTTTCATCACAAACTTTGGGAGTGGTATGCTCATGAGGATGTGAGTTAGCCTCCTCTTCTGACGTATGTAATACTGAGGAGGAGAAGCGGGCTTTGATTCCAATACGAAAGGAGCAACCCACAGATGTTGTCTCTCAAACGGACGTTTCAGATCACGAGTATTCTTGCCATAGCCCTGATCGTCGTCGCATGCGGCAGTTCCAGTTCTACAGGCTCTGGGAGTAGCAGTGGGACGACGCCAACCACGGCTCCCACCAGTTCAACGCCCATGGTAAAGACGGCCACAGTGACGGTGAATGGGAAATCCGAAACCATCCTAACCAATGCTCAGGGCAGTACCTTGTACTACTTTACGCTGGATACGGCGACGAAAGCTGCCTGCACAGGGACGTGTGCCGGGATCTGGCCGCCGCTGCTCTTCACAGGCACAGGCTCGCCCACCAGCGCGACACCCCTCCCGGGAACCTTGAGTGTTGTAACGGATACGAATGGCCACCAGGTCGAGTATAATGGGCATCTGCTCTATATATACTCAAAAGATACCGCTCCTGGTCAGACCAATGGCGAGGGGTTTAAGGGGAAATGGTTTGTCGCTACTCCCACGCTGTCAGGAACGAGCGCCCCACCAAGTACCCCTACGCCGAGTGGCTATTAGGGACCTGTCACTCCCCGGAAAGTTGAGGGGGAATCGCAGTGCGTACTCAGGTTTAATGCACGCCTGTGTACATCAATGGGCTCAGGTCTTGTAAGGCACGGCCTTGCGGAATCTTTTCGCTGGGGCGCCCAAGCAAATAGCCCTGAGCACATTGTACTTCGAGCTGGTATACCAGCTCGAGCATCGCCTGGTTTTCAATGCCTTCAGCGACCACGGAGGTGTGTGACCCACGGGCGATGGTGGCGATCCCGGTGAGGACGCTGTGGGCCGCCTGGTCGGTGAGGGCGCGGCCCACCACGTCGCGATCAATTTTGACGAAATCCACCGACAATTGACTGAGCATCTCCAATCCCGCATTGCCCGCTCCTGCATCATCGAGGGCGACCCCGAACCCCAGCGTCCGCAGGAATTTGACTTTCTGGACAACCTCGGCCAGATCCACGATGGAGCGTTCGGTAATCTCCAACACTACGTGGGAGGGTGTCAGCCCGGCGGTGACGACCGCCTCCAGGAGGGTGGCCCCGGTTAGCAGGTCATGGACGAGCGTTTGGGGCGTCAGGTTCAGGAATAGCAGAGCATCAGGGGGGAGATCTGCGGCACGAGCCAGGATGGCCTGGACACAGACCGCATCGAGTTCGTGCGCTCGTCCGATGTGCTCGGCGATATCGAACATCTCTTGTGGTCCCGTAAAGCCATAGTCGGCAGCAGGCCGCGCCAGTGCTTCGAACGCCAGGACGCTGCCAGTGGCAAGGTTCCAGATTGGCTGGAAGGCGATGGTCATCTTGCGCTCGCTGAGCAACTGACGAAGCGACTGGATCTTCGCTGAGGATACAATCGACACCCTCCCTTTGATCTCCTCAAAGGTCTGGACACGATTGCGCCCACTGCGCTTGGCTTGCTGCAAGGCCGCCTTGGCTTGGGCCTGCAGCAACTCTAGGCTGGTTTCTCCTGAACCACTGTACACCAAGCCAATACTCACAGTGACCCCCAGAGAACGCCGAGCCACATCCTCGCGTAGCCGTTCGAGGGCGTGTGTGGCCTCGGCCAGGGAGGTCTGTGGCAGAATCACGGCAAAGTCATCGCCGCCCAGGCGAAAGAGTGCATCCGAGACTTTGGCCTCACGCAGGAGCGAAGCCAAGGCAAGCAGGACTTCATCGCCGCGTTGATGTCCCTGCTCGTCATTGATGATCTTGAACTCGTCGAGATCGAGTAGGGCCAGCCCGAACGGGTCACCATCACCACGCGCCTCTTCCAATGCATGGGAAAGATACTCCTGATAGGCATAATGATTCCCCAGGCTGGTGAGTGGGTCAGTCAAGGCCATGTGTTCAAGGCGGGCCATTTCGACCTGCATGGCCTCATCGATCTTCTTGCGGTAGGTTCTGGTGATCCCCACGGAGATGGCGATGAGCAGCAAGCCTATGACAAACACCACAGGCGTCATTGCAAAGGTGATGCTCTGTAACCGGGAGAGCTGTGCCAAATTGTTGCTGGCCTGGGTTTGATCTTCGTTAGACGCCTGCTGCACTTGCTGGATGATGTGAATGGACAAGGGATCGATGATGCTGGCGTCTATCGAATGCGCAAGGGTGAGATTATGGGCGTCAACGGCTGCAAAAAACTGGCCGGTTAAGAGCAAGTAGCGGTCTTGCTCGGCGAAGACCGTATTGACAAGAGCCTGATCATCTGCCTCGCCATCGTGTTGCAGGCGCTGAAGCAGCACCCGCAGCGTATCGGCAGCCGCCAGATGTTCATTGCGTAGGCCGGTACCAGGCTCTAGCACATATTCATACTTGACTGCTTGCTCGGTGGAGAGGGCGTAGAGGATTTGCCGATACAGGTCACTCAAGTGAGTCGAGGTCTCGGCCGCGCTCGAGGCCTGCCGAATAAGTACAGCTGTCGATATCGAGTACCCCGCCAGGAAAAGTAGCACCAGGCCCAAACACACGTTGGCAAGGCGACTGACGAGATGGAAACGTTTCATGTTAGAGTCTCTATTCTTCTGAGTTGATGAGCAATGCAAAGCACGTTCTCTGTTAAATATGTTATCGACACAAATGCATCGCACTTTACCCCCATAGTCTATTGAGGAGAGAAGGCGAACAGAGTGCTGGGAGCAATCTCATCTTGTGAGGAAGAAAGACTGTTTGCTTGTTGCATTTGTTGGGTTTTTCAGATATACTATTCTTTAGGTAAGATACATCTATCTGCGCGCCCGTTGTCATTTTTTTGTTAACCCCTCGTATCTAACCTTTAGCGCAAACACGTCTACTACAAAGGAAGCACCACACAGAAAGGAATATCTTCCATGTTAGAACAAGAGCACAAAGGTCAGCTTGGCGGCAGCCCCACGTTCGCGGTTCTCGAGAAGGCTCGTATCGAAACCTTGAAAGCCAGCCTACGGGGAGAACTCTTCCAGCCCGACGATGAGGGCTACAATGCTGCACGCAAAGTCTACAACGCCATGATCGACAAGCACCCCGCCCTGATCGTGCGTTGCGCTGACGTGGCCGATGTCATCGCGGCGGTCAACTTCGGTCGCGAGAACGGCCTCCTCGTTTCAATCCGGAGTGGCGGACACAACGCCGGAGGGCTGGGGATCTGCGATGACGGCCTGGTCATCGATCTCTCGCTCATTCGCTACACGCACGTCGATCCCCAAGCGGGAACCATCCGGGTCGGGGGAGGCAGCACCTGGGGCGACGTCGACCACGCCACCCACACCTTTGGCCTAGCGGTCCCCAGCGGGATCATTTCCACGACTGGCGTGGGCGGGCTCACCCTGGGCGGGGGGCTGGGCCACCTGACCCGGAAATGCGGTCTCGCGATCGACAATCTGATCGCTGCCGATGTTGTGCTGGCCGATGGCCGCTTTGTGACTGCCGACGAGCGGCACCATGAGGATCTTTTGTGGGCTCTGCGCGGCGGTGGTGGAAACTTCGGCGTCGTCACCTCGTTCGTGTTCAAGGCCCACCCGATCCATACCGACTATGCCGGCCCCATGCTGTGGGAGCTGGACCAGGCGCCCGAGGTGATGAAGTGGTATCGGGAGTTCATCAGGCAGGCACCCGATGATATCAATGGTTTCTTCCTCTTCCTGGTGGTACCGCCTGGGCCGCCTTTTCCTGAGCATCTCCACAACAAGAAAATGTGCGGGGTGGTGTGGTGCTACACTGGGCCTCTGGAGAAGGCCGAGGAAACGTTCAAACCGATCCGGGGCTTTCTGACCCCGGCCCTGGACTTCGTGGGCCCCATCCCGCATCCGGCGCTCCAGAGCATGTTCGATCCGCTGTACCCGCCAGGGCTGCAGTGGTATTGGAAAGCGGACTTTGTGAACGAGTTGAGCGACGATGCGATTCGGCTCCACGTGAAGCACGGCTCCCAGTTGCCGACTATGCAATCGAGCATGCACCTCTATCCGGTGAACGGAGCGGCGCACCGGGTGGGCAAGAACGACACGGCGTGGAGCTACCGGGATGCCACCTGGGCTGAGGTGATTGTGGGAGTCGATCCCGATCCTGCCAATAAGGACCTCATCGTCGACTGGGCCAGGAAGTACTGGGAGGATCTGCATCCCTATTCGGCGGGCGGCGCGTACGTGAATTTCATGATGGAAGAGGGCGAGGAGCGCGTCAAAGCGAGCTATCGGGACAACTACGAGCGTCTGGCAGCCATCAAGAGCAAGTACGATCCAGCGAATTTCTTTCGCGTGAATCAGAACATCAAGCCCACGACCTAAGGAAGCCACAGGAATATCGACAGGCTAGCAGGGCAGCACCAGCTTCTCGCTGGTTGCTGCCAAATTCCTTTGGCCAGGGATGGCTCTCATAAGTAACAAAAACGCCTCTTCTACTCTGATGGGAAAACTCTATTGTTTCAAGTAAAGCACCATCAGTTCCTGGTCAAAATACTTGTCACGCAACTTGAGGGCACGTTTTTCCAAGCCGTAGGTCTCGAAGCCAACCGATTTGAAGAGGTCATGAGCCTCTTTACTGGTGAGAACGACAGCGATGTTGATCTGTTCGAGATCGGGTAAGGTTTTGGCGTAGGTGATGGCGGCTTCGACCAGGGCCTTACCAATGCCTTTGCCGCGCATTTCGGCAGGCACATACATGCCCCAGATAACGCCTTTGTGATGTTTCTTGGCCTCTGGTTCGCGGCGGAAGCCGGCAATACCAACGATGTTACGGTCGAATGCACCAAAGGTTACGTCGTCTGGGGTGGCAGTACTTTTACGCAGTCCTTGAGCGACTCCGGCGATGCCACGATCAAGAAATTCTTCGAAGGATGCGCCAAACGATTCCGGATTGTCGCGCAAGGCCCGCAGGCGAATATTCCAGAATGCCTCTGCATCAGCTTCGGTGAGTTTACGTACTTCCATGGGTGATTTCTCCATTTGCTATGACGATAGGTTCAGTTCGCCCTTGCCCACCTTGCTCGACTGGCTCAAATTGCTGTTCCCAGATGCAACGCAACCTCATGACGGCGGGCCGGGTTTTCACCCAGTCCGCTGTGCAGCAAGCATCCAGCGCAAGCAGGAGAGTCCACCCATCAGCTCTCACCTGCTTGCGTTCGTCCTCACCCTGGGGCAAGCGATCATGAGAGAGCCGCTGCCCGCTGAGAGCTGAGCACTTTTTAATTCCCAAACGAAATCCCCAGGCTACGAGCGAGCTGTACCAGTTCGCCATCAGGCGGCACGGACTTGAGACTGGCGATCGCGTCCTCGATGGGCACATCCACAATCTCATTGCTGCGTAACGCCACCATGCGGCCCATCTGTCCACGGGCAATCAGGTGCACCGCCGCCGCACCAAAGCGCGTCCCCAGCAGCCGGTCAAAGGCCGAAGGCCCACCGCCACGCTGCAAATGGCCGAGCACCGTGGCACGCGTTTCTACCTGGGCGACGGCCGCGATCTGCTCCGCGAGACGCTCACCAACGCCGCCCAGGCGCGGCTTCCCGCCCTCCCCCGTTTGCACATAATGCGGCTGGCCACCCACCTCTGTCGCTCCCTCGGCGACGACCACAATGCTGAAGCGGGCGCCGCTACTGGTACGCTGGGTGACCTTCTGGCAAAGGTGCTCTATGTCATAAGGGATCTCTGGAATCACAATCACATCGCTGCCACCAGCGATTCCAGCCTCCAGAGCAATCCAACCAACAGTTCGCCCCATGACTTCAACCACCATCGCACGATGGTGGCTCTCCGCGGTGGTGTGCAGCTTATCAATGGCGTCGGTAGCGGTTTGGAGCGCCGTGTCGAACCCAAAGGTGAGATCAGTCGCCTGCAGGTCATTATCAATCGTCTTAGGAATGCCCACCAACTGCACACCAAGGGCTTGGAGCTCTTGCGCGATGTGCATCGACCCATCACCGCCGATCGTCACCAAGACATCCACCCCCAGCCTGGCCAGGCGGTCCACCGCCTCCTTTGAACGATCCGCCACCTGCGTCTGACCGCCAACCGTGACTTTCATCGCAAAGGGATTGCTGCGACTGGAGGTGCCCAGAATCGTGCCGCCGCGCGGCAAGATCCCGCGCACATCGGCCAGCGTGAGCGGGCGCACGCGTGCGCCCTCGTACCCAAGCAAACCATCGTAGCCATCCTCAATACCGACCACTTCCCAACCATACTCGCCGATGGCCGTTTTGACGACCGCACGGATAACCGCATTCAGCCCAGGACAATCGCCGCCTCCGGTGCTGACCGCAATGCGACGTACATGTTTTTGCATCTTTCGCCTCTTTCCTGGCTCTCTTGTGTTTTCGCCAACTCTTGCTTGACTACTGCTGCCAAAAATATACCAGAACGCTCCAGTATTTTCCACAATGAAGCGCTCCACTATTTGCACGCGCCTAGTGATCACCAAGACACGCACGACAGAAGGAACGAGCACTCCTGCAAGCGCACATCCCAGCCCTCTATCTGTTACCAAAACTGTGATAAGACCCACAGATCTCTCCCAACTGGCAGAAGCCAGGTTCAAAATCCGTGAGGTGCCAATAGAAAGGCATCTCGGCGATGGGTGTGGTTTGCACGCTATAGTCATCCAGAAAATGATCTGGATTTGGCAACCTGCTGCTTATGAGCCCAGATCGCTCTCTCCAGTCCAGGCATTTATCTGAATGTCAATAGTATACTAGCACATTTCCACAGATTTTCACAAGTCAGACGGAGGGGAAGCACAGGGCCCTTCAGAACCTACCTGTTCTTAACGTTAGCTCCGAGGGCCCCGCCGTACACCGGGCGGCTGCCGGACGCGCTCGTGCTGCTCTCGGTGGACAGCACGCTTGCGAAGGTAGCGTGCGAGGAGATACCAGACGATCAGGATATTGATCACGAGGGAGAGAACTTTCACGAAGGAGAGATGGTGTACCAGCTCCCAAACATCATAGGGGAGGAAGGCGGCCGTCTCCACGACAATCAGCAGTTCCACCCACATGAGATCGTACCAGAGTCCCCAGACTTCGATCCCCTCCAGCAGGGCATAGACGGTTATCCCCACAGCGAGCAGTAGCTCCGTCTGCAATGAAACGGATGGGATCAGGCGGATGAGTGTAGTGGCAAGCAGATCGTGCGGGTCCTCAGCGAGCTCTCCTGTGAACAGCTGCTGTAGGGGGTTGGTCACATGCTGGGCGTGGAAGGTCAGCAGCACGACCGCCACCACGAGCATCACACTGCCCCAGAGGGTCTTCTGGAGCATAATGAGGCTAATGCCCAGCGGGCGACCAAACAGGGTCCGGCGCTTCATCAAAACCTCCATAACTTGCACGAAGGCTTGTATATGCAAGCTCTCATCTTCTTGGCAAGATTGCGAGAGGCGTGTCTCTGCCTCTCCTATGAACTCCGACACTCTCATCTTCTTGGCAACAGTGCGGGAGGCGTGCCTCTGCCTCTCCTGCTCAATTGTCCCTGGGGTCACAATAAGCGGTTCCGTTATCCGAAACTGAGACATTTATGGACAGGCCACAAATGATGTTCGGTTCCTGCTTCGGCGATCACTGCCTAGTGTCCCAGGTCTTACATGATCTCCACAGGCGTGAGTTCCCGCGTAACTCGCGGTACATCAATCAACTACGCTGATGCGGCTAAATTTAAGGCCGCATTCTCATCTCGATCAAGAACGGTGCCGCACTGCTGACAGATGAACATCCGATCAGTGATCGTTAAGTCTTCATGTATCCATCCACATGCTGAGCAGGTCTTAGACGATGGATACCAGCGTGAGACAAACTTTACCTCAACGCCCGCAAATGCTGCCTTGTACTCGATCTGACGACGGAACTCATACATGCCCACATCGGCAATAGCTCGGCTCAGGCGACGGTTCTTGAGCATACCTGAGACATGCAAATCCTCTAGCACTATGACACGCGGTCTCTGCTCATCAGGCTTGGTTTTCGCTACGATAGCAGAGGTTGCTTTATGGAGTGCATCTTTGCGAACGTTAGCAATACGAGCGTGCATCCTGGCTAATCTTGCTTTGGCTTTCTGCCTATTCTGAGAGCCTTTACGCTTGCGGGAATGCCGTCGTGATGTACGCTTCAGCTTGTTCAGTTTCTTTCTCAGAGCCTTGGGATTGTCGAATGTCCGTCCATCGGATACGACAGCGAGCATCTTAATGCCGAGGTCTACACCAATGACCTCACCTGTCGCTGGTGTTGGCTCCGCCTGTTCCTCATGTACACAAATGGACACGTACCATCTGCCAGCCTTTTCGCTGATGGTCGCCCTGCCGATTTTGACGTTCATGGGAAGGTAGTTCTGTTCCTTGAGCCGCAAGAGACCTAAACGTGGCAACTGGATAGCATCAGGGTAGACGTGGATAGCTCCGGTAAAACGAGCGCCGCCTATGGCCTTTTTCTTGCTCTTGAATTTGGGATAGCCACACTTGCCCTCTTTCTTGAGCTTGACTTTGCGAAAGAAGTGCTTGAAAGCGTCATCCAAGTCCCGTAGAGCCTCTTGGAAAGCGCACTTGCTAACTTCATAAGCCCAAGGGATTTCCGTCTTTTTGAGCGCATTGATTTCCCGATGCAAGTCTGCTGCATAGGGTGTTTTCAAACCTGCTTTGTACGCTTCTTGCTTACGACGCAGGCCGTAGTTGTATGCCCACCGTGCGGCTCCACAATGCTTTCTGGCAAGCGTCACCTGCTCATTATTGAGGTCGAGTTCTGCCTGATAGCCTCGTTTGACAATCATGCTTCATCCTCTTCTTTCATCGCTTGCTCAACGCACTGCTTAATCTTTTCTGCTCGGCGCGTGCTCGTTCGACGTCCGTAGATGCGACTTGCCATGCTCGTGATAATCGCAATGAAATCATCCACCAGGTCATTGTCTGTATCAGAAGGAAAGATCACTTCAATCCGCCGTCCTTGCATCTGCATCAATTGCTCAAGGTAGTTGAAGCCGAAACGAGTCAGCCGATCACGATGCTCAACAACTAAAACACCGATGGCGTGGTCGGTGAGCAGTTTCAGGAGCTTTGGACGGCTATCGTTGAGTCCCGATGCTAGCTCACTCACCGTTTTGGTGACATAATAGCCTTTTGCGGCAGCATAATCCTTGAGACCTTGCATCTGCCTTTCTAAATCCTCTTGTCTATCTGCCGATGAAACACGAGCGTAGAGAGCAACACCCAGATCCTCTTGTGCTTGTGCAGGCTCTCGAACAATGATTGTTCCTGTATCGAGTTGGTAGGCGTCCAGTTTTCCCGCCTTCCACCAGCGGAAGACGGTTCGATAACTGACGCCCATTTTCTTGGCGTATGGGCTTAATCTCAGAGAGAGAGAATACCACAAACGTCATGAAATGTCAGTATTCTGTTTAGCTATTGATAACCCTTTGGGACGTGGAACCTGGTATCTTTGCCCGTAGACTAGTACCCATCCAGCGAGCCAGGTAATGCTCTCTCTGCCTCTTCCTCTAATCGATGCTCGTTGCGGCGCACGAAGACCAGCAACACAAGGATGAGAAGTACGGCCAGGACGAGCGTTATCGTGCCGACTGGCCCTGCGAACCGATGGATGTTGTTGCCCAAAAGATACCCACCCATGCCATAGAGGCTTGCCCACACTATTCCTCCCAGTGCATTGAAGAGTAGAAATCTCGGCCAAGGCATGCGGTTGGTGCCAGCGAGAAACGCAGCGAAGGCACGCAGCACAGCGATAAAACGCCCGAAGAAGACCACTTTGCCTCCATGCTTGCGGAAAAGGTACTGTCCCAGTTTGAGCTTGCGCTCATCAAGTCGAATATAGCGACCGTAGCGGCGTATAAGACGGTAGCCGCCTTCACGCCCTATCCAGAAACCGATATTATCGCCAAGAATAGCACCACAGGCAGCAGCCACAATCACGAGAGGGATAAAGAGGTGATGTGTCGTACCAGCGTAAATGGCAGCAATAAGAAGCATCGTTTCACCAGGAAAGGGAATACCGATACTTTCAATACCAACAAATACCAGCACTGCCAAATATCCGTAGGTCGTGAGCAAATGTAGAAGGTCGGTTGTGGCGACATGGAACATAGCGTTGGTGCTTTCTCTTTAATAATACTCTTTGGGAGACTCTTTCAGTGAGATGTAGAGTCCTTCCAATACAGTGTATACGAGTAGCCCATCCTATGGTTTCAAGCTTTTATGCAATAAGAAATTCAGGGCGACCACGAGGGTCGCCCCATCAGCGCGAACTTTTGGGCTGCCCCGCGTGCCTTGGTTGCCACAAAAGCCACATCGGTAGGGGTAGGCGTGTAGATCTCGCGCAATTCCTTGACCGAAAGTGTCTTCTCCAGGGGAGAGTAGTCCCACAATCTTGTCGTATTGACGCAAAGCAGAGGAGTCTTATTGACCTCGACAGAGGTTGGTAAACCTAGTAAACTGGGCAGGTTTACAACATTGTGTAGTCCTGAAAGAGGAATGCATCTGCTGGGGTATATCTCACCGCAGGAACATCATGTTCATCCAGGTGCTGATGACAGAGTTACCTGGAATTTGGCCTACGCTGTACGCGAACTTGAAGCAGGTGGCTGGCAGATCCGAGAGCAACAGGAAGAGTTCTATGATGACCCAACTGGTTCTGGAAAATACGGCACTACTCGCAAAATTCGTCTATAAGGACAGATTTTGTCCATAGGTGTATGGTATGCTTGGGATGTAGATGAGTTGCTGAGATAGTACTTTTGATAGTGCATTCGCATCTAAAACGTTTTATCTACAATGCATTATTATTGAAAGGTCGCAGTATGGAGGAAAAGTTTTTTGGCACACAATCTGCGTCTCACAAGCCCTCGGTAGAAAAGGCAGCCAAAGATAAACCACTGCGAACTATGCTATTAGCTGCCTTGTTTCAAGTATCGTGGCCCAAACGCTTAAACAGGGAAGAGATCAGTAGACAACTGCCTTTTTATGGAAAGAGTACCAGGCAGCGTGCCTTAGATCGCGATATTGAAACACTGACTGGTGTCCAGCTTAATGAATTACCGGCACCAGAGGCAGAAGATCTTCAGGAATGGTGTGCCAGACAACAAAGCTTACACCGACTAGCCATTACTTATGAGCGACGTAAGGGCGAAAACAGCACCTTTGGTTTAGCACAGTCTCTCTTTTCGATAGACATCAATGAAGATGAGGCACGGGCATTTGTAGCGTTAGAGGAGAGTTTCACTCCTGGAACACCGTACGCAGAGGCGGTACAACATTTGCTGAAACGCTGGGCGTGGTTATTCACGGAAAAGGGTCATCAGCTGGTGCAGCAAAAGCGCAAGCGACGAGCTCGACCATTGCTTTTGCCTCTTTCACCTGTGGCAGATTATAGCCAGCATGGTGATACGATTCTGGCTTTGGACCGGGCGCTGGAGTTGCACACGTATATCTCTTTTGCCTATACACCCCTTGCGCTCAGTTGGGATGCCGAGCCGATATGGCACGAGCATGTAGAGCCTTACGAGTTAGAGTATCGCGAAGGCCACTGGTATTTCACGGCATATCTGTTCGATCTCAACACTTTCGTGGACTACCGTGTTGACCGTATTCGCCCTAGCTCGGTTGTTCCTTCCAAAGACCTCTTTTCACCTGAAAACCGCCGACGGCGCGGTGTGAAAATTCGCTACTGGGTTTCGCCCATGCTGGCCCGGCATGGGAGCCTGAGTGCGCGTTTACGTGAGCAAAAGGTGGAGATAGGGGAAAACGAGCAGGGAGCTATAGTCGAGGGCTATGCGAAGTCAGTATGGTGGGCAAGACGGTTGTTGCTGGGCTATGGGGAGCAAGTGAAGGCGTTGGAGCCGGAAGAGTTGGTGCGGATGATGCGAGAGACGGTGAAGGGGATGAGTGGGTTGTATGAGGAAGAGGGGAAATAAGTGCCGCCTTATAAGCCGTCCCTCGGCCTCATGAGCCACTCCACCCCACATGATGACCGCAAGGGTCATCACTACTATAGACGGCTTCGCGTCTTGACGTTGGGCAAACGATGATGATTTCGGCTTGGTTTTTAGCAGAACCTTTTGGGACAGTGAAATAGATAGAGAAATGGAGCAGTGATTATGGTATTAGGTTTAGATATTCTACCCGTTTATTCTGAATATCACTCAACCTATCACATTGGCTCAACACGCTTACTGAAGCATCAGGTTGAGACGTTTGAAGCTTATAAAGATCCCAACGTAGATGTCATCTTTAATATGGCGATGACGGGGGATGGTAAGAGCCTGGGTGGTTATCTGGCGGCGTTTCGGGAGCGGAAGAGTGTGATTGCCATGTATCCCACTAATGAGCTGATACAGGATCAGTATCATGCGTTGCCAAGCTATCAGCAAAGGCTGGAGATTTCGCTGCCTCATACCGCCCTTATGTTCAGCGATGAGATTACGCGCTTGATGCGTGAGCACGATCAGACGGTGCGTATGGAAGCGGTACGTAGTCTACTGCGCAAGAACAAAATTTTGTTGACGAACCCTGATCTTGTTCACCTGATGATGAGTCGGCAATATGGCTGGGAGCATCAACGCAAAGAGTTGCCTTTTGAGATAGGAGCATACTTCGACTATTTTCTCTTTGACGAATTCCATGTCTTCGGCGTACCACAGGTCATCTCGGTGATGAATATGCTTGGCTATTTGCATACACTGTATAAAGGGAAGTCGGATCGAAAAAAGTTTGTATTCCTTTCCGCAACACCCAGTAAGTTGCTTGATAGGCTGTTAGAACATGGTGAGATGCGCTACAAGAAAATAAATGGGCATTATAGCTCTACAGGAGAGGCTGATTCTCACCGCATTCTGCAAGCTTGCTCGTTGGAACTTCATGAAGTCAGCCAGGATATGTCTACGGAAACCTGGATCGCAGAGCATATCGAGGATATCCGGCAGTTCTTTCAAGAGCATCAAGGCACAAACAGGCCCAAAGCGGCTATCCTGGTTTACTCTGTGGCAACTGCCCGGCGTCTGGTGATGCTCTTGAAAGAACGTCTTGAGAAGCCATACGGCATCACTATCGGCGAAAATACGGGTTTGACATATCGCGATGAGCGGCGAAGCTCGTTTGAGAAGGATATTCTGGTGGGTACTTCGACGGTGGATATTGGCGTTGATTTTCGCATCAATTATCTGATTTTTGAGGCGTTCAATGGTGGTAGTTTCTTGCAGCGTTTTGGTCGGCTGGGACGGCATGAGGGGTTTGCTGAATACCGCGCTTATGGACTTGTACCTCGCTTTGTGCTTGAACGATTAACACAAACATTTGGCGAGAGGGATGAAGTGGAGCGCAAGCAGTTCAACGAGGCGATTGGGGAGGCTTTTCCGACTGAGACCGAGTTTGAGAACTACACGAAACGTTGGGGAGTGGTGCAGGCCGCGCATATCCTGGTGGAACTAAGCAGCCAGAAGGATGAGACTGAAGCTCTGGCTATGGCACTAACCGAGCAATATGATCAGCAGTATAGCTCTCTCAGTCAGCCGGTGATGGCAAAAGCGATGAAGAGATATTGGAAGATGAGCAAACAGCGACCAGAAATTATTTCCGAATTACTGAGTTTTCGTGGATTGAGTCCGCTTTCATGTGGGGTATGGGATACTGACGATCATCTTAAAACCTACGATCTGTTCTTCCTGTTAACCAATACCGATTTTGCGGTGCTGTCCGAAGCTGATTTTATGGAGGAAGTAAAGAGGAGAGGGTTGGAGGAGCGAGAATTTAAGAAGCAATTGCTCTATCTCAAAGTGCTCAAATATATTCCCGAACGCCTGAACCTGATCCTGGGGCTGAACTACGATCTTGGAGAATATGCCAATATGCTGCACCAGATACAGGTACTGGATAGCATCTTTGTACGGGAGCCGCGTCCTGTCTGGGTAGATCAGGTGAATCGCCGACTTAAAGCTCTGAAGCTGCCCTGTATTCTCAGCGACATCATGCGTACAGAACTAAAGCAGCGTTTGCATCTTGGGGCCATGTTCCCTATCCACCGTTTGCACGATAGCACGGGCAATGAGTACTCGATAGTCTTTGGACAAGAGGCACTGTTGCTCGAATCTCTACTTTTTTTCCGTAAAACTCAAGGCGATAAGCCTTTGATGTTTTAGCGACACTCTATTGTATGGTTAGCATAGATAAGGGAGGAGTTGTGTTTTTCTTACAGTTTCTGCAAGACCAGCTTGAGACGACAGATGATGTTTCACGCGCATTTATTGAGCATATGCTGCCTGCCATGATGGAACATTATGCGGTCTGTTCGGCGAAAGGAGGTGATCATACACAACATGCTCGGCTCGACGAAGAGACGAAGCGTAAATTTGCCGAGAAGGCCGACCAGAGCATGATGAGTCATCAACTCAACGGCATCTTTCCTGTGATGCGCTTATTGAACATCCTCGAGTCTGAACACCTGGGACGAGTACCGTTTACAGAGGTTGAGCGTCAGGTATATATCCTGTCTTACCTGATGCATGATGTCGATAAAATAGCTGACGTGCGAGATGTACCGACGAAAAGCCGCACTGACATTGAGCGGACGAAAGATTTGATCGCGGAAGAGCTGCGTAAGTGTAATGTAGCAGCCTTTTTTCCTGACTATGCGGCCTACCTGGAAGATATTGCCTTCCTGGTGGTCAACACGCAGGAAAAGCATGGCACCCATCTCAATACGTTTCTGTGGCAACTACAATTGCCGGAGAGACGCATTAGCTTGCTGCGCTCGCTCTGTACCTACTCTGACCGCATTGCCTATCTGATTGCATCGCCAGCCGGCATTCTCACGGATGAATCGCAGCGTCTCACCTCTATCCTGAGTGAGTTGAGCGATAATCAGCTGGTTTTCAGCTATCACCAACTGCGCGAGGTACGTGGTCTACTCACGAATGTCATCAATAATGGCCTGGTGCATCTCTTTATTGAGGGACGCGAAGGTATCTGGCCGTATCTGTTCTTCTCTGACGGAGTTGTCTACATCAAACGCAAATCACTGCAATTTGCGCTGACAACGGAGCAGATTGTTGATGCGGTGCGCAAACAGTTACGTGAAATTTGCGCAGAGCGAGTCAGAACGACTGCCCCTGGATTCAAGTTTAGCATTCAGGGTATTGCCAAGCATCCAGGATACTACTTCGAGTTCCTGAGCCTTGAGGAGTATGCAACACTGCTGGCTCGTTACACCATTTCCCGCACCACTAACGACATTACGGCTATTCCAATGACGAAGTTACGGCAAATGCAAGAGAGTGGGGAGATTGCTGCTGATTTGCCAATGGACTTTCCATCTGACAAACGTGCAGGTATGGTGGCTCGCTTCTTGTCGGTCATCTTCGTAACGATGCTAGGTATGCTGGACAAGAAACAAAACTCGTTACGTGAGCAAGTAACAGAACGGGTCATAGAGCATCTGGGACTACAAGCTTACTGGGCGCAAGCTCAAACAATACCCAATAAAGGCGGTGTTGAATATCGCTGGTTCTGGTTAGGTGCCTGTTATCTCCGCGATCATCCAGGCATTACTGAATATGAGGGAGAGGGCAATCTGCTGGACACCTTTAACTCTACTTTGCAGTTCATCATTAAGCTTGCAGGCGAAGAGCTACGCAAACAGATGCCACAAAAATACCTGAGCCATCTCACATCTTACCTTGATAGCATTGTGGAAGTGCCTGCAGCGATGCGTGCTGGTGGAGTACTGCCAGATTTTCAGGGCGAACTGGCACGCTATGCTGGAGCAAAAAGCAAGGGACGTAAACTGATCTGTACTCTGTGCAACAGTGCTTACCCTACTGAGGAACAGTCGGATAATGCTGTATTATTCCAGCCTTGGGTCTATAAGAATAAGCTATCATTGTACGCTGGCAAAAATGCTGGCGGTGTATGCGCGATTTGTGCGCTTGAGCTAATGCTGCGGCAAATTTTGCAAAAGGGTCAATTGCGTTTGACGGGCAGTAAGTTTGAGGCAATGAAGACGAAGTACCTGGCGGTATATCCCAATTTCTTCTTCACTGCCGAAACAGGGGCGATGGTACAGGGAATACTGGATCAATTACAGGATATCAACTTCTTTTCAGTGCGCCGCCAGCTTGAGGGGAAAGATATCAGAGTAAGTGATCTGCTGAAATTAGACGCCTTTGCTGCTCCTCAGAAAGAGATGAGACCGCAAGCATTTAATGATGAAGAGACAGACGATGGTGATGAGGTAGCAGAGCAGGCTAGCACTCCCGATCGCAGCTATCTCAAATTTCAGAAAGAACAGTATCCTGGCCTGTGCTTCTTTGGCATGCGTGCAGTAAAGGATGATGACGATACATCAACGTGGGCCATGCCAGCCTTTCTGGCTCTGGCTTTGCCACTGGTGACGAATACAAAGGTGGTCATTTCGGAGATGTCGCTGCCACTTTTCTCGTCGGGCCGCGACTTCCGCGAAACGGTGATCTTTGATGCTCCTCATCCTTATCTGGATCGCCTGCTGAAAGGGAAACGCGTGCGCGTCAATCAGCTGCTGACGAAACTACGTCTCCTGGCAAGCATCTATCGCGTCAATCTGGACACCTATGCGAAGCAGGGAAAGCCAGAATGGAAGCATTTGAGTGCAATTGCACGAGATTTGGATACTGATCCGCTGTTTTTGTTTAGTTACCTGCGTAAGCAGCAACGCAGTGACTCTTTGTACGCAAGTGAGGCAGGACAATACCTGCACATCTATGAAAAGATATTGGAGGAAGATTTGGGCAAGATTCAACGTTGTGTAAACTTTTACACGAAGTTTTATCGTGGTGGCTACCAGTCACATTCGATTTTGAAACCCGTTGATATTGTGGCGAAAGCCATTATCAATAGTCCTCTGAACATTGAAGAGGACGATCTGCTCTGGCAGATACAGGGCGAGCTGAAGAACTGGCTCGACCGTGTACGCAGTCGACAGGCGACAGGTTATGCTATCTTCTGGGGGAAAGATATTGATGCAAAGGAAGCTCCTGCTGTAGCAGACTTTGTTCGGGGCTTTTATCAAGAGGTCTTTCTAGATTACTGCCAGGGCGAGCGAGGCATCCTGCGCAGCCGTATCAATCGCTTCAAGGATGGCTGCGAAGCCTACTATATCTATTTGCGCAATCAGCAGCGCATTCAGGAACAGGAACCACAGACAGAACCACAACCCGTAGCCTAGCAGAAAATATTGAAGGAGTAACACATCATGTTTTTGAACAGTTTAGAAGGTCTCAACGTTTTCCAAGCCGATATTCCAAAGTTGCCGATGGGCAAGTATGCTCACATCATCACCCTGCGCGAGACAAACTCGTTTGCTTTGTTCCAGACTGACGGAGAGCTGAACATCAGCCGTGTGAGCCTGGGGCGTAAGGAACAGACTCCTAGTACACGTATTGTACTCTTTAAGCGGAAACAATCGACGCCGGAGCGTTTGACGGGACGTGAACTATTGCGCCGCTATGGTCTGGTGGAGAGCTGCAAGTACAACTCTGCTGAGTTTTGCAAACGCTGTCCAGACTGTATCTACTATGGTTTTGCCATTGGCGATCAAGGCTCGGAACGATCGAAGGTACTGGTTGACTCCGCCTTTTCGGTCACCGGCTATGATATGTCACACCAGCAATTCACCTTTAATGCTCCCTCAGAAAATGGCACGATGAGTGAAGATGGCAAGATGCGCAATGCATTGGGTGAACAGGATTATGTGCTGCCACAGGTCTACTTCCCTTCGGTAGTAACCATCAAGGACCCGACAGAGGCGGAGTTCATCTATGTGCTAAATAATGTGCTACGTACAAAGCGATATGGGGCGCAAAATACACGCACAGGGACTGTCGAGAATCATGTGACGAGCATCGTCTTCTCAGATGGTGAGATATTCTCCAATTTGCAGCTTACTCAGGCTGTTTATGACACGCTATCGCAGGAGCAACGGGCCAAGACTCCTCTGCCACAAGCGGCTGTCCTCGAGGCAATGGATGCCGTGGTGCCAGAACTATTGCGCGAAGATGGGGTAGTTGCACAACCTTTGATGGGAGAACGGCTGCATACACTTATTGAGGAGGTTAAGCACATTACCAGTGATGAGACTCGCCTTTCAGCCGTGTTGAAGCAGGCCAATACAGAAACAAATCGCTACGCACAGGCATACGGTGTTGGCATGAAAGAGGCCAAAGCGAAGAAGTAGGAGAGCATCATGTTTATCCAAGTCTGCCACCTGGAGCTGCATGACTACCTCTTCTATGCGTCACGCGAGATGGGGCGTCTCTATGAGACGGAGAAGTACCTGCATAACTATGGGTTGACTTATGCGCTTGGTCTGGTGAAGTCTCCCTATACTAATCTGGCACAGGTGCCGCGCTATGCAGAGGAGCTGGATGAAATGAATCGACAAGGTGTCTATGTGACACCGGCACATCCCTTGCGCTATACCTTTTCGTTCAGCACCTTCAAGATGGCGAATGTAAACTACTACAACTTGACACCACAGATGAGCCATAACGAAGTGGTCTTTGGACGCTCAAAGGAATTGGCACCGGAGAGTACCTTTGAATTTTTTGTGCTGAGCGAACGCGAAGTGGCGTTACCACGCTGGATTCGCCTGGGTAAATGGATGGCGAAGGCACGAGTTGATGTACAAGAGCGTGGAGTGGTCCAGGTCAAGCATGGAGATTTTCATGCAAGCGGCGCACTCAATCCTCTGGATATCTCGCTGACGCCTGAGAATTGTAGCATTGTGGCGATGGCTCCGGCCAGTTTGATCACTCATGTGTATGGTTCGGGAGACTACTATGAGTTCCAGTATGGTGAGGGAAGACATGCGCCTACGGTTCATTTACCGATGGGGATGAGGTATCAACCAAGGGGTAATGTTCGTTGATCGAGCTGAGCTTAGACAATATGAGAACAAGCGCGTAGGGGCGGGAGAGGGGCGGATGCGGGGAGTGGGCCCTTGTGGCCGCCCGTTGGGGTGCAGTGGCAACGACACATCGACAGGGCACGGCGGGCAGCCACAAGG